>ERZ778022.5365-NODE-5365-length-10437-cov-4.758621_pt1 | contig 10437 bp, 7 predicted proteins | sample MGYA00375752_ERZ778022 | MGnify/ENA primary metagenome ERZ778022 (study PRJEB29350, sample SAMN05389826) | bioreactor metagenome | isolation source: Thiocyanate bioreactor | place: South Africa: University of Cape Town | collected 2014-04-04 ...
CCCGCCGTGAACCTTCAGTACGCCTCAACGGAGATGCGATGACCGCACAGCCTTCCGAGCTCCAACTCCCCGCCGTCAAGATCCTGATCGTCGACGACGATCGCGCCATCTGCGAGTACATGCAGACGCTGCTCGAGCGCGATGGATACGCCGTCAAGACGATGAGCGATCCGACGACGATCGAGGAGGAGGTGAAGAGCGGCGGCTATCACCTCATCATCCTCGACCTGATGATGCCGAAGATGGACGGCATCGAGGCGCTGAAGAAGATCCGCAAGATCGACAGCGACGTCGCCGTCGTCATCTTCACCGGCTATCCGAACCTCGAGACCGCCGTCGCGTCGATGAAGCTCGACGCCGTCGACTACATCAAGAAGCCCTTCAACGTGGATGAGTTCCGCGAGGTGCTCGACCGCGGGGACACGATCCGCACCCTCCGGAAGGAGAAGGATCTCCCCCTCAAGCAGATGTCCCGCCGTACCAACCTGAGCGTCTCGCTCCTCTCCCAGATCGAGCGCGCCGAATCGAGCGCATCGATCTCGTCGCTGTACAAGATCGCGACGGCCCTCGAGTCGCGCATCCAGGACCTGTTCGGCGAGTACTGACGCCTCCGAACGATCGGACGCGCCGCGCGCGCCAGCCGACGTCGACGTCACCCGAAGAAGAGCGAAGGCCGCCACCTTCGCTCTTCGTCATTTCTGCTTCGCGCTCGGCGCTCGACGCGGCCTCGCACTGCGCTGCCGCGCGAGAACCGGCCCCGTGCCGCGGATCATCCGCGTCTCCGAAGGGGTGGGGCTCGAGGTTCCAAGCCCAGCCGTCGTGATAGCCTCGGCCCGCCATGAAGTCCCCTCTCCTTCGGGCCTGGTCCCTCCTGTCCCTCGCCGTCGTCGCGACAGTCGCCGTGCGCGCCCACGCCGGGTGGCCGCCGGCCCCGGGCGCCGACATGAAGGACAAGGCGAACTGGCCGAACGACTTCAGGGCGCGCTGGAACTACATCTCGTACTTCCCCGAGCGCACCCCCGGGGCGCGTCCGATCGATCCGTTCGATCTGAAGCTCGGCGCGTCCGGCATGAGCATCGACCGCGCGTGGACGCACACGATCGGTCGCCCCGACGTGAAGATCGCCGTCATCGACTCGGGCATCGAGTGGGACGCCGCCGACCTCGTGAACAAGGCCGCGCTCAACATGGGCGAGCTCAAGCGCGACGAGGCGAAGCCGCGGACGAAGGAGGACACCGCGTGCGGCGGCACCGGCGCGCTCGCCGGCTACGACTGCAACGGCGACGGAGTCTTCAACGTCGCCGACTACCGCGACGACCCGCGGATCGCGCCCGTCGTCCCGGGCGAGCCGTGCTTCAAGGACCACGACAAGAGCAAGCCGGGCGGAGATCGCATCAAGGGCGACCTCAATCGCAACTGCATCCTCGATCCCGGCGACATCATCCTGATGTTCTCCGACGGCGTCGACGACGATGCCAACGGCTACACGGACGACATCTGCGGCTGGGACTTCTTCAAGAACGACAACGATCCCTACGACGACACCCGCTTCGGCCACGGCACCGGCGAGGCGCGCGACAGCGCTGCCGAGGCGAACAACGGCGACGGCGAGCCGGGCGTCTGCCCCGGATGTATGTTCATCCCGCTGCGCGTCGGCGACAGCTTCATCGGCGACGCCAACGACTTCGCCAAGGCGGTGATCTACGCCGCCGACAGCGGTGCGAAGGTCATCCAGGAAGCGCTCGGCACCGTCAACCAGTCGGCGTTCTCGAAGGCCGCGATCGACTACGCCTACAACAAGGGCGCGCTCATCGTGGCGAGCATGGCGGACGAGAACTCGCGCCATCACAACATGCCCGCGACGGCGAACCACGTCCTCACCGTCCACTCGATCCGCTACAACGAGGGCAACCCCGGCCAGGCGACGACGTTCGTCGCGTTCGACACCTGCTCGAACTACGGCGCGCACCTCTCGCTTAGCGTGAGCGGCACCAGCTGCTCGAGCGAAGCGACCGGCCGCGGCTCCGGCATCGCCGGCCTTCTTTACTCGGCGGCCGCCGACGAGGGGATCACGCTCACGACGGAAGAGGCGATCCAGCTCTTCAAGATGGAAGCCGACGACATCGACATCGCGGACTCGCGCGTGACGGAGTCGCCGAAGTACTACTACTCGCACGCGGGGTTCGATCAGCGCTTCGGCTACGGACGCGCGAACGCGCTCCGTCTGATGGAAGCGATCAAGGCGCGGCGGATCCCGCCCGAGGTCGACATCGTCTCGCCGGAGTGGTTCGCGCCGATCCACGCCGACAGGGCCGGTGGGCCCATCCAGATCATGGGTCGCGTCGCTGCCTCCCGCGCGAAGTCGTACGACTTCAAGGTGCAGTGGGCGCCCGGCGTCCAGCCGGCCGAGAGCGACTATCGCGACGTCGTCGCACCGCTCACGAACATCCCCGCCTCGACCGTCAGCGGCGGCGCAGTCCCGCTCGCTCAGCTCGATCCGGCGCAGATCGACACGACCCACCCGCGTGACCCGGACTCGCAGCTCGGCGAGAACGACCGCTCGATCTCGATCCGCATCCGCGCGGTCGCTCACTACGATTCGTTCGACGTCCCCGGCGAGGCGCGCCGCGTGGTGTCGATCACGAACGAGAAGAACGGCCTCGACAAGGACCTCCTCCCCGGCTTCCCGATCGCGCTCGGCGCCTCCGCCGAGGCGAGCCCGAAGCTCGCCGACATCGACGGCGACGGCGTCCGTGACATCGTCGTCCCCGACAGCTCGGGCAAGCTCCACGTCTACTCGATGAAGACGGGCACCGCCGTCGAGCTCCCGGGCTTCCCGTACCTCACCCGTCCGATCGACGGTCTGGCGAAGGACCTCGGCGAGCCGACGGTGCCGAGCTACCTCGCTGCGCCGGCGTACGCCGCGGGCGCGCAGGGCGGTGTCGATCCCGCGGTCGCGCGCGAGTCGCTGATGGCGGCGCCGGCGGTCGCCGATCTCGACGGCGACGGCAAGCCCGAGATCATCTTCACGTCGTGGCCCGGCAGCATCTACGTGATCAACACCGCGGGTCAGGACCTCCCGGGCTGGCCGAAGCGCCTCCCGCTCGTCCCGTCGTGCCCGCACGATCCGAACGCGCCGCAGCCCGAGACGTGCATGGACCTCAAGCGCGGCTACGCGCGCGGTTCGTACAGCGCGCCGGTCATCGTCGACATGAACAAGGACGGGCGGCCCGAGATCGTCATCAGCGCATTCGACGGCAAGATCTGGGTGTTCAAGGCCGACGCCTCGGTGCTCGAGGGCTTCCCGGTGGCGCTCGTCTCGCCGAAGTCGGACACCCCGAGCCGTATCATGGCGACCCCGACCGCGGCCGACCTCAACGGCGACGGGATCCCCGAGCTCATCAGCGGCTCGAACCAGCTGATCGGCGGCGGCGGCGCTGCCGGCCCGGTCTTCGTCGTCGACGGCCGCGGCAACGCCGCGCCGAGCGTCTACCTGCCGAACTGGCCGATGACGATGGCGAGCATCAAGCTCTTTCCCGTCGTCGCGGAGGGCATGGTCGCGTCGCAGGCCGTGGCCGACTTCGACGGAGACGGCCGCCCCGACATCCTCATCCAGGGCAACGGCTCGCGGCCGATCGTCGTCCAGGCGGACCCCGGGGGACAGCAGCGCTTCGAAGAGCCGCCGAACCGCCTCCCGATCGTGCAGAACGAGGACGGCACCGAGCAGAAGGGCTTCGACGCGACGAGCATCTTCGGCGAGCGCTCGAAGGCCTTCACGCCCGACGTCATGTTCCCGCTCTTCAGCCACCCCTCGATCGGCGATCTCGATCAGGACGGTGTCCCCGACATCATCGTCTCGGGCGGCTCGCTCAGCCTCGCAGGAGCCCTCGCCGGCGGCGGCTCGCGCGCCGAACGCGCGCAGCAGCTCATCGCCGCGTGGAGCGGCAAGACGGGCAGGATGCTGCCCGGCTCGCCGATCCTCGTCGAGGACTACACCTTCCTCGTGAACCACGCGATCGCCGACGTGAGCGGCGACGAGTACCCCGAGATCATCACCGGCACCGGCGGCTACTTCCTCCACGCCGCGGACGCCTGTGGCCGCGAGGCCGAGGGCTTCCCGAAGTTCACCAACGGCTGGATCGCCGCCACCGCCGCGGTCGGCGACATCGACGGCGATCCGCAGAAGTCGCTCGAGGTCGTCGTCGGTACGCGTGACGGCTGGCTCTTCGCGTGGAAGACGAAAGGCACCGCGAACGGCCCCGTCCAGTGGGAGTCCTTCCACCACGACAACGCCAACACCGGCAACTACGGCACGAAGCTCGATCAGGGCACGACGCAGCGCGCGGCGAAGCCACTCGAGTGCCCCGTCGACGAGAAGCCGGCCGACGAGCGATTCGAGGTCGGCGGCGGCTGCGCCTGCCGCGTCGAGAGCCACGGCGCCCTCGGCGGGACGGGCGGAGCCGGCGCCCTCGCGAGCGCCGGGCTCCTCGGCGCCGCGGTGGTGCTCGTTCGCCGCCGCCGCGCCCGCGCCTGATAGTCTCCCCACCACTCGGGACCGCGGTGGTGGCGCTCGTTCGCCCCACCGCGCCCGCGCCCAGAGCAGACGCGGCCTGTGGTGGCGGCGCGCACGGCGGTGGCGTGCCTCCGCCCCGGCCCGTCCTCGCACGACGTCCGACGCGGCGGAACGCTCGCGCGTCACTTCCCCGGCGCGAAGTACTTCTCGAGCTCGTCGGCGCCGCCGATGTACTTGCCGTCGATGAAGATCTGCGGCGTGCTGCTCTTGCCCGTCGCGGCGCGGAGGTTCCGCGGCGTGGCCTTGATCTCGTCGAACGGCAGCCCGCGCTCCTGGAGGACCTTCCGCGCTCGAGCGCAGTGCGAGCAACCCTCGCGACCGATCATCAGCACGTCGGCCGGCGCCTTGGCGTTCGGATCGAGGTGCTTCAGCATCGTATCGGCGTCGGACACGGTGAATGGATCGCCTTCCACCTCCGGCTCGATGAACATCTTCTTCACGACACCGTCGTCGACGAGCATCGAGTAGCGCCACGAGCGCTGCCCGAAGCCGAGCCCGCGCTTGTCGACGAGCATGCCCATCCCCTGGGTGAACTCGGCATTGCCGTCGGGGATGAACAAGACCTTGTCCGCGTTCTGCGCCCTGCCCCACTCCTCCATGACGAAACCGTCATTGACGGAGATGCATACGACCGAGTCGACTCCGCTCGCCTTCAGCGCGGGCGCGAGCTCGTTGTAACGCGGGACATGCGCGGAGGAGCACGTCGGCGTGAACGCGCCCGGGAGCGCGAAGACGACGACCTTCTTGCCCGCGAAGAGCTCCTTCGACGTGACGTCCTTCCACTCCGCGCCCTGACGCGTGCGGAACGTGACCTCCGGAACTCGCTGTCCTTCCATGTTCTTCATCTCGACTTCTCCTCTTCCTCGTTCTTCTCTGGTCTTGCTTCTCTTGCGTTGCTCTGAGTCGCGTCGGCCTTCGTGGCCGCTGCTGCTTGGTGCGCCCTTCTATTTCGTGCCCCCCGCGGTCGCCCGTGAGTCCAGCTTGGCGGCGACATCGCGGAGCGCCGTCCGAAGTCCCTCCTCCACGACGGGGTGGTAGAAGGGCATCGCGAGCATCTGATCGATCGTCAGCTCCGCCTGATGCGCCCAGGCGAGCAGGTGGGCGAGATGCTCGGCACGCGGTCCGGCGATCTCCGCGCCGAGGAACCGACGCGTCGCCGGGTCCGCGTACAGCCGCGCCGCGCCCTTGTTCTGGAGCATGATCCGGCTGCGGCCCTGATTGCCGAAGTCGATCTCACCGGCGACGAACGGCCCCCGCGCGGAGACCGCGGGAAATCCGCCCGCGACGACCGCGAGCGCAGGCTCGGTGAAGGCGATCGAGAGGAGCGTACGCCGCTTGCCCCGGCGAGTGTCGGGGTAGCGCGCGGCGTTCTCGCCCGCGATCGCGCCTTCGTCGGCCGCCTCGTGGAGGAGCGGGACGTCGTCGTTCGCGTCCCCCGCGACGAACACGTGTGAGTCACCCCAACGCAGCGTCGTCCGGTCGACGGTCGCGTCCGGTCCGATCCCGGCCCTCTCGATGTCGAGCTTCGTCACGTTCGGACGCCGGCCGGCGGCGATCAGCGCGGCGGCGAAGTGCTCGACGCGCTCGTTGCCGTCGGCGTCGACCCAGCGCACGGCGACTCCCGTCTTGCCCTCAGGCTCGACGGCGCGAACGTTCGCGTCGAAGTCGACGTCGAGCTCCTCGCGAAACGCCGCCACGGCCGCCTCCTTGACGACCGAGTCGTTGATCGGACCGACGGTACCGTTGCGGCCGAAGACGCGCACCCGCACGCCGAGGCGATGCAGCGCCTGCCCGAGCTCGAGCCCGATGACTCCGGCACCGAAGACGGCGACCGACTCGGGCAGGTCATCCCAGGCGAAGACGTCGTCGTTGACGATGAGACGGTCGCGGATCGGGTCGAACATCGACGGGATGAACGGCGACGAGCCGGTCGCGATCACGACCGTGCGTGCCTTCACGCGGACGCCGTCGACATCCAGCTCGTCCGGCCCGACGAAGCGCGCATGGCCCGTCAGGTGATCCTCGGACGGGATGTTGTCCACGCCCTCGAGGACGAAGCCGACGAAGCGGTCGCGCTCGCGCCGGACCCGGTCCATGACCGCCCGGCCGTCGACCTCGACCCCCGCCTTCACTCCGAACGGCGACGCGTGCCTCGCATGATGCGCGGCCTCGGCGGCGGCGATGAGGAGCTTGCTCGGCATGCACCCGACGCGGGCGCACGTGGTCCCGTGCGCTCCGGCTTCGATGAGTAGCGCCGTCTTCCCCTGCTTCTTCGCCGCACGGTAGGCCGCAAGGCCCGCCGTCCCGGCTCCGATCACCGCAACATCGACCTCGACCGTTCTCGTTCCTGTCTCGTTCATCGCTCGTCCAACCTACAGCGCCGGCTGTGATTCGCCCAAGACGAAGATTCGATGACAGTGATAGTCTTCATCTATCATGAGCGTCACCGCGCAGGACCTCTCGATCCGACAGCTCCAATATGTCGTCGCGATCGCAGACACGCTCGGATTCCACCGCGCTGCCGAGCGCTGCGGAGTCTCGCAGCCGACGCTCAGCTCTCAAGTGCAGAAGCTCGAGGAGGTCCTCGGCGTGCGCGTCTTCGAGCGCGACAAGCGCCGCGTCCTCGTCACGGCCGCAGGCGAGCCGCTCATCGAACACGCGCGCAAGGTGCTCGTGGAGCTCGACGATCTCCTCAGAGCTGCGGCGGAGGCCAAGGATCCGTTCGCGGGGACCTTCCGCATCGGGGTGATCCCGACCGTCGCTCCCTATCTCCTGCCCTTCATCACGCCCGCGGTCGCGACGCGATGGCCGCGCCTCCGCCTCGCGCTCGTCGAGGAGAAGACCGACGAGCTACTCGCAGCGCTCCGCGGCGGCGAGCTGGACGCGGGCCTGCTCGCGCTGGTGGACGGGATGGAGGACCTCGAGCACGCGGTCGTCCTCGACGACCCGTTCGTCGCCGCGGTCCCGCGCACGCACCTGCTCGCGAAGAAGAAGACGGTCTCGCTCGACGACCTCGAGGACGAGCCGGTGCTCCTGCTCGAGGACGGCCATTGCCTTCGCACACAAGCGCTCGCTCTCTGCCAGCGTGCGGGCGCGACCGAGACCGACCTCCGCGCCACGAGCCTCGCGACCCTCGTGCAGATGGTCTCGTCGGGCGCCGGCGTCACGCTGCTCCCGAGCATCGCGGTCGACGTCGAGAACCGCCGCGGCCAGCTCGCGGTCAAGCCGCTCGAGAAACCCGCCCACGGCCGCACGATCTGCCTCGCCTGGCGCAAGGCCGCCCCGCTCGGCCGCGCCCTCCGCGAGCTCGCCAAGACGATGGCGACCGCCTCCAGGCCCGCGACGAAGCTCCCGCCTCGATCATCGTTGTGACTGGCAGGGACTTCAGATGGTCTGAGTCGGTTGCGACCGTTCGGGGTAAAACTCATGGTCGAAGGACACCAGCTCGTTCGGACTTGGTCCGGAAGGCTCCGAATACACCTCGACACCATCGCGAAGCTCTTCCCCCAAACAGTCTAGAGTGACGATCTCGGCAAATTTCCAGCGAACGCGGGCGTTATCGGCATTTAGACACTCCTCTTCATGGGTGTGCCCGAGAGCAATCGCTCGCGCCTGCGCGTCTGCGAAGTCCACGGCAATGAAGATGTGCAAACAATCCATATACTGCGAAAGACCGACCCCCTCCACAAGGCACGCAATCCGAACTTTCGCACTAAACCAGCTCATTTGGAGCGCCTCCGATCGATAAGCAGCCTCTTTACCTTCGAGCGATGGTTGCCCCCTCCTCGACGGTCATGCGCAGGAATTCTCCAGGAAGCTCTCGCTGCACCCCGTCCTGCCGGGATTTCTCCACAAAGTCTCGAACCGACACATCCTCATAGACTGCGCGATGCCGGAGCCGGCACCTTCGCCATCAGTCACGTCTTCGAGCCATGAGGTTGCGCTCGACGTCGTCCGGAGCGACGTCGTAACCGGTCGCCCTCGCTCCGGACCAGTTGAGGCCGACAAGCAGGCCGTCCGCGAGGAGTCCAGGGATCCAGCGAGCCCGCCACTCCTGAAGTGTCAGGGCCACCGGTTGGAAGCCTCGAAACGCTTCGACGGTGTCGATGATGCGCTGTGCCCGGGCGCGTGAAGACCAGAAGGGCATCGCCCGCCGGCCATCGGCCTCCGGAGCCGGGTACCCGTTTCCGTCGCGGATCGCCCACACCTCGCCCCGGTCGAGGACTTCGGCGTAGAAGGCGTGTGCTTGGGCAGCGCTGCTCGACACGGGCAGGATGATGCCGCACCGCCACAATAGTTCAAGTGAGTGACGTCGCACGGAGCTCGCCAGCCACGGCGCGACCGACGCCCTCGCGACGGATCAAGAGCAGTCCGGCGACCAGATAGCACTCGTGATCGTAGTCGCCACGCGAGCAACACCTACGCTCGCGGGAACGTCCGGGCGCCACACAGCGAAAGGATCTTCGCGCGCGCGAGGACCGACGCTCGCCGCCCTTCAATGGAGAGCCGCGGTCACCAGGTCGTCGCGCGCGCGGTGCGCACGCCATGGCTCCGCGGCGAAGGCCTACGTGAGAACGAGGAGCGCCTCACGAAGGATCGTCTCGACGGGAGCGGCTTCCATGTCGCGCTTCGTCGCCAGCGTCTCGAGCGCTCGACGCGCTTCAGGCTCGCGAAAGCCGAGGGACCGCAGACCACGGGCGGCGGTCTCGAAGGACGCTGCCGTCGGCGGCGGGCACTTGTTACGTCGCAAGTCCATCCGGCGCGCGACGTGCGCGCGGCCGAAGACCTGCCCGGCGTACAGTGCATTGTGCGCTCTGCACCTCACGCGCAAATTGACTGCAGTCTCCGTGCCGCTGAATGCCTTCGGGTTGACGTGATCCAACTCGAGGTATCCGCGCGCGAGGCAGCGATCGCCGTCAGGGCCGACCTAGGTGCACCGCATGCCGTCTCGCGCGAAGACCGCGCGACGGCGGCTGTAAAGAACTCGGCTCTGTCGTTGAGCGCCCCCGGCCGCGGAACTAACCGTCTCCTCTACGCGAGCGCGCTTTCGCTTCCGGCGCCGCAGCGTCGCGAAGACGACGCACCTCGCGCCTCACGACGAAGAACGCGATACCTGCGAACAGGAGCGCGATGGGCGCGGTCTCGAGTGCCTCGCGAGTCTTCCCCTCACGAACGGACACGAAGGAGAACCAAAAGAACCCCAGCGGGAGCATTACCAAGGCGATGATGACACGGAGGCGCATCACGGATACGCCTCCAGGGTACCGTCAAGATCGAATCGTCGCTCTCTCGTATCGAGCTCGCCGCACGCCTCGGGGAGGGCAGCCTCTCAGCCCTCGATCGGCTTCAGTCCTCGGCGCACCCGCGCCTCGTTGTAGAGCACGTGACGGTAGTCGTTCGGACACGCGAATCCGTCGAGCGCCTCCCAGGCCGCGTCGGGCGAGGTCGCTACGTCGAAGCCCACCTCGACCAGCGTCTTGGATTCGCTGCGAAGTCGTCCCCGGACGCGGAGATGAGGAGGTAGTCAACCCGTGGGGCGGAGCTGGAGCCTCCACGCGTCGTGCGCATTCATCGCCGCGATGCTTGTCGCTCGCGTAAGGCGCGCTCATCGCCGTTCATGAGGAAGGCTTGCGGCCGCGCTGATGGCGAATGCTCCGGGCGTGTCCGCCATGCACGCCATAGGAGAGCTGAAGGTAGACGAACGCGACGTGGAACTGCGACCACGCCACGAGTGTGACGAGCACGGCGAAGGCCGAGCGCCAGACGTCTCCGGACAGGGCCGATCGGTCCAAGCAAACGCAGCTATCTCTCGCGTGAGACCGAGGACGAGAGCGACCACGGCGCCCGCGTGGCCCGACTCCGAA
>ERZ778022.5368-NODE-5368-length-10432-cov-3.469211_pt1 | contig 10432 bp, 3 predicted proteins | sample MGYA00375752_ERZ778022 | MGnify/ENA primary metagenome ERZ778022 (study PRJEB29350, sample SAMN05389826) | bioreactor metagenome | isolation source: Thiocyanate bioreactor | place: South Africa: University of Cape Town | collected 2014-04-04 ...
ATTTTGAGTGTAAAGTTGTTCCAGAGAAATTAATTCCTGGTCTTCAGGTGCACCCATATTTTGCCAGATTTTATTAAAACTGATTAGTAAATCATTCATTTTGCATTGTGTGATGAGCTGCTTATCTAAAGGATCCTGCTCCAGAAATAAGGCTTTCACTCGGGTGAGTAGTATTTGTGTTTGCTCATCATTTGCTGTTTTTAAAAAATCTTGAACATGAGACTCAACTAGTGTATCTAATTTTTTTCCACTTTTTAATGTGCGTATTATCTCTTGCTGTTGTTGCGTGGGGAACAGGTCTAAAACCGTTGTAAATTTTTTACTTAGTGAGTTAGAAGGGTTTTTAATGAGTGTCTTTAAGGTAACGCATAAATTACCGATGAGGTAGGGTAATTGTTGCTGTGCGCTTTCCTTTTGTAAAGGTGCATCGGGTTGGTAATGCAAATAAGCCCCTGCCTTATCTTTCACGGTCATACTCACTTGATGGTTTTGCGTATTCTGATTTATTTTACGCCATAAGTGCTGTTCCTGATGCAGTGCCGCTTGCACCTTTAACTCTTCCTGAAGCTCCAGCGTTTGTAAGTATTGGTACTTAATGTTTTGCAGTGAGCTCATGTGTACTTGTTCATGCTGCGCCATTTTCCCCCAAAATTCTTTGAGATACTCCTTCCATACTACGCATGCAGCATCAGTATATTTTTGAATGTTCTCCTTATTCAGGTCAATTGAAAAATCAGATTGAAGGATACTTATTTCCGTGAGTACCGTTTGACGCCAGGTTAGAAGTTGTTCTTTGTTATTGGGTTTAACTTCGAGAAGTAGCTCTTCCCATGCGGCAATTTGCTGCTGGATGAGCAACTGCACGCGTTGTGCCTGATGATTAAAACGTCGCTCTGCTAGCGCCGTACTTTTTAAGTTTTGTTGTCGTTGCGCAATCTCACTCATATTGAGCTTATTTTTGGTTTTCTGGGATGATAGATTGTAAATTAACTTTCGAAACCAGTGTTCTTTTGGCTGCTTGACTTGATAAATAGGAAGCCATTCACCAAAATTGCCGTTACGGGCACTACGTCCCGCAATTTGCGTCGTCAGCCGATTTGTATCAGGAAAAGTTTGAATTACGAACAGACCGCGAGGATGATTTTCCGGAATAATATCCGTGCCTCTGGAGAGCTGGGCGGTGCCAATCGTAATTGTATTGGATCTACCTGCCTGCTGAATCTTTTTATCATGTACCAAATTATTTTCTTGGCCGGTAACGAGCTGTAAATTATAAGTATTTGCAGGGAGATTTGCGCGAAGATATGTCTCAATAGCTCGTGCCTCCACGAAATCTTCTGCGATAATCAATATGGGTTGTATATCGCCCTGATGCTTATTTTTACTGGCTTCCAAAATCGCATTTTTTAAAAGTATACGCGCCCGTAAGGGATTGCGCGTGATGATTACATCATGTTTATGACGGTTATCACCCGCATGAGGTGGAATATTGATGGCCTGTATATTAAAAATTCCCGCTAATTCTTTGAGTTCGAATAATTCTCCAGGTGTTCCCGATATTCCAATCAGTCGACCTTGATGTTGATACTCTTTAACTAAACCAATTGCTGATTGAGAAGCAATGACTTGGGTCCCTGGATCAATGCGCTGGTTTAAACGTGCCTGCAGTGCTTGATGCACGCCCTCACCAATAATTCCGGTTTTAGGGAAGCTTTTGAGTACAGGGCAAATGCTGGTGTAATGAACACCTTCCTCACTAATACACGATTTCAGAAGATAATGCTTATTCTCTTGCATGTGCATGGCCTTGCAACAGGCAATGAGCCATTTTTTAAGCTGAGCTCTAGATGATCCAGTGACGAAATTTACTTTATTTGCGTCATTTTGCTCATTGACTTGTATTTGATGCAATAAATATTTTCGTAGTTGATCGATATCTTCCTCTTCATCCCAAGCATTATTCCCAATATTTTTAAAAGTAGCTGAATTAATAAATGTTAATACCATCGGATAAATCCACAAGGCTTTCTGATTCTGCTCGGGCTCCTGGGTGACTAATTGATAAGCGGTATTTTGATCTAAAAGAGCATCATCGCACTCATCCAGTATCAAGCTACGGGGTGCATTAAGGTATAATAGGTGTGTTTTGTGCTGTTCTTGGGCGGCGAGGCGGAACAATGCTAAATCTTCGACGGTTGAGAAATTAATTCCTTGCGCTTGATACTTTTCCGCGGGGCTTTTGCTATGGATCACTGCAGAAGGTATATCGAGAAAATTGAAAAAGGGTTCACCATTATTTTCATAATCGCGTTCAAGGAGCATCGTGTTGGCAGTGCAGATATCAACGGGGCCGCGAGTATATTCAAGGACTGCGAGTAAGGGAGTAATCAAGCTTTTCCCTTCACCGGTACAAATGCGCATCAATAAATTGTGTGAGGGGTACTGTTGACTTAATAGTAAAACCAGCATTTGTGTGCTGTTGGGGAAAAGTCCGGTGGTGCGAAAATAGATTTCACGGATAACCGCTAAAAATTCCAATAGGCACTGCTCGTGTTGTAACTCGTCAAGATCATTGGGGGTACGTAACTGCTGAAATAATTCATGCGCTTTATTTTTTAATTCAATGCGGGTACAGGCTGTAAGTTTTTTTAAACTCTTGAAGTCATCATGTCCTTGTGCATCGAGATAACCCAGAACGTTAATATAGGTCAGTTGTCGTGCAAGTTTCACTTGATCTTCGGTATTGAGTTTTAGTTCATGAACTAAATCCTCAATTTCTTTTAAGGCTTTTGGAATGCGGTTTAAATTAAAGTGATTTTGTAGATCTCGAGATTTACCGGGTTGCGCAAGCGGATTTTTATCATATTGAGCACAGTATTCTGCTAAGCTTATTCCGGAATCAGGAGCGATGACCTTAAGTACTGTTTCTGTTTTGGGCAGGGGTAGCGCTTGATATAAAGAGGCAATTAGCTCTTGGCTTCCAGGATTTTGGACAAGAAAATTAATAAATGTTTTTAACTGCTCCAGAGTTAAAAACTTATCTTTAGAATTCCCTGTGGCTTGCACGAGCAGTTGCGCTAATTTTTCATATTGTTCTTGGGGTACATTAATTTGTTTTAATTGTTCTAGAATTGTCTCTAGATTGCTTAATTCATTTATATTTTCTTCTGATAAGGGGATACGCTCAATCATATGAATGATTAACGCGCTATCTACAGGTTTTTTGACAAGATGGCCACCGATTTCTTTAAAAAGCATGCTGATTATTTCTACTGATTCGCTGGGCAAACGTGCCAAATGCTTAATTAATGGTTGTGTGATTGTATCTCGCACATTCTCAGGAATTGGTAAGCTGTTGAAGTTGTTTAACGCGGCTAAAGGAAAAGGATTGCTACTTTTAAGATTATGCTTAAAACTCATTTTAAAAAAATCTTTCCTTAGGTCTTCCTCAAGATTCATTGCAAATACATGAGGTACCTCTTTTAGGGCACGAACTTTTTCTTCTAGAGAGGCTTCCGGGTATCGGCTTAATTCGCTCAAAATTAATTCCAGGTACTCAATTAATTGATGCTGCGGAATGCCGGCCAACAATATTTGTTTCGTACTAAAATCTATTAGATTTAATTTTTTAAGAAGATCAATTACTTGCGTAAAGCACGCAGGGCTGTAATTTTTGAGTGAAATTAATTGGTCGACGGCTTTTAAAATTTGCGTGATGTGGATTTCGTATTTGCCAAAGCTTTAGAGGCGATCGTAGCACTATCAAAAATTTGGGATGATTGAATTATGTCTTCATCTAATTTTTGATCACCGGAGTTTAATTTTAAAAGCACATAGGTTAGTTCTTTTTTTAAGGCCGCAACCATTTCGTCTTGAAAAATATGGCTTAAAGTGTGATATTGATTAAACTTTTTGAACCAATCCAGTACAATTTTTGAGGTTAAACCATACCCTCTAAAGTAGCGTTCATTGTCTTGTATGTAGCTTTTCAGATATAAATGACCAGCCAATAATTCAGCTTTTAAAAAAAGGTTTGAAACCTCTGTCTTCCCCTCGATAATACAATCAAGGAGTACCTTAATTTTATTTTTTCCTTGAAATTGTAGTTCTTGTTCCAGCATATTGGTTACATAACTCTCAAGCGTTTCTAGCTGCTTGAGAATATCTTTAAACTCAGGCTTAGGTGTTTTTTCCCATAATGAAAAAAAGACATCTAATTCTTGCAGTAATAACTTTAGTGGTTCTAATTGAGCAGTGATTTTGGGCTTTTTTATTTCATTGACTGATAACAATAAACTGGGTGCGTCAACGAGATTTTGTCTACTCCGTATTATTTTTAATATCGTATCCACCAGTAATTCATTCACCTTAGGAATACCCGCTTCACCAAAAACACACTGCGGCAGATAGGGTTTAATGACACTCCGTTGTAGCCATGAAATAAAAGTAGATTGCCCCATCTTCTCGAATTCACTTTTTAATGAGCATTCATCTAAAAGTTTTTTTAGTCCCTGTTCAATTTCTGCAGGAGTGGGTAAGTTTGAAACGCGGATATTTAAATTACTAAAAGCCTGCATAAAGCAAGTTCGGATAGTTATATCCCAGGGAGTAAGTTTTTTACTCCAAAAATCAACAAAAGATGGACTGTAAAATTCTTCTATGAAATTGAATTTTAAGGATGCCAGCATATGGAAATAATGAGGGTAGAATCCTTTATTATGTATATCGATTCGGTCTCGATGCATCATCTGCATAAATTCAAAGAAGAGTTTTTCCTTTTCTGGCTTTAATTTATCATCACGCTTGGATAGGCTCTGATCCAGGCGCTCCAATAAAGGAAACCCCTCGTTAAAAAGGCAGGAGCAGAAGTAATCTATAAGCGTTTGCTTCTGCTCAAAGTTTATGGTTAAGTAAGTGGTAAATTTTTTAAAGATATGTACCAGGGTCTTGGCATCGAAGTGTTGATTTTCAAGGATCGCCTGGTTTAAAGCGTTCAGTATTCTTCTTTGCTCAGACAGACTAAACAGTTTGATGCCTTCATCCGTATCATAATCGCTTTGTAATTCTTCAATGAAACAATCAATTCCAGCAATCCATTGCCCCATATTTGCCTCTTTATCACAGCACAATGTGTGGGTCATGAGTAGCCATTGCGAGTAGAGCTCAAAATGATCGGAGGCTTTTTCCTGAATTTTTGCAAACTGGGCGCGAATCCTGTCAAGAGAAAAAGTTGATTTCCAGTTTAAGCCTAAGATACGAAATAAACCTTGTTTTACTTCGTTTTCTAACCCTGGAAGCCCCATAATGTGCATTTCTGTGGGGAGCAGAATATCTCGCAAGTATTTATGAAATGTTGTTTTATTAAACTGGAATAAAGTCTCAGTATTCTGCATTTCTATAGACACTTGCTTAAATTGCGGGTTGGCATGAAGCATGGCGTTGTAAGCACCATCAAAACTCCAATCAAGCGTGCAAAGCTCCTGGAATTGATCCACCGGATTAGCTGCATTTTTGAGCACCAAAAGTATGCGGTTTAAGGTGATTAGAAAATGACCTTTATGATTTAAATGACAAGGGGAGGGTAGAGTTAATCCGAAATCATGAATCGCGGATAGAAATTCATCGGTGTAACCTAAATAAAACGAATTAAAGTCAAAAATGTGAATTGGATTTAATAAATGCAGTTCTGTAAGGCGATTCCACCAGGTAATTTGCTCAGGCAGCAAAGACGATAATTTTTTGAGATTTTTTATTGATTCAATTTCAAGAAAACATCTTTGTGCGAATGAATTGCGGAGAAAAGATAGGTTCACTCCTTTTTGAAGCGCATGTGCGGCATATTCCACAAATAATTTTAGGTGATTTTCTCCCCCCAGGATAAAGAGTTTTGTCAGTAAAGGGGTCATCCACAGGGTATCTTCAACAGGGAGTTGCGTGAACAGCTGTGTACAGTGGGGAATTAGAGTAATTAAAGCCTGCTGTTGCTGCTGGAGATCAGGACTCATTAGAGCAAGACATATTTCTTCTTCTACTCCCGTTAATAACGAGCGCATGTGTGTGATATGCGGTAACACAATCTCAACGAGCTGGTCTGGAGCGAAAAGGCGCGGTGCTAATGAGGTCGGAAGCGTAATCGGGGTGTTTGTATAGCATAAATTTTTAACGCGACTATCATCGATGTACAGTCCTTTCGGTAAATTTTCAAGAACGAGTCCATCGGTAAACGCATGTCGATTATTTTGCACCAAGTCACAGACTAACTTATGAATTTGATGGACACCATAGGCCTCTGTTTGCATCATTATTTGCTTAAAAATTGACTGGTCGAGTATCTCGGATTGCTTTATTTTCTCAAAAGCCCAGCTTACGGTGGGTTTCATCATCTGCGCATGCCTGATTGCAGTCTGTTGCGATACAGTCTTAGCTCCATGCACATCCATACTACGTTGGATTTCAATCCCGGGATGTTGAAAATTTTCTTCATTGATTAATTTGTAAGCACCAACTTGTCCCTTTTGTTTACGATTGCGAAATTGCGCGGCTTGATGATCTGTAAATGCACGTACAGCTAATAGCTGCAAAAATTTGCTTGTTTCGGGTTGTTCTGGAATTGTAAATAGATAAATTCTTTTTCTCGGGGCAGACAGAAAGGTTTTAATTGCATCGATATCATAAGCATCCAAATCCTCCGGAAACGCGACCATTACAGGATCAGTGCATTCTTCAAGCTCTGCTGTAAGGAGTAATTGTTCCAATTGGTTTTTAAGCTGCGGGTTATGTGTATCGATTGTCACCAAGCTTCTCCTGCTTTTAAATAGGACAGTGTGAGTCAAATTTGAGGGTTTATTATACCTTTTCCCTAAACAAATAAATACTTCCATCATGTAAAATAAATGTAAAAACAATCCACTTATTACTCTAGATTAGTAAAAAAATCTTGTATTTATTAACAAATGTGAGTTGATTGTAAGCAAGATGAAATTAACTGCTACAATTATGGGTAATCATTATTTGCATCAAGTTGCGCCTGGATGAGACATGAGTAAAAGGAATGCTACGAAAAAGAAGCCACTTTTGGTTGATCTTGCGCTACAAGGTGGAGGTGCACATGGTGCCTATACTTGGGGGGTCCTTGACCGATTACTTGAGGAGCCACGAATATTGATCGAAGGGATTTCGGGGACATCAGCAGGCTCAATGAATGCTGCAGCTTTAGCAAGCGGTTATGCTAAAGGCGGCGCAGAGGGCGCGCGCCAGGCTTTGCATGCTTTTTGGCGTCGTGTTGCAGAGGCTGCCCGCTTTAGTCCTTTTCGGCGGAGTTTTTGGGATGTTTTAAGTGGTAACTGGACCATGGATTACTCGCCCTCGTTTATCACGTTTGAGCTGGCAACACACTTATTTTCCCCTTATGATTTAAACCCGACGGCGTTAAATCCGTTGCAAGATATTTTAAAGGAAAGTATTGATTTTGATGCTTTAGTTAATTCTCCTATCAAACTCTTCATCACCGCCACGAATGTCCATACGGGGCGAGGAAAAGTATTTCATAATCAAGAGATTACTGCTGAAGTGTTACTGGCATCTTCTTGTTTGCCCATGATGTTTCAGGCTATTGAAATTGATGGAGAATCTTATTGGGATGGCGGTTATAGCGGTAATCCCACCATTACCCCTTTAATTCAAGAATGTGAATCCAGCGATACCATTTTAGTGCAAATTAATCCCGTTGAACGGATTGGGACGCCCAAAAGTGCTCGGGATATTTTAAATCGCTTAAATGAGGTGGCGTTTAATGCTACTCTGATGAAGGAACTGCGGATGATTGCCGTTTTGCGGGATACCATTAAAGAAGATCACGGGGAGGGAGCTCGTTGGGCGCATATGCGCATCCATCGTATTACCAGCGATCAAATGGTCAATTTGGGATACTCTTCTAAATTAAATGCAGAATGGTCTTTTTTGACGACCTTATTTCAAGAGGGAAGAAATACCGCTGATTTATTCTTAAAACATCACGGTAAAGCATTGAATCGTTACTCTACCTTCGATGTTGATGCTTTTTTATAACGCTGAACCCATTCACGAGTTCAGCACAAATAGTTATTCTGCCCCGGGCACATAAACTTGACGAATGCGAGCAGCTTCGATAACCAAGAGCTTAAAGTAATCATAAGACATATAAAAATTACCCTTGTCACCGACTTCATCACTCCATGAGTTACGTAAAGTCAGTAATCCCTTATGCTTTCTTCCTTTATCATCCACTGCAACCGCTTTATCATCGTAGCCGGTAATAATCATTTCATGGCCACCGGGGTTGAAATTCATATAAACGTCACGAGCAATTTCAGGTGTTAAGACCCAGGAGTCAAATTTTTGATTTTTAGAGCCAACTGCACCCATAAAACCTAAATCAAAATCAACCAATAATACGCCGTCGCCTTGGGCTAAGGATTTTTTGACCAAATCAAGCGTTTGGTTGGTATCATAACGCTCACTAGCATCATTAAGGTCTAAGATGGGTGACCAGGCTATTCCTTCCAAAGGCTCACTTATTTCATGATACGCATCAGGAGTTATAGAGGATAAAGGAGCTGTTCCGTGTGCTGGGTAACCGGTGATTCCGCCGCAACCAATGGATGCTTCATGATCTTTATTAACAATACCAAATTTGCTCATTTGGCTATGAACTATGCTACCCCATGAGCCCTCCCAACCACTGGGTTCATATCCATTCGTCTCTAAATAATTGCCTAGTTGTAACGAGCATGCTTGACTGATGTAATCTCCTTTACCTAAAATCGCATCCATAGCTGCAGTAACCGCAAAGGTTACACAAGTACCATGTTCTCCTTGGTCTAAAACTGGAACTTCTCCCATATCAAGTTGTGTTGCAGAGGGGAGGTTAGAATTCTTAGAAAGAAACGCAGTGCTTGCATTAGATTGCAAAGTTTTCTGTGCAGATTGGGCTAATTTGTTCTTAAAGCTGGGTGGCAATTCAACTTTTAAAAGCTTAATTGTGCGCTCTTTAGGTATTCCAAAAGTTTTTGTGGCAGTGGATACCGGTACTTTCTGTGTAATTGTTCCTTTAATCCGTATTGCATCTGCGTGCGCCGCTGCAATATTGCTTCCAAGCAACATCGATAAGACGATGGTTTTTAACTTCATAATGAACTCTCCGTTTTACCTTAAATTGGCTTAAACAGTCTAAAAGAAGAGATAAGGTTGGTCAATGACTAATAAATGTATTTTTTGTTTTTAATTTACTCTTTATGGTTTTATGTTCGATGGTGAGATGTTGTCTTCTCGCGCCCAACAGGAGTTATTGCTGTTTCACTTATTTATGCTTTATAGTAGAAGAATACAACTTTAGACGTTCATATTAAGGATAGAAGTCTATGTATGAAGATTTGCGTGAAGCATATACCGTTACCAATTTACCAGCAATTACTCTTGGAGGTATTGTTGTTGCAGATGAGTTAATACCTGAGAGTAAGGTTGAAGTCGTTTTAAAGTCTTTCAATCGTCATGGCTTGATTGCAGGGGCGACCGGTAGCGGCAAAACAAAAACCATTCAGGTTTTATGTGAGCAACTCTCACTATCGGGTGTTCCGACATTAGTGATGGATATTAAAGGGGATTTATCGGGCATTGCTGTTGCCGGTCAAGAAAATGCATCCATAATTGAACGTACCCGGTCACTAGGGCTTGAGTTTAATCCACGCGGCTATCCTACAGAATTTTTATCTTTGTCCGCAACACAATCCGCGGTTCCACTAAGGGCAACTGTTGAATCGTTTGGCCCGCTACTTTTTTCCAGAATGCTCGATATCAATGAAACACAAGAGGGCGTAATTGCGGTACTGTTTCAATTTGCCAAGCAAAATAATCTGCCTTTAATCGATCTCGCGGATATAAAAAGTTTATTACAGTTTGCGCAGACGGAGCGTGGAAAAACGCAAATCGAGAGCAAATATGGTGTGATTGCAACGACTTCATTGGGTACCATCGTTCGTAAAATTGTTGCTTTGGAAACGCAGGGAGGCAATGATTTTTTTGGTGCTCCTGAATTTAATGTTCAGGATCTCGTACGCACTACTACCAATGGACTGGGAATCATCTCCATTGTGCGATTATTAGATATGCAAGAGAAACCTGATCTTTTTTCCACTTTTATGTTGAAATTGCTCTCTGATGTTTATAACTGTATGCCTGAGATTGGGGATCCGGAAAAACCGAAGTTGGTGCTCTTTATTGATGAGGCGCATTTAATTTTTAAAAATGCGAGTAAGGCGTTATTGCGATTGCTCGATACCATTGTTAAATTAATTCGTTCAAAAGGCATTGGGCTCATATTTTGTACCCAGACTCCTAACGATATTCCAGAAAATATCCTAAGCCAATTGGGGTTAAAAATTCAACATACTTTGCG
>ERZ778022.5369-NODE-5369-length-10431-cov-3.460582_pt1 | contig 10431 bp, 9 predicted proteins | sample MGYA00375752_ERZ778022 | MGnify/ENA primary metagenome ERZ778022 (study PRJEB29350, sample SAMN05389826) | bioreactor metagenome | isolation source: Thiocyanate bioreactor | place: South Africa: University of Cape Town | collected 2014-04-04 ...
GTAATCGAAACCGGCAATGGTCTGCGAATAAAGCTCGATACGACCGGAAGGCGTCGCCAGCCGATGGCTATCGGGATCGTCGCGAAAGGCTTGCAGCAAGGCCGCCGACTGCGCCGGCTCGGGGAATTCATAAACACCCTCGGCCCAGAAATGATCGAAATCCGGCAGATTGTAGCCAAGGCCGCCGGCACGCTCAGCCGCCTCATCATACATGTGCCGCAGCCAGCCCATTTCGTCGCGGCCGAAATGATAGGCGTTGCCAAACCCCATCTCGTCGGCCAGTTCGGCAAAAATATCGAAATCGTTGCGCGCCTGCCCCACGGGCGTGATCGCCTGGCGCATCGCCATGTAGAACCGACTGCCCTCCGCCGCCTGAATATCGTTACGCTCGAGCGTCGTCGTCGCCGGCAGAACGATGTCGGCGAACTTCGCCGCTGGTCCCCACCACGGTTCATGGACGATCACGGTTTCCGGCCGCCGCCACGCTTCGACGAAACGATTGAGATTGGTGTTGTGGTGAAACGGATTGCCGCCGACCGAATAGACCAATCGGATATCCGGCAGGACGATGGTGCGGCCGTTGTATTGCAGCTCCTCGCCAGGTCGCAGCAGCAGATCGGCGATACGCCCCACCGGAACATGGGTCTTCACCGCATTGGGACCGAGGCCCAATGTCGGCCTTGGCAGATTGGCCGGCATCGGCAAGCCAAAGCCGCCGGTCGCCGCCAGCCCAAAGGAAAAGCCGCCGCCCGGCAACCCGATCTGACCGAGCATCGAAGCCAGAGCGATGGTGGCCCAGACCGGCTGTTCGCCATGGTCGGCCCGCTGGATCGACCAGCTCGTCGCCACCAGCGTACGCGTCGCGGCCATCTTGCGCGCCAAGGCCCGGATGGTCTCGGCATCGATCTCGGTGATACGAGCTGCCCAGGCCGCATCCTTCGGCTGACCATCGCTGCGGCCCAACAGATAATCCTCAAACCGCCGATAGCCCTCGCAATAGCGATCAAGGAACGCCCTGTCGTGCAGGTTCTCACTCGCCAGCGTGTACGCCAGTGCCAGCATCAGCGCCGTATCGGTGTTCGGCCGGATCGGCAGCCACCGCGTCGTCAGATGTTGGCCCACGTCATCACGTGACGGACTGATGTTGATGATCTCCATCCCGGCCTGACGCGCCCGCTCGAACCAATCCGGCAGATCATGGCGCGGGTGGCCGCCCGGATGGATCTGCGCATTCTTTAAATGCGCACCGCCAAACAGAACCAGAAGTCGCGTGTGCTCGACCATCACCGGCCACGGCGTCTGCAAATTGGGAATGTCGCCACGGCCGATGACATAGGGCGCGATATGCGCGGCGGCGCCGAAACTGTGATTGCCCAGTTTATCGACGTAGCCGCCATGCAGACCGAGAAAACGTTTCAACACGCTCGGCGCATGATGTAGCCGACCGGCGCTGGCCCAGCCGTAGGAACCGCCATAAATGGCCTCGTTGCCGTGTTCGGCTTTGATCCGCTGTAACTCCTCGTTGATCAGGCCCGTCGCCTGCGGCCAGCTCACCGCGACGAAACGATCGCCACCGCGACCCGCGCGGGCGGCGCCCCGGTGGCGCAGGAAGCCTTCGCGCACATAAGGCTGATCGATGCGCAGTTTGTCGCGCACGATATCCGGCAAACCCTGGATGAGCGGTGAGGGATGCGCATCGCGCGCATGCGGCAGGGTTGCGACAAGATCACCCTTGTCGTCGGCCATCACGTCATAGATGCCCCAATGCGAAGCTGTCTGGATCGCGCGCATGCGATTGGCCTTCCTCACCCAATGCCCCAATAGGAGAGGCATCACACCGGAAAAGCCTTGCGATGTCGATATGATTTGACGCGGGCCAGCCATGCTCGACTGAATTTGGCAGCACCGATCGTTGCAGACGCGCAGGAACGGCGAACCATCCGTCTTCACAACAAGACTGGGAACCGCGCGGAGAGCACATGCCGCGTCATGGAACCGTCGGCGGCGCTGTAATTGTGTTCATTTGCGATCCGCATATCTTGGCCGAATAGAATCTCGGCATTCGGAGAACTCCATGGCAGGCGGCCATTCCCACGGCGCACTTCCCGTGACCGCGGCAGGACAGCACAAGAATAAATTGCGTTGGGCCCTCGCGCTCACCACGGGCTTCATGGCCGTGGAAGTGATCGGCGCTTTTTGGACAGGCAGCCTGGCTCTCCTGGCCGATGCCGCACATATGCTGACCGACGCCGGCGGCCTGGCTCTTGCACTCATCGCCATCCGCTTTGCCGAGAAACCGGCGACGCCGCAACGCACCTATGGCTATGTGCGCGCCGAAGTGCTTTCCGCCATGGCCAATGCGGTCGTTCTGCTCGTCCTGTCGATCTATATTCTCTACGAGGCTTACGAGCGCTTTCTCAACCCGCCTGATATTCTCGGCGGCCCGATGCTGGCCGTCGCCGTCGCTGGCCTTGCGGTCAACCTCATCAGCATGCGCTTGCTCTCAAGCGCCTCGTCGGAAAGCCTCAATGTCAAAGGGGCCTATTTCGAAGTGCTCAGCGACATGCTGGGCTCCCTCGGCGTCATCGTCGCGGCCTTGTTCGTGATGTTGACCGGCTGGAAGCTGGCCGATCCGATCATCGGCGCCGGCATTGGCCTCTTCATCGTGCCCCGCACCTGGATCTTGCTGAAACAGGCCGTTCACATTCTGCTCGAAGGCACGCCGCCGGAAGTCGACATGGCTTTGCTCGAAAAGACTTTATTGGAGATCAAAGGCGTCCGCGCCGTGCATGATCTGCATGTCTGGACGTTGACCTCGGGCCTCGACGCCATGACCTGCCATCTGGTGGTCGAGGATATGATCGAGGCCCGCCAGATTCTTGTCGCCGCGAACGAGGCCATGGACGAAAAATTCGGCCTCACGCATACGACCATCCAGATCGAGGATCAGGCGCTGCGCGACGCCGAACACCCCAATCGCTTCTAGCTCGTAGCGCGACCGCAGGACGAACAGAACTTGGCCCCGGCCGTCAACGGCACACCACATTCAGCGCAAGCCGCGTTTGCCTGCCCCAGCGCATTGCCGCAGGCGCCGCAGAAACGCGCGTCGGGTTTGTTATCGGCCCAGCACCGGGGACACACCAGCACCCGCGTCGGCTGCTGACGTGCCTCCGTTGGCTGAGACCGATCGTCGATATAATCGCCGTGGCGACGACCGTGACCTCCACCATGCCGTCCGAAACGACCGGCGAAGCGATCGAAAAAATGCGAACCCATGATCAACCTCACTCTTTTCTGGCGACGGATGCACGCTCCGCCGCTCGCAGGGCAACCGGACATTTCCCGAAGCGAAATGTCCGATCCCCAATCGCGATCGCCGAAGGAGTTGCGATCAGCGCTCTTCAGCCGAGGCGGCTTCGCGATTAGCGAATCCGCGTGCCTGGACCCGTTCCAAAACCATCAGGACCGGCGCTGCTGATGTAAGCATCGCTCGTCTGCCGCTTGGCATCGTCCAGGCGCTGCAAGGCGCGATCGCGCGGCGAGATGGTGCTAAAGCCGCTCATGACAGGCCCGCGGACACCATCGCCGGGATAGGACGCTTCATAGCCGTGGTTCGTCGAATCCATCGTATGGTCGCTCGGCCGGTGGCCGTTGACCGTCTGTGCCATCGCGGCGCCTGAAAGCGTGGCAAAGGCAATGCCGAATAGCGCGGCGGTAAAGGGCTTCGAAATATTCATCATGGTCATCCTCTCTCTGGTTGTGGAAGCTGTTTGGCTTCCTTGAGGATGAAGATGGAGCGCCCGCGTATCCGCCGTTTTGCCGCTTAATTACAAATTGTATCGCCTATTTTCATTGAACGGCATTCCCAACCCCAAAAAATTGGGGCGCCCCGCATGCGGAGCGCCCGATGTTTCAACCTAGACTCAATAGATCGCGCGATTAGCGATTGTAGCGGCCGATATACTGACGGTCGCGGCCGTAGGTCGCATAGGACTGCGGGCCGACGAGATCGCGATGCGCTGCAAGACCGGAGTCGCTATTGAGCTCCTTCAGGTCGTTGGCGCGCTGTTGGGCACGGTCATAAGCCGACGGACCATAAGAGGTATCCGCCCGATAGGACTGGGCCATCGCCGAACCACCGGCAAGCGCCATAACGGCAACACCAAACAGAGCGGCGGCAACAGATTTTGACTTGGTCATGACATTCATCCTTCTTCAGCGAAGCTTTTCGCCTTCGCAAGGAAGAGATGGCGCCGCTACGTTTCCGTTGCTTTGCCCAACGATTACAAATTGTATCGCCGGCTATTTCGATTCAAAAAAGAAGAGGTCGTCCCTTTGGCGGGACGACCTCTTGCAAGCCACAACGACAAGCGACAAAAAATTGGGGCGCCCCTTAATCGGAGCGCCCATATTCAAATCGCGATCAGTCGCGAAATTAGTCGCGGTTGTACTGACCGATGTACTGATTGTCGCGGCCATAGGTCGCAACCGAACGCGGGTTCAGGAGGTCGCGGTGCGCGGCGAGGCCCGAATCGCTGTTCAGCTCCTTGACGTCATTGGCGCGCTGCTGAGCGCGGTCATAGGACGAGGCATAAGCTTCGGTGCGATAGGTCTGCGCCATCGCCGACGTACCAGCAACGGCCGCAACGGCAACACCGAACAGAGCGGCGGCAAGAGTCTTAGATTTAGTCATGACAGTCATCCTTCTTTTGTGAAGCATTTCGCCTTCACGAGGATGATGTGGGATCGTCGTGTATCAACGACATTGCCGCTCTGTGACAAATTATTTCACCATCGCCGCGGTGACGGGCATCGAGCACAACGGCATCGACACGACGACTTCGAGACCGCCTGTCGGCCGGTTCGTTAAAGTTACCAAACCACCATGACCTTCGATCACTTTGCGCGCAATCGTGAGGCCAAGGCCTGTGCCACCTGTTGTTCGACTTCTCGAACTTTCAACACGATAGAACGGTTCGAAGACACGTTCCAAATCCTGCTCGGGAATGCCAGGTCCCTCGTCACGCACGGTTACCTGCATGTGACCGCCTGTTGTCGTCAGATCGACTTTGACCTTCTCACCATACTTACACGCATTGGCGATCACATTTGTGAGAGCACGCTTGATGATGTTGGGGCTGCCGCTCATCAGAATGCCCGGCGGCGCATTCAACGCCACGTCATGGCCGATATCGGCCTGCTCATCGCAGATCGTATGCAGCATCGCGCCGATATCGATGGCCCGCCGCGGCATATTGCCCGCGCCGACCCGCAGATATTCAAGGGTCGATTGGATCATCTCGTTCATTTCGGCGAGATCGGCCTCGGTCGCCGTGCGCAGCGTATCGTCCTCGGTCAATTCGTTACGCAATTGGATCCGCGTGATCGGCGTCCGTAAATCATGCGACAGCGCTGCCAGGGCCGCCGTACGTTCCCGGACCAGGAGCTGGATACGCTCCAACATGCTGTTCATGGCGCGCGACGCAGTACGTAGTTCTACTGGACCGAACTCCGGCACCTTCTGCGCCTCGGCATCGATATTGAACTTGCCCGCCGCATCGGCGAACAGCCGCAACGGCCGCGTCACCCACCGCAACGACAAAACCGCAATGAGAATGATCGCCACGCACATATAGAGCGGCACCAAAAGCGCGCTCCAGGAAATGTAAGGCGCCGTCCCTGGCACATAAGAGAGGAACCAGAGCCACGATCCATCGTCGAGCCGGGCTGAGATCTGCAGATTGTAAGAAGAATCCCCCAGGTTGCTGATTTGATTCGACACAGCGCTGCCGTCGCCTTGGCGATGGTCGCTATGCGGCACATAACCGACAATCAGCGCTGAGCTGTTTCGCGGCAGCAGTTTCTTCAGCCGCTCGGACAGCGACCGACACATTGCATCGGGCTCGGGATTGTCGATGGTCGGCGCCACATGAGCCCAATGCACTTCCAAAGTGAGTGTCGAGAGAGCATGAGCAGCGCGATCCCGCTCAGAGGCCGTCGGCAATTCGTTGACAGCTTTGGTGATGGATGAGATGCGCGCCGCGAGCTCGCGCTCGCGCGCCGCACCGATAATGGCGTCGATGCCCATGCGATAGGTCATATAACCAACCGCATTGACCACGAGCAGCGCCAACAACAGCACGGTCACCGCGCGCGCGACGACCGTATCGGGCGTGAGAAAGCGGACCAGCCGCATCATGGCCCGTGCGCACCCGGCGCGAACATATAGCCGACGCCGCGCACCGTCTTGATCAACGGCCGTTCCGCCGATTCCTGCGCCAATTTCTTACGCAACCGGCTGACCTGAACGTCGATCACCCGGTCCGTCGTCTCGGCCGATCGTGCCTTGGCGAATTCCAGCAAGGCATCGCGGGTAAGAATGCGGTTGGGATGTTCGATAAAGGCGTTGAGAAGATCGAATTCGCCGGTCGACAAGTCGACCAGCGTGCCGGACGGCGACACCAGTTCGCGTCGGCGCAAATCGAGTATCCAGCCATCGAAGCGCACCACGTCGTCACGCGCGATCGAGCCAGGCTTGTCACCGCCACGCACGCGCCCCGGCCCACCGCGGATGCGCGCCAGCAGTTCGCGCGGGCTGAACGGCTTCGTCGCCGCGCGCCGTCAGAATGATGACCGGCAGGGACAGGGTCGCCCGGATTTCGCGGCATAGATCGAGGCCGCTACGGCCGGGCAGCATCACGTCGAGGATCAGCAAATCGACCTGGGTCGCCTGCAGCAATTCCATGGCGCCTTTTGCATCCCCCGCCGCCGAGACTTGAAAGCCGTGGCGGCGAAGATATTGGGTGACGAGCAGCCGAATCTGCGGATCGTCGTCGACCACGCCAATGTGGCCATGGTCGTTCACGAAATTTTTTGTGGCTTCAATTTGCATCTGTTCAACCCGAGACACGTCGATAGGCCCGATTCCATCCGGCCAGGAGGCGGCCCGGAGAGAATCAGAACAAGACGACGAGATAACCAGCACCCAGCGACAGAACCTGTCACTTTCACTTGATATGGGGACTGGGGCGCGTATCGACGATATTGCGGCTCTGTAACAAATTATTTCAGCGACTTAGAACCGCGCTGAAAATACAATCGCATCGATCAAGACCCACTGATTTTATGAAGATTTCTCAATGGAAGGCGGCCGCCGGCGCGATCTCGCTGCGGCACTTTCGACATGTCCGGCGCGCGGCCCGGCTCTGAACGTCCCGCGCTTGTCCGCCCCAAAACCCGATGCTGTACTCGCTGCACAAGTAAGGGAGGCAGACGATGATCCACGCGCGCGCCAGCAGACGCGATATCTTAGGGATGACCGCCGGACTCGCCGGCACCGCGTTAGGGACCCGCGCCCTCGCCGATCCACGCGACGCCGATCTCATTCTCGTCAATGCCACCGTGCATACGGTCGATCCGAAACAGCCCAAGGCCGAGGCTTTCGCCATTCGTGACGGCCGCTTCATCGCTGTTGGCACCAGTTCCGATATCCGCACCTTTGCCGGCAAGGCCACTGAGATCGTCGATGCCAAGGGGCTGACTGTCGTTCCCGGCTTCATCGATTGCCATGTCCATCCCGTGGGCGAGGTCCTGCTGTATCAAGTACTCGTCGGCAATCCTTACGATGTCGAATTCGTGAAGATCGACAGCATCATCAGCAAGCTGCGCGAACGGGCCGCCCAAACGCCGCCCGGCACCTGGGTCGAAGGTTTCTTTTTCGACGACACCAAGGTGAAGGACGGCCAGCCCCTGACCGTGCGCGATCTCGACAAGGCGTCCACCGAACATCCGATCATGGTGCGCCATCGCGGCGGCCATACTTACTATGTCAACAGCAAGGCGTTCGAACTGGCTGGCGTGACCAAGGATACGCCCAATCCCTTCGGCGGCACATTCGATCGCGACAGCGATGGCACGTTGTCCGGCCGGGTGACCGATCGTGCCGGCGCCGTTTTCACCAAGGTCGGCCAACGCCCCACCTATACGGACGAACAACGCGCCCAGCGCAGCCGCGACGGCCTTGCCCATATCTCCAAACAGTTCGTGCGCTATGGTCTCACCAGCGTTCATCATGAGGGCGGGGACCTGTCCGCCCTGCAACAGATTCGGGCCCGCGGCGATCTCAAGCACCGCGTGAGCTATGAAGCGCAGGGGCCGCTGGTCGATCGGCTGATCGCCGATGGTTTCCGCTCCGGCTTCGGCGATGAATGGCTGCGCATCGGCGCGACCTTCGAACATACGATCGACGGCTCCTTCTCGGAGCGGACGATGGCGCTCGACACGCCCTATCCGGGCAGCAACCCGCCTTATAAAGGCAATCTCGTCACCACCCAGGAGGACCTGAATGCCTGGGTGGAGAAAGTTCACCGTGCCGGCATCCAGGTTAACTGCCATGCCAACGGCGACATCGCCATCGACATGATGCTGACGGCCATGGAACGCGCGTTGAAGCTTCATCCCAACGCCAACGCGCGGCCCAAGATCACCCATTGCACCTTGATCAACGACGATCTGATCCGCCGCATGAAAGCGATGGACGCGGTGCCCGCGGTCTTTTCCACCTACCCCTATTACAATTCCGACAAATTCGTTTTCTACGGCGAAGCCATGCTGCAGCGGAGCATGGCGCTCCGCACCATGATCGATGCGGGCCTGCGCCCGGCTGCTGGTTCTGATTTCTCGCCCGGTCCGTTCTCCCCGCTTCTGGCCCTGCAAGCCATGGTGACGCGCACCGGCTGGGACGGCAAAACCTGGGGCGCCAACCAGCGCATTTCCATCGACGAAGCCCTCATGGTGACGACCCTGAACGGCGCCTATAATTCCCACGAGGAGGCGATCAAAGGGTCGATCACACCGGGCAAGCTCGCCGACTATGTCGTGCTGGCGGAAGACGTGAAGACGGTCGCCCCCGACAAAATCAAGGACATCAAGATCGTGCGCACCGTCACCGGCGGCACCACCCGCTATGAGGCCTGATCCTCGACAAGCGTCCCTTTCGCCTTGGCTTGTTTCAGGCGATAGGCCGAAGGCGTCATGCCGACGGCATTCTTGAACGCGCGCAGAAAATATTTCTCGTCGTTATAGCCGACCCGATAGGCGATCTGGCCGATGCTGTCGCCGGTCAGAACCAGTCGCTCGCAGGCGTCTTCCATGCGCATGTCGCGGATCAGCAGGTTGAACGTGCTGCCGGTATATTGCCGGATCAAAGCGCAAAAGCGGCTGCGCGAAAGCCCGACGGCCTTGGCTGCCTCCTCGAGCCCCGGCCCTGTGAGATAATTGTCTTCGATGAAGGCGGAGATGCGGCGCATGTGGCCACTGTCGCGACCGACAGCCGGAAGCCGTGTCGAAAGCCTCGCGAATTCCGTCTCGTGATCCCGGCAAATGGTCGCCAGCAGCAGCGACAATTCGGCCCGCATCATCTCCTGCGCGAACAGGCCGCCCTTGTCGTTCTCGCGATTCATCGACGTGATCAGGCTTTCGATCCGGTCGGCCTGCTTTCGCCGCGCGTTAAAGTCGACATAGTTCTGCCAGGCGAACGGTGTGAGTTCGGGCAGCAGGCGCACCAGCTCCGAAATCGGGTAGGAGCGCGACAAGCCCGGATGCAGAAAATCCAGATCGAAATAGAGAACGATGCAGCGCGTACCTTGATCGAACCGGATTTGATGCGACACCATGGGCGCGACGAAATAGATCGATCCGGCTTTCGGCTTGTGCGAAGCGAGCCCGATGCGCAAGGTCGGCGCCGCCGACATGAAATAAAGTACCTGAAAATAATCGTGCTTATGGGCTGGATAGAGCCGCTGCGTACGCTCGACAATGCGGATGCTGAAACGCGGCGCACCATGGCGCTCGGGCGCATAGGAGCGGAACGGCGCTTCCGTCCGGACACGCCGTTGCGCCGATCGCTGTGCCTGCTTGCGTCCCGCCATCCCGCCTCCCCGCGTAGCCTTCGGGGCATTATAGATCATTTCCCGGTGGCAGCAGCTAGCTTTCCGGGCCCGCATATTTGCCGGCGGTCGCCGGGAACATCGCTTTGATGATCTTCATGCGGCTGACGTCGACGGTCCCGTCCATATGCAGGAAGATCGCCGCGTCGCGGAACAATTTCTCGACGCCGAACTCCAGCATGGCGCCGTTGCCGCCGTGCAGTTCAATGGCATGGGTGGCCACTTTCATCATCTCTTCGGATACATAAACCTTCGCCATATTGCACAGCACGTCGGCATCCGGATGGTTCTCATCCACCGCTTTCGATGCACGCTCGATCAAGGCCCGCGACGCCTCGATCCGCGTCGGCATATCGGCGAGCCGTAGCGCCACCGCCTGATGCTTGATCAGAATGCGCCCGCCCTGCACATAATTCTGCACATAGTCGGCCGTGCGTTCGAAACAGGCGACGCCGACACCGATATTCTTGGCGGCCTGAATGAT
>ERZ778022.5373-NODE-5373-length-10426-cov-5.691737_pt1 | contig 10426 bp, 4 predicted proteins | sample MGYA00375752_ERZ778022 | MGnify/ENA primary metagenome ERZ778022 (study PRJEB29350, sample SAMN05389826) | bioreactor metagenome | isolation source: Thiocyanate bioreactor | place: South Africa: University of Cape Town | collected 2014-04-04 ...
ACTGCCGGCAGGTGGCGCGGCAGCGACGGGGTGGCGAGGGCGGTAGGGGTGCTTAGGGATGTGACAGCGCGTGGGGAGGGTGGCCGGGTGAGGAAGGGGCAAGGAAAGGGCAAGGGAACTGAGAGCAAGACTGACAGCACGGCGAAGGACAGAGTCACAAGAGCGTGGGAGCAGGACCCAGGGGCGAGACGCAAGCGGGGCTGGGAGGGAGATGAGTGAAGGCAGAGGCAAGCTGAAGGGGCAAAAGGAGAGACAAGTAGGGAGTAGAGAGCAAGAGAGGGAGAGGGGGAGGGAGACTACACACAGCAACAACAAGACCAAAACAACCAACACAACACAACGCAATGCAACACGCAGCGTAACAACCACCGCATGCCACACAGACGACAACTGCGCTTGCCACGCCACATCACGCGCGCCACACGCCCATTACCGCACATCAATCTACCAGTACAGCAGCAGCATGACGCTACCAGGGGGCGGGTTAGGCCCCAGAGGACATGGAGGAGGAGCAGCAGCGAGGCTGCAACTGCCAGACGCGCGTCGCCTGCTCGCCTGCGGCACCAACAGTTGAAACGCGAAACGCACGGTGGTGGGAAGCCAGCTGTGGCAGCCGGCGGCAAAGAACACAACGACGACGACAAGACAACGACCCTACGCGCTATTCACAAGCGGCATGGCGCACACGGACACATACCCGACACCCGGCACGACGCGCGGTGCGGGCAGCGCAAGTCCTTAATGGACACGCAACACAAACACACGACCAACACGCACGCACAACCAACGCTCTACTCGTCGCCCGCCGCGTGCCCGCTGCAGCTCCAGTACTGCCAGCCGTTGCCGCCGGTGCGCGACGCCAGCGCGGCGTCGGGCGGCGGCATGGGCGCACCGCCCGCCTTTCGGATGCACACCGCGCCGTCCTCCGGCGCCACGCTGACCCACGAGCACTGGCAGCAGTACGCCGCCCAGCCTGCGCAGGAGTGGTAGGGCAGGGAACAGACATTGGAGTTGTGATGAGCAAACACGTTTGTGTCGGCAAGGTTGGGGTTGTACAGCCACGTACCACGCCGGGGTGCCAGCATCTCGCGCAGTCGCTCCTCCGACGGCATGTGGTTACGGAAGAACATGTAGTCTACGCCAACGTCCCACGCGCCGTCGCGCAGCCGGACAACACTAAAGTCGCACGAGGTGCACAGTAGCGACATGCATGACCTGCGGGTTGGTGGGTGGTGGTTGGTTGGTTACTTTGAAAACAGCTGCTGCTGCAGCCGCCGCAGCAGCAACAAAACAGCATAAACGTACCGACGCGCTCGAATGCCGCCGCCAGCGCCACCAGCCATGTCAGTGCTGGCAGCGGTGAGGTACACAGGGTTGCACTTCTTGAGGCCGCCGGCCGAACCCAGCCCCAACCCAACGCTGCCGCTCCCAACAGTGGCGCTCACGCCGCTGGAACTGCGGAGTGCCGTCGACGCCGCGGGAGTGGTTCGACGAGCGCTGCTGACCGCCGCGCCCGGCGTCGTGTCATCCAGCATCGCCAGCAAGTCATCCACGTCGCTCTTGCCGCCCCTGGCAGCAGTACCTGCTCCACCGGCGCCGCCAGAGCTGCTGCTGCTGCCATAGCCTGCCGTGGCACTGCCACTGCTGACCGCTCGCACTGGCATGACCCCACCTGTGAGTGGTGCCGCTGGCGACGCAAGGGGGCCACGTGCCGCCGCTGCTCCCGCTCCGACTGGCGCACCGCCACCACCACCACCACCACCACCACCACCGCCGCGCATGGCGCCCTCGATCTCACCCAGCAAGTCGTCCAGTCCAGCCATCTTCTAATTAATTAAACGCAGCAAATAGGCCACCAACCCACACGTATATGTAATACATACACAACTGCCGCATCGGCACTGTCGCGTGTCGTCGCCGTGTGAGTTATTGTAATGTGTCGGCAGGCGGCAGGTTTTTAGCCGTTGGCCACTACTTAACTTACTTGCCCCCTCCTCTCCTCTCTCCCCTGCTACCCCATCATGGCTACTGAGAGGCATTTCTCCACTCCCCACGCACCCCGCAATTAATCGAGCCCAGCAGCAGGCAGGCAGTAGCGTGCTGTTGCTGGCGCAGCAAGGGTGCACAACAACCCCACTTCGAATTCTCACTCTGATTGTGTCTGTTCCCCTCTCCTCCCTCCTTCTTCCTCTCCTCTCCTCTCCCTCTCCTCACTCCCCTACTCAACCCGCCGCGCTGCCGCATATTTCAAACAAAACACACGACGAGGGGGCGCAACCCCACGCGCGTTGGGTACCCACTGCGATTGCGCTTATTTCCCGCGCGCCGCGTGCCCGCCTGCCGCTTGGCATTGTGCTCCTCCGGGAGGGTGATTCAGAACGGTAGAGGGGTAGGGAGAGAGCGGAGGGAAGGAGAGGAGAGGGGGCTCCACTCCCCTTTCTGCCTCGCCCCTCACGCACACGCACTCACGGCGGTCGTCGGGGGTGTAGACACGCTGCACGCGCGCTTAGCTGCGTGCCAGTTTGCTTGCTCAGATCCGCGCAGAGTGTCTGGATCTGTTTCCCCGCCGCCCCTCGCCTCTACTGCCACACAGCCGTATCATGGAGCCGGCGGGCAACAGTAGCAGTGGCAGCGGCGGCAGCAGCAGCAGGGGTGGAGGCGGCAGCGAAGGCGGTGGCATTGGCGTGCCGCCGCGCCTCACTGCCTTTGTGCAGCATGCGCTGACGCGGCTGGGCGGGTGGGTGACAGCCGCATCAGAGGATGGGCGGGCAGCCGCGACTGTCGCGACGCAGGCGCTGGCTGCCGTGTTTGCAGACAAATTCGCACTCGCCCCCGCCGCCGCGAACGTGGCGGCGATGGTATCCCTGTCGCTCGGTGCCGCTGCTGGCGCATTTGCACTGGTACGTACGGAAGGAGGGGGAAGGGGGGCACGCAACCACACAACACGAACACTACACACCCACCCCACCCCCTCTACACTCAACCCCGCAGTGGCGCGTGGGGCGCGCATCAGTGGCAGTGTGGGCGGGCGCCACGCAGCCGAGTGGCAGTCATGGCGGCAAGGGCGGCGATGGGGCGGAGGAGGCGGCAGAGGTGGCTGCTACGGCCGCCAGCTTGATGATGGTGGTGGGCGGCGCGCTGGAGGCGGCGCCCGAGGAGGCGCTGAATACGTACCTGGCATGGCTGGCAGCCGCCACACCGGCGGCACGCCGTCTGCCGCCACCACCACGCGTGGCGGCGCTGGCAGCCACCCTCACCGCCGCGCTGCCCGCCATCCCGCTGCACCACGCCCTGGGGTACACGCGCGCCGCCAAGGCGGGCTGCGTTGTGCCCATGCCGCCCACCAGCGCCCGCGCTGGCGCACCGCCGCGCGTCACGGTGCGGCACGTGAGTGGCACCGTGTCCTGCACCTGCGGCACCCTATCCTTCAGCCTGGCGTCCCTGCCGCCGCCCGTGCCAGCCGTGTGCTGGCCCGCAGTTGCGCGTGGCCGGCCCCTGCTGGTACGTGTGACGCGCGTGTGTGTGGGTGCCGTCACCAACTTACCGTCATTGAGCACCTCCCACCCACTCCTCACCCACCCCCCACACACACATATCGTGCGCAGCTGGTGCCGCCGCAGCAGGTGGCAACCACAGAAGGCACGCAGCTGACGGATTGCGAGGGCACCGGCATCCCGGTGGCGCCAGTGGCGGCGGCGGGGGAGGCGGGCGCGTGGCACGTGAGCCACATGGTGGCCATGTCGTGCAAGAAGTGTGCCGCCACGCCGCTGTACCTGCTGGACCTCACACCGCCGCCCACTGCTACAGCCCTTGCATCATCAGCGAGCGTGCGCGGCGATGGCCGTGGCGCTCGCGCCTCGGCAGCGGCGGCGTTGGCTGCCGGTGCAGCGGCGTCGGCGGCAGTCACCTCCCCGCTGCCCTCGCTGGCGGCGGTGGCGGAGAGCGGGCGGCGCGCGGTGTCCACTGGTGGCACGCCCGCTGTGCGGCGCGTGTATGCCGTGGATGCGCGGTTGACGCACGGGTGGACGGCGGCGGTTGGCAGTGCACCACCCGCCGTGCGAGCCGCCCTCGCCGCTGTAGTCCTGCCCGTCCCCGTACATGTCCTACCCTGGTGCGGCGCCGCTGCTGCCGCCGCTGCCATGCCAGCCACCCTGCGCGCCCATGCCTTTGAGCGCCTGCCGCACCCGTCGCTGTCCGCCGCGCCCGCACCCGCGGCTGCCGTTGTGCCCGCACCCGCCGCCGTTGTGTCCGTCCCTGTTGCGCCTGCACCCGACGCGTCGCCTGCCGGCCCGCCGCCTGCCGGCGCTGACCGGCCCGTGTTTGCAACCCCCGAGCCGTTTGTGACCAGCCGCCGCGGCGGTCGTGCTGGCGCCCTCGCTGCCGGCGCTGCTGCTGCTGCACCTGTTGGCGGCATCCGCGCGCGGGGTGCGGCGCGGTCCATTGCCTCGGATGCGGTGGCGGCGGCGACCGCGGTGGCGCAGGGTGGCGCGCCGCCGTCCGACGGCGCGCCGCTGGCGACGGTGGAAGAGACGGGCAGGGCGGCGATGCGGGGTGCGCCCGACAGCGCTGGCGGGTTGAGCTACCCGCACTCCGCCCTGTCTGGCGTCTCCACGCCGTTCTCGGTGGGCACCTCCATCTCAGCGCGGCAGGGCGGCGGCGGCGGTGGCGGTGGCGTACTGTTTGGCGGCCGGCCGGCGTCGTGGGTGGGCGGTGGCGGTGGGAGTCGTGCTGGTGGCGGCAGCCGCGGCGGCGGCAGCGGCGGCGACGCGCTACGTGCATTTTCCTCTGACGCCGACGCCGGCGTGTTTGCCAGCGTCGTGCCCGCGCGCGAGTACCGTGACCGGGACCTGTGGGCGGCACGCTACCGCAGTGGCGCCGGCCTGCTGCTTGTGTCCCCGCCGCACTCCCCCGTTCACGGTGGCGCGAGTGGGGGCGGAGGCGGGAATGGGGCTGCTGCACCACCACAGGTACCGCCGTCCACGCCGCCGCCGGCTGGCGAGGTGTCGACCGCAGACGTGTACGGCTACCTGCACGACGGCCTGTACGGCGTGTCTGCCGCCCACGCGCCGCCGCCGGCGCCGCTGGACCAGCTGGGGTACGGCAGCGGCACGGAGCTTGCAGGCGCGCGGCTGGCGCGGCTGGAGCGCGGCGCGGTGGCGGCGTATCAGTACGGTTTGGGCTCACCAGCGCCCACAGCGCGGCCAGGACGGGCGAGTGGCAGCGGCAGCCGGGCGAGCAGCAGTGCGTGGGGTAGCGCGTCACGCCTGAGCGGCGGCGGCGGTGGCGGCGGCGGCGGTGGTGGCAGTGGCGCGTTTTCAGGGTACGTGGGCGGCGGTAGCGGTGATCGGTCGCGGTACCTGGTGGCACCACCGGTTGCCAGCAGCACGGGCGGTAGCAGCGGTCCCACCGGCGGCGGCGGCGGCGGCGGCGGGGGCGGCGGCAGCTGGCGTGGGAGCAGTGATAGCGTGGATGGCACGGGCGGCCCCCGCCGCCGTGTGAAACCAGCTGACGGCAGGGACGGTGTGACTGCCGTCAGTGGCGGCGGCGGCGGTGCAGGGGGAACAGCGGCTGCTGCGGCGGTAACAGCGGCGGCGACTTCTAGTCTGGTGGTGCCCACCACCGGCGTGCTGGCCCCGCTCATCCCGTTGCCAGCGCTGGATGCGTCGCTACTCGCCGGCCGCGCGTCATCATTTGATGGCGCCGCTGACGGCGCCGACACCAGCGGTGGTGGCGTGTCGTACAGCGTGGTGGGCGGCCCCAGCGCCGCGTGGGCACGGCCGTCATCACGGGCATGCGACGCGCCCGCGCCGGCAGCAGGTGGTACCGCACTCCCCGGCGCCGCCTGCGTCTCCCTGCATGCCGCCTCCCCCCTCTCTGCCGCCAGCACCCTGTCGTCGCACACTACTGGCCGCGCTTCTGCTGCCAGCAGTCTGCCGCCTGCCGCGCCCGCCCGTGGCGTCGCCTCCGACGACCCCAGCGCCGTCATGGTGTAGCCCCCTTGCTGGTGCGTCTGCTGTGCCGCACCCTCGATAATTAGCCTCGTGTTGTTGTTGCATTGAAGTAGCGCCGTTTCGACACATGCAGCGAGGCTGGGAGTTGGGAGGGTACCTTGGCCCTTGGGTGGCGGGCAGTGGGGAGAGCGTGATGAGAGAGTGCCGCAGAGTGCGTCACAGCTATCATAGGGAGCGAGAGAGAGCGGGGCTGTCAACTGACACACATGACGCAACAACGGACCGGAGAGAGGGGAGAGGGAGGGGGGGAGAGAGGGGATGATTTGAATGCGGTAGTGTGCACACGTGCTGCGCGCAGCAATTCAATTAAAGGTGCAACGGCGTAGTATGCATGCCTTTGTTTTCGGATTGTGCGTTGCATGTCAATCCTCGCGGTAGTTCCTTACCTCCCTCCTCATTATTTTGGTCCCCCTTCTCTCCCTCTCTACTCCCTCTCTTACTCGCTCTCTCCTACTCTCCTACTACTCTACTACTGCTGTTCTCCTCGACTGCTCTACGGCCAGTCAACTGGCTGGCTCTGTCCCTATCGCTGCTGCTGCCCGCCGCTGCCGCCTAGCGCTGTCCACCCACCCGGGGTTGCCGGCGCTAGGCGTCTCTCTCTGACGGCGCAGCAGCGGGGAAGGCGGAACTAACGACAGGCGAGGAAGGGGCCTCTGCCTGCCTGCCTGGCTGCCACGCCGCGGCGGTCTCGCCACGGTCCCCATGGCGTCCTTCCTGCCGCTGTCCAGTGACCCGCCACCCAAGGCGGCGCGGCAGCAGCCACGGCCGCTGTCACCCAGCGCACTGCCGTCGCTGGCTGCGGCTGCTGCGGCGTCGGCGGTGGGCGGCGGCCTGCCTACCAGCAATACCGCGGCGCTGGCCATCGCACGCGCCGCCGCCGCGATCATCAACGGCGGCGCTGCGGCAGCAGCAATAGGCGAGGAGGGTGGCGGGCTGCCTGCCGCAGCAAGCGCTACTGCGGCGGCGGGCGCAACGTCGACGGTGCCCGCAGCAGCACCGCTGCCTGCTGCGGCGCCCAGTGGTAGCGCCAGCGCCAGCAGTTCCAGTGCTAGCAGTTCCGGTAGCGGCGGCGCGGGTAGCGGGGCGGTGGTGCCGCTCCCCGTGGGCGGCAGCGGCGCAGATGGCAGCAGTGGGGGAGGGGCCGCAGGAGGAGGGGCGGCGGCAGCGCTGACCTCCTCCAAGGCGCTCATGCGCACCACCCTGAGCACGCTGTCTGCCGGTGAGAAGGTGTTTAAGGCGGCGGCGACGGACGCCGCGGCACAGATTGACCTGAAGGCGTCCATTGCCGCGGTGGAGGTGCTGCCGCGCCTGCCCGCCACGGACGCCAGCCGCGCGGAGCAGGCGGCCGCCATCACACGGCTGCGCATGTCGCTGGCGCGCAACCACACCGCCACCACCCTCACCTCCATGCTGCCGTCGTTTGACCGCAGCGTCCTGCCCGTGCTGACGCACGTGCTGGAGCGGCACGTGACGCAGCTGGAGCGCGTGGCGGCGGGCGGTGGCGTTGCCGGCGGGTCGGAGGCACACGCGCTGGCGGCGGACGGTGAGGGCGGCGCGTCGTCTGCAGGAAGCGCTGGCCTGCCTGACGACAAGCGCGCGCCGCGTTCCAAGCGGAAGCGGCCAGCCGCGGGCAGCGGCGCGTCGGCGGCGTCGGAGCACTCCACCGCGCCCCCGCCGCCGCCGCCACCGCCGCCAATGTCGGTGGCAGCAGCGCCAGGTACGGCGACTGCCGCGTCGGCCGCATCCGCCGCTGCCGCAGCAGCAGCAGCGGCAGCAGCAGCGACGCTTGCGGCGTCACTGCCACCCACCACTGCCGTACCACCACCCGCTGGCGACGGGTCCTCTGTTGGTGTTCTGCCGCCGGCGCCAGTGCCGGCGGCCCCCGCCGGTGTGACTGACGAGGAGGTGTTTGACGCGCTGTGGTGCCTCATCAACATCTCTGCCGGCGACTCGCACATGACGCGCGTGGTGGTGAAGCACGGCATCGTGGCGCTCATGGTGCGCCTGCTCAAAGTCACGTCGTCGCCTGACATTATGGAGAACGCCATCTGGGTGTGCGGCAACATCGCGGGCGACGGCGCGCACGGCCGCGAGGAGCTCATGCGCATGCAGGTGCTGGAGCTGCTGGCGGGCTTGGGAGCCACCGAGCTGGCCGCCATAGGCTACCTGCCATTTGGTAGCGGGTTTGCGGCAGCAGCGGCGGCAGCAGGCGAGGTGTTGCCACCGCCCGCCTCCGCCGCCGCCATCCTAGCGCGTGCAATAGCCAGCGATATGCTGCCGGCAGCAGCGGATGCGGTGGCCACCGCCGCTGCAGCTGTGGCTGCCCGTGCCGCCGCCGCACCACCAGAGGCGGCACCGCCTGTTGGCCGCACCGCTGCCGCTGCCGCTGCCGCTGCCGCCGCCGCCACCTCCACCGCCCCCGTGCCGTGGTACACCAGCAAGGTGCTGCGCGTGTCCACCTGGGTGCTGCTGTCCATGTGCGAGGGCCAGCCGCGGCCCGAGCTGCCGCTCGACCTCCTGCTGCCCGTCTTCAATGCCTGCCTGGACTGCCCCGACCAGGAGGTGCTGTCGCACGTGTCGTGGGCGCTGTCGCACATCTGCGACGGCCCGCCGGAGCACATCTTCTGCCTGCTGTGCGCGCTCACCTGCAGCGAGCTGCCGGAGCCGCGGCGCGCACGCGCGCTGCTGGCGTACCTGTCGCCCGCCGACTTTGCGCGGGAGGCGGTGGGCACCTGGACGCCGCAGCTGCGCAACATGTTTATTGCCAACCTGGGCGTGCCGGCGCCGGAGTACGCGGTGATGGAGGCGGCGCGGCTGGCGCAGGTGCTGTACGCGACGTGGAACGGCGGCGCGCCGGAGGTGGACAACGTGGCAGCGGGGCTGGAGGCGCTGGCAGCCACCACGCAGCGGTGCAAGGTGCTGCCCGCCACCGCCGCCAAGCTGGTGAACCTGCTGAACCACGAGTCCACGCGCGTGTGCAAGCCGGCGCTGCGCGCGGTGGGCAACATCGTGTGCGCGGAGGACGACCGCGACTTCACGCAGGTGGTGGTGGAGCTGGGCCTTGTGAACCTGCTGCGCGCGCTGATGGAGCACCCGGCGCGCGAGATCCAGAAGGAGGCGTGCTGGACGATGAGCAACGTGGCGGCGGGCACGCCGGCGCAGATCCAGGCGGCGCTGGACTCGGGCTGCCTGCCGCGTGTCCTGGCGCTGTGCACGGACACGACGGCGGACGTGGGCGTGCGCACAGAGGCCTGCTGGATCCTACTCAACGCCACCTCCTGCGGCAGCGAGGCGCAGATTGAGACGCTGGTACGTGCGGGCGGCATCCGCGTGCTGTGCGCGCTGCTCAGCGATCCCACCATGGTCATGATGGCGGTGGACGGGCTGGAAAAGATCCTGCAGGTGGGCGAGCGCCTGTCCTCCACCGCCGCCGTCCTCATGCGCGCGCGCACGCGGGCGGCCGCGACTGCTGCGGCGGCTACCGCCGGCGGTGCCGCACCTCCCACCACGCCGCCGCTGTTGCCGCCGTCTGCCGCGTTGCCCGCACCTGCGTCTGTGCCCGCACCAGCGCCAGCTGCCGCCAGCAGCGCCGCTCGCAAGGGCGCCGCCAGCGGTGGTGCCGGCGGTGCTCCATCGGGCAGCGCCCGGCGTGGCGGGAAGCATGGCGCAGAGGCGCCAGTAGCAGCCGGGGGGAGTGCAAGCGCTGCTGGAGCCGCCGCCGCCACATCAGCAGCACCCGCTGCCGCCGCGCCAGTGGCGCCGCTGGCCACGCCGCCGGTGGACGCGCCGCTGGAGGAGGTGCTGCTGGCAGAGGCCAAGAACCTGCTGGACACCTGCCGCCTGGAGCTGCTGAGCAAGCAGAACATCAGCAGCGCGGCGGCAGCCGCGGCGGCGGCGCAGGCAGCCACGTCGGGGGGCGGCGGCGGCGTGCCAGCGGGCATGCCGTCGGGCGCCAAGACGGAGGTGGTGTTTAAGAAGGCTGCCAAGCTGTGGGCCATCCATTTCATCACCTGCGAGCTGTGCCAGCGCACCTACAGCCGCAACTCCAACTCCACGCACTACTGCGAGGAGTGCCGCTGCAACGTGTGCTCCGCCTGCGACTGCTCCGTGTACCACCTGTCGCACCAGCTGGAGTTGCTGGAGGGGCTGGACGGCGGCAGTGGTGGTGGCGGTGGCGGTGGGGGTGGCAGTGGTGGCGGCGGTGGCGGTGGCGGTGGCGGCGGTGGCAGCAGCAAGAAGGGAAAAGTGAAAGGCGGGAAGTTGGAGCGGGAGCGGGCAAAGGGTGCAAAGGCGGCAGCCGCCGCCGCTGCTGCCGCCAGCGCCCTACCTGCGCCAGCGACATCTACGCCCGCGCCGGCAACCTCATCCAGCGACTCGCCCCCCAGCAGTGTCACCCCGCCGCCGCCGCCGCCGCC
>ERZ778022.5374-NODE-5374-length-10423-cov-3.828221_pt1 | contig 10423 bp, 10 predicted proteins | sample MGYA00375752_ERZ778022 | MGnify/ENA primary metagenome ERZ778022 (study PRJEB29350, sample SAMN05389826) | bioreactor metagenome | isolation source: Thiocyanate bioreactor | place: South Africa: University of Cape Town | collected 2014-04-04 ...
GGCGGAATCCTCGCGGAAGATCAGCGGATCGATGAAATCGTCGTCGATGCGGCGATAGATGACGTCAATGCGCTTCAGGCCCGAGGTGGTGCGGGTATAGACGACATTGTCGTTGACCAGCAGGTCGCGCCCCTCCACGAGCTCCACGCCCATCTGACGCGCCAGGAAGGCATGTTCGAAATAGGCGCTGTTGAAGACGCCCGGCGTCAGCACCGCGATGGTGGCTTCCTCCTGGAACGGCACCAGCGAGCGCAGCGTCGCCAGAAGCTCCAGCGGATAGTGTTCGATGGGGCGCACGCCCATCGAACGGAACACCGCCGGAAAGGCGCGTCGCGCCACGTCGCGATTGGCCAGCATGTAGCTGACGCCCGACGGCACGCGCAGATTGTCCTCCAGCACCACGAAATCGCCGGCCTCGTTGCGGATTAGATCGCTGCCGCAGATGTTCACATAGGCGCCGTGCGGCACCGGCAGGCCGCGCATCTCGCGCCGGTAATGCTTGGAGCCGTAGATCATGGAGCGGGGCACCACGCCGTCCTTCAACACCCGCCCGTCATTGTAGATGTCGCGCAGGAACAGGTTCAGCGCCTGGATGCGCTGGGTCAGGCCCGCTTCCAGCCGCGCCCATTCCGCCCCCGTGATAATGCGCGGGATCAGGTCGGTGGGAATGATCCGCTCGGTGGCCTTGTTGTCGTTATAGACGGTGAAGGTGATGCCTTGATGCAGGAAGCTCTGCTCGCAGGCCTGCTGGCGGCGGTTCAATTCCTCCAGCGGCAGGGTGGAGAGCCGCGCGTCGGTCGCCGCATAGGGCGCGCGCGCCTTGCCGTCACGCCCGAACATTTCGTCATAAGGCCGGCCCAGCTCGTAATCGGCATAAGGCGCATCCTGGCCGGGGCGGGCGGCAGGGCCGGGACCAGCCACGATGTCGGGCCCGCCGAAGTCCTCCGTATTGGCGAAAACTTCATGCTGCATACGCGAAGTCTGCACAGGAGAAGGCGGACCCCGCAAGCCTGCTGGCCAGGACTGCCGCCAGGCTCACCCCCTGGCTGGGGCGGGTGTGGGGCGGACAGGGATGGGGGACTGCCGCCCGCCGCCTGCCCGCCCCGTCCGAAGCCATTGCCCGACGCCGGGGAAGGTCTGGCGATGGCTGGAGCACTGAGTCGTTATACAATTACAGGTTGTATACTCAGGCGGTAAATAGCAAGTTAACGCGGCGTTTCCAGCATAATCCGCCGATTATGCAATCGTGGCGAGCAGAGCGTCCTGATTGGGCTTGGCGGCCACCCGGACCTCGGCAAAGCTCAGGCCATCCAGGGCCGCGGCCGTCACCGGGCTGATACAGGCCGCGATCAGGCGCCGGGTGGGTTGCCCCTGCGCCAGCGCGGCAAAGATGCGGGCGCTGCGCGGCGAAAAGAACAGGGCCGCATCCACCGCGTCCTCGGCCAGCGCCCGCGCGACGGCGGGGGGGAAGGTTTCGGCGGCCTGGACACGATAGAGCGCGGCGCGGCGCACCGAAAAACCGCGCGCCGTCAGGCCGTCCTGCAAGGTGCCCGGCGCTTCGGCGCCACAGACATGCAGCAACACGCCCCTGTCCGGCGTCGTCCAATCCGCCGTCGCCGCCGCCAGCGCCACCGCATCGCCATCGGCGCTGCGGACATCGGCGAACCCGGCCTGCGACGCTTCGCGCGCCGTTTGCGGCCCCACCGCGAAGACCGGCAGATCGCGCCGCGCGGTGCGGCGGACCAGCGCGCGCACACCGTTGGCGCTGGTCGCCAGCACCGCCTGCACACCGGAAAAATCCGGTTCCGGGCCGCTTTCAAAATGCGGCTGCAGAAGCGGCGCCAAAAGGGCCTCATGACCCATCCGGGCCAAGCGGGCGGCGATCTCGGCGCCGTCCTCCAAAGGTCTGGTGACTAGAATACGCATCGGCTTGTGGGGTAAAGGACCGGCCCATGCCAGGCAAGCTCCACCCCCTGCCATTGACGATGCCACTGGTTCCATTGACGATTCTTGGCATCGAAACCAGCTGCGACGAAACCGCGGCGGCGGTGGTGCGCGGCGTCGCGCCCGGGCCGGGCGAAATCCTGTCCAATATCGTGTTCAGCCAGACCGAGGCCCATGCCCCCTATGGCGGGGTGGTGCCGGAAATCGCCTCCCGCGCCCATCTGGAAATCCTGGATTCGGTGATCGGCCGGGCGCTGGACGAGGCCGGGCTGACGCTGGCCGGGCTGGACGGTATCGCCGCCACGGCGGGCCCGGGACTGATCGGCGGGGTGATGGTGGGGCTGACCACCGCCAAGGCGCTGGCGCTGGCGGCGGGCAAGCCGCTGATCGCGGTCAATCACCTGATGGGTCATGCCTTCACGGCGCGACTGACCCATGGCGTGGCGTTTCCCTTCCTGCTGCTGCTGGTGTCGGGCGGGCATTGCCAGCTTCTGGGCGTGGGCGGCGTCAACGATTTCCGCCTCTATGGCAGCACGATCGACGATGCGGTGGGCGAGGCGTTCGACAAGACCGCCAAGATCCTGGGCCTGCCCTATCCCGGCGGGCCGGCCGTCGAAGCGGCGGCGGCGCACGGCAACCCCAAGGCGTTCGACCTGCCGCGGCCGCTGGTCAGCGGCCACAATGCGCGCAAGAGCGCGGACTTTTCCTTTTCGGGCCTCAAGACCGCGCTGCGGCAACTGGCGCAGACGCAAAGCGTCGGCGTCGCGGACGCCAGCGCGTCCTTCCAGGCGGCGGTGGTGGACATTCTGTGCGACCGCACCCGGATCGCGATGGGCTTGTTCCGCGAGGATTTCGCGGACGCCTTGCCCGCCGCGACGCCCGCGACCCTGGTGGTGGCGGGCGGTGTGGCCTCGAACCAGGCCATCGGCGCGGCGCTTGGGGCGCTGGCGCGGCGGGAAAACTTCGTCACCCGCATTCCTCCGCCCCGGCTTTGCACCGACAATGCGGCGATGATCGCCTGGGCGGGCCTTGAGCGTCTCGCCACCGGTGCGGCAGCGGACGCTCTGGATGTGGCGCCAAGGGCGCGCTGGCCTTTGGCCAGCCTGTGAGGGGCTTGCGTGCCTCCCCTGGCGCCGGCCGGACCTTAGAAGGTCACGGCGACGGTCAGGAGCGACAGGAAACCGGCGATGGTGATGGTCGCGGCATTGAAGACGTCGAAAATGACGGCGTCGACGCGATCGCTGGCCTGCTCGGGGACGGAAAGGGTGGGATTGGTCATGACTTGCTCCTTCGATGACAAAGGTGGAGAGCACCTTTGCTGCAATGCGATATAATGCGCCGAGCAATGCAATTCAATGACGCTTACATATGCGTTTTATGCATTTACGCAAGTTAATTTCTTTGTAAATCATTGAAATACAACAGAAACAACTAAATTGCGCGTACCAGCCACGATATGTGCAATTGCAGCATAAGAGGTCTGAAAAACGTGAGGATCGCCACCTGGAATGTCAATTCCGTCCGCTTCCGGGCCCAGCTCGTCACCCGCTTCCTGCGTGACGAGCAGCCGGACGTGCTGTGCCTGCAGGAAACCAAGGTGTCCGATGATCTGTTTCCCGCCCTGCCCTTTCACAAGCTGGGCTATGTCCATCAGGCCATCCACGGCCAGAAGGCCTATCACGGCGTGGCGGTGCTTTCGAAAATCCCCTTCCGCGAAACCGGCACGCAGGATTTCTGCCGCGAGGGCCATGCCCGCCATATCGGCGTGACCCTGGCCAACGGCGTGGAGCTGCACAATTTCTATGTTCCGGCGGGCGGCGACATTCCCGATCCCGCCGCCAATCCCAAATTCGCGCACAAGCTGCACTTCCTGCAGGGCATGGAAAAATTCTTCGCCCGCAAGCGCAACAAGAGCGATCCGGTGATGCTGGTGGGCGATCTGAATGTGGCGCCGCTGGAGCATGACGTCTGGAGCCACAAGCAGCTGCTGAACATCGTCAGCCACACGCCGGTCGAAACCCGCCTGCTGGGCGAGGCGCAGGCGGCTTTCGACTGGACCGACAGCACCCGCCATTTCATTCCGGCGGACCGGAAGATCTATAGCTGGTGGAGTTATCGCGCCAGCGACTGGGAAGCCTCCGATCGCGGCCGCCGCCTGGATCACGCCTGGCTCAGTCCCGGCCTCAAGGGCGCGCTGACATCCCAGAAGATCGTCAAGAAGATGCGCGGCTGGCAGAAGGCGTCAGATCATGTGCCGGTCGTGGTGGAACTGGATGTTTAACAAAGGTCGCACGGCCGACGCCTTCGCTGCGCTCGGCTGCCCGGTGCTCCGCGATCACGTACCCGTCGTGGTGGAACTGGACGTATGACGCGCATCGCCTTCCTGCGCCACGGCCCCACAGACTGGAACGCGCAGGGGCGCATCCAGGGCCATACCGACATCGGTCTCAGCCAGGCGGGCATCGCCCGCATGGCGGCGCTGCGCCTGCCGCCTTTGTGCGACGGGGCGCGGGTGTTCGTCAGTCCGCTGGCGCGGGCGCGCCATACCGCGCGGCTGCTGGGCCTGGAGGACGGCAACACCGACGCACGGCTGATGGAGCAGAATTGGGGCGCCTGGGAAGGCCTGACCCGCGACGAAATCCTGGCACAGCATGGCGATGATGCGTTCCTGCGCGCCGGGCCGGGCGCGGCCTTCCGCCCCGGCGGCGGCGAATCCACCGCCGAACTGCATGACCGCGTCACCGCTTTCCTGCGCGACGTGGCGCAAGGCGCGGACGACGCCGTGGCGGTGGCGCATCTGGGCGTGCTGCGCGCCGCCTATACCCTGGCGACCGGCTGGGACATGGCCACGCCCATGCCGCCGGACCTGGATGTGTCGAAAATCCTGCTGCTGTCGCTGGCGCAAGACGGTTCGGTGACGCTGGAAGCGCTCAATATGGATTTCTCTATTCTCTAATCCTCTGGATGGCCGGGTTAAACCCGGCCATGACAGAATGTGTTAATCCCAGAACGGCTTGACCGCCTTGAAGTCGGCATAGCAGCGCAGCGCCTGCCGGGCGTGTTCCGCGGCATGAGCGCCATACCAGCCCGCCACCATCCCGGCGGCGAAGGCCATGTCGTCATCATGCGCCCTGTCGGCGTGCTTGCGGGATTCGGCGCGCAGCACCAGCGCCAGGGTCTGGCGGACATGGACGATGTCGTTGAGGTCGCCCAAATGCTCCTGCAAGGCGCGCGCCTGTTTCAGATAGGCTTTCACCTTTCTGGCCGGATAGAGCGGGGCGAAGACTTCGGCCGCATAGCGCAGTTTCTTGAGCGCGATCCGCAGCCGGTGCAGGTCGGCCCCATCCGGGTCGGCGCGGCCCTTCGCGGCGCGGCCGCGTTTCTTCACGCGCTGCCACTGCCGGTCCAAGATGCGCGCGGCGGTGCACGGCAGGCGATGATCCCGGCCCAGCGGCAGGCGCGAGGCGGCAAGCGCCGCGACATCCTCCAGGAACAGCGCGAGATCGGGGCCGCGAACGCAAGCCTCGACCGTCTTCCACGCCGCATCGCGCGCCGCCTGCGCCCGGCGGCGCAGCGCCGTCATGCCATCGCCGCACGGCACGGCATCCAGCAGCGTCTCCACAAAGACATCCAGATCGCGCGCCGGACCCACCCGGTCCGACAGAATCTTGCCCCGGTCGCGCAGTTCCTCCAGCCAGGGCTGGCGGAACTCTTTCGCGAAGGCCTGGATCGCCACATCCAGCCGCCGCAGCGCCACCCGGAGCTGGTGCAAGCCCTCCACCGAGCGCCCCGCCTTCAGCGCCGCGGCATTGGCGGTGATCTGGGCCAGGCAACCCGACAGGGTGATACGGAACGCCTCGTCCGGGCGCATGTCGGCGGTGACATGGGCGGGAACCGGCTTGGCGGGGGCCGGATCGCGGCGGAGCGGGGCATGAACGGCGGGGCGGAGATCGTCCATGCCGTCCAGGCTAGACGCAAAGCCGCGCGGGCGGCAATCGCGCGCCAGCGGAAACCGGCAAAAAGCCGGGCCTAGACCGGACGCACCGGCAAGCCGGCGGCGGCCAGCGCCTGCTTGGCCTGGGCGATACTCACCTCGCCGAAATGGAAGATGGAGGCCGCCAGCACGGCGCTGGCATGACCCTTGGTCACGCCATCGACCAAATCCTGCACATTCCCGACGCCGCCACTGGCGATCACCGGCACCGCCACCGCATCGGCCACCGCCCGCGTCAGGTCCAGGTCATAGCCGGACTTGACGCCGTCGCGGTCCATCGAGGTGAGCAGGATTTCGCCCGCGCCATAGCCGACCAGCTTTCGGGCATGATCCACCGCGTCGATGCCGGTGGCCTTGCGGCCGCCATGGGTGAAGATCTCCCAGCGGTCGGCCTCGCCCGGCCCCGACACCTTCGCCATGCCCTTTTTGGCGTCGATGGCGGCGACGATGCACTGGCTGCCGAACTTCTCGGCGGCCTCGCGGACGAATTCGGGCCGGGTCACGGCGGCGGTGTTGATGGAGACCTTGTCGGCCCCTGCCAGCAGCAGGGCGCGGATATCCTCCAGGGTGCGGACGCCGCCACCCACGGTCAGCGGCATGAAGCAGACCTCGGCGGTGCGGCGCACCACATCCAGCAGCGTGCCGCGCGCCTCATGGCTGGCGGTGATGTCCAGGAAGCAGAGTTCGTCGGCGCCCGCTCTGTCATAGACGATCGCCTGCTCCACCGGATCGCCGGCATCGCGCAGGCCCTCGAAATTCACGCCCTTGACGACGCGGCCGTCCTTGACGTCCAGACAGGGGATCACACGAACTTTCAGCATCAGCGGGCACTCCGCGCCATGGCGGCGATGTTCATCAGGGTGCGGCCCGTCACCGCCTCGGCGGGCACGCCGGTGGTGCGGGTCAGCGCCTCGGCTTCCAACAACAGATCCAGCGCCTCGCCCAGCTTGTCGCCGGTCCAGCGCTGGGCCTGGGCCTTGAAGGCATTGGCGCGGGAGAAATGCACCGGCGGGCGCAGCCGCTTCATCACCATGTCCAGGCTTTCGCCCCGCGCGGCGCTTTCGCGCGCCTGGAGCAGCTTCTGGAAATGGCCCATCGCGCTGCGGATCACTTGGGCGGGCTGGGTGTCCGACACCCACAGCCGCTCCAGTTCGCGGTCCAGCCGCGCCAGATCGCCCGACCCGGCGGCGTCGCAGGCGCTTTCGCTGCGCGCCTCGGCCTCGTCGCCCATCACCGCGCGCACATCCTCCAGCGTCACCTGTTTCTGGCCGTGCATATAGAGCAGCAGCTTTTCGATCTCGCGCCGGGTGACGCCGCGATCCGAACCCAGCCGCGATACCGCGTCCTCCAGCGCGTCGGGCGCAATGGAAAGCCCTTCGGCCCGCAGCGCATCGCGCACCACATCGGCCAGGTCGCGCACCGAGTCGGGATAGCACTGGATGGCGGCGGCGCTCTTGTGGCCGTCGAACAGCTTGCGCAGCGCCGAGGTCTTGGGCAGGTCGCCGGCCTCGATCACCACCAGCGCGTCGCCTTTGGGGTCGTCGATCAGATGTTCCACGATGTCGGCCAGATCGTTGCCGCCGCCGCGCACCCGCACCGTGCGCCGCCCGCCCATCATCGAGATGGCGGCGGCCTCGTCGGCCAGCCGCGCCGGATCGGCCAGCAGCGCCGCCTCGCCGAGATCGGCGGCGTTGAACGGATCGGTGAGATCGGGCGTCACCGTCTTGAGCAGCTTTTCGGTGCGCTCCTGCACCAGCCCCGCATCGGGGCCATAGACCAGCGCGATCAGCAGGCCCTTGGGCGGGCCGGCGACATAGCGGTCGGCTTCGTGACTCTTGACGATCATGGCCGGTTGCGGCGGAACCAGGCGCCCAGGCTGAGGCGGATGCGCTCGGCGATGTCCTGGGCCGCCCGCTTGTTGGCGTCCTGCTCGGCCACCAGCGTGGCATAGGGCGACTGGGCCACGTTATAGGCCGACAGTTCCTTCTCCGCCCCTTGCGTCAGCACCGTGCCCTTCGCGTCGCTGAGGACATAGCTGGCTTCCAGCGTGTTGTTGTAGCGGGTGATGGTGGCGTCCGTCTGCAGGGCGATGCCCTGGCTGGATTCGCGCAAGGTGACCTGGAGGTGATAGCGCTTGCCCGTCTGGCTGCCGTCGGAATTGAGAATGTCGTTCAGCGTGTTGCGCAGCTCATAGCCTTCACGCTCGGGAATCGGCTCGACATAGATGGCCGCCATCTGCGGCGCCAGCCGCCCGCCATACATGGGCTGGAAACCGCACGCCGCCAGCAACACCGACAGCATCGCGAAGACCAGCACCGGCCCGCCTCTCCTTCGCGCGCGCAGCGCCTGCGAGGGGGAGGTGGTTTCAGCGTGCGAAGGCGACCCCTTCGGGAGCCGAGCGAAAGCTGAAACCGGAGGGGGTCTCTTCATACAACAATATTCACAATACGGTTGGGCACCACGATCACCTTCTTGGGCGGCGCGCCGTCCAGCGCCCGGATCACCCCGTCCAGCGCCAGCGCCGCCGCTTCCACCGCCGCATTGCCGGCGCCCTTGGGCATCACCACCTCGCCGCGCCGCTTGCCGTTCACCTGCACCGGCATGGTGACGCTGTCGCTGGCGGTCAAAGCGGGATCATATTTCGGCCAGGGCGTCTCCGCCACCAGCCGGTCATGGCCCAGCGCCTTCCAGCATTCCTCGGCCAGATGCGGCATCATGGGGGCGCAGAGCAGCACGATGGTTTCCAGCGCCTCGCGCCGCGCCGCCGGACCCGCCTTGTCGGCCCCACCGACCATATTGGCCAGGGTATAAAGCTGGGCCACGGCGCTGTTGAAGCGCAGATGCTCCAGGTGATCGGTCACCGCCGCGATGGCCTTGTGCACCGCCTGGCGCAACGATCTGGAGGCTTCGTCATCGGCGCTCACCGGCGTTCCGGCGGGCGGCAGGCCCTCGGCTTCGGCGCAGAAGCGGTAGATGCGCTGCACGAACCGCCAGCAGCCTTCCGCGCCCGCATCGGTCCATTCGATGTCGCGCTCCGGCGGGGTGTCCGACAGCATGAACCAGCGGATGGTGTCGGCGCCGTAATCGGCGATGATCGTCTCCGGCGCGATCACATTCTTCCTGGACTTGGACATCTTTTCGGACGCGCCGACGGCGACTTCCGTGTCCGTGCCCAGCAGATAGGCCTTGCCGCCGCGCTTTTCGATCTCGTCCGGCGCCACCCAGGCCCCGGCCGCGTCCTTGTAGGTTTCGTGGCAGACCATGCCTTGCGTGAACAGCCCCGCGAACGGCTCGGCCACGCCCACCAGCCCCAGCTTGTGCATGGCGCGGGTGAAATAGCGCGCATAGAGCAGATGCAGGATCGCGTGTTCGATGCCGCCGATATACTGATCCACCGGCAGCCAGTAATCGGCCGCCTGACGATCCACCGGCGTATCCGAGGCCGGATTGGTGAAGCGCGCGAAATACCAGGAGGAATCGGCAAAGGTATCCAGCGTGTCGGTGTCGCGCAGCGCCGCGCCGCCACAGGTCGGGCAGGCGACGGTCTTCCAGGCGCTGTCGGCGTCGAGCGGATTGCCCTTGACGCTGAAGTCGATGGTTTCGGGCAGCTTGACCGGAAGCTGCTCCACCGGCACCGGCACCACGCCGCATGTGGCGCAGTGGATCATCGGGATCGGGCAGCCCCAGGGCCGCTGGCGCGACACCAGCCAGTCGCGCAGGCGATAATTCACCGTGCGCTCGCCGATGCCCGCCTGTTCCAGCCGCGCCGCCACCTCGGCTTTGGCCTGTTCGACCGTCATGCCGTCCAGGAAGCGCGAATTGGCCAGCTTTCCGGGGCCGGTATAGGCCTCTTTGCCGACATCGAACGTCTTGGGATCGGCGTCCGATGGCACCACCACCGGCGTCACCGTCAGCCTGTATTTGCGGGCGAAATCCAGGTCGCGCTGGTCGTGCGCGGGGCAGCCGAAGATCGCGCCGGTGCCGTAGCCCATCAGCACGAAATTCGCCACCATCACCGGCAGCTTCCAGTCAGGATCGAAGGGATGGGCGGCGGTGAGGCCGATATCGTAGCCCAGCTTCTCGGCCTTTTCGATTTCCGCTTCCGCCGTGCCGGTCTTGCGGCATTCGGCGATGAAATCCTGGAGTTTCGGATCGGCCTTGGCCAGTTGCTGGGTCAGCGGATGATCGGGCGACAACGCCACGAAGGAGGCGCCGAACAGCGTGTCGGGACGGGTGGTGAAGACATCCAGCTTTTCGCCGTTCGACAGCGCGAACCGGAAGCGCAGGCCCTCGCTGCGGCCGATCCAGTTCTTCTGCATGGTGCGGACCTTTTCCGGCCAGCGGTCCAGCGTGTCCAGCCCGGTCAGCAATTCCTCGGCGAAGGCGGTGATCTTGAAGAACCATTGCGACAGCTTGCGCCGCTCCACCACCGCGCCGGAGCGCCAGCCGCGCCCGTCGATCACCTGCTCGTTGGCGAGCACGGTC
>ERZ778022.5375-NODE-5375-length-10423-cov-3.819155_pt1 | contig 10423 bp, 9 predicted proteins | sample MGYA00375752_ERZ778022 | MGnify/ENA primary metagenome ERZ778022 (study PRJEB29350, sample SAMN05389826) | bioreactor metagenome | isolation source: Thiocyanate bioreactor | place: South Africa: University of Cape Town | collected 2014-04-04 ...
ATTATACCAGGGCCCGATTTTCCCACCGCAGCCATCATCAATGGGCGTGCAGGGATTATTCAAGGTTATCGTACCGGAAGAGGGCGTGTGGTTATTCGTGCACGAACTGAAGTGGAAACAGATAAAGATACAGGTCGCCAGGCCATCATTATCCATGAGTTACCCTATCAAGTGAACAAAGCACGCCTTGTTGAGCGCATCGCAGAATTAGTACGCGATAAGAAGCTTGAAGGAATTTCTGGTTTACGAGATGAGTCCGATAAACAAGGGATGCGTGTCGTAATTGAGCTAAAACGTAATGAAGTGGCTGATGTGGTGCTTAATAATCTCTATGCCCATACCCAAATGCAAAATGTATTCGGCATTAATATGGTTGCTTTAGTCGAAGGGCAACCGCGAACGCTGAATTTAAAAGAAATTCTTGAATACTTTATTAAACATCGCCGTGAAGTAGTAACCCGACGAACTTTATTTGAACTGAAAAAGGCGAGAGCTCGTGCCCACCTCCTCGAGGGATTAGGTATTGCTTTAGCAAACATTGATGAGATGATAACACTCATTAAAGAATCACAAACGCCGCAAGATGCGAAAGAATCTCTTTTAGCTAAAGCCTGGCAGCCAGGTATGGTGCGAGCAATGCTGGAACGTGCTGGAGCGGACGCTTCACGTCCAGATGATTTGTCTCGAGAATTTGGAATGACTGAATCCGGGTATCGTCTGTCTTCAGCTCAAGCCCAAGCTATTCTTGAATTAAGACTACATCGTCTAACTGCTCTGGAGCAAGATAAAATTCTTAATGAATTTGAAGAGCTGTTAAAAGAAATTAAAAATCTGTTGGATATTTTGGCCTCTCCTGAGCGTTTAATGCAAGTAATCCGTGATGAGTTTACTGATGTACGAGCACAGTTTGGAGATGAGCGACGCACAGAAATTACTGCCTCACAAGAAGACTTAACGATTGAAGATCTTATTACCGAAGAAGATGTGGTCGTAACTCTTTCTCATCAGGGATATGTTAAATATCAACCGCTTTCCGCTTATCAAGCTCAGCGACGTGGAGGAAAAGGAAAGTCGGCAACTAATGTTAAAGACGAAGATTTTGTTTCGCGGTTGGTTATTGCCAGTACTCATGACACATTACTTTGCTTCTCAAATCATGGAAAATTATATTGGCTTAAAGCGTATCAACTTCCTTTAGCGAGCCGCATTTCACGAGGTCGACCGATTGTTAATATTCTTCCTTTAGCGGAAGGTGAAGAAATTAATGCGATGTTACCCGTTCGTCAGTATCAGGAAGGGTATTATGTCTTTATGGCTACAAAAAAGGGAACCGTGAAAAAGGTTCATCTTGAGTCATTTAGTAGACCAAGATCGAACGGTATTATTGCGATTGATTTGGATGATAATGATCGTCTGGTTGGCGTTGATATCACGGATGGTACTAAAGATATCATGCTGTTCACTGATGCAGGCAAAGTCATCCGCTTCGACGAAAATAAAGTTCGGCCTACCGGCAGAACTGCACGTGGGGTCCGTGGTATACGTATTGAAGAAGAGCAATCAGTGATTTCACTCGTTGTGGCGCATCCCAATGGCACCATATTGACCGCTACAGCAAATGGCTATGGAAAACGTACCGCAATTGAAGAGTACCGTATCTCAGGTCGTGGCGGTCAGGGGGTTATTTCAATCCAAGTTACTGAACGTAACGGTAAAGGGGTGCGCTCTGCCCAAGTTAATGATAACGATGAGGCGATGCTAATTACAGATAAGGGAACTTTAGTCCGCTTTAAAGTAAATGAATTGTCTATAATTGGCAGAAACACACAAGGTGTGCGCTTAATCAATGTGAGTGCCGGCGAACAAGTAGTCGGTATGCAAAAAATTGAGGACCTTGGCGGTGTTGAAGATATAGATACCGAGGAGGATAGTCAGGATGAGAACACAACGGACTTATAACTTTGGTGCAGGGCCTGCGGCTCTGCCTGAACCAGTCTTACTAGAAGCTCAAGCCGAACTGCTCAATTGGCAGCATAGCGGGATGTCCATTCTGGAGATTGGGCATCGTACGCCGGAAGTGGTGCAGTTATTTGCACAAACAGAACAAAGTTTAAGGGAATTGTTAACTATTCCTGAAACCTATGAAGTATTGTTTCTAGGTGGGGCAGCCCGAACCCAATTTGCCATGATTCCGATGAATTTATTAAACTCTGAGGAGCAGGCAGGCTATTTGGATACAGGAATGTGGTCTCATATGGCATTTCTTGAGGCTCAAAAATTACGCAAAGCCTATCTTATCGCCAGTGAACAGAAGCAGAGTTACCGAAGAATACCTGAGCCAAGTTCTTGGAAATGGCATGCTGATTCTACTTATTTTTATTATACTCCTAATGAAACCATAAATGGGGTGCGTATCCCCTTCATTCCGAAATGTGATCAAGGCTTTCTTGTGGCGGATATGACTTCGTGTATCTTGAGTGAGCCCATTGATATCAATGATTACGGCTTGGTTTTTGCTGGTGCGCAAAAGAATTTAGCTAATGCAGGCCTTACTCTGGTCATCATAAGAAAAGATCTTTTAAAGAAATCAGATTCCGAAAGATTACCGACGATGCTTGATTATCGGGTACAAGCAGAACACCACTCTTTGTATGCAACACCCCCAGTATTTAACTGTTATATCGCGTTAAAAACGCTACAGTGGACTAAAAAACAGGGTGGTGTAGGCGCTATGTATCAAGAGAATCGTGCTAAATCCTCGAAACTCTACCAGTTTATTGATGCAAGTGATTTTTATTATGCCCCCGTGGAGGCAGAGGCTCGATCCCTGGTCAATGTTTGTTTTTCCTTACATAAGTCTGAACTTGAGCAAGCATTTATCTATGATGCGGAAGCGCGTGGTTTGTGCGCATTACAAGGGCATCGTGCAGTTGGCGGCCTAAGGGCAAGTCTTTACAACGCGATGCCCATGACAGGTGTGGATGCACTCATTGAGTTCATGGAGGAGTTTTCTAGGAAACATCAATCGTGAGAATTTGCAATTTTGTTAGTCATCCTACCGCAAACGGTATCATCGGTACTTTAGCTGTTCCAGGTGATAAGTCCATTTCCCATCGTGCGATTATTTTTAGTGCTATTGCTCATGGTATGAGCGTAATTAACGGTTTTCTTGATGGTGAAGATTGTTTAGCGACCATCCGCGTTTTTCAGAATATGGGCGTCACAATAGAAGGCCCCTTGGATCAACAAGTGATAGTGTATGGCGTGGGGAAATATGGATTGCAATCCCCAAAAAACATACTGGATTGTGGTAATTCCGGTACCACAATGCGTTTAATGGCGGGTTTATTGTCGGCGCAAAAATTTGATACACAGTTATCAGGTGATGAAAGCTTAAGCCGTCGACCCATGTTGCGAGTAAGTAAACCTTTAACCGCAATGGGGGCAAAAATAAGCACTACAGAGGGCAAGCCGCCACTGTATATTGAGGGAAACTCCACACTTTCGGGAATTAATTACCTCATGCCAGAAGCTAGTGCCCAGGTCAAATCCTCTCTACTTCTGGCTGGTTTGTATGCACAGGGAGAAACCCGTATTACCGAAACGGGTACAAGTCGTAATCATACAGAGCTCATGCTCGCCTCTTTTGGTTACCCTATATTGGTAGACCAAAAAACAATTATTATCAACAGTAACCATGAGCTGTTGGCAACTGAAATTGAGGTTCCAGGAGATATTTCTTCAGCTGCTTTTTTTATTGTGGCTGCTACCATAACACCTGGTTCTAATTTAACCATACGGAATGTTGGCATTAATCCAACACGTTTAGGGATAGTTCATTTACTGCTCGAAATGGGTGCTAGTATAAGTATTATGAATCAACGACAATATGGCGCTGAACCAGTGGCTGATTTGCACATTGAGTATGCTCCCTTAAAAGGAATCGAGATTCCACCAGAATGGGTACCTCTTACCATTGATGAATTTCCCATATTACTGATCGCGGCAGCAGCAGCTGAAGGGGAAACAATTGTCCGTGAAGCCCGTGAGCTTCGTCATAAAGAAAGCGACCGAATTGCAGCAATGATATCAGGTCTTAAAGAATTAGGAATCAGGTGCACAGAATTTGAAGATGGTGCCGCAATTACAGGTGGAATTTTTCAAGGAGGGGTTGTAGATAGTAGAGGGGATCATCGTATTGCCATGGCGTTTACCGTAGCAGGAGCAATTGCTCAGAGCCCCATTAAAATTAAAAACTGTGCCAATATTTCTACTTCTTATCCCTCTTTTTTAGCTACAACAAAGCACTTGCAATTAAACGTTGAGGAATTTTTCGAGCATGTCTGATAAAAATATTCCTATTATTACTTTAGATGGGCCCAGCGGTACGGGTAAAGGAACTGTATGTCATATGCTGGCAAAACATCTTGGATGGCATATACTTGATAGTGGTGCCATTTATCGAGTTTTAGCTCTTGCAGCGCAGAAGCATCATACAGCCTCAGATAACATCACTCAACTCGTCCAATTGGCTCGAACCCTGGATTTACGCTTCTCCACGGATGCAGTTGGAACGCACACTTTTTTAGATAACGAAGAAGTGAGTAACCAGATACGTAGCGAACAGTGCGGACAGAATGCCTCAAGAATTGCTGCGATTCCTGAAGTACGTGAAGCATTGATTGCGCGTCAACGTGCTTTTGCGCAACCGCCCGGTCTGGTTACAGATGGTCGGGATATGGGAACGATGATATTTCCGGACGCATTGGTAAAGATTTATTTACATGCTGATGCGCAAGAGCGGGCTAGGCGACGGTATTTACAGTTGCACGCAAGTGGAAAAGATGTTAGCCTCGCCCAAGTTGTAGAAGAATTGGCTAAACGAGATACTCGAGATACTGCACGAGCGTATGCGCCATTAATGGCCGCAAAGGATGCGGTCAAAATCGATACAACAGAGTTATCGGTAGAGCAGGTATTTTCCACTGTATTAAAAATAGTGGATGAGCGATTGCAAAAACGACAACTAGGTTGAACAGAAGAAAGCAAAAATTTGTTTTTTTCTGGCAAGGGGGAAAGACAAGCGGAGCTTGTTCTTTCGTTTTTTTACTAAAGAGTTTATTAACATGTCTGAAAGTTTCAAAGAGTTATTTGAGCAAAGTATTGCCGGCGCGCAATTTTATCCTGGTGCCATCATCACCGCAAAAGTAATCGGTATCGAAGATGACTTTATCATTTTAAATGCTGGTCTAAAATCCGAAGGGATTGTTGCTGTTGAAGAATTTTATGATAAAGATGGTGCTCTGGAAGTCAGCCTGGGTGATACTGTCGAAGTAGCATTGGATTCAGTAGAAGATGGCTACGGCGAAACGCTCCTTTCAAGAGAAAAAGCAAAACGTCAGGAAGCTTGGCGTAAATTATCCAAATCACATGAAAACAACGAAACCGTTACGGGTCTTATTTCCGGTAAGGTTAAAGGTGGTTTCACTGTGGAAATCGGTAGCGTCCGCGCATTCTTACCGGGTTCATTAGTAGATGTAAGACCGGTCCGAGATCCTTCTTACCTCGAAGGAAAAGAGCTTGAGTTCAAAGTAATCAAAATGGACTTAAAGCGCAACAATATTGTTGTATCACGTCGTGCAGTAGTTGAAGAGGAAAGCAGTGCTGATCGTCAAGCACTTCTTGAGTCTTTACATGATGGCCAAGAATTACATGGTATCGTTAAGAACCTCACTGATTATGGTGCGTTTATCGTCTGGGCGGTATTGATGGTTTATTACACATCACGGATATTTCCTGGAAACGAGTCAAACATCCAAGCGAGCTTCTGTCTGTAGGACAGGATGTTAAAGTTAAAGTACTAAGCTTTGACAGCGAAAGAAATCGTGTTTCCTTAGGTATGAAACAATTAGGTAATGATCCATGGGTTGACCTGGTTGAGCGCTATCCATTACACAAAAAATTAAAAGGTAAAGTGACTAACATTACTGATTACGGTTGTTTTGTGGAAATTGAAGAAGGTGTTGAAGGTTTGGTGCATATGTCCGAGATGGATTGGACCAACAAGAACGTACATCCAAGCAAAGTAGTTTCTATGGGGGATGTTGTTGATGTAATGGTTCTTGAAATTGATGAAGACCGTCGTCGAATCTCTTTAGGTATGAAGCAATGCGTGGGTAATCCATGGCAACAATTTGCAGCAAGCCATTCTAAAGGGCAAAAAGTTAGCGGTAAAATCCGTTCAATTACTGACTTTGGTGTTTTCATCGGTCTAGAAGGTGAAATCGATGGTTTGGTTCATCTGTCTGATATTTCCTGGAATACTCCTGGTGAAGAAGCAGTGAAGCAATACAAAAAGGGTCAGGAATTAGAAGCGGTTATTTTAGCTATTGATCCTGAGCGTGAGCGTATTTCTTTAGGTTTAAAACAACTTGAAGGTGATAACTTCACAAGCTTTGTTGATGAATATACTAAAGGCGCTATCGTTAAAGGTACTGTTACTGCAGTTGAGCCTAAAATGGTAACTGTAGCATTATCTGATGATATCACCGGTACTGTTCGTGTTAGCGAATTATCAAATGAGCGTATTGATGACGCAACACAACACATCAATGTAGGCGATGAGCTTGAAGCGAAAATCATGAACGTTGATCGCAAAAACCGCAGTATTAGTTTATCTGTGAAAGCGAAAGATGCTCAAGAGGAAGCGGATGCTATCAAGAAATACTCCCGCACAGAAGCTTCCACAACCACTTTAGGCGATTTGCTTAAAGAAAAAATGGCAAGCAAAGAAGGAGAATAACTCCTTTTGTATGACAAAAAAGCGTAGAATTTTCTACGCTTTTTTTATTTAATAAAGTATTATCTTCTTTAATCAGGAAAGTATTGCAATAACCTAATCTACTTATTGTTCCTATTGAAGATTATCTAGTGATGGTATTGTCAAACCCTAAAAGGAAAAAATATGCGCATAATAATGCTGGTCATTTACATACTACTAGTTATTATTGGTGTTAGTTTTGCTGCATTAAATGCTACTTCGGTGGATGTTAATTTTTATGTTAAAACGATTTCCATGCCTATATCTGTACTCATTACAATTATGCTGGGAATAGGAATTATTATTGGATTTCTCGTTTTCTTAGGACGTTACTGGCGATTGAAAACGGAATACAAAAGAACAAAAAATCAACTGCGTATTATGGAAAAAGAAATTAAAAACTTACGTTCGATTCCATTGCAGGATCAACACTAAGAAGAAAACAATGAACGTTTATCCTAACTGCGGAGGAGTACAATGATAGATTTATGGCCATTATTGTTGCCTGCCGCAGCTTGGTCAGGTTGGTGGATGGCGAGCCGCAATCATTCTAAAGGAACAGCAAATCTTCATAATCGTTTATCGCGTGAATATGTGGTGGGATTAAATTACCTACTCAATGAGCAACCCGATAAGGCGGTAGATATATTTATTAAATTATTAGAAGTTGATAGTGATACGGTGGAAACTCATTTAGCTTTAGGTAGTTTGTTTCGTAGACGAGGAGAAGTTGACCGCGCTATTCGTATCCATCAAAACCTCATTGCACGCCCACAATTAAGTATGCTGCAGCGCAAAGAATCATTAATGGCTTTAGGGCAAGATTATATGAGCGCCGGATTATTTGATCGTGCTGAACGGATTTTTCTTGAGGTTGTCGAACTCGGCGGCGCCAAAGAAACAAGTAGTTTACATGGTTTGCTGGCCATTTATCAGCAAGAAAAAGCCTGGGAAAAAGCGCTGGATATTGTCAAAAAATTAGAAATCTCCACAGGCAATAGCTTCCATCATCAAGCGGCACATTACTACTGCGAAATGGCAACGCAAGCCCTTAAGGTCAATGCTTTAGATCGAGCAACTTACTGTATTAAGCAAGCAATAAGTGTGGATCCAGAATCTGTGCGTGCAAGTTTAATGCATGCACATGTGGAAATGAAAGAGGGGCGCTACAAGCAGGCTTTACGGGCATTAAAGCGTGTCCCAATCCAAGATCCAGACTTTTTGACTGAAATTGTTGAGCCTTTGGTCGAGTGCTACAGGGCTTTGGATAATATGCAAGAATGTGTAGATTATTTGGAGCAAACCCTGGAAAAAACTCCTCGTGCCTCGGTTTTATTTGTCATTGCTGATTATATCAGGCAGCAAAAAAGTAATGATATGGCCATTGATTTTGTCGCTGAGAATTTAAGTAAATACCCCTCAATTCGAGGTTTAAATAATTTAATTTATTGGCATTTAGAATCTGCGCATGGAAAAGTGCGAGAAAAGCTGCAAATGTTATATGACATTACCAGCAAGTTTTTAGACAACAAGCCGGTGTATCGCTGTGTTCACTGTGGATTTGGTGGGAAGCATTTGCATTGGCATTGCCCAAGTTGTAAAAATTGGGGCAGAATGAAGCCGGTTCATGGCTTAGAAGGGTATTAATCGTATTATTTTAATTTCAGGGATTATCATTAAATTAAAATAATACGATTAAGCGTTAATATTATACGAAGAGATTACAATGCAATTTATTGATTTAAAGAAACAATATAATTTAATCGAAGAAGCAGTGCTAAAAGGTATCCGTGATGTATTGAATCACGGACAATACATCATGGGTCCTGAAATCTCTAAACTCGAACAGCAATTAGCTGAATATGTGGGTGTTAAACACGCTTTGGTTAACTCCAGCGGCACGGATGCATTATTGATGGCATTAATGGCATTAGATATTAAGCCCGGTGATGAGGTAATTACCAGTCCTTTTAGTTTCTTTGCAACTTCTGAAGTGATTAGTTTATGTCACGCCACGCCAGTTTTCGTTGATATCGATCCTAAGACTTATAATCTTGATAGCACGAAAATAGAGCAAGCGATTACATCGCGCACCAAAGCTATTATGCCAGTAGGCTTATATGGTCAATGTGCTGAGCATACAATAATCAATGAAATTGCTGCACGCCATGGAATAGCTGTAATTGAGGATGCCGCACAAAGTTTTGGCGCTACCCATAATGGTGTGCGTTCGTGTGCACTCTCAACCATTGGCTGTACAAGCTTTTTCCCATCAAAACCTCTTGGAGGCTATGGTGACTCCGGTGCCTGTTTCACTAATGACGACGAGTTAGCGCAGCGTTTAATTGAGATTAGAATTCATGGACAAAGTGCTCGTTACACACATAGTCGTATCGGCATTAATGGACGTATGGATACTATTCAGGCTGCTGTTTTATTGGAAAAAATGAAATTATTTCCCAATGAGATCGCATTGAGAGAAAAAATAGCGCAACGGTATAATGAGCTCTTATCTTCCCTAGTCAAGACACCGCATATTCTCCCACACAATACCAGTGTGTACGCCCAATATACAATTGAGGTCAATAATCGCGAACTGTTCCAACAATCGATGAATGATTTAGGGATACCGACAGCGGTACATTATCCTTCACCCTTACACTTACAACAGGCTATGACCTATTTAGGGTATAAACCAGGTGATTTTCCGGTAGCAGAACAGGCAAGCCAGCGGGTAATTAGTTTGCCGATGCATCCTTATTTACACGAAGATGAGCAATTGAAAATTGTTGCCGCGGTAAAGTCCTCTTTACTTTTTTGTGAGCAAGAGGCAACTGTTGCATGACCCAACTGATTGTTGCGCTCGATTTTAATCAAGAACATGCGGCTTTGGATCTTGTTGATAAGCTTGATCCACAAAAATGTGCTGTAAAAATCGGTAAAGAATTATTTACACTTTATGGTCCATCGCTAGTAAGAAAATTAGTACAGCGTCAGTTTAAAGTATTTTTAGATTTAAAATTTCATGATATTCCGCATACAGTAGCGAATGCGTGCAAAGCAGCGGCAGATTTAGGGGTTTGGATGTTAAACGTCCATGCAGCGGGGGGACAGGCAATGATGGAAACGGCATTCAGGGTTCTGAGTGACTGTCCTGCACCACATCGTCCTTTATTGATCGCGGTGACTGTGTTAACCAGTTTGCGCCAGCAAGAATTAAACGAGATCGGAATCAATATGCCGCTTTCTGATTATGCGTTACGCTTAGCTCTGCTTGCGCAAAAATCAGGTTTACAGGGAGTTGTCTCTTCCGCTTATGAAGTTGAAAAGGTTAAGCTACATTGCGGGGCTAATTTTCTTACAGTCACTCCTGGTATTCGATTTCAAGATGGTCCTACACATGATCAGCAGCGGATTATGACGCCTGTACAGGCCATAAAAGCTGGAAGCGACTTTTTAGTGGTGGGACGCACCATAACCGCTGATAAACATCCAGAACACGTCGTATTATCCATTTTAAAAGATATTGAGAAAGCGACATCCTCATCATAAATTAATCATTTAAGCCGGTAAATTAAGTCATAACACGAATTTCTATTCCTT
>ERZ778022.5376-NODE-5376-length-10422-cov-6.346677_pt1 | contig 10422 bp, 8 predicted proteins | sample MGYA00375752_ERZ778022 | MGnify/ENA primary metagenome ERZ778022 (study PRJEB29350, sample SAMN05389826) | bioreactor metagenome | isolation source: Thiocyanate bioreactor | place: South Africa: University of Cape Town | collected 2014-04-04 ...
CAGGCTTGTCCCGTCAGGGCACCCAGTGGCCACTTGAGGTCTTTGCGCAGGAGCACATACTGCACCAGCGTGTCCTCATTGCGGCCGCCTGCTCCCGCGCCAGCAGCTGCAGCAGCGACGACGCCAGCTGCAGCACCAGCTACGTCCTCTGGCGGGCGTGGTGCTGCACCACCTGCCGCCACTGCGGTGTGCGCCACCGTTACTACCGCCCCACCGTCCATTGTGGCCGCCGTCAGCGAGCTGGCTGGTCGTCGTGGGGTGCCGAAGGGTATGGCTGCTATTGCTGAGGTGACAGCGCAGCGCAGGGTGGCGCGCCGCAGGAGGGCCGGTAGTAGAGACGCAGCGGCAGTGGCAGCAGCGGCAGCAGCAGTGGCAGCGGCAGCGATCGCAGGCATGGCCGCACTCCTTGTCGCAGCGGTGGGGGAGGGGAGGAGGAGGGAAGTACGGCGTAGGGCCCTATAGGTAGAACAACAAAACAAAATAAGTTACCGCATGAATCACACAAATATGGCCAATAATGTCACATATGTCACATGTAGTGCGGATAGCATCCAATAATTGCGTGATCGTGCGCGCCCGTCGTTGTTTACCAACTACCAACAAGCAGTAGGTTGTTGACCAGGTTTCACGGTGCAGCAGCAGCACATCCGGCGGCCGGATGGCCGACAGCGTGCACCGGTAGCCGGCGGTAGGTAACCCGGATATCGTGGCAGTACGCGGTGCTGCCAAGTCAACTGGCCGGCTGTGTCTCACGCCGCCACACTATTCAGCACGATGCTTTGCACACAGTGTGTGTGTGCGCGGCGTACAGTGTGTGCCGCCTGCCGCAACGGCGGGCACGTGACGTTGAGGGGAACAAGGTGTGACTCAGACTTCCCTTCGGACCTCATCACGTCGTCACACGGCAAGTTGCCGGGCGGGCGGCGATGCGGCGCGGTGTTGTGTTGGGCGTCTCACGGGGTACCGATGTCATCATCATGGCGTGTGGCATGTGCACCGTGCGTGCACGCGGCCGTGACACACCGCCACGCAAGGGAACAGCCTGAGTTGCGTGGCATTCTGACAACTGCCGCAGCCTCCACGGTGTCTGTGCCGCCACTAACACAGCGCCCGGGTGGCGGCTGGCGCTGGCGCTGGTGCTACTGCTAGTGCTGGCGCTGGCGCGCTGGCCGCAGCAATGTGAAGCTGCCGTGGGGTGCGATTCGTGGACCGTAGCAACGTGGCAACCGTTGGCAACGACTGTGGCAGGGTTCCCAACGCCAACGCTGCCACCGCGCCGCCGCGGCAGCCACAGGCCCACATCGGCTTGCCCAGCAGCTGTATGCCGCATGGCGGGGCGGCGCCTGGTGTAGTGTAGTGCCATGGCGGCGCCGGTCTGCCATGTGAGGTGGGTACCAGACGGCGGCCGTGATATCAGACGCACAATAATAACAAAGTGAGGTTGCTGTGTGACACAACGAGCAGCCAGGCAGCCCACCGCGCTGCTGCGCTGCACCTCCGCGTGCCAGTCACAGCCAGTGTCCGCATTGCAGCTGTAGGCAGCGTGTGTCGGGCCCACGTACAGCCCCACCCCGGTGCACCAAACACGGCTTGAGGCCAGGTGGTCACGGTGGCTCCCGCACACCATCACGCGGTAACGGCAACAACACGCGCAACCACAAGTGTCACACCGTCACACTGGCGCCACAGTGACCGCAGTCACCCCACCGGGCCGCACCCCTCCCCAACCAACCTCTGCAGACTGCTCCTTCCCACAACAACAACACAACGGTACACCATGGCTGGACGGCGCGGCTGCCGCGCAAAGGCGGTGATGGCAGTGGTGGCGGCAGTGCTGGCACTTCTACCTATATTGGCGGGCAGGGCGGGCGCGCAGGACGTGACGGTGAACATGGTGGACTTCACGCAGTACTCGCCGGCGGGCACGTTGGCGGTGGGTGTGACGGCCATGAGCGGTACCATCTGCTCGTTCACGACGTATGCGGTGGCGGTGGTGCAGAACTCCAGCATCACGGGGTACAACAGCACGGTGACCGCCAACACGCTGGTCATCAAGGGGCGGTGGAGCACGTCGTTTGCAAACCAGACGGCGGTGAAGCCGTTCGTGCGCCTGTTTAACACCTCCAACTGGCCGTGCTACATTCACCGTGGCCAGGCGCCGCTGTGTGGCATTAACACGAACGCGCAGATTGGCGCCAACGTGACGCTGCCGTTTGGCGGCACGATATCATCCACCTTTGAGACGTTGACGATTGACATCACGAGCGCGGGGTGGGTGTTCCCGCCCGACGTCGTGTACTTCTTGTCATTCGAAACGCCGCGGCAGGCAGAGGACACTGTGTCAAGGTTTGCGTACCAGTTGGGGCGCGTGACGGGGTTCAACCGCGTGCAGTCATACCTGACGCGCAGCGCGTCGGGCGTGAATTGCGGCAACGGCGGCGCGGTGCCAAACCAAGGCAGCTTCGTGCAAATGACCAATTCCGACGCCGACTCCTCCACCGGCGCCCTCACCATGAAGCTGGCGTACGTTCCACCTTCTCCGTCGCCGTCTCCCAGCCAGAATAGTGCGACCTCCGCGTCGGCCACCGCCACCGCCTCCGTGTCGTCATCCGCCTCCATGGCGCCGTCTGCATCACCCACGGCCTCCATCACGGCGTCCAGCACCGGCACGGGCACGGGCACGCAGACCGGCACGGGGACGCCGACCGCCACGCTCACGTCGTCCGAGACGCCGACGGGGACGGGCACCGCCACAAATACACCGACGGGCACTGGTACGGGTACAGGCACCGCCACAAACACGGCGACGGGCACATTCACACCGACTGCCACGCTCACGAGCTCGGAAACGCCGACGGGGACGGGCACCGCCACCAACACAGCGACGGGCACGGGCACCGCCACAAATACGGCAACGAGTACAGGCACAGCAACCGCCACGCTTACGTCGTCCGAGACGCCCACCCGGACGGTGACGGCATCCATCACGGCGTCTATCACGGCGACGGGCACGGGGACGGCAACCGCCACCGTCACACGCTCCACAACGCCGACGGGTACCGGGACGGCGTCTATTACGGCAACCTACACGGCAACGGGCACGGGGACGCCAACCGCCACCGTCACGCGCTCCGAAACGCTGACGGGTACCGGGACGGGTACAGTTACTGCTACGAACACGGCAACGGGTACGGGCACGGGAACCGCCACGGTCACGCGCTCCGCAACGCCGACAGGCACGGGCACGGCATCTATCACGGCAACCTACACGTCGACGGGCACGGGCACGGGAACCGCCACAATTACGTCGTCCGCGACACCCACGCCAACGTCCACGCCGTCCATCACAGGCACCTACACGCCAACGACCACGGGGACGGCGACCACAACTGTCACGCGCTCCGCAACGCCCACGCCAACATCCACGCCGTCCATCACGGCGACGGGCACAAGCACGCTGACGCCCAGTGCCACCGTGTCGGTCACGAACACGCCAAGCGGCACGCCAACCGGCACGCCGCTGTCAACGCCGGCGCCGCTGCGCGTGGCAGAGTCGTTGTTGGTGGGCCTGTCGCTAACGGCGCGCGCGGCCGCCAATGCCTCCACCTTGGTGGCCGACGTGGACTCTTTCCGCACCGCCATCATTACAACGCTGACCGACATTGTGGGCGTGCCGCCCACCGCCGTTTCCCGCTTGGTGCTCCGCCTGCCAGACTGCACGCAGGTGTTGTTGGAGCCGCGGCTGCCGCTGAACACTACTTCCACACGCCGGCGGCGGCTGGCCGACAACGATGGAACTGGAGCCGTGCTGTGCACGCCCACCGCCGACCGCATGCAGGTGCTGCTGGTGGTGGACACCAGCAGCATCGGCGGCAACGCCACTGTGGAGACCGCCTTGGTGCGCGTGACCGCCGTGTTTCATAACACGCAAGCGTACATCGCGGCAATCGGGCCGCTGTACACGGCGTGGGACGCTGTTGCCAACGTGACTACTAACACGACGGCAGGGCGCTCCATCGACCTGCTGTTCTCCAGCGACACCGCGTCTGCCGTGGCGGCAACGTCTGGCGGCGGGTCGCCATCCTCATCCCGCCTGCTGGGCGCCGGCATGGCGCTGCTGGCGCTGTGCATTGTGTCTGCTGCCGCCGTCGCCTGGTTTGCCTGCCGCCGCAGCGGCCACGTCAGCCCGCCGTCGTCGTCCCGCGAGCCCCATGATGACCCTGTGCCTGACGCCGCCGCCGCGGTGGAAGTAGGAGCCGCCGACGTGAAGGTGGCAGATGAGCCGCCGGCGGTGGTTATTGGCACCAGTGTGTAGATTGTACCGGTAGATTGTGTTGGATCACATACGGCTCACTAGTACCAGATTGCCCCCTCCTTCTGCCGCCCATTCGATGGGTCGGCACACGCTACATGATCACACAGCGGCGCCGTGCGTGTGCACCATGGCCTGTAGGTCTCATCAGAATCACACTTGAATCTGCTTCACTGATTGTGCGTGCAGCAACCATGAGGTGGATCGGAGAGAGAGACGAGAGAGGAGGGGAGAGGCGATGCGGCAGCTCCACATCAATACAGTTGTCATAACGCAATGCCCAGCCGTAGAATGTGCTCTATGCACATTTACAGTGCATGGACATCTGCGAGAGAGATATAACTACATGTGGCAGCCACAGGCACACGTATTTCAGCATGTGTATCAAACGGCACGCCATGGGCAACAATAGTGGACGCGCGGGTTATATACAAAATTCGAGGATCATCTCCCAACAACTACTCGCCTGTAGTATAGTGGTAGTACGCGGCGTTGCCAAGTCAACTGGCAATGAAAACGCTGTGTCGCTGTGACCCGGGTTCGATTCCCGGCGGGCGAAGCTTCCTTTTTGCCGTTTTTTCGTGTGGCTTCTTACTTTTTGCCACACCCGTGGCACACCCACAGGCCACAGGCAGTGCCGCTGGTGTGCCAAGGTGCAAACGAGCTCTTTTTTTGCGGAGTTTTGTGTGTTGGGTATTTGTGTGTGGTGCACAGGCAGCACAGCACAGCCCACTGAGGCCCGACTCGCGCACGCGCGCACTCGTGCACCCGTTAGGGCGTCACGGGTGGCAGGCTGGCAGCGCAGGCCACCGTAACAAAGTGTTACTAATAAAGCTCCCGCTCGCAATTCCACTTGCTGATAGGCTGTCCTCTCACTTGGCGTATCTGCGCGCAGATTGTTTTTGACAGTCTTGTGTATCGATTTGCTTTGTTGCTGTTGTAGGGCGCTGCCGTCGGTTCCTCATCTTACAGCCACCACCACCACCGACGGCGGCGTAGGATGCGCCTAGGCGCCCACCGGCGGCAGCGGCAGGTGCGCTTTCCGGCCGCCACGCTGCTCTTCCTGTTGCTCCTGCTGCATGCCGCTGCGTCCGCTGCGGCAGCGATCTGCGGCTACTGCGAGCGACGCGTTGCGACGGCGGCGCAACACAGCTGTGTGATAGTTGGCGGCAACTTTACGGCCGTCTGCACCGGTGATGATGCAAGCGGCACTGGCAAGCTGACGCCACCCACCGCCAGCTGGCAGTCGATCACCGCGGGCGACACCTTCACGTGTGGGCTGTCGTTTGCCGGCTCCGCGACCTGTTGGGGCGCCCTGCCAACACTCACCACCAGCGGCAGCTATGCCATTCCTGGCAAGTACCAGGATGGCGCCGCTGGTGGCCGACATTGGTGTGGCATTGCGTGGAACAACAGCGCAGTGTGCGTGGGGGACTGCAGCAGTGGCGTTTGTGCGCCGCCGGCCGGGCTGCAGCTTGTACACATTTCCAGCGGCAGTGACTTTGCCTGTGGCGTGACGACGGCCGGTATGGTTGTGTGTTGGGGCGGTGCGCGTAGCGGAGTACCGGCAGCCACACCATCCATTACAAATGCAGCCCGTGTGGCAGCCGGCGGCGGCCATGCCTGCGCGCTGTTGAATGCTGGGAGCGTTGTTTGCTGGGGAGCCAACATCTGGGGGCAAGCCACCCCGCCGACCACAACCTTATTTAAGGTGCTGGCGGCGGGCGTCAACGTCACGTGCGGCATCACACTCAGCGGCGGTGTGACGTGCTGGGGAAATGCACTGGCGCGTGCCGTACCGCCCCAGTTTGCATTAATTCCTGACGCCAGTATGGCAGCGCTGGAGATCTCGTGTGCAGCGCTGCAATGCTGCGGCCTGGCAGTCACGGGCTACACCCTGTGCTGGCCACTTGCGGTGCCGGTCACAGCGGCCACATACAGCAGCGGCATGCTGGGCACCTCGTGGTACGTGGCGACGCTTGCTGGCACTCCTGGGAGCGCCTCAGTCGTAGACGGGCCGGCAACGGCCGCCAGGTTTCACACTCCGCTACAAGTGGCAGTGGACGGCAATCGCACCGTGTACATGACCGACGAAGGCGGTAACGCTGTGCGGCGCGTGAGCGCCACGGGGTACACAACAACAATTGCAACATGCAACTCCCCGCGGGGAGTTGCACTAAACTCAAACGAATCCTTATTGTATTACTCGTGCGCTGGGTCGCCGAGGCTGCTGGTAATGCCAGTGGCACCAGCAATAGGTGCCCCGACTACGTTTGCTGGGACTGGAGTTGCTGGGTTTGTTAACGGAGCAGCTACCTCGGCCTTGTTCAACAACCCAAAGGGATTAGCAGTCCTACCGAGCGGCGTGATTTATTTGGTAGATGCAGACAACAGTGCCATTCGAATGATAGACAATGGTATTGTTAGTACTTTTGCAGGCGGGACCGTGGGCAAGTTTGACAGTGTCGGCACGTTTGCCAGGTTCAAGAACCCCAACGTGGTGACCTACGTGGCGGTGCACGCTGCGCTCTTTGTGTCGGAGGGTGGTAACGACATCATCCGGCGCATTGGACTGGCTGACGCGGCAGTGACAACGTTTGCAGGTTCAGGAACTGCTACCTTTGCCAATGGCGTTGGCACCGCTGCATCATTTGATTACCCGTACCAGATGGCTGCGCATGTGGGCGGTGGATTGTTTTTTGTAGCCGACAAAGGCAACAACGTCATCCGGCGTGTAACGCTGCCGGACGCTAGCGTGACTGTCGTCGCAGGTAGTGCAGCATCTGATTATGTTACCAACACTGGCGGGTCTACGTCAAGGTGGTCGAGCCCCTATGGCGCGGCCCTCACGGATGCCGGGGAGCTGTTTACTAGCGAACAAACCAATCGAGTGCTGCGGCGCATGAACACCATGATGTCGGAGACAACCTCAGTGCCCTGCCCTACACCGTCCCCCAGCGTGACTCCCAGCATCACTCCGTCACGCTCGCCTACTAGCTCACCCACCTCATCCGCTAGCCTCACAGCCTCGCGCACTGGGTCGCAGTCCTGCTCGTCTTCAGTTTCGACAACAAGCACGACTTCGCCTTCTACGTCCACAACCTTTACTGCGACCCCATCCATGTCTGCTTCCGCATCGCCCACGCCATCGCTGACGCCCTCACCCACGACGCCGCCCATGGCCCTCTCCCACGTGCTGCCTGACACGCCACCTACCAATGTTGCCAGCGCAACCGGCACCCTCTGGTTGGTGGGCCAAGCTTTCCGCAGCGGCGGCGCGGGGCCAACACTGTCCACGTCGCCGTCCGCCATCATCACCAGCATGGACTACGTCAACACCACGCACCTGCGGCTCACTTGCAATGCAACGGTGTGGTACTGGTCCACCGCCCTGCTGACCGTGACGCAGCTTGGCTACAACGCGCCCATTGCCAAGCCGGCGTTTGCAAATCTGTCGATGGTCACCGTGGCACCAGTCGCAATTCCCTACGGCACCCCGCTCCGGCTGTCCGCGCCGCTGCTGGGTGCAGCTATGGTCACCCGCATCATGTTGCAGCCACCCGCACCAGCAGCACCGTTTACCTGCAGCTTTGTGCGTGCCGTCAACGACAATACCACCGAGTGCACACCGTGGCTAACGCCCGACGCCGCACTGGGCGTGCCACTTACCCTGTCGTTGCTACTTAGCGTCGGCGCGTCTCCAATTGCATTGCCGCCGTCACTGACCGTCACCATTGCGCGCCCGACGCTGACGCTGTACCGCAATGGTCCTGCTGCCGTGCCTGCGATTGGCAAGGCAGCGGTGCATGCAGGGCTAGCACCAGCGACTTCGCGGCTGCCGTGTGACAGTGGCGTATGGACGACGGCAGGGCTGCAGCCACCAGCCACTTGCCCGGCCGGAGGTAGAGCATGGCAGCGCGCTGGTGTACGCAACTACAACAGCAATTGGGCATATGCGCTGCCGGCGGAGGTAGGTGGCGCGGCACCGCCTGAGTCACACATCAACGGCAGCAGCGCACAGCTGCGTGTGGCACTGCCGGTGGGTGCCCCCGGTGCCGCACGCATGAGTCTGGTTGCGCCCGCAATCCCGTTCGCTGCTGCGACGGTACAGTTGGTGAGCCCGGCCATGGTGGCCGCCGTGGGGTGTGACAGTGTTGGCCTAGTTGGAACGACATGCGCGCCACCGGCCACCTTCAACATTACGGGCACAGCGCTGGGGTACGCAAACGGCACCGCCCGCATTGCCAACGTGACGCTGGCCGGCGCGCCGTGCAGCTGCACCCCGTTGCCGTCGACGCCGCAAACGGTGGCAACGTGTGCCTGGCCGGGTGCAGTGCTGGATACCGCCATTGCAACGGCAGAACCAGACGCCGATGCCATTCCGCTGCCGCTGTCATATGTCGCAGCTGGCGCTGTGACTCACACCGTGCTACCAGCTGCCGTCACTGTGGCCATACGCCCACGCCTGGCCGCCGTGGTGCCGCCGCTGGCTGAAGCTGGCACCCAACTCACAGTATCCATTGGCAGCAGGAGCGGAAGCGGCACCGAGGTGGATGCAGCCAACGTGACGGTGGGTGGCGTGGCGTGCACCGACGCTGCGTCCATTGCCCTCGGCACCATCACGTGCACCGCGCCGGCGCTGTCACCCCTGACGCCCGGCTACCCCCGTGTGGCAGTGACTGTGGTGGGTACTAGCGGACTGGGCGCCGCCACCGCCGTCAACATCTCCTACACGTCGCCGTTCACGCTGGAGTGGGTGGGCACGCCGCCACCTGCTGATAACGCCACCGTGGTCCTGCCGTCGGGTCGCGCCGCTGGTACGCTGCAGCCCTGGCCTGTCGTGCCAACCCTACGCGTGTCGGGCGTGGGGTCAGGCAGCTGCTGGGTGGAGGCGGTTGTAGTGGCGCCGGCGTCAATTTCGCCAGAATGGGCAAACGCCACCGGCTGGGTGGTGTCCGACCACGACACAACTGCTGCGTTGGTGGCTGGGCTGGTGGGCACCACCACCGCGCGCGTGGCGCTGGATGGCGGCGCGCCCAGTGCCGCTGTGGCGTTTGTTGCTGCCGGGGTGACTGGCGGCAGTGGCACGGCCGCGGCGCTGACAGGCAGTTGTGTCGACGCCGAGGCGCGTACCACCACCACTGCCACTCCCTGGCATGTGGCGCTGCCGTCCCTGGCTGCTGCATGGGATGCGTCGTCTGCCGCGATGCTTGCCGCACCCCTGCCACCTGTCGTCATGGATGCCAGCGCAGTGGCAAGCGTCGCGTGGGTGGGTGTTGGCGGCAACGCATCCACGCCACCGTACTCTGACACCTCACGCCACATGTCATGCACCGCTGCAGTGTTCCCTTCACGCGCTGGCGCCCCAGACCCAGCGCTTGAGTTGGCGGCGTTCCTGGCATCCTCTGCCGCCACGGATGCGTCGTTCTGGTCTAGTGTCGTGGGTGCGGTGGTGGAGCCAGGGTGTGATCCGGCCGCGCTGCCGCCTGATGCACCGCCGGCGCTGTGTTGGCGCGCCGCATTTGGCACTCTGTCGCTGGCTGCAGCACCACTGGGGTCTAACGTGACCCTGGCCGCGGAGTGCGAGTGGGTGCCAACGGGAGAGCGCATCCAGCTGCCGGCACTGCACGGCATGGTTGTGACAGCAGCGGTAGCGTGGTCGCTGCCTGCAGCGTCGTACCTGTTCATGGACACACCGACCACCACCACTGCAGCAATTGTGCACAACGCGCTGCCGGCGCACTGGGCGGCTGCAACACCATCTTGCCATGTTGCAGTACGCAGCGGCGATGCACGACTGACGGCACGCGCGGCTGCTGCAGAGTACAGTGCTGCTAGTAACGGCAGCGTGACCCCTGCCGTGAGCGTGGAGGTGACGGGGTTGCCGCGCATGACGGTGTCGGTTGTGCTGGCCTGCCGCGTGTGGGGCGTGGCGGTGGAGTCGTCGGAGCGGTCCATCATCATCCAACAGCTGCACCTGGTGCCGGTGCGCCTGCTCACCACCTATCTGCCCTCCGATGGCGCCACCGACCTGCTGCTGGACCCACCACCGTCGCTGCGCCTGCTTGATGACAACGGCGCCGGCGTGGACGGCGTGACATGCAGCCTGG
>ERZ778022.5378-NODE-5378-length-10421-cov-4.867162_pt1 | contig 10421 bp, 7 predicted proteins | sample MGYA00375752_ERZ778022 | MGnify/ENA primary metagenome ERZ778022 (study PRJEB29350, sample SAMN05389826) | bioreactor metagenome | isolation source: Thiocyanate bioreactor | place: South Africa: University of Cape Town | collected 2014-04-04 ...
TTGGCCAGCGGCAAGGTCGGCAGGGCGACGGCGGCGAACCACGGTTCGAAGCGGTCGTAGGCGTCGGCGGGCAGCCCGTTGAAGGCCAGCGCGCCCTCGAAGGCTTTGCGCTCGTCCTCGGTCATGGCGCCGCGCAGCGTCTTGTCCGGGGGCAGCAGGGCCAGCTTGGCGGTGATCGTGGCGACCTCCGCCGGGTCGTTGCCGGCGATCTCCGTCACCAGCTCGGTCGAGGCGTTGAACGCCGTGGCGATCGGTCCGGCGAACCAGCGCACGTCCTTGGGCAGGGCGTGGATCGTGCCGAAGAGGTAGATCGTCGTGTCCTCGTCCGCGATCTTCCACAGCGCCGGTCGGGCGAGCGGCGCGGCCTGGACTGCGGGGCGGGCGACGGGGCGCACCTGCCGCGCCGAAGCGTTGACCGACAGGGAGGCCAGCAGGACGGCGGCCCAGGCGAGGATCAGACGGAACAACTTGGTCATGGCGCGCCGCTATAGCGGCTTTGCCTAATCAGTCGATGAACGAAGACGTATTCATCAAGCTAGGTTGATTCATGTCCGGCCCTGCGCCAAAGGCCCGGCCATGAGCGAGACCGCAAAGCCTCTCAGCTTTCAGGAGATGATCCTGCGCCTCCATGCCTTCTGGAGCGCGCAGGGCTGCCTGATCCTGCAACCCTACGACATGCGCATGGGCGCCGGCACCTTCCATCCCGCCACCACGCTCCGCGCGCTGGGGCCGGAGCCGTGGAAGGCCGCCTACGTCCAGCCCTCGCGCCGGCCGACCGACGGCCGCTACGGCGAGAACCCGAACCGGCTGCAGCACTATTACCAGTACCAGGTGATCCTGAAGCCGAACCCGGAGAACCTCCAGGAACTCTACCTCGAAAGCCTCGCCGCGATCGGCGTCGATCCCCTGGCCCACGACATCCGCTTCGTCGAGGACGATTGGGAAAGCCCCACGCTCGGCGCCTGGGGCCTGGGCTGGGAGGTCTGGTGCGACGGCATGGAAGTCACCCAGTTCACCTATTTCCAGCAGGTCGGCGGGTTTGACTGCAAGCCGGTTGCGGGCGAGCTGACCTACGGCCTCGAGCGCCTGGCGATGTACATCCAGCAAAAGGACTGGGTCTATGACCTCGCCTTCAACGACGAGGGCGTGACCTACGGCCAGGTCTTCCTCGAGAACGAGCGCGAGCAGTCGAAATACAATTTCGAGATCGCCGACACCGAGCAGTTGTTCAAGGGCTTCCAGCACGCCGAGGCGGAGTGCCGCCGCTGCATCGAGGCGGAAATCCCGCTCGCCGCCTACGACCAGGCGATCGAGGCGAGCCACCTGTTCAACCTCCTCCAGGCGCGCGGCGTGATCTCGGTGCAGGAGCGCGCCAGCTACATCGGCCGGGTACGCGACCTCGCCAAGGGATCGTGCCAGGCATGGATCGACAAGAACCAGGCCCGCTGGGCGCAGGAATTCCCGGGGTGGAGCGCATGAGCGACTTCCTCCTCGAACTCCGCTCCGAAGAGATTCCCGCCCGGATGCAGGCCGGCGCCCGGGCCGATCTCGAACGCCTGTTCCACGCCCGGATGGAGGCTGCCGGCGTCGCGCTCGGCGACGTCACCGTCTGGTCGACCCCGCGCCGCCTCGCGCTGATCGCCCGCGGCCTCCCGCAGGCGACCGAGGCCGTCAGCGAGGAGGTGAAGGGCCCCAAGACCTCCGCCCCGCCGCAGGCGCTCGAAGGCTTCCTGCGCAAGACCGGACTGACCCAGGACCAGCTCACCGAGCGCGACGGCGTGTTCTTCGCGATCACCGAGAAGCCCGGCCGTGCGACCCGCGAGGTCCTGGCCGAGGCGATCCCCGCGATCGTGCGCGCCTTCCCCTGGCCCAAGTCGCAGCGCTGGGGCGCCGCCTCGCTCTCGACCGAGAGCCTGCGCTGGGTCCGTCCGCTGTCCGGCATCGTCGCTATCTTCGGCGAGGAGCTGGTCGAGACCGAGGTCGGCGGCATCCGCTCCGGCTACGCCACGCTCGGCCATCGCTTCCACCATCCGGGCGAGATCACCATCGGCAGCGCTGCCGACTACCAGGAGAAGCTGCGCGCCTGCCACGTGATCGTCGACCACGCGGAGCGCCAAGACCTGATCCGCGACAAGGCCAAGGCCGCCGCGAGCGCTGTCGGCCTGATCTTGGTCGAGGACGAGGGCCTGGTGATCGAGAACGCCGGCCTCACCGAATGGCCGGTGCCGCTCCTCGGCCGCTTCGACGAGGCTTTTCTCGACGTGCCGCCCGAGGTGATCCAGCTCACCGCGCGGACCAACCAGAAGTATTTCGTCTGCGAGCAGGCCGGGAAGCTTGCCAATGCCTTCGTCTGCACCGCCAATATCGAGGCGAATGACGGCGGCGAGGCGATCATCGCCGGCAACCGCAAGGTGCTGGCGGCGCGGCTTTCCGACGCCCGCTTCTTCTGGGAGCAGGATCGCAAGACGCCTCTGGCGGAGCAGGCCAGGAAGCTTGCCCGGATCACCTTCCACGAGAAGCTCGGCACCGTCGCCGACAAGGTCGAGCGCGTCGCCAGGCTGGCCCGTTGGCTGGTCGAGGAAGGCGTGGTCAAGGGCGCCGAGGCGGATCAGGCCGAACAGGCCGCCCGCCTCGCCAAGGCCGATCTCGTCACCGAGATGGTCGGCGAGTTTCCCGAGCTTCAGGGCCTGATGGGCGGCTACTACGCCCGCGCCGAGGGCCAGCCCGACGCCGTGGCTGACGCCATCCGTGACCATTACAAGCCGGTCGGACAAGGCGACGAGGTGCCGACCGCGCCGGTCACGGTGGCAGTATCGCTCGCGGACAAGCTCGATACCCTGCGCAGCTTCTTCGGCATCGATGAGAAGCCGACCGGATCGAAGGACCCCTTCGCGCTGCGTCGCGCCGCGCTCGGAATCATCCGGCTCATCACCGAAAACGGCCTGCGCTTCAGCGTGGGCGAAGGCGATATCCTCGATTTCTTCGCCGACCGCCTCAAGGTCCAACAGCGCGAGGCCGGTGTCCGGCACGACCTGATCGACGCGGTCTTCGCGCTTGGCGGGGAGGATGATCTCGTCCGCCTGCTCGCCCGGGTCCATGCGCTCCAGGCCTTCGTCGGGACCGAAGACGGCGCGAACCTGCTCGCGGGCTACAAGCGCGCCGCCAACATCCTCAAGAAGGAGGACTGGAAGGGCCTCGAAGGCGAGATCGCGCAGACCGGCGAGGAGGACCCGCTGGCCGTGGTCGACGATCCCGACCTCGCGCCGGTCATCGCCGCGAAGATGGCCGAGCGGCACGAGAAAGTTCTTTCCTACACCCCCGAACCTGCGGAAAAGGCGCTGATGGGCGCGCTCGATTCTGCCGGACCCGAAGCCCAGACCGCCGTCGAGGCAGAGGACTTCGCGCGCGCCATGGCGGCGCTCGCCTCGCTGCGGGCGCCGATCGATGCGTTCTTCGATGGCGTCACGGTGAACGACGCCGACGCGGATAAGCGCGCGGCACGGCTCAACCTACTCGCGCGGTTCCGCAAGTCCGTGCATCAAGTCGCTGATTTCTCCAAGATTGAAGGCTGATCCAAGCGGAGAGGATTATTCGCCCCAGGACAGCGTGAGCCTTGCCGGCTTCGGCGTCAGACCGAAGCGGCATCCGCCAAGGAGTTCGTGGAAGTGAACCAGGTCTATACCTTCGGAGCCGACGTGCGGCACGAGGACCAGCGCGCCCGTGACAAGACGATCGTTGGCGGCAAGGGCGCCAACCTCGCCGAGATGGCGGGCATCGGCCTGCCGGTGCCGCCGGGCTTCACGATCACCAGCGAGGAATGCGTGTCCTACCTCGCCGGCGGCGCGGACTTCTCCGCCGCCCTGCGCGAGGACGTGGCCAGGGCCCTGACCCATATCGAGCAGGCCGTGGGCAAGAAGTTCGGCGATGCCGCCGATCCGCTGCTGGTTTCGGTCCGCTCGGGCGCGCGGGTCTCGATGCCGGGCATGATGGACACGGTGCTCAACCTCGGCCTCAACGACGCGACCGTGGAGGGCCTGGCCGCGACCTCGGGCGACGCGCGCTTCGCCTGGGATTCCTACCGCCGCTTCATCCAGATGTATTCGGACGTGGTGCTGGGCCTCGCCCATCACCTGTTCGAGGACGCGCTGGAGATCGCCAAGGAGGACAACGGCTACTACGCAGACGTCGAGATGAGCGCCGAGGACTGGCAGAAGCTGGTCCGCGAATACAAGGCGATCGCCGAGCGCGAGCTGGGCCACCCGTTCCCGCAGGACGTCGACGAGCAGCTCTGGGGCGCGATCCGCGCCGTGTTCGATTCGTGGGATTCGGACCGCGCCAAGGTCTATCGCCGCCTGAACGACATCCCCGGCGACTGGGGCACGGCGGTCAACGTCCAGGCCATGGTCTTTGGCAACATGGGCGAGACCTCGGCCACCGGCGTCGCCTTCACCCGCGACCCCGCGACCGGCGAGCGCGCCTATTATGGCGAATGGCTGGTCAACGCCCAGGGCGAGGACGTCGTCGCCGGCATCCGCACCCCGCAGTACCTGACCAAGGCCGCGCGCGAGCGGGCCAACGCCAAGCCGCTGTCGATGGAAGAGGCGATGCCCGAGGCCTACGGCGAGCTGGCCCGCGTGTTCGAGCTGCTGGAGCAGCACTACAAGGACATGCAGGACATCGAGTTCACCGTCGAGCGCGGCAAGCTCTGGATGCTCCAGACCCGCAGCGGCAAGCGCACGGCCAAGGCCGCGCTGCGGATGGCGGTGGAGATGGTCGGCGAGGGCCTGATCGACGAGGCGACGGCGATCCGCCGGGTCGATCCGATGGCGCTCGACCAACTCCTCCATCCGACGCTCGATCCCAAGGCGGCGCGCGACGTGCTAGGCAAGGGTCTGCCGGCCTCGCCGGGCGCGGCCTCCGGCGCGATCGTGCTCGACGCCGACACCGCCGAGCGGCGGGCCGAGCGCGGCGAGGCGGTGATCCTTGTCCGGGTCGAGACCAGCCCCGAGGACATCCACGGGATGCATGCGGCCAAGGGCATCCTCACCGCGCGCGGCGGTATGACGTCACACGCGGCCGTGGTCGCCCGCGGCATGGGCCGCCCCTGTGTCTCGGGCGCGTCCAGCCTGTCGATCGACATGGCGAGCCGGACCCTGCGCATCGGCAACCGCGAGCTCAAGGAAGGCGACGTGCTCACCCTCGACGGCGCCAGCGGCGAGATCATGGCCGGCGAGGTGCCGACCATCGAGCCCGAGCTGATCGGCGACTTCGCCGTCCTGATGGGCTGGGCCGACCGGCACCGCCGGATGAAGGTCCGCACCAATGCCGAGACCCCGGCGGACTGCCGCATGGCCCGCCAGTTCGGGGCAGAGGGCATCGGCCTCTGCCGCACCGAGCATATGTTCTTCGATGCCGGCCGCATCTCGGCCGTGCGCCAGATGATCCTGGCCGAGGACGAGGCGGGCCGCCGCGCCGCCCTGGCCAAGCTGCTGCCCGAGCAGCGCGCGGACTTCCACGCGATCTTCGAGGTCATGGCCGGCCTGCCGGTGACGATCCGCTTGCTCGACCCACCGCTCCACGAGTTCCTGCCCCACGGCGATGCGGAGTTCGCCGAGCTGTCCGACGCGATCGGCATCGGGGTCGACACGCTGAAGCGCCGCGCCGGCGAGCTGCACGAGTTCAACCCGATGCTCGGCCATCGCGGCTGCCGCCTCGGCATCACCTTCCCCGAGATCTACGAGATGCAGGTCCGCGCGATCTTCGAGGCGGCCTGCGACATCGCTGCCGGCCAGAACGGTCTTGGCGGCGAAGCGCCGGTGCCCGAGGTGATGATCCCGCTGGTCGCGACCAAGCGCGAGCTGCAGATCCTCCGCGCCCTGGTCGACCGCGTGGCGGCCCAGGTCTTCGCGGAGAAGGGGCAGACGCTGGACTACCTCGTCGGCACGATGATCGAGCTGCCCCGCGCTGCGCTGATGGCCGGGGAGATCGCCGAGGAGGGGACCTTCTTCTCCTTCGGGACCAACGACCTGACGCAGACCACGCTCGGTGTGTCGCGCGACGATGCGGCGCGCTTCCTCGGGCCCTACGTCGAGCAGGGCATCTATCCGCGCGATCCCTTCGTCAGCCTCGATATCGAAGGTGTCGGCCAGCTCGTCCAGCTCGCCGCCGAGCGCGGCCGCGCGACCCGGCCCGACATCAAGCTCGGCATCTGCGGCGAGCATGGCGGCGATCCTGCCTCCATCGCCTTCTGCGAGCAGGTCGGCCTCGACTACGTCAGCGCCTCGCCCTACCGGGTGCCGATCGCCAGGCTGGCCGCGGCGCAGGCCGCGCTGGGCTGAGGCCGCGCGCTATCGCCGCCACCCGCTGAGGGTGAGGATTTCGAACCGCTCCACGGTCCGGCCATCCTCTCCCGCGGCGGCGAAGGCCGCCCGGGCGCGCTCCAGCGCCGCCCGGTCCAACGGCGGCCCGCCGCGTGCCAGGACGCTCGACAGCCCTTGCGCTCGCAGGTCCGCGACGAGGCCGTCGAGCGAGCGGAAGCTGGCCGACAGGCTCCGGCTGTCCACCACCGGATCGGCGAAGCCGGCGCGCTGGAGGAGCTGGCCCCCGGCGCGCACGTCGACCATCGGGTGCAGCCGAGGCGCGGGGCGCTCGCCATCGGCGGCCAGCATCGCGGCGCGAAGTTGCGGCAGGCTCCCGGCGCCGAGGAAGCTCGCGATCATCAGCCCGCCCGGCTCCAAGGTATTGCGCAGGTGGACCAGCGCGCCCGGCAGGTCGTTGACCGTGTCGAGCGTGCCCAAGCTGGCGATGAAGTCGAACCGGGCGGCGGGCAGGGGCCGCTCCTCGTCGTGGCCCGCCGCCGGTTCGAGCACGTCGGCGGCCAGCGCGGCGGCAAGGCCCAGGGTCCAGTCGCCGATCACCAGCGCCCGCTCGGGCGCGACCCGCAGGAAGCCGAGGCGTTCCTGCACGTCCTCGATCATGTCCTCGATCAGGTAGCGCGGCGCGCCCGGCCGCCGCTGGAGGGCGAGCATCCGCCGCCGCGCGGCAAGCCGGCGGGCGGGGGTGAAGACGATCGGAGGGCTGCTGGTGGCCATGCCATTCCCCTGCCGCGCCGCGCCCCCTCGCGCAAGCGGCGGCGTCGGGCTAGACCGGCGCCGATGGCTCTCGCGCAAACCCTGGCTCCCCTGGTCGACCTGGTCTTTCCCCCGCGCTGCCCGCTGTGCGGAGAGGGCCTCACCGCGCAGCTCGGCCTCTGCGGCGCCTGCTGGAGCGAGCTGGTCATCCCGGCCGAGCCCTGCTGTGCGCTGTGCCAGCGGCCCTTCTCGGACGGCGTGGCGGAACAGTCGATCTGCGCGCCCTGCCTCGCCTCCGCGCCGCGGCACGACGGCATCGCGGCGGGCACGCTCTACAACGAGGCCTCGCGCCGCCTGGTCCTCGCCTTCAAGCACGGCCAGCGGATCGCACTTGCGCCGATGATGGCCCGATTGATCTCGGCACGGCTCAAGGAGGCGGGGCCGGGCTGGCTGGTCGTGCCGGTGCCGCTCCATCGCTGGCGGCTGTGGCGGCGCGGGTTCAACCAGGCAGGACTGCTGGCGCGCGAGATCGCCCGGCTGCGCAGCGCCGAGCTGGTGGTCGACGGGCTCCAGCGCCGCAAGCAGACGCCCTCGCTCGGCGGGCTCGGCCGCAAGGCGCGGGCGAGGGCGCTTTCCGGGGCGATCGGGATCAATCCCCGGCGCAAGGCCCGTTTCGCCGGGTCCAGGGTCATTCTGGTCGACGATGTGCTGACCAGCGGCGCGACCAGCGCGGCCTGCGTCTCCGCGCTCAAGCGCGCCGGGGCGGAGAAGGTCGTGGTCGCCTGTTTCGCGCGCGTGCTAGATGAGGTGACGGGGTAGGATACCCAAACGAAAACGCCCAGGGCCGAAACCCTGGGCGTCCTCGTGACGAAACTCTAAGGTGCCGCTTTCGCGAAACGGTAACGCCCCCCGACGTCACCTCACCTGATTCCTCATCGTCCCTGAACCTTGGCGCGTTGGCGCCGCAGGTCTGCGGTTACGGTTCCCTCAAACCGTGAGAGGGGTTGTCTCATCGAACCTTGCATCAGGGAAGCATGATCGCTCCGACGCATGGATTTTGGCCGGCATATGTGGTTATCGTGCAACAAGTCATCTTTTCGAACGCACATTTCGAGGACCAGCCGTACATGTCATCCGCCGACCCCGACCGCGAGCAGGGCGATGTTTTCCTTCCCAAATTCGACGAAAAGGGCCTGTTGACCGCCGTTGCGGTCGATTCGGCGAGCCGGGAGGTGCTGATGGTCGCCTTCATGGATGCCGAGGCGCTGGCGAAGACGCGCGAGACGGGCCTCGCCCACTTCCATTCGCGCTCGCGCGGTCGGCTGTGGATGAAGGGCGAGACCTCCGGCCACGTGCTCAAGGTCGACGAGATCCTGGTGGATTGCGACCAGGACTGCCTGGTGCTGAACGTCACGCCGAACGGTCCGGCCTGCCACACCGGCGCGACGGCCTGCTTCTACCGTAAGCTCGACGGCGACAGGCTCGCCCGTCGATAGTTGACGTTTACGTAAAGGGAATTCATGGTGCCGCCATGCCTTCCTCCGCCGCGCCTGCTTCGGACGAATCCCGCGAGGCCTGGTCGATCTCCGACCTGAGCGCCGAGTTCGGCGTCACCGCCCGCGCCCTGCGCTTCTACGAGGACGAGGGGCTGCTCGCGCCGACTCGCCAGGGCCTGACCCGGATCTACGGCAAGCGCGACCGGGCCCGGCTCGCCTGGGTGCTGCGAGCGCGCAACGTCGGCTTCAGCCTGGCCGAAATCCGCGAATTGATCGATCTCTATGACATCGGCGACGGACGGATGGAGCAAAGGCGCGTGACGATCGAGCGTTGCCGCGAGAAGGTTGACAAGCTCCAGCGCCACCGCGCCGATACCGATGCGGCGATCGCCGAACTGACGGGCTTCATCGCCCAACTCGAATCCATGGAACCGCCCCTCGGGCACGACTGACAACGGAGAGAGCCCATGCCCAGCTACACCGCGCCGACCCGCGACGCGCGCTTCATCATCAACGAGGTCCTGCGGCTTGAAAGCTACGGCAACCTGCCCGGCTTCGAGGGCGCCTCGCCGGACATCGTCGATGCTGTGGTCGAGGAATCGGGCAAGTTCGCCGGAGAGGTGCTCGCCCCGCTCAATGCCTCGGGCGATGCCGAGGGCTGCACCCGCCATCCCGACGGCTCGGTGACGACGCCGAAGGGCTTCAAGGAGGCTTTCGCCCAGTTCCGCGAGGCAGGCTGGGGCACGTTGACCGCGCCGGCCGAGTTCGGCGGCCAGGCCATGCCGCACGTCCTGGCCTTCGTGGTCGAGGAGTTCATGTCCTCGGCCAACCAAGCCTTCGCGATGTATCCGGGCCTGACTAACGGCGCGGTCTCGGCCCTGCTGGCCAAGGCCTCGCCGGAGCTCCAGCAGCGCTATCTGCCGAAGATGATCTCGGGCGAATGGCTCGGGACGATGAACCTGACCGAGCCTCAGTGCGGCACCGATCTCGGCCTGATCCGGACCAAGGCCGTACCTCAGGCGGACGGCACCTATTCCATCACCGGGACCAAGATCTTCATCTCGTCGGGCGACAACGACCTGGCCGACAACATCATCCACCTCGTCCTGGCCAAGACGCCGGACGCGCCGGATTCGACCAAGGGCATCTCGCTGTTCGTGGTGCCCAAGGTGCTGGTGAACGCGGACGGCTCGCTCGGCGCGTACAACGCGGTCTCTTGTGGGGCGATCGAGCACAAGATGGGCATCCACGCCAACGCGACCTGCGTGATGAACTACGACGGGGCGACCGGATGGCTGGTCGGCGAGGAGAACAAGGGTCTCGCCGCGATGTTCATCATGATGAACGCGGCGCGGCTCGGCGTCGGCCTGCAGGGCGTCGCGATGGGCGAGACGGCCTATCAGAACGCGGTCGTCTATGCCGGCGACCGGCGGCAGGGGCGCGCGTTGACCGGCCCGGCCGAGCCGAACGAGAAGGCGGACCCGCTGTTCGTCCACCCCGACGTGCGCCGGATGCTGATGCACGGCAAGGCGTGGACCGAGGGGCTGCGCGCGCTCTGCCTGTGGGGCGGGCTGCTGGTCGATCTGGAACATGGCGCGGCGGCGGAGGAGGAGCGCCAGTCGGCGGCCGACCTGATCGGGCTGCTCACTCCGGTCATCAAGGGCGTCGGCACCGACAAGGGCTATGAGATCGCCACCAACGCGCAGCAGGTTTATGGCGGCCACGGCTACATCCAGGAATGGGGGATGGAGCAGTACGTCCGCGATGCGCGGATCGCGATGATCTACGAGGGCACCAACGGCGTGCAAGCGATGGACCTCGTCGGGCGCAAGCTGGCGACGAACGGCGGCCGCGC
>ERZ778022.5380-NODE-5380-length-10418-cov-3.981087_pt1 | contig 10418 bp, 8 predicted proteins | sample MGYA00375752_ERZ778022 | MGnify/ENA primary metagenome ERZ778022 (study PRJEB29350, sample SAMN05389826) | bioreactor metagenome | isolation source: Thiocyanate bioreactor | place: South Africa: University of Cape Town | collected 2014-04-04 ...
GACATTGCGCTCTGCCAACTGTTGCGCCTTGAGTTCGAGTTGATCATTCGTCTGCTGCAGCTCTTTTTGCTGGCTCTGCAGTTCGGTGGCGAGCGTCTGTGACTGCGTGAGCAGGCTTTCGGTCCGCATCGTCGCTTCGATACTATTGAGCACGATGCCGATGTTCGCCGTGAGCTGCTCGAGAAAGGTCAAATGGATCGGTTCGAACTCATTCAGCGACGATATCGAGATGACGGCTTTGATCTGGTCTTCGAAGGATACGGGAATGACGGCGACGCTGCGAGGGATCGCCTTGATCAGTCCGGCATCGATACGAACGGTGTCCCGCGGAATGTCGCTAAGCAGAATACTCCGCTTGTCGACGGCGCACTGACCGATGAGCCCAGCTCCCAAAGCCAGCTCGTCCGGAAAGCCGTCTTCGACGGCGTCTCCATATGCCGCCAAAAGCTTCAACGGCTTTGCTCGCGCCTCATTGGTGACACGATAGATGACGCCCTGGTGAGCCTTGACGAGCGGCACGAGTCTCGAAAGAAGAGTCCTGCCGACCGTCACGAGATCCCGCTGGCCCTGCAGCATGCCCGTAAAGCGCGCCAGGTTCGTCTTCAGCCAGTCCTGCTCGGTATTGCGCTCCGTGGTGAGGCGGAGGTTACCGATCATCGTATTGATGTAGTCTTTGAGCTCCGCGACCTCGCCGCGCGCCTCGACCTGAATTGAGCGTGTGAGATCGCCTTCGGTAACCGCGGTCGCGACTTCGGCAATGGCGCGAACCTGGCTGGTGAGATTTTCTGCCAGCAGGTTGACGTTGCCGGTAAGGTCCTTCCACGTGCCTGCCGCACCAGGCACGTCGGCCTGACCGCCGAGGCGGCCTTCGACGCCGACCTCACGGGCAACGGTCGTCACCTGATCTGCGAATATCGCCAATGTCTCCGTCATGCCGTTGATCGTTTCCGCAAGGGCGGCAACTTCGCCCTTCGATTTCACGGTGAGCCTCTGCTTGAGGTCGCCCTCGGCGACGGCAGTTACGACCTTGACGATGCCGCGGACCTGCTCGGTCAGGTTGGCCGCCATGTCGTTGACCGTGTCGGTCAGATCTTTCCACGTGCCGGCGACACCCGGGACTGTCGCTTGTCCCCCGAGCCGGCCCTCAGTTCCGACCTCGCGCGCGACGCGCGTCACTTCCGAGGCAAATCCGTTGAGCTGATCCACCATGGTATTGATGGTGTTCTTGAGCTCCAGGATCTCGCCTTTGACATCGACGGTGATTTTGCGTGACAAGTCACCTCGCGCCACCGCGGTCGTGACCTCGGCGATGTTGCGCACCTGGGCCGTGAGGTTGGACGCCATCGGGTTGACGTTGTCCGTGAGATCCTTCCAGGTGCCGCCGACGCCAGGAACCACGGCCTGGCCGCCGAGGCGCCCTTCGGTCCCCACTTCGCGGGCGACGCGCGTGACCTCGGCCGCAAACGACCGAAGCTGCTCCACCATCGTATTCAGTGTTTCCTTGAGCTGGAGGATTTCACCACGCACGTCGACGGTGATCTTCTTGGAAAGGTCACCACTCGCGATGGACGTCGCGACCTCGGCAATATTGCGCACCTGAGCCGTGAGATTGCCGGCCATGAAATTCACGCTATCCGTCAAATCCTTCCACGTGCCGGCGACATCCGGCACCGCCGCCTGTCCTCCGAGCTTCCCTTCAGTGCCCACTTCGCGCGCGACGCGTGTCACTTCAGAGGCAAACGAATTGAGCTGATCGACCATCGTGTTGATGGTGTCCTTCAGCTCCAGGATCTCTCCTTTGACGTCGACGGTGATCTTGCGCGACAAGTCACCTCGCGCCACCGCGGTCGTGACCTCGGCGATGTTGCGGACCTGCGCCGTGAGATTTGAGGCCATCGAGTTGACGCTATCGGTCAAATCTTTCCATGTGCCGGCGACATCGGGCACATTGGCCTGGCCGCCGAGCCGCCCCTCGGTGCCGACCTCCCGCGCGACGCGGGTGACTTCGCCCGCAAAGCGGTTCAGCTGGTCGACCATCGTGTTCAGCGTTTCCTTCAGCTGAAGAATTTCGCCTTGAACATCGACGGTAATCTTCCGCGAGAGATCGCCGCGTGCAATCGCTGTTGCGACCTCCGCGATATTGCGCACCTGGTCGGTGAGATTCCCGGCCATGGAATTCACGCTGTCGGTGAGATCCTTCCATGTCCCTGCGACGCCGGGGACGATCGCCTGTCCGCCAAGTTTGCCGTCCGTGCCGACCTCGCGCGCGACACGCGTCACTTCCGCGGCGAAGGCGTTGAGCTGGTCGACCATGGTGTTGAATGTTTGTGCGAGTGTCAGGATCTCGCCGCTGGCGCTGACGGCGATCTTCTTCGAGAGATCTCCTTGCGCGACGGCGGTCGCCACTTCCGCGATGCTGCGGACCTGTCCGGTCAGGTTTCCGGCCATGGAATTGACGTTGTCCGTCAGGTCCTTCCACGTGCCTGCCACACCGCGGACGACCGCTTGGCCTCCAAGCTTTCCTTCGGTGCCGACCTCGCGCGCCACGCGCGTCACTTCGCCTGCAAAAGCATTGAGCTGATCGACCATCGTGTTGATGGTTTCTTTGAGCTCGCGCACTTCACCGCGCGCATCGACATCGATCTTCTTCGACAGGTCGCCGCTCGCGATCGCGGTCGACACTTCCGCGATGTTGCGCACCTGCGCCGTGAGGTTGGACGCCATCGAGTTGACGTTGTCGGTCAGGTCCTTCCAGGTCCCTGCAACGCCCTGGACATCGGCTTGGCCTCCGAGGCGACCCTCGGTACCCACTTCGCGGGCGACGCGTGTGACTTCCGATGCAAATCCGTTGAGCTGGTCGACCATCGTGTTGATGGTCTCCTTGAGCTGCAGCATCTCGCCGGAGACATTGACCGTGATCTGCTTGGATAGATCCCCGTTGGCGATAGCCGTCGCCACATCGGCAATATTTCGCACCTGACCGGTGAGGTTGCCGGCCATCGAATTGACGTTGTCGGTGAGATCCTTCCATGTGCCTGCCACGCCTGGAACGGTGGCCTGTCCTCCCAGTCGGCCTTCTGTGCCGACCTCACGCGCGACGCGCGTAACTTCCGACGCGAAGCCATTGAGCTGATCCACCATCGTGTTGATGGTGTTCTTCAGCTCGAGAATTTCGCCCTGGACATCGACGGTGATCTTTCGCGAGAGATCTCCCCGCGCAACGGCTGTGGTGACCTCCGCGATATTGCGGACCTGCGTGGTAAGATTGGCCGCGAGCAGGTTGACGTTGTCCGTGAGGTCCTTCCAGGTGCCGCCGACGCCAGGAACCACCGCCTGTCCGCCCAATCTCCCCTCGGTACCCACCTCGCGCGCGACGCGCGTCACTTCGGCGGCGAACGAGCGAAGTTGATCAACCATCGTGTTGATGGCTTCCTTCAGCAGCAGAATCTCGCCGCGGACATCGACCGTGATTTTCTTGGAGAGATCGCCGTTGGCGACGGCAATTGTCACCTCCGCGATATTGCGAACCTGCGCGGTGAGATTCGACGCCATGGAGTTGACGCTCTCGGTCAGGTCCTTCCAAACGCCAGTCACCTCTCGAACCTGCGCCTGGCCTCCCAGCTTGCCGTCTGTTCCGACTTCCCGAGCAACGCGCGTCACTTCCGACGTAAGGACCGACAACTGCTTGATCATCGTGTTGACGATCGTCGCCGTCCTGAGGAACTCACCTTTGAGGCGGCGCCCATCGACATCGAGCCGCATGGTCTGCAGAAGATTGCCCTGCGCCACGGCTTCAATGGTCCGGGTGACCTCACCCGTTGGCCACAACAGGTCATCGATCAGCGCGTTGACCGAGTTCTCCATCTCGCCCCAGGCGCCACTTGCTACGCCGAGCCGCATCCGGCGTCGCGTTCGCCCGTCCTTGCCGACCACTTGGCCAACAGTTTCGAGTTCGTGCGCCATGCGAGCGTTGGCGGCGACGATATCGTTGAGGGTGTCGCAAATCTTACCGAACAGCCCGGCTTGATCGCCCGGCATCCGCACCGTGAAATCGCCCTCCCGGACGGCTTGAAGCGCGCTCAGAAGTTCTACAAGCCCGCTGTCTGCGTGCTGAAAGCGCCCGCCTGCCGCGGCAATGCTCTCGGCCGGGTCACGCATACAATTCCCCCTCCAATGGCGCATGGCGGGCTTCTGCGGAGTCCCAAGCTGGGCCCGCATCCCTACGCAGCGATTGAACGCACGCGGGAGTTGGATGGTTCCGACGCTCAGTCGATCTTTTGTGAGCTGTTCTTGTCGATCACGGCCGCAATGATGAGGCCGAACGTGAGCAGGCGCGTCAGATAGGCATAGGGCTCAAAATCCTCGGCAGCGCCGATGAGCGCAAGTGTGAACCGCCCCGCGCTGTCTATGGCGAAGGCCAGAGAAAACATCATGAAGAAGCGATCGCGCGTCTGGTGCCAATACTTCAAGAAGAATAGCGCCGCGACTGCCGACGCCATTGCCACCGCCCCTGAAATCACCGCTGTCATTCACTCGGAATCCCAGACAAGGCCATAGATAAGAACCGCCATCGCCACAAATGCAGATGCTGCGCGCGCCGGAACGAAGTCGATGTCCGGAAAGACCAGCTTGTCAGCGATCAGCAGGACATTGTTCAACGTCAGGCCGACAAAGCAGAGCCCACTCCACAGCAGCAATCGATACTGGCTGCGCCGGTAAGCCCGCAATAAGAGACAAGCACACGTGAAGGCAGTGAGAGCGCAGAGACTGTAGATGAGCACCGCCATCCTTACGGGTCTCTCCGAAACCTGAAGGCGTCTGCAAAACGTCTAATTTTGCGGCCATGCTCGTGAATAAGCTTAGTCACCGGAATGAGCTGGCGCGCATGAACTTCCGCGGTCTTCGCGACTATCGCGTCGAGTTCCGAGGAGGAGCAATGATAGCTGTATCCCTCAGCATCCTTATTGAGGAAACCCAGACTCATCAAAGTACGAAGCACATGCTCCGCTTCCATTGATGAGATATACAGCCTCTGCGCCAAGGCATCTGCGCTCCAACTAGCGGTCTCTCGGCGCATCAGTAAGAGCGCCTCGAGCTCCGCAATCGACGCGATCGTTCTCAGCAGGAAATCAGTGACGTCCCGCGGTATGGGCTCGTTCGCTGCCATCCTTCCCTCAGCTCAGTTCGTCAATAACGACTGAGCTAGACGCTGGCAACCATCGGCCATATGGCCCGGAGTTTTGGGCACGCGACAAGTGCAAGTAGTGCTGTGCGCGAGCGGGAGTCGAAAGACGAGCAAGCCCCCAAGAGCCGCTTCTTCGCGGCCGGATCTCAGTGTGCTCAGGAACTCGAAGTGGCGTACGGATCGTTGGGTCTCAACCTATGGGGAATCGTGCTGGCCTTCGCCGGCATTGGCCTTGTCGCGCGCCATCCACGCCAAGGGTATTGGACATCTCAGGCGCCAAGCATGGACAAAAGTCGCCGAGCGTCCTTCGGTGCGGCGCTCTTCTGGTCGTTATCGAAATAGACGAATACCTCACGACCACGCCGTCGCCAGCGTTGGATGTGATCCGCCCAAGAGCTCAACGTTGCTTCGGGATAGCGGCCCTTGTAGCTTCCAGCCGGCCCATGGCCACGCACGTACACGTGGCGCGCCGTTACTTTCCATGGCGCCGGTGCGTGATGGTGATCCGACAGGCATAGCGCAGCATTGTGCTCGCGGAGCAGCGCGAGAATTTTCGCCGCATACCAGCTCTCGTGCCGAAACTCGAAGACATAGCGGTGCTTGCTGGACAGCATCGCGAGGAAGTGCTCGAGACGACTGGCGTCCGCGTCGAAGTTCGCAGGAAGCTGAAACAGCACCGGCCCGAGCTTGCTGCCCAGCGCACGCAACCTTGTGTTCATCAGCCTGAGCGAACTCGGGCTCGTCTCGCCAAGACGTTTCCAGTGCGTGATGTACTTCGAAGCCTTCCAGGCAAATAGGAAATCATCGGGCGTTTCGTCCCGCCAGCGATGGACCGTCGCCAGGGAGGGCGTTCGATAGAAGGATCCATTGATCTCGGTCGTCGCGAACTGAGTAGCGTACCAAGCAAGCCACCGCTTCTTGGCCACATCGCGCGGGTAAAATGGGCCTCGCCAGCCGTCATAGGTCCAACCGGACGTTCCGATCCAGGTATGGCGAACGGCTGTCCTTCTCAGTGTCGCGGCCATAGCTTGATCTCCATGGTAGACCACGGCGCGCCTCAAGAAATGAACTTAGGTTCATCGCAAGTGAACTACAATTCATTCCTTGAGCCCAGCAGGCGGGCGAGCGTGATTGCGGCCCGCGGAGCAGCCCCACCTTCCTTAACGATCAGGGCCGGTGATCTGGTCAATGCGGACCTTCGCCGATCTTTGTTACGGAGGAGATGATGGTAGCCAGACCGAAGTTGAGCTACGACTCCCTGCCCCGATGCGAACGAAGCCGTCCGGCGGCTCGTCAGGACGTCATCGGCAGGGTTGGAGCAAACCGCAAATGACAGACGTAACCGTCTATTCGCTGGTCGCGGGAATCGCCGCTTTGCTCGGCATGATTGCCGGGCGCGTATTTGCGATAGAATGCGGCAAAGGGCTCACATCCATTTTCGCCGCGGCGTATATCGCGGCGGGTGTAGGCCTGATGAGCTCCATCATGATCGGACCGATACTCGCTTTGGTGGCGCAATATCTCAGTAGTGGGACCACCACTTGGTTTAATGCTCTGGAAGTTGCGGGCACTTCACTGCTGTGGGGCACGGCGGCAGGTGCGGCCGGCGGCATGGCAATCGGCATGGTGATTGCGGTGCTGCCGTCGAGATGGTTCGCGCGATAGCTTATTGCACTCGGGACGTGCGGCTCCGGCAGCTTGCCCGCACGAGGGCGTCGGCAACTCAAGTCAGACTTGCATGCCCCAGCGCTGGACAGTGCTGCGCTCCACGAGGCGGAACACAACGTTTTCGACCAGCAGACCGAAGATGATCACGGTCAGCAGGCCTGCGAATACGCCAGGGATATCGAGCTGGTTCTTGTGCTGGAAAATGAACCAGCCGAGCCCGCCATCACCGCCGCTCGCGCCGAAGACAAGCTCCGCCGCAATCAATGTGCGCCACGCAAATGCCCAGCCGATCTTGAGGCCGGTGAGGATGCTTGGAAACGCACCCGGAATGAGAATTCGTGCGACGTAGCCGACTTTGCTGAGGCCGTAGTTCTGTCCCACCATGCGCCATGTGGGGCTGACCGCGCGGAAGCCGGCATGCGTATTGAGCGCCACCGACCACAACACAGCGTGGATGAGAACGAAGACGATGCTCGGATTGCCAAGGCCGAACCAGATCATGGCCAGCGGCAGAAGGGCGATCGATGGCAACGGATTGAACATCGAGGTCAGAGTTTCGAGGAGATCAGCGCCGATGCGCGTCGCGCTCGCAAAGGCAGTGAATGCAGCAGCGAGCACAAGGCCGATCACATAGCCCTGAAGCAGCAGCTTGATGCTGAACCACGTGGATCGCGCGAGCTCGCCGGAAGCAAGCCCCGCGATCAGGGCGGAGACCGTATCGAGGAAGGTCGGAAAGAGCAGGCTATTGCCGAGCCAGCGGGCATAGAGCTCCCAGGCCAGCGCGATCAGCACGAGCAGGATCGACTTGCGCACGGCAGCAAAGCCGATCAGGCGCTCCCACACGCCAAGCGGCTGCTGGACGACACCGAGACCCGAGGTCGATACGGTATTGAAGATTTCGGGCCGCGAGGACACCGTGCCGGAAGTGGCATCAGACATGGGTGGCACTCCTCTGGCTCGCCGGGGCGTCGAACAGCAAATCCTCGATCTTTTGGACAAGCGGCTTGCCGCTCGCGTCCAAAGTGTCCGCGCCGGAGCTGTTCATCTCGGCTTTCACCTGCCCGGGGTGGGCGCTCAGCAGCAGGATGCGGCTGCCGATGCGGACAGCTTCGGGAATGGAGTGGGTGACAAAGAGGACGGTGAACTTGGTGTCGTCCCACAACTGAAGCAGCTCCTCCTGCATCTTACCGCGAGTGAGCGCGTCGAGTGCTGCAAACGGCTCGTCCATAAGAAGGATTTCCGGCTCCATGGCCATGCCGCGCGCGATGGCGACACGCTGCTTCATGCCGCCGGAGAGCGTGTGCGGATAGCTGTCGGCAAAGCTGGTCAGATTCACCTTGGCGATGTAATGCATGGCGCGCGCCTCCGCCTCGCGTCTCCCCATGCGGCCGCTCGCCGTGAGCGCGAACATGATGTTCTGCTTCACTGTCTTCCACGGGAGGAGCTGGTCGAACTCCTGGAACACGAGAACGCGGTCCGGTCCGGGCTTGGTGATCGGGGCGCCGTTCAGACGGATCTCGCCTTCGACGGGACGGATGTAGCCGCCGACCGCCTTGAGCAGCGTCGATTTTCCGCATCCCGAGGGGCCGACGATCACGAACCGGTCCGAGCGATGGACGTCGAAGCTCACGCGGTAGGTTGCAGTGACCAGATGGTCGCGCGTGCGATACTGCAGCGTCACACCCCGCACCGTGAGCAGAGGTTCACTGCCAAGTCTGTCGTGCATGGAGGCGCCTAATGAGAAAGCTGAGGCGGGCGTCGGCGGCCCGCCCAGGTGAAATGCACTTGAGATGCACGAGATACGTCGCGACAGACGTCAGTTTCCGTCCTGATTGTGCATCTCGGGAAAGAACATCTCCTTCCATGATGCCGGCTTGTTCTTGAGCGTGCCGATGCTGTGCATGAATTCGGCATACTTCATCAGGTTCTCGGACGCGGTCGTGTACTTGATGTCCTTGTCATTGAGAATTGCGACGAGCTCGTCGATTTCCCAGCCCTTGCCGCCCATAGAGGCGAGCAGGACTTTGGCGGCGCCCGGCTTGTCGGCGGCGATCATCTGCATGGATTCCTTCAGCGCCGCGAGGAAAGCGCTGAAGACCTTCGGATTGGCCTTTTGGAAGCGCTCGGTGGTCGAGATCATGGTGAAGGTAGTCGATCCGCCCATGACGTCGCTCGTGGTCTGGATGGTCCGTATATTCTTTTCCTTGATCTCGCGGTGATGAAACGGCGGCGAGGTGTAATGCGCGGTGATCTGCTTGTTGCCGGTAAGCATGGCGATCACGCCATCGGGGTGCGTCATGGAAACGGTATTGCGGTCGAAGCGAAAGACTTCGGCCTTTCCGTATTTCGCCAGCGCGTGCATCTGCATGATGATCGACGGGATCGAGACCTTTACGGCAGTGACGGCGATCTTGTCCTCGGGCTTGATGTCGTCGAGGGATTTCAGATGCTCGGCGCTCGTATTGAGATACATCGGCATCGAGCTCATGCCCGCGGCGGCCTTCACCTCGATGGGTGTACCCTTGGTGCGATCCCAGAGCGTGAGAAACGCTGGAGGGCCGGCCGAGATGAAGTCCGCCGAGCCTGAGAGAAGGGCCTCGTTCATCACCGAGGGGCCGCCGATGTTGGCCCAGTTCACTGTGACGGGCACCCCGGCTGCGGCGGAATGCTTCTCGATGAGCTTGTGCTCTTTCATCATGTGGAGCGGCAAGAAGCCGAAGCCACCGGCTCCCATCGGTATGCGCAGTTCGGTCACTTCCGCCTGGGCAGCCATCGGCACGGCGGCGATCATGGCGGCAAAGATGAGGCTGCAAATGCGTTTCATTTGTTTCGCTCCCTGGAACCCGTTTTGATTGGCGCTGTCTTGGGACAGCTGCGCAGCTTGGCCGGCTTTATCGCACGATCTGATCCCCGTTCGGTACTTCATTTCTGCATACAGCCCTCGAGGACAATGCTGATATAGGTCCAATCCGGTCAGAGCGCGCGCCGAGCGGCGTGTCCCGGACCTCCGAGGCTCCTTGTTGAAGCTCCCACACACAGCGGCTACTGCGCGCCATGACCCGTCCCTCAGACATCTCGAGAACCTTCGCCGAGCTCATTGTCGACACGACATGGGACCGACTTCCGGAGCGCGTCCGGCACGAGGCCAAACGCTCTATTCTCAACTTCATGGCGACGGCGCTCGCCGGATGCCGCGAGGATGCGGTGGAGCATACGCTCGCCTCCCTCGCCGCGTTCTCGGGAGTGGAACAGGCGACCGTCATCGGACGCACAGAAAGGGTCGACGCGCTCAGTGCGGCATTCCTCAACGCGGCGAGCGGCAATGTCTTCGATTTCGACGACACGCACCTGCGCACGGTCATCCATCCGACTGCACCGGTCTTGCCTGCGCTTTTCGCCCTTGCCGAGCTGCGACCCGTGTCCGGACGCGAGCTCCTTCTTGCCTTTGCGCTCGGCGTGGAGATCGAATGCCGGGTCGGCAATGCCATTTCGCCGGAGCACTACGCGCGCGGATGGCACATTACGTCCACCTGCGGCTGTCTCGGAGCGGCGGCTGCGGCGGGGG
>ERZ778022.5381-NODE-5381-length-10412-cov-5.198127_pt1 | contig 10412 bp, 12 predicted proteins | sample MGYA00375752_ERZ778022 | MGnify/ENA primary metagenome ERZ778022 (study PRJEB29350, sample SAMN05389826) | bioreactor metagenome | isolation source: Thiocyanate bioreactor | place: South Africa: University of Cape Town | collected 2014-04-04 ...
CCCGCGCGCCCCGGCATAGAGGTAGGGGCTGTCCTCGATCCTGTCCTTGGCGTTGACGTCGGCACCCGCCTCGATCAGCGCCTTGGCCGCCTCGACCCTGTCGGCGTGGGTCGCGACCAGAAGCGCGGTCGCGCCGCTTCCGTCGCGCGCATCGACCTGCGCGCCCTCGGCCAGAAGCCTCGTGATGGCCGCGACGTCGTTGTCGCGCGCGGCCTTGTGCAATGCGGTTGCGCTCATGGCTTCTCCTGCCGCGACGAAGGGTATTGCTGCCAGCAGGGACGCGATCAGGATCGAACGGCGAAGCATTTCGGATCTCCACGGGGCTGGCCGGATGGACGGTGGCCGCGGTCGTACGCCGTTCAGATAGGAGCGGAGCTTCGGGTTTGAAAATCAAATATCCGGAGCACCGCAATTCCCGTTGCGCGCGCAAACTGCAACAATGCCTCGATGATGCGCACCCGCCCGCTTCTCGAAAGCCCGCTCGGGCTGGCCGCCATTGGCTGCCTGCTGCTCCTCGTTGCGGCCGGAGCGCTCGCGGCCTTCGAGCGTCAGGCGCTGGTCGCCGGGCTGGAGCAGGAGAGCACCGTGCTCCACCGGCTCGCCTCCCAGCGCGCCGACCAGCACGACGCGCACATGACCGCCCTGTCCGCGATCGCGGTCGCCGCCGGAGGCGAGAGGAACGACCTCTTCCTCGATGTCGCTGCGACGATCACGCGCTTCTATCCGCGCATCGACGAGGTGCAACTCGTTCCGCTCGACCCGGATGCGGAAATCGTCGGCACCGAGCCGCTCGATCCCGCCACCGCGCAGCTCGTCCGTTCGGCGGCCCGTACCTCCGACGGGCGGATCGCGCTTCTGCCGCATCCCGGCAGGCCGCACCACTACATCATGGTCAAGCGCAGCCCCAATTCCGACGCGGCGCGCTACGGGCTGATGCTGGGCATCGACGCCGAAGGGCTGGTCGGCGAGGCGGCGCCCTTCTGGTCGCGCCCCGGCGTCGCGCTCGGCCTGTCGCTGCCGGACGGCCAGCCGCTGCTCGACCCGGGCGCGGCGTCAGGGACGATCCGCTTCTCCAAGGTGCTCGGCAGCGCATCGCAGCCCTTGCTGCTGCAGACGGGGGTGAAGATCGGCCTTGCCGACCTGTTCCCGCCCGTCGCGACGATCCTGACGCTGCTTGCCGTCGCCCTTGCCTATGTCGCCGCGCTCGCGGCCCTGCGCCAGCGGGCGCGCGCCCGCGCCGCGATGGAGCAGGCACGGCTCAGCGCGCTCGATTCCCGCCTCGCCCATGCCTCGCGCGTCAACGCGCTCGGCGAGATGGCGAGCGGCCTCGCGCACGAGCTGACGCAGCCGCTCACCGCCATCCTCGCGCAGGCGCAGGCCGGGCGGCGGCTGCTCGCCCGCGGCGACGCGGCGGCGCTGGCGCGGGTGCTGGACGACACCGTGGCGCAGGCGCGCCGGGCCTCCGCGATGCTGGAGCGCTTCCGCAACTGGTCGCGCCCGCGGCGCCCGCCGGCCTCGGCCTGCGACCTGCGCGAGGTCGTCGCCAACGTGCGGGCGCTGCTCGCCCCGCAGGCCGAACGCTCCGGCGTGCGGCTGGAGTTCGACGTCCCCGACGCTCCGGTTTCCGTCGTCGCCGACGCCATCGAGATGGAGCAGGTCGTCTTCAACCTCGTGCGCAATGCGATCGAGGCGGTGGGCGCGGCGGACGAGGGCGGCCGGGTCTCCGTCACGCTGCGGCAGGAGGCAGGCCGGACCTTGCTGGAGGTCGCCGACGATGGCCCCGGCGTGGCCGAGGCGCTGCGGCCGCGCCTGTTCACGCCGTTCACCACGACCCGCGCCGACGGCACCGGCCTCGGCCTGGCGCTGAGCCAGCGCCTCGTGGAGCGCGCCGGCGGCGAGATCGCGCTCGTCGACGGCGGCCCGGGCGCGACCTTCCGGGTCGTCCTGCCGCACGAAGAAGCTCCGGCGGAGGCCGCGCAATGACCCGTCCCGTCTATCTTGTCGACGACGACGAGGCGGTGCGCCGCGCGCTCGGCCTGCTCCTGTCGACCGTCGGCATCGAAGCCACCGGCTTCGCCGACCCGCAGGCCTTCCTCGCGCAGGTGCCGAAGCTCGCGCCGGGCTGCCTCGTCCTAGACATCCGCATGCCGGCGATCTCCGGGCTGAAGCTGCAGGAGCGGCTCAACGAGCAGGGTATCGACTGGCCGACGATCGTCATCTCCGGCCATGGCGACATCGAGGCCTGCCGCCGCGCCTTCCGCAACGGCGCGGTCGATTTCCTGTCCAAGCCGATCGACGAGCAGGACCTGATCGACGCCATCCAGAAGGGACAGGAGGCGCTGGAGCGCGCGCTCGGCCGCCGCGCCGAGAAGGCCGAGACGCTGGCGCTGCTGGCCGCGCTGACGCCGCGCGAGCGCGAGGTGCTCGACCGCATCGCCGAGGGCTTCACCACCCGCCAGATCGCCGAGGGGCTGGGGCTGTCGCCGCGCACCGTCGAAAGCCACCGCGCCGCCATCGCCGCCAAGCTCGGCACCACCTCGCAGGCCGAGATGACGCGCCTGTGGCTGAACGGCCGCGAGGCTCCGTAGAACTACGGAGGCGGCCGCAAGGCCTACGAATACCGGCCGCGCCGGGCGCCGGCTAGCTTCCTTTCATCAACACGAAAGGAGACCATGATGATCCGCAACCTCGTCCTCGCCGCCGCCCTTCTCGCCCCGGCCGCCGCCGTCGCGCAGGAGCTGCCCGCCGCGCCCTACCTGCCGCTCGAGCTGGCGACCAAGGCGGCCGACGCCGCGCTGAAGGCCTGCGTCGCCGAAGGCCACAATGTCAGCGTCGCCATCGTCGCCCGCGACGGCTCGACCAAGGTGCTGCTCAAGGCCGACAATTCCGGCCCGCATACCGCCACCAGCGCGCAGGGCAAGGCCTTCACCTCCGCGGCCATGGGCCGCGACACGGCGGGTCTCGCCGAGTTCATCGCCTCCAAGCCGGCCAATGAGGGCCTGCGCGACATGGATGCGCGCATGGTCATCCAGGCCGGCGGCCTGCCGGTCAGGATCGCGAATGCGCTGGTCGGCGGCATCGGCGTCGGCGGCGCGCCCTCGGGCGATATCGACGCCGGCTGCGCCGTGGCCGGCCTGAAGGCGATCGGCGCCGCCGAGTAGGCGATCCGCCACGCGACGACGCGGCCCGCGACCCCGCGGGCCGCACCCTTTCACGGAGAAGCCGCCATGCTGCGCACGATCCTCGTTTCCGCCCTGCTCGCCGTGGCATCCGCCGTCCAGGCGCAGACCGCGCCGTCGCCGGCCGAGCTCGCCGCCTATCGGGGCCTGCACCGGGCCGCCGGGCAGGGCGACGTCGCCGAAATCCGTCGCCTTGCCGCGACGGGTGCCGCGCTGGACGGCCGCGACGCGCATGGCCGCACGCCGGCGCATGTCGCGGCCTTCGCCTCGCAGGACGAGGCGTTGCGTGCGCTGGCCGCGGCCGGCGCCGACATGAACGCGCTGGAGGCGCAGGCCTACGACGTCGTCACCATCGCTGCCGTGGCGGACGATCCCGGGCTGATGTCGCTCGCCATCGCGCTCGGCAACGATCCGGGCCTGACGACCAGCCCATGGTGCGGCACCGCGCTGATCGCGGCCGCGCATCTCGGCCATGTCGAGGTCGTGCGCCGCCTGATCGCCGCCGGCGCCCCGCTCGACCACGTCAACAATCTCGGCTGGACGGCGCTGATGGAGGCCGTGGTGCTGGGCGACGGCGGCCCCGACCACCGGCAGGTGGTGCGCCTGCTTCTCGAAGCGGGCGCCGACCGCTCGATCGCCGACCGAGACGGCGTCACCCCGCTCGCCCACGCCCGCGCCCGCGGCTACGCCGAGATCGCCCGGCTGCTGGAAAAGGGCCGCTGAGCGGCAAGGCTGGAAATTGGCGCACCCGACAGGATTCGAACCTGTGACCTCTGCCTTCGGAGGGCAGCACTCTATCCAGCTGAGCTACGGGTGCATCCTGCGGTGGCAGGCGCGTCGCGGACGCGAGTCCGCGCTGACGGCTTCATAGACGATGCGACCCGGCGCATCAACGCCCAATTCTGGCATCGCCGGCGCGTGCTCGGGAGCCAGGCAAGGGGATCCGCTGGCTCGATGGACAATTTCTCCGCCGCGTTTCACTATTTTGCCGTGAGCCGCGTCTAGAAGGCGAGCGGGTTTCCGGCCGCGGGCGGCCGGTGGTGGATCGGGAGGCGTCGGATGGTCGGCGGGTCTTTGCTGCGGGCGCGGGCATGCGCAGGGCGGCTTTTTCTTGTCTTGGCGCTGGTCGCGACGGTTGCGGGAGTAGTACTCGCGCCTGAAAAGGCCTCGGCCCAGGCCGTGCCCGACCCGCTGGTCGGATTGCAGATCGACGAGGCGCGCGCCGCCGGCCGTACCGACGAGGCGCTGCGGCTGATCGACGGCGCGCTGGCGACCGCCGACGACCCGCATTTCGTCGAGGACCTGCTGGCGCGCAAGGCCGCCATCCTGTCGGAGGCCGGCCGCCATGCCGAGGCCGCGGATGCGCTGGAGGCGCAGGCGCAGTCGATCGCCACCCGCGACGGCGAAACCTCGCCCGCCCTGATCCCCGTGCTCGACCGGCTGGCCGACGAGCGCCTGAAGGCCGGCGATCGCGCCGCGGCGGTTGAGGCGATCGCCCACATCCTCGAGATCCTGCCGGCCGCGGGCCTGCTCGACTGGGCCGATGCCTGGCTGGCGCGGCTCGACGCGGTGGCCGCGGGCGCCGAAGCCGAGGTCGCCGCCCGCGCGGCGGAGGCCAGAGACGGCTTCGAGCAGGCCCGCGAGGCCGGCTCGCGCGACATATTCAGCAAGGACCCGGCGACCGGCTCGACCAAGGTCAAGATCTACTACGCCACCGACCGCGCCCGCACCGGCGACGAGGATCCGGCGAATTTCTACGGCGGCGACCGCGGCGAGCTGGAGATGGGCTCGGCCGTCGTCTCCATCCCGCCGCAGCACCTGCCCGGCAAGATCGAGCGGCCTTCGGTATGGACGCTGGAATTTCGCGAGGACCCGGGCAAGCACGTCGTGCTGCAGTCGGTGACGCCGGGCGACGCCGACGCAGTCTTCGCCGACATGCGCGGCCAGCTCTCCCAGGCCGGCAGCGAATCGGCCTTCGTCTTCGTGCACGGCTTCAACGTGCCCTTCGCGGAGGCCGCCCAGCGCACCGCGCAGATGGCCTACGACATGAATTTCGACGGCGTGCCGATCCTCTATTCGTGGCCGTCCCGCGCCTCGGTCCTGTCCTACATCGCCGACACGGCGGTGGTGAACCTGTCCGGCCGGCACCTGTCGCGCTTCCTCGAGGACGTGGTGAAGAAGTCGGGCGCCAAGCGCATCCACCTGATCGCCCATTCGATGGGCAACCGCGCGCTCACCGACGCGCTGGAGCTCTACGCGCTACGCCACGCGGGCGAGCCGCCGGCCTCCGACCAGGTGCTGTTCACCGCGCCCGACCTCGACGCCGGGCTGTTCGCCGAGATGGCCAAGACCATGCGCAGCGCCGCGCAGCGCCTCACCCTCTACGCCTCCGACAAGGACTGGGCGCTGGCCGTGTCGCGCAAGCTGCACGGCGACGCCGTGCGCGCCGGCCAGGGCGGCAAGGGCATCCTGCATCTCGGCAACGTCGATTCGATCGACATGACCTCGATCGGCGACGACATGCTGATGCACAGCTACTACGCCAACAACCCCTCGGCGCTGAGCGACATCCTCTCGCTTCTGTGGCGCGACGCGCCGCCGGAAGACCGCTGCGGCATGGAGAAGGCCGAGGGCGAGCACGGCTCCTACTGGGAATACGTGCCGGCCGAATGCGACTCGAACGCGCTGCTGTCGACCCTGTCGTTCCTGCGCAAGGCGGGCATCGTCAGCCTGCCGGAGGCCCAGCGCTTCCTCTACCGCTTCATCCCGGCCGACCTCGCCGCCGGCGAACGGTCGCGGCTGGAAACTACGCTGATGCGCCTGTTCCGGCGCTGAGCCGGGGCCGCCGCGCTATTCGCGCGGCGGGATGTCGAGCGCGGCCTGGCTGGCCGGCCGCGCCAGGCAACGCTCCAGCCAGCCGGCTATGTTCTTCGTCGCGTCGTAGCCGACGAGCTCGCGGGCGCCGTAGAAGCCGACGAGGTTGCGCACCCAAGGCCACATGGCGACGTCGGCGATCGTGTAGTCCCTGCCCATCACGTAGTCGCGGCCCGCGAGCCGCTGGTCGAGCACGCCGAGCAGGCGCGCCGATTCCTTGGCGTAGCGGTCGCGCGGGCGCTTGTCCTCGTAGTCCTTGCCGGCGAACTTGTGGAAGAAGCCGAGCTGGCCGAACATCGGCCCCATCCCGGCCATCTGGAAGAACACCCACTGCAGCGCCTCGTAGCGGCCGGCCGCGTCCGCCGGGATCAGCCTGCCGGTCTTCTCGGCGAGATAGACGAGGATGGCGCCGGACTCGAACAGCGCCAGCGGCTTGCCGCCCGGCCCATTCGGATCGATGATCGCCGGGATCTTGCCGTTCGGGTTGAGCGACAGGAACTCCGGCGTCCAGCTCTCGTCCTTGCCGATGAAGACCGTGTGCGCCTCGTAGGGCAGGCCGGTCTCCTCCAGCATGGCCGAGACCTTGACGCCGTTCGGCGTCGCGAAGGAATAGAGCTGCAGCCGGTCGGGATGCTTGGCCGGCCAGCGCGCATTGATCGGGAACTGCGAGAAATCCGCCATCTTGGCACCTGCGTGTTCGGGGGGAGGAAGCGGTGGGAGCCCCCTGATACGCCCCGGCCGCACAGTCCGGGAAGTCAATTTTCCTGAACCTGCCGGTCCGCGTTGCCGCATCTGGCGCGGCCCTTGCTTGGGAGGCGGCGACATGGAACCTTCAGGCGCATGAACGCCCGGCCGAACATCGAAAGCGCGCTCGCCTCGCAGCGCGTCGCAGCCCATGGCCGGCTCTCGGTCGCCGTCCGCGACGGCCGCACCCGCGTGGCCGAGCTCTACCAGGAGGGCGCGGCGAAGATCCGCCTGCCGCGCGGCGACGGCGCGGGTGCCGAGGCCGTGCTCATCAACACGGCGGGCGGGCTGACCGGCGGCGACCGGCTGGACTGGCGGATCGCGGCGGGGGAGGGCAGCCGGCTGACCGTCACCACGCAGGCCTGCGAGCGCATCTACAAGGCGGCCTCCGGCGAGGCCCGCGTCGGCGCGGCGATAAGGGTCGGCGCAGGGGGGCGGCTCGCCTGGCTGCCGCAGGAGACGATCCTGTTCGACCGCGCGGCCCTTGCCCGCCGCCTCGACGTCGAGCTGGGGGATGGAGCCGAAGTGCTGGTGGCCGAGGCGGTGCTGGTCGGCCGGCAGGCGCATGGCGAGACGGTCGCGCTGGCCCGCTTCCACGACCGCTGGCGCGTCCGCGCAGGCTCGCGGCTCGTCCATGCCGAGGACGTCCGGCTCGGCCCCGACGTGCCACGCCAGCTCGCCGCGCGGGCAGGGGCCGGCGGCGGCCTCGCCTTCGCCTCGGTGCTGCTGGTCGGCGAGCGCGGCGAGGCGCTGCTCGCCGAGGCCCGCGACGCGGTCGGCGAGGCGGGCGGCGCCAGCTTCTGGCGCGTCGGCGGGACTGGCAAGCTTCTTGCGAGGCTCGTCGCGGAAGACGGCTACGCGCTGCGCCGCCGTCTGGTGCCGCTGCTGTCGCTGCTCAACGGGCAGGCGCCGCTGCCCAAATTATGGTCACTCTAGAGGGTCGCGCACCGCATGAACCTGACGCCCCGCGAAAAGGACAAGCTGCTCGTCGCCATGGCCGCGATGGTCGCCCGCCGCCGGCTCGAGCGCGGCGTCAGGCTCAACCATCCCGAGGCAATCGCGCTGATCACCGACTTCGTGGTCGAGGGCGCGCGCGACGGTCGCTCCGTCGCCGACCTGATGGAGGCCGGCGCCCATGTGGTCACCCGCGAGCAGGTGATGGAGGGCATCGCCGAGATGATCCACGACGTGCAGGTCGAGGCGACCTTCCCCGACGGCACCAAGCTCGTCACCGTGCACGAGCCGATCAGGTAGAAGCCGCCAGATACCGTCTCTGAAGACTGGAATGGAGACCATCCGATGAAATCCCCCATCACCATCAGGGCGCTGGTCGCCGCCGCAGCGCTGGCCGTCCTCGCAGCCCCCGCCCAAGCGCATGTCGGGATCGGCGCCGCCACCTCCCTCAGTGCCGGCTTCGGCCATCCCTTCTCCGGCCTCGACCACATGGCGGCGATGGTGGCGGTCGGCCTGTGGGCCGCGCTGAAGGGCGGCCGGGCGGCGTGGGCATGGCCGGCCGCCTTCGTCGGCGTCATGCTGGCAGGTGGCGCGCTTGGGGTTGCCGGCGTCGCCCTGCCGCTGGTCGAGCCGGGCATCCTCGCCTCGGTGGTCGTGCTCGGCCTGCTGGTTGCGCTCGCGGTCGACCTGCCGGTGGCGGCGGGCGCAGCCGTCATCGGCCTCTTCGCCCTGTTCCACGGCCACGCGCACGGAGCGGAAATCCCGGAAACGGCCGCCGGCCTTGATTATCTGGCGGGCTTCGCCCTGGCCACCGCGCTGCTCCACGGCGCGGGCATCGGCGCCGGCCTGCTTGTCGGCGCGCGCTTCCGCAGCGGCGTCCGGCTCGCCGGGGCGGCCACGGCCGCGATCGGGCTCGGCCTGATCGCCGGCGCCATCTGAGGCGCCGCGCGATGATTCCCGGCGAGATCCTCACCGCGCCCGGCGAAATCGAGCTGAATGCCGGCCGCCCGACCGTCACGCTCAAGGTCGCGAACACGGGCGACCGGCCGATCCAGGTCGGCAGCCACTACCATTTCTTCGAGACCAACGAGGCGCTCCGCTTCGAGCGCGACAGGGCGCGCGGCATGCGCCTCGACATCCCGGCCGGCACCGCCGTGCGCTTCGAGCCGGGCCAGGAGCGCGACGTCGCGCTGGTGCCGATCGCCGGCGGCAAGACCGTCTACGGGTTCCGCGGCAAGGTGATGGGAAGGCTCTGAGGTGGCCGCCTACCGCGCCAGCGCTTTATTTGCTCGGCTCGCCTGCCGCGAACACGGTGACCGCGCCGCCGCTGCCCATCTCCACCCCCACCACGTCGCGCAGCAGCACGCCGCGCGAATCGATGGCGTGGAAGAAGATCGCGCTGCCCTCGATCGCCTGCCGCAGCTCGCCGATCGCCTCGTGGGCCGCCTCGATGCGGGGCGCCAGCGGCGAGTTCTCTGCGGTGAGGTCGGGGACCAGCACGATCTCGATCTCGCCGATGTCGGAAAGCTTGCGGATCTGCTCCGCGTTCTCGCTGCTGCGGCCAATCGCGGCGGCGATCCGCTGCTCCTCCTGGTCGAGCGGATGCTCGGCGGTGCTGACCGGCGCGTCGACGATGGTGTCGACGGTCTTCGGATCCTTGAGGCCCTGGCCGAGCAGCGGCTGCGACAGCATCGCCGCGCAGGCGAAGGCGAGGCCGCCGAGCATGGCCCGGGGGTTGAAGGGCTGGTGCGAGGTTGCCGTCGTCATCGTCGTCTCCCCGTGCGTGATTGCCATGCGCGAAAACGGCGCGGGCCGAAGCCCGCGCCGCTCTCATGCGTTCAGATGCCGACCTTACTCGACATAGACGGTCAGCGAGCCGTCCGCCGCGACGTTGGCCGCGACCACGGACGACGGGTCCACGCCCTGCTGCTCGAGCGCAGCCTTGACCTTGGCGTTGCCCTCGATCGAGGTCTTGAGCTGGTCGATCGAGGCCTGGTTGTCGGTCTTGGCCTTGGCGAGCGCATCGGCGTCGGTATTGCCGAGGTCGCTGATGCGGACCACGTTCACGGAGCCGACGTCGCTCATCGCGCCGATCGAGGCCGAGGCGCCGGTATCGCCCATGGACGACAGCAGGCCGTCCCCCGAGCCGCCGATGGCCGCCGTGGTGTCGGTGTCGACATTGGTGTTGGCCGCGGCGCCCATGTTGTTCGTCTTGATCTGGGCATCGGTGCCGACCGTGCCGCCGACGGTGCCGGAGGCCGAGCCGGCGCTCGTGTCGGCGTTGGTGCCGATGCCGACATTGGCGCCCACGCCGGTGTCGACGCTCACCTGCGCCAGCGCCGGCGCGGCGAACAGCGAGCCGGTCATCAGGGCGGCGGCGGTCAGAGCAATCACGCGTTTCATCGTTGTTCTCCTTGCAGTTTCCTGGTGCGTCCCTTCGATGGGAACGGCCGCGCTGCGGCGACCCGGGAAGAAATGCGCGAGGAGCCGCGCCGTTCCATGCCAATCGGGGCGATTTCCGGGCCATTTTGTGCAGTTCGCCCCAGCCTTTCCACACCGTCTCCGTCCGCCAGGGGTTGCCGCTGATGCCTGCCAGGATCTCGCGTTCCGACTATGCCCGCATGTTCGGCCCGACCGCCGGCGACCGGGTGCGGCTCGCCG
>ERZ778022.5385-NODE-5385-length-10405-cov-3.815845_pt1 | contig 10405 bp, 5 predicted proteins | sample MGYA00375752_ERZ778022 | MGnify/ENA primary metagenome ERZ778022 (study PRJEB29350, sample SAMN05389826) | bioreactor metagenome | isolation source: Thiocyanate bioreactor | place: South Africa: University of Cape Town | collected 2014-04-04 ...
CCGCCGATCTCGCCATAGCCGGATGCGTCGTCTGCGCTTTGAGTATCGAAGTATTTGCCGGGTGGGGTGTCGCTGAAACGGATGTGCGATCGGCCCGGGCCCACAACCTTACCCCATCGACCGTTCACCTGGATCCATGTCTCGGGCGTCTCAGACCTCGGCGCGGCCAGACGCTCGATTGTTCCCGGCTGAAATGGCGGATCGCGCACCTCGACTGCAACGACATCCGGTGCAGCAATCGTGATCTCATGAACAGTCTGAGCGGTCGCGGGTGTGAGCGACGATGCCATGGCGCAGAGCAGGGCAGCGACCATCGGAGCAGAGGCGATCGAGCGCCTCCGGCTCTTTGCGATCACCACGCTTTCCGCATCGTTGTTTGTGATCATCATCTGTGCTGTTGCCCTTGCAGTCCGGTCTCATGGGAACGGGCGGCGTGACGGTGAGCAGTGTTCTGAGTTTGCGCCTCAAGGCCTCAGGCGAACACCCGGGTCGACTGCCGATCGATCGCAGTACGAATTGCGTCTCGCAGGATGCCAGCGCTGACCTTGACGTCGAAGCGCCGCCGTGCGGTCGCCAGCGCCGCATCGCCCAGCCTCTGGCGTAGTACGCCGTCATTCGCGAGCAGCTCGATTTTCTCGAGGATGGCGGCGGCGTCCGCTTGAGGCACGAGGAACCCGTCATGCCCCGGGCTGATCATTTCGCTCGTGGCGCCGATCACTGTGGCGATGACAGGAAGCCCGGCACTCATGGCTTCCATGACGGCGACGGGCCACGCTTCGCCGAGCCCGGTGCTCGCCAGAACCAGGACGTCTGCTGCAGCAAGCACCTCATGGACGCCCTGCTCGGCCAGCGAGCCCGTGAATGTGACGTGGTTCTCGAGGTTGAGCTCTCGCGTGCGCTTCTTCAAAGCGTCTTCGTGGGGACCACCGCCGACTACCGTGTAGTGCAGATCCAGCCCGTTGTTGATGCCCTGGCGGAGGGCCTGAAAAACATACTCGTGGCCTTTTGCTGCATTGAGCCGGGCAACGGTTGCGATGTGCAGTTTTCCGGGGACGAACGCGCGCGGACGGCGTGCACCATCGGCACGCGCCGTGTCGATGCCCATGAAGGTTTCTATGACGCGATCAGGCGGCACGCCAGCCTGCTTCTCGAGCTGGTGGCGCAGATGCTTTCCGACGGCACAGACAAACGAGGCGTCTCTGAGCTTGGCCTGGTGATCCAGGCCGTAGACCGCGAGATCGCCATGCAGGGTGATGCTGTAGGTGGGGCCCCCCTGGCGGCGTGCGAGAGCGAGGACATGAGCCGTGTCGGCGCACGAATGGCCGTGGACATGACGCACGCCGTGCTGGCGGGCCCAGCGGGTGAGATCGATGGCCGAGGCGATCAAGACGGCCTGCTTTGCGCGCTCGCTCGTCTGGCGCGCCTGGAGAGGCCGCAGGTACGACAGGCTTTGGCCGAGACCTTTGCCACCTACAGCTGCCCAGTTGAGGAGGCCAGGTAGAGATGGCGGGTAGATGTAGTGCGTCTCCGAGATTGCGGCACTGGCAAAATCGTGCGGACAGTCAATGGAGGGACGTCTCGTGGAGACGAGCGCCACCTTCTCCCCCATACTTTTAAGGGCTTCGATCTCGCGCCAGAACATGATGTGCGTCTGGCCAGGAAACTCGGGTACAAGATATCCGATCGTCATAATTCTCTCGCGGGCAGGGGGGCCGGAATTGCCGATCTGGCCATCGCTCCATCGCGCGTGCGGGAACGAAGGGCCGTAGCGTAGACAGACAAGATTTGCTCGGCTTTCGCCTGCCATGTGAGTTCGCGTCGAACTTTCTCTTGGGCGGCCTTACCCATTTGGATAAGGGCATCGGGAGCGGCGATGATGCGCTCGAAGGCCTGCCGCATTCCCTGAATGAGGCTTTCCGCATCGTGGAACGCGACGCGAATGCCGGTGTGCTCATCGACGAGCTCGGACGGCCCGGCATAGTCGGCGACCACGGGCACTGTTCCGCTTGCCATGGCCTCGACGACGACACCGCCGCCAAACTCGCGGATGCTCGGAAGAGCCATGAAGTCGGCGGCGCGCAGAAGGCTCAGCGCCTCGGGCTGCTTCAGCCAGCCACGGAAGTTCACTTGATCGCGAACGCCGAGCTCGGTGGCCAGTTGCTCGAGCTCCGCTCGCTGCGGTCCATCTCCGACGATATCGATCGTGAGGCGCCCCGCGAGAAGAAGCGATTGAGCGGCTTTCAAGAGAATGTCGGCACCCTTGTATGGCACCAGGCGGCCGATGAATATGGCGCTTACTGCGGAGGCGGATCGGGGCGCGCGCGGGACCAACCAGCTTTCGTCTGCGCCGTTCTCCGGAATGAGCACGCACTTGTGTTGCGCCCACTCAGGCATATCACTCAGCGTGTGCTTAGAGCCGACGATGAGGGCGGAGGCATGCCTTCGGGTGGCTCTGTAAAACGGCATGAGCTTGTGAGCAGCTCGGATATGCGCCAGCCACTCCTTCTCGGCGTATTGACGGGCGCGAAAATTCTTCGGCCAGGGCGCACCGCCATTCAGCGGTCCGATCACGAATGGAACGCCGGCCTGCGCCAGCTTCTTGGCAATGGGACTTTGATTGGTCGGGCTGAGAGGCGTGATGCGATGGACGAGGTCGAACCTCCCGGCTTCAATCTGCGAGCCAAACTGCCGCCAGACTTCTCGTTCGAATGAGTAGTAGCTCATCGACGAGAAGGCCATCATCGTCGTCCAGCCCTTGCCATCGCCACCCCTTAGGCGATCAGAAAGCCGGTACATCGGCGCGGCCATGTACTCATTGTCGATCGCGGTGAAGTCCACCCCTTCCACCAGCCCGGCCCTCAGGATCGCGTCCCGATTGCGCACGTGGGTTACGAGATGGGCGTTCGTTCTTTTCGCGATGGCGCGCGCAATGTTCCAGCCGACGAGCGGAACGCTCGTCCATTCTGGATTTGCCGCCTCGGCGATCAGCAGAGGGCGATACGGTGCAGACCGGCTTTGCTCTTCCATCGAACTTCTTGCGGCTGGCTTCCGGTTGATCGAGCTTCGGCCTTAGGTAGGCACATCAGCCCGCTGGTCGTGTCATGGCCGCGCGGCGGCCGGCGAGGGCGGCGCGGCGTTCGGCAGCACGCGCAGCCACATTCGTGAGATGCTTGCTCGCGCCATCCGCATCGCGCAGGTGCCCGACCAATCCTGATATCGTCGGAAAGCGGTAGAGGTCGGTGATCGAGAGCTTCGGCGTGACGTTGGCCTTGATCTCGCGATGCGCCTGAACGGCGAGCAGCGAGTGACCGCCAAGATTGAAGAAGTTGTCGTTCAGGCCGACACGATCGACGCCCAGAATGCTCTTGAAGATGTCCGTGATCTGCCTCTCGAGGTCGCTCTCGGGAGCCACGTATGCTTCGCTCGTCGCGGCAGGGGATGCTTTGCCGGGCTTGGGCAGCAGCTTTCGATCCACCTTCAGATTGGGCGTGAGAGGGAACTGCTCGAGAGCGACGAAGTGCGCGGGCACCATGAACTCGGGCAGCGACGTGCGCACGTGCGTGCGCAGCTCCTCGTCCGAGATCGATCCGCTCTTGAAGCGCAAGTAGGCGACGATGCGAACGTCTCCGGGCGCGTCCTCGCGGATGATGGTCACGGCCTGGCTGACGCCAGGATGGCGGCCGATGCAGTTCTCGATCTCGCCAAGCTCGATGCGGTGGCCGCGAACTTTGACCTGATGATCATTACGGCCGATGAAGTGGATATCGCCCTCGCTGCCGATGCGGACGAGATCGCCCGTGCGGTACATGCGGCTGCCAGGAACGAACGGATTGGCGACGAAGCGCTCCGCGGTCAGCTCGGGGCGGTTGTGATAGCCGCGCACGACGCCTTCGCCGCCGATGAGCAGCTCGCCCGGCATCCCCGGCGGGACTGGCCGCAAGTGCGCATCCAGCACATAGAGCTGCGTGTTCGCGATCGGCGTGCCGAGCGGCACATTGCCGTCCGTGTCGTGGGCCGGGCCGGTGGACGACCAGATCGTCGTTTCGGTGGGCCCGTACATATTCTCGATGCTGGCGTTCGTCGCGCGTCGGAGCTGGCGGAGCAGCGGTCCCTGCAGGGCTTCGCCGCCGAGGAACATGTGGCGGACTTCTGCCAGGGCGGCGCGATCCTCGTCGCTCTCGAGCAGCATCGTGGCCATGGCGGGCGTGCACTGGAGGTGCGTGACGCCATGACGGCGAATGAGCGCGCCGGCACGCTCGACCTCCGACGCCGTCGCGGCTGCAGCGAGCGGCTGCTCGGCCGGGCGGCGCGCCTTGACCGCCGCCACGACTTCGGCGAGCGGCTTCAAAGCTTCGAAGGCGATCTCGGACGCAATGCCAAAGTCGATGAGGCAGGCAATCTCGTCGATGCCTATGGCGGAGTGCTGATCGACGCGGGCAAGCGCGTCCTCAACGGTGCCGAACAGGCCGCTGTCATCGAAGTAGCGCAGGAAGGCGAACTCGAGGATCGCCTCCATCTCGTCGTCGGCCAGCGTACGCAGGTCGAGATCCGTCGGTTTGTTCACGCCCTGCGGCCGCTTGAAGGCCGGGAACGCCCATGCGTACTGCTTGATGAGTGCCGCTGCGCTCCGAAGATAGTTCTTCATGGGCGCGCGCGCCTGCTCGCGGACGACCTCGCGATCGCGGCCGACGAGCGTGTGCAGCATCATCGTGACCTTGTACTGGGACGGATCGCGTCCATGCTTGCGCAACTCATCGCGATAGGCTGCGACCTTCTCCGCCACTTCATCGATCGACTGGCCGAGCAGATGCGTTAATACATTGGCACCGGCGCGCGCGGCGTCACGGAAGGTCTCCGGATTGCCGGCCGTCGTCACCCAGATCGGGAGCTCTTTCTGAATGGGACGCGGCTGCGTCATGACGTCGACGGGTTTGCCGTCCGGCGCGGCGAACGCAACCTTCTCCCCGCGCCAAAGCTTGCGCACGACCTCCATGTCGCGAAAAAGTGCCGACCGATTGGTCGGAGGCGCATTCTCGGGGCGCAGGAGAAAGTCTTCCGGCATCCAGCCCGAGGCAAAGGCCAGCGCGGCGCGGCCATTGCTCAAGTTGTCGACGACAGCCCACTCCTCCGCGACACGCGCGGGGTGATGCAGCGGCAGCACGCAGCTACCGGCGCGGATCGAAAGATTCTTCGTCACAGCAGCGACAGCGGCGCCCGTGACAGCTGGATTTGGGTAAGGACCGCCGAAGGCATGAAAGTGCCTCTCCGGCGTCCACACGGCGTTGAAGCCATGCGCGTCGGCGAAGCGCGCGCCCTCGAGGAGCAGTTGATACTTCTTCGCGCCCGGCGCGTCGTCATCGCCCCAGTAGAAGAGACCGAAATCCATGTTGGCCGCGCGTCGCGCAGCCTGTGCGTGCGCGCCGCCCTCGTGATGGTAGTGCTCGTCCGGTTGAATGACGACCTTGAAGCCGCGGGCGAGCGTCCAGAAGAGCTCCAGAACCGAGATGTCGAACGAGAGGCTCGTCACCGCCAGCCAGACCGGCTGCCCCGTCGCGGGGCGGTGGATGCGATCATCCATGCCCGCGAAGAAATTGAGGACGTTGCGATGCTCGACCATCACGCCTTTCGGGCGGCCAGTGGAGCCGGACGTGTAGATCACATAGGCGAGGTTATGCGGCGCGGCGCGGTGTGTCTGGGCCGAGGCCGCAGGAGCGGCTGCAAGCGCACCAGCAATCGAGATCGCGCGCACGCCCGGGATGGCGGTCGTCGGCAGTGCCGAGGCCTCCACGATCAGCGTTGCAAGGCCGCTATCCTCGATCATGTAGGCAATGCGATCGGCGGGATAGGCCGGGTCGAGCGGGACGTAAGCGCCGCCCGCCTTCAGGATCGCGAGCGCGCCGACGACAAGGTCGCAGGAGCGCGTGAGATTGAGGCCGACCAGCGTGTCGGGGCCGACGCCGAGCGAGGAGAGATAAGCAGCGACGCGGCTGGCCTTGGCGTCGAGCTCGCCGTAGGTGAGGCTCTCCGCCCCGCACACGAGGGCAATGGCGTCCGGTGTCGCCGCAGCCTGGCGTTCGAAGAGGGTGTGAACGAGCGCGGCGCGGTCGTGCTCACGCGCGGTGGCATTCCGCGTGTGGAGGAGCTCGTTCAGCTCATTCTCGGACAGCAACGGTAGGTCAACGACGCGGGCGTTGTCATCGGCATGGAATGCAGCAAGCGCCATGGACAGGCGTTGCGCCAGCGCCTTGGCGTCATCGACTGAGAACCTGGCACTGTCGAACAGCACGCAGGCCATCGAGCCGTTGACCGGGAGCGCAAAGGTGATGGCGGCGCTATCGCAGGGCTTGGCCGCCATCGGATCGGCTGTGAGCTTGATGGCGACGGTGGCGTGCAGAGTACCAAGATACGGCGTGCGACTTGAAAGGTCGGCCGCATATGCCACGTTCCGGCGAAGCTCCGCGAGCTCGGCCGTGACCGCCTGCGTGAGCGACCCTGCCGTTGCCTGATCGGCGATCGAAGCGCTCAGAGGCACACTGTCGGCAATATAGCCGGGATGGCGTGCCGCGCGTGCGGTCAGAGCGTCATCCGTGAAGAAGGCTTCGACCCGATCCTGGCCGGTCAGGCGCGCGAGACCGGCCACGAGCGCCGCCAGCGCGCGCGCATCCGTGAGGCCCTGAGGCAGAGGGAGATCCACGCTCTGCCACTGCGCGGGTGATTTTTCGTCCGCAGCGGTGATGCCATAGAGATCCAGATCGCGAAAGTCGCGCAGCCGCCGGCGGAAATACAGCTCATGATGCGCAACGTCGGCGAGCAAGGCCTCGAGATCCTGTGCGTCGTCGCTCGCGAGCGACGGCAGCACCTCACCGGCGCGCAGGACGTCGGCAATCGCGACCGGCTTGCCCGAAGCATTGCTCAGTCCACCGATGCGAACAGCCCCATCGACTGTGGAGATTTCCGCCGAGGTGGCGTCCACGGAGAGGACGGTGCCTGCGCTGGCCGAAGCGGGGCGCTCCACCGTTTCGAGCGACAACACGTTATAGGCGCGCGAGGCCGTCCTGAGCTTCGGCAGGCTCAGCGGGTTCTTGTAGCCGGCACCGAAGTTGAGCGCTCGAGACAGGCGGCTGATTTCAGCGGTCGTCTTGCCGAAGTCCAGGGTGGCGCCCAAGGCAGGGCGATCGTGCCCGCCGTGGCGCGACCACTGCGCCATGTTCTGCTGGGTGCTGGCGAGCGTTCCGGCTTCGATGCCATCGAGCAGAGTGGCAAACGATGCCAGCCCCGCCTCGAAGCACTTCATATTGAGGGTCAGCGACGTCTCGTCCGGGGAGATCTCGAAGGCGGTCTGGACGTAGATGACGCCTTCGTCGACACGATCGGACAGTGCATGCCAGGTCACGCCATAGTCGGTGTCGCCAGCGAGGATTGCCCAGGCAGGGGCATAAAGGCCGGCATGGCGCGGAAGGGGGCCGTCATGAAAGTTCACGGCGCCTTGGCGCGCGGTCTGCCAAACCTTGGGTGGTATGATGCGCAGGTTTGCAATGCTGAAGAACCAGTCGCAGTCGAGGGCCGGAAGGCCGTCCCGCATGACCTCTTCGGCGCGCAGGCGTTGGATCCCGCGCTCCTGTGCCCAGCTCGCAATACCGCTGTCGGCTGTGACGACCGCCGAGATACGATGGCCGCGCTGCAGAAGTTGGTTACCGCACTGCGAAAGAAGCGATGCGTCCCCCATAAGGACACACGAAATTTCTTTAACACGCATTAACTTAGCCCCGCGAGTGCACGAACTTGCGCCTGCATTATGCCGCGCTGAACTTAACGCACAGCAAGAATAACGCCAAATCAGGTGTGGGTGTTTAAGTGTCGCCTAAACCATTCCATCCCACCGGTTCCGCCGATGATGATCGGTCAACGAAACCACGTCTTTCTAGACGAATGTTTGACGGCTTCGGCTCAGGGACGCTGTGACGCCGGTAAGTCCGTCTGCCCAGCGGTGTCGGGCCCCTCTCCAAAACGGGGCGTTAACCGTGCCGCCAGGCCCTGCGCCAGGGACGCGACGTGTTCCACTTTGGTGCTGGATACGAGCAGCATGCCGTTCGGGCGGCGGAGGTGCGCCGCGTACAGGCGGTCGATCGCTTCGGCATCGGTTAATCCGCTTGGGCCGTGCTGCTGCGGTCCTGAAACGATGACGCGGTAGGTAATGTCGGGAACGAGCTCCGCAGACCATTGCGCCTCGTCGGTCTGCACGATGGCATCTTCCCAGCCGGCTTGACGCTTCAATTCGGCACAGCCGGCAAAATCGCCGGCGATGCCGAACGCTCGAATGAGGCCTTGCTTGATGAGGCTGCGGTAGGTCTCCGCAAGCTCCTGCGGCCGCGTCGCGCGCTGCAAATTGGCCTCGTGCAGAAAATGGATATCGATCACATCCACCTTGAGGCGCCTGAGCGAGTCCTCGACGGTTCGTCTCAGGCCTTCCGGTGTGAGCTCTGGCCATACCTCGCGCGCGAGGCCGACCTTGCTGGCGACCTTCTGCAACACGAGAGCGGGTCGTACAGCCGAAAGAGGCGCGCGGGCGATCCACCCCGCTGCGGGGATCCCGTACTTCGTCGCGACGGTGAAGGAATTGCGACGAGGGCGCAGGAAGGTCTGCAACTCGCGCTCGGCCAGGCCGTGTCCGTACGACGGGGCCGTGTCGAAATGGTGCAGCCCAAGGTCAAAAGCCGCAGCGAGCAACCGCTGCCGGTCCTTCGAGCTGCCCATATGGTGCAGCCTGGCGGTGCCAAATCCCAGTTTGCTTGTGGTAATCCCACTTGGCAGCACAATAGAAATCATACGCAATCCTATACGCAGCCAAGCGAGCATCATCTAGCGGCGGCTGCGCGGCCAGCGAGGGGGCCAAACTACAACCCGGGCAAGGCTTGTCAACGTATCGCCGGGACCTCCGGCATCAGCCAGCGCACCGGAATGCGCGCACGAAGCTGGAGTGTGTCGGTGCTCGATCGGCGCTGCGCTGGCATTCCATCGCGCTCATGATAGTCTTCGGCAAAGGCCTGCAGCATTGTGTGACATGCCCAGTCTCATCCCTGTCACAGTCTCGATCTGGCCGATCTCGGTGTCTGCCGGGCGACTGGAGAGCCTTCGCACGATCCTCGATCCTGCCGACCGGTCGCGCATCGAGAAGATGCAGACCGACAGCGCGCGCGAATTGATTGTCAGCCACGGAGTGGCGCGCGAGCGCTTGGGGGCCCTCTGCGGCATCCCGCCGGAGGCCGTCGTGTTCAGGACGGAGGCACGAGGCAAGCCTCATCTCGAGGGCATCTCGGCGCCGGTAGTGTTCAACCTCTCGCACAGCGGCGGCTATTGCGCGCTCGCGACCGGCCCCGTCGCGCGCCTGGGTGTCGATATCGAGGCGTTGCGACCGGCCATCGATGACCTGGCGACCAACGTGTTCAGCGAGCGGGAGCTCGGCCTGTATGCCGCGATCGTGCCGGGCGACCGTACGCGCGCCTTCTTTCGAAGGTGGGTTGCCAAAGAGGCCTATCTGAAAGCGACAGGCGATGGCCTCGCCGGCGGCCTGCAGAGCCTCGAGACCGAGCCGATCGCTGACGCGTCAATCCGGCCGATCGCCATCGGTGGTGATGCGGGAGCGCTGCGGTCGTGGTGGTTTGAGGGTTTCGATGTGTCGGGAGGCATCGTCGGCGCCGTCGCGGTCGATGCCGGCGGCGCAGCGATCGATTTCCGCTTACGCCGCATCGACCCTGAGCTGCCGGCGCGCGCCGATCCTTAGACCGCCCTCTCATAAGCTTCGCATCAATTTGAACGAGGTGGCCGACACGGGCCGTGGTAGCTGATTTGAACCTGACAACAGCCTGCCCTAAGCTGATCCGGGTCTGACAGTCCCCGAGGGCGGGTCGTCGCCACCCTCATCATTGAGCGAGGCAACAATGGCACTGCGTATCAATGACGAAGCCCCAGACTTCTCCGCGGACACCACAGCCGGTCCGATCAATTTCCACGAGTGGATTGGAGACGGCTGGGCCGTGCTCTTCTCCCATCCCAAGGACTTCACACCCGTCTGCACGACCGAGCTCGGCTACATGGCCGGCCTCGCCGGAGACTTCGCAAAGCGTAATACGAAGATCATCGGCATCTCGGTCGATCCCGTCGAGAGTCACCAGCGTTGGAAGCAGGACATCAAGGACGTCACCGGCCATGCCGTGGACTACCCCCTGATCGGCGATCCCGAGCTGAAGATCGCCAAGCTCTATGAAATGCTGCCGGCAAGCGCCGGAAGCAGCTCCGAGGGCCGCACGCCGGCGGACAATGCGACGGCGCGATCGGTGTTCGTCGTCGGGCCGGACAAGGAGATCAAGCTTTCGCTGACCTATCCGATGTCGACAGTCCGCAACTT
>ERZ778022.5387-NODE-5387-length-10402-cov-5.262878_pt1 | contig 10402 bp, 10 predicted proteins | sample MGYA00375752_ERZ778022 | MGnify/ENA primary metagenome ERZ778022 (study PRJEB29350, sample SAMN05389826) | bioreactor metagenome | isolation source: Thiocyanate bioreactor | place: South Africa: University of Cape Town | collected 2014-04-04 ...
GGCGCGCAACCCCGGCGCGCTCATCAGCCTGGCGCGCCTGAAGACGGCCGACGACTACACCTACATGCACTCGGTGGCCGTGTGTGCGCTCATGGTGGCGCTGGCCAAGCAGCTCAAGCTCAAGGAAGACCAGCAGCGGCTCGCCGGCATGGCGGGCCTGCTGCATGACCTGGGCAAGGCGGCCATTCCGCTGGCCGTGCTCAACAAGCCCGGCAAGCTCACCGACCAGGAATTCACCGTGGTGCGCAGCCACCCGGTGGAGGGCTATCACATGCTCAAGGAGGGCGGCAACGTGCCCGATGCGGTGCTGGACGCCTGCCTGCACCACCACGAAAAGGTGGACGGATCGGGCTACCCCGACAAACTGTCGGGCGAAGGCATCAGCGTGATCGCCCGCATGACCGCCATCTGCGACGTGTACGACGCCATCACCTCCGACCGGCCCTACAAGCGCGGCTGGGACCCGGCCGAATCGCTGCGCCGCATGGCCGAGTGGACCAAGGACCACTTCGACGCGCGCATCTTCCAGGCGTTTGTCAAAAGCATCGGCATCTACCCCGTGGGCTCGCTGGTGCGGCTGACCTCAGGCCGCATCGGGATCGTGACGGAACAATCGCCCACCGCGCTCACCACTCCCATCGTCAAGGTGTTCTTCTCCACCAAGTCCGACCTGCGCATTCCGCCCGAGGTAGTCAACCTGGCCGCCCCGGACTGCAACGAGAAGATCGTGGCACGCGAAGACCCCGAGAAGTGGCGCTTTCCCGACCTGGACGAGCTGTGGTCCGGCTTCTCCGACAAGGTCTGGTAGCCCATGCCCGCACTGATCACCCTGACGCTCAACCCCGCCCTCGACCTGGCGACCACCACCGACCACGTGGCCCCCACGCACAAGCTGCGCTGCGGCCCGGTACGGCGGTTTGCGGGCGGCGGCGGCATCAACGTGGCGCGGGGGCTGCACCGCCTGGGCGCGGACGTGTGCGCCTGGGCACTGGCGGGCGGTGCGGCGGGCACCCAGGTGCAACAGCTACTGGCCGACGAGGGCGTGCCCACGCAGCTGCAGCGCATTGCGGGCGACACGCGCGAGAACTTCTCGGTGGTCGAGACCACCACGGGCCAGGAGTTTCGGTTTGTGCTGCCTGGCCCCACGCTGCAGGCCAGCGAGTGGCAGGCCTGCCTGGATGCGCTGGCAACCCACGCCCCACCACCCCGCTGGCTCATTGCCAGCGGTAGCCTGCCGCCCGGCACGCCCGACGACTTCTATGCCCAGCTGGTACGCGCTGTATCCGCCGTGTCCGGCCAGGGCGTGCGGGTAGCCGTTGATACCTCGGGCCCGCCGCTGGCGGCGGCATTGAAAGCCGGGGTGGGGCTGGTCAAACCCAGCCTGCGCGAGCTGCGCGACCTGTTGCAGCAGCCGCTGGAGCACGCCGCCGACTGGTGCAAGGCCGCCCAGTCGCTGGTGCGCAGCGGCGCGGCCGACACCGTGGCCCTGTCAATAGGCGAACAAGGCGCGGTGCTGGCCACGCGGGAGGGCGTATGGCAAGCCCCCGCCCTCAACGTGCCCGCCACCACCGGCACCACCGGCGCGGGGGACTGCTTTCTGGCCGCGCTGGTCTGGGCGCTGGACCGGGGCGATGCGCCTGCCGAGGCGCTGCGCTGGGGCGTGGCCGCAGGCGCTGCCGCGCTGCTGCACCCGGGCACCAGCCTGGCCCAGGCCGATGACGTGCAACGGCTGGTGCGCAACGTGCCCGCACCGGTGGCATTCAACATCCAGCCATAGCACCCTGCCTGCAGGGCCTGCAGCCCCGTGGGACAATCGCGCCTTCCGCAATTTTTACCTTGGCACGGGCCCGTTCGGCCCTCAAGCACGATGACCGATCTTTCCTCCGGCGCAGCCAGCGCGCCCCACGCTCCCCGCGTGTTCACCCTCAGCGACTTCGACTTCTCGCTGCCCCCCGAACTCATTGCCCAGCACCCTGCCCCCGAGCGCAGCGCCTCGCGCCTGCTGGACGGCCGTGCCATGCAGCCGGTGGACCGCATCTTCCGCGAGCTGCCCGGCCTGCTGCGCGAAGGCGATTTGCTGGTCTTCAACGACACGCGCGTGGTCAAGGCGCGCATCTTTGGCGAGAAGGCCAGTGGCGGCAAGCTGGAGTTGCTGATCGAGCGCGTGCTGCCCGCCGAGGCGGGCAACCCGGGCAACGAAGTCGTGGCCCACATGAAGGTCAGCAAGAAGCCCCTGCCCGGCAGCGTGGTGCACATGGCCGGTGGCCGCAAGGCGGGCGGCTTTGACGCGCAGTTGCTGGGCCGCTGGCCCACCGAGGACGGCCCGCTGTTCCGCTTTGCGCTGCACGGCCCCGCAGGCGAATCGCCCTGGGAGCTGATGCAGCGGCACGGCCACCTGCCGCTGCCGCCCTACATCGAGCGCCAGCAAAACACCGACCACGACCCCGACGAGGCCGAGGACAGCCAGCGCTACCAGACCGTGTTTGCCCGCAACCCCGGCGCCGTGGCAGCGCCCACGGCCGCGCTGCATTTTGACGAAGGCGTGCTGGCCGACTTGGCGGCGCGCGGCATCGAGCGCGCCAGCGTCACGTTGCACGTGGGCGCAGGCACCTTCCAACCCTGCAAGACCGAGAACCTGGCCGAGCACCAGATGCACAGCGAGTGGTACGAGATTCCGCTGGCCACGCTGGCCGCGCTGGAGCGCTGCCGCCAGCGCGGCGGCCGCGTGGTGGCCGTGGGCACCACCACCGTGCGCACACTCGAATCCTGGGCTAAGACGGGCCAGGCCTCTGGCGACACCAACATCTTCATCACACCGGGCTTTGCGTTCCAGGTGGTGGATGTGCTGATCACCAACTTCCACCTGCCCAAGAGCACGCTGATGATGCTGGTGAGCGCGTTTGCGGGTTATGCCCACATCATGGGCCTGTACCGGCACGCCATTGCGCATCAGTACCGCTTCTTCAGTTATGGCGACGCCATGCTGCTGGAGCGTGCGCGCGGCACGCCGTGAGTTCCCCCGGCCCTGCGCCGTCGACCAGCCCTGCAGCCAGCCGGCGTGCGGCGCTGGCGGGCATCGCGCTCGCCGTCACAGCCTGCGCGTTCTTTGCGCTGCTGGACACCGCGAGCAAGCTGGTCAGCCTGGGCGTGCCCATCGTCATGGCGCTGTGGATGCGCTATGTGTTCCAGTCACTGCTGACCACGGCCTTTGTGCTGCAGCGCGCGGGGCGCACGGCGCTGCGCACCACACAGCCCCGCTTCCAGGCCTTGCGCGGCGCGCTGTTCGCCATGACCAGCCTGTTCGGCTTCATCAGCCTCACGGCCTTGCCGCTGGCGGAGTTCACGGCCATCGTGGCCACAGTACCTTTGTGTGTGACGGTGGTGGCGGCCCTGTGGCTACACCAGCCGGTGAGCCCTTTGCGCTGGCTGCTGGTGGTGACGGGCCTGGCGGGCACGCTGGCCATCATCCGGCCCGGCGGTGAGGCCTTCACCTGGGCGCTGCTGTGGCCGCTGTGCATGCTGGCTGCGGGCACGGGCTACCAGGTACTCAGCAGCAAGATGGCGGGCCAGGAGAGCCCCGCCACCACGCAGCTCTACACCAGCTGGATCGCCACCGCGCTGGTGTCGCTGGGCGTGCCGTTCTTCTGGCAGGCGGTGAGCGACCCGTGGATGTGGGCGGGCATGTTCACTATGGGCCTGTCGAGCGCGGTGGGCCACATGCTGTTGCTCAACGCCTATGCGCGCACCACGCCGGTGACGATTGCACCGTTTCTGTATTCGCAGATCGGGTTTGCCATGCTGGCAGGCTGGCTGGTGTACCGCCATGTGCCGGATGCGTGGTCGATGGCGGGCATCGCGGCCATCGTGCTCAGCGGCGCAGCCAGCGCGTGGCTGACCGTGCGCGAGACACGTTAAGCGCCAAAACAGCCGATAGCGCTAGTGCAATATGCCTGAGCAGCTACACATTCAATAGCGCCAAACCTGCTACCTACGGCATGGATCAGAACGCCACCGCGTGCCCGTCCTTGCGCGGGTCCGAACCGGCGATGTAGCTGTTGCCGTTCTTCAGCACCAGCTGGGCGCCGCCAAAGGCGAACACGCCGTTGCCCTCTTCCACCGTCACCTCGTGCCCGCGTGCGCGCAGCGCGGCGACCACGGCGGGGTCAAAGCCTGGCTCCACGGCCACGCCCTTGCCACCCGTCACGCGCCAGCGGGGCGCATCGGCCGCCGCCTGCGGGTTCTGGCCGTAGCGCAGCACGCGCAGCGCCATCTGGGTGTGGCCCTGGCTTTGCATGGGGCCGCCCATCACGCCAAAGGCCATCTGCGGCGTGCCGTCGGCATGCATGGCAAACGCCGGGATGATGGTGTGCGAGGGGCGCTTGCGCGGCGCCACCTGGTTCGCATGGCCCGGAGTCAGGTTGAAGCCGTGGCCCCGGTTCTGCAGGCTGATGCCCGTGCCGGGCACCACCACGCCCGAGCCAAAGCCCATGTAGTTGGACTGGATGAACGAGACCATCATGCCGGACGCATCGGCCGCCGCCAGGTACACCGTGCCGCCGGGACGCGGCGCGCCGTAGCCGGGGTCGCCAGCGCGCGTGGTATCGATCAGCGCGGCGCGGCTGCGCAGGTAGTCGGGGTGCAGCAGCGCATCGGGCTTCACCGGCATGGCATCGATATCGGCGTTGTACTGATGCAGGTCGGCAAACGCGAGCTTCATGGCCTCGATGCTGGCGTGCACGGTTTCCACGTCGTCCAGCGGGTGCTTGCCAATGCCATGCACGTCGAGCATGCCCAGCGCCATCAGCGCGGCAATGCCTTGGCCGTTGGGCGGAATCTCGTGGATGACCGAGTCACCAAACCGCTGCTGGATGGTGCCCACCCAGTCGGCCTGGTGCGCGGCCAGGTCGGCCATGGTCATGGCACCGCCGTTGGCTTGCGCATGGGCAGCGATGCGTTCGGCAATCACGCCCCGGTAGAAGGCCTCACCCTCGGTTTCGGCAATCAGCTCCAGCGTGCGCGCATGGGCTTCACTGCGGAAGATTTCACCCGCCTGGGGCACGCGACCATTCGGCATGAAGCACTCGGCAAACCCGGGCTGCGTGCCCAGCTTGGCCGCGCCCAGCGCCCACAGGCGGGCGATGGTGGGCGACACCGGAAAGCCGTTGCGCGCGTAGTCGATGGCGGGCTGGGCCAGCTGCGCAAACGGCAGCTTGCCCAGGCGCTTGGACAGCGCCACCCAGGCCGACACGGCGCCCGGCACGGTGACGGCGTTCCAGCCGGTTTCAGGAATGCCACCCAGCTTCTCGAAGTATTCAGGCGTCCACGCCGCAGGCGATCGACCCGAGGCGTTCAGGCCATGCAGCTCCTTGCCATCCCACACGATGGCAAACCCATCGCTGCCCAGGCCGCAGCCCGTGGGCTCCACCACCGTGAGCGCCATGGCGGCGGCAATGGCGGCATCCACCGCGTTGCCACCGGCCAGCAGCATGCGTAGGCCCGCCTGTGCGGCCAGCGGCTGCGAGGTGGAAACCACATTGCGGCCCATGACCGCGCTGCGGTTGGAGGCGTAGGGAAGGGACCAGTCGAGGGATGGGGTATTCATAGCGTTCTGACTCTGTTGCCCCGCACAGGGCGGGCTGCATGAAACCGGCGCGGCGCAAAGCGAGGGACGCCGAGGAAGGGCCGCCCCGTACCGAGGGCGTCGTCCCCCTTCTCTCGAATGGCAACGCCATTCGAGAGAAGGGGCTGAGAGCCGCGGCTCCAAGCCTACTTTCGTAGGCTTGGACGGCATCGAAGAGCGGCCGCCTCTGGCGGACGCACCGAGTGGCAACTCTCAGGGGGATGTCACTCCAGGGTTATTTTGTGCTGGCGAATCACCGCCGCCCAGCGATTGCTATCGGCCTGCACCATGGCTCCAAACTGCGCGGGCGTGCGCGGTGCGGCGGGCTCCACGCCCAGCTTGGCCAGGCTCTCGGCCACTTCGGGCGCCTGCACGGCTTTGGCGAAGGCCTTATGCACCTTCTCCACCAGCGCGGGGGATGCCCCGGCAGGCAGGTACACGCCAAACCAGGTCACCGACGAATAGCCGGGCAGGCCAGATTCGGCCAGCGTGGGCAGCTCGGGCGCCAGGGTGCTGCGCTTTTCGCTGGTCACGGCCAGTGCGCGCAGGCGGCCGGCCTTGGCGTGGGGCATGCCGGTGGGCAGCGAGTCAAACAGCACATGCGTCTGCCCGGCAATCAGGTCCGGGATGGCCAGGGCCGTGCCCTTGTAGGGGATGTGCGTCATCTCCACACCCGCCTGGGCGCTGAAGGCGGCCGTGTTCAGGTGCACGATGGTGCCATTGCCGCTGGTGGCGTAGTTGAGCTTGCCGGGGTGGGCCTTGGCGTAGGCAATCAGTTCGCCCACGGTCTTGACCGGCAGGCTGTTGGTGACCAGCAGCACGCTGGGTGCGTCGGCCACATGGGCCACCGGCGTGAAGTCCTTGCGCGGGTCATAAGCCAGCTTGGGCATGAGGTGGGGCGAGATGGCATGTGTGCTGCTCGTGGTCAGCAGCAGGGTGTAGCCGTCGGGTGCGGCCTTGGCCGCCTCGGCCGTGCCCAGGGTGCCGCCAGCGCCGGGCTTGTTGTCCACCACCAGTTGCTGTCCCAGGTCGGCCGCGACGCGCTGGGTAACGGTGCGGGCCACCAGGTCGGTCGCGCCGCTGGCGGGGAAGGGCACGATCACCCGCACGGGGCGATCCGGCCAATTGGCTTGTGCCTGCGCGGCAGATGCCAGCACCAGCAGGCCGGCCAGGCCCCAGACACCACGGCCCCAGGAAAGTAGACGCATACAGAGCACTCCCGCAAAGAAATCGGACACAACAAAGGATGGAACCATCTTAGGAAGCTGCGCCTTGCTTGACCACCAGCATTTCAGCAAGCTGCTTTGCCACCACGGCAAACCGGCGCATACTGAACACCTCCCTCTCCGCCCCTTCCTCCATGCGTCCCCACCTGCTGCAAGACACCACCCTGCGCTACTTTCTGGCCGTGGCGCAGAGCGGCTCGCTCACCGAGGCCTCGGCCCGGCTGCATGTGGCCGCCTCGGCGCTGAGTCGCCAGATCGCGGGGCTGGAGGCGCAACTGGGCACGCCCCTGTTCGAGCGCCACCCGCGCGGCATGGTGCTGACAGCGGCGGGCGAGATCCTGGCCGTGCACGCGCGCCGCACCCTGCTGGACGCCGAGCGTGCGCTGGGCGAGATCGGTGCGCTGCAGGGCCTGCGGGCCGGGCAGGTGCGCCTGGCCACGTCCGACGCATTTGCCAACGAGCTGGTGCCACGCCTGTGCGTGGAGTTCCAGCGCACCTATGCCGGGGTGCAGTTCAGCGTGATCGCCCTGCCCACGGCCCAGGTCCCGGACACCGTGCGCAGCGGCGCGGCCGACATCGGCCTGTGCTTCAGCCGCGCGCCGCACAGGGACATCGACGTGGCCTACCGCCAAAGCGCCCCCGTGCTGGCCCTGCTGCCGCCCGGCCACCCACTAGCCAGCGCAGGCAGCGTGACCCTGGCGCAGATGGCCGCCTACCCGCTGGCCCTGCCCCCGGCCGAAACCACGGTGCGCCAGATGATCGACATCGTCTGCAGCCGCCAGGGCCTGCAGCTCGAAGCCGTGCTCATCAGCAACCACGCCAAGACGGTGGTCAACTTTGTGCAGCTGGGCGGCGGACTGTCCGTGGCCAGCGAGATCGCCGTGCGCCACCTGGTGGCCGAAGGCGCCATCGTGGCCCTGCCCATCAGCGACCCCGGCATGGACCTGCGCGACATCGAGATCCAGACCCTGGCCGGGCGCAGCCTGCCGGTGGCGGCGCAGGCGTTTCTGGAGCTACTCAAGGAGCGGCTACCGCAGCCATGGTAGCCCTGGTCGTGGGTTATTCGCTATGCGGGTCATCACCCGGGAGTCCCAGGCGAATCGGGCCGCCGGGCGCCGTGGCATCCACCAGCACACCGCCGCGCGTGACGCGCAAGCGGTGCTGCTGTGCCAAAGCCTGCGCCACCTGCCTGACGTGGGGCATGTGCTGACGCCAGGCGCCACCCTCGGAGGCCAACGTCCGGGCGACCTCTGACGGGCAGATCGTCGTGTGCGGCTTGCGCTGTGCGAGCAAGGCGAAGATCTGCGCTTCCACGTCTACGTCGGTCATGGCGCACTCGTGGTGTTGCGACCCCTGCTCAATACCCGTGCTGCGCGCGAAAATCCCGCGCCTTGCCAAAGTGCCCGTTGCCAATGAAAGGTACGGGCGGGCGCAGTGCCGACAGCGGCGAGGGGTGGTTGGAGGTGAGCACCAGGTGCCCCCGGTCTGCGGGAATCCACGCCCGCTTGGACTGGGCGTGCGAGCCCCAGAGCATGAACACCACCGGGCGCGGCCCCTCGGCAACGTGGCGGATGACGGTGTCGGTCAGCACCTCCCAGCCTTTGCCTGCGTGGCTGGCGGCCTGGCCCTCTTCGACCGTCAGGCAGGTGTTGAGCAGCAGCACGCCGTTTTTGGCCCACTTGACCAGGCTGCCGCCGGGGTTGGGGAACGGGGGAAACGCCACCCCCAGGTCGCGCTGCATTTCCTTGAAGATGTTTTGCAGCGAGGGCGGCAGGCGCACGCCCGGCGCGACAGAAAACGCCAGCCCCTCGGCCTGGCCCCGGCCGTGGTACGGGTCCTGCCCCAGGATGACCACGCGCACCTCCTCGGGCGGCGTCAGCTCCAGCGCACGCAGCGGCTGGGGCGGAAAGATCGCAGCCCCCGCCTGCAACCGCGCCTGCAAAAACGCGAGCAGTGCCTGCCCACGCGCGCCGGCAAAGAACGCGTCCACCAAGGGCTGCCAGCCCGGGGCCACCGGCCAGTCGGCGGGATGGGCCGTCTGGAGTTGCGTGGCGGGCATTTCAGAGGGATTCATGCGAAATGGGCTGGAAGCGCAGGTGATATATGCACCAACAGCTATCAAAAAGATAGTAATTGTTCGCTGTCAAGCAAACAGCTTGGCCAGCGCCAGGCCGGGGTCGTCGGCGCGCATGAAGGCCTCGCCCACCAGGAAGGCGTGCACGCCCGCGTCGCGCATGGTCTTCACGTCGGCAGGCTTCAGGATGCCCGACTCGGTGACCAGCAGGCGGTCGGCGGGCACGTCTTTGAGCATGTCCAGGGTCGTGTCCAGCGTGACTTCGAAGGTGCGCAGGTTGCGGTTGTTGATGCCGACCAGCGGGGTCTTGAGCTTCAGCGCGCGCTCCAGCTCGGCGCGGTCATGCACCTCCACCAGTACCGCCATGTCCAGGCTACGGGCGATGGCTTCAAAGTCGGCCATCTGGGCATCGTCCAGGCAGGCCGCGATCAGCAGGATGGCATCGGCGCCCATCGCGCGCGATTCGTAGATCTGGTACGCGTCCACCATGAAGTCCTTGCGCAGCACGGGGAGCGTAGTGCTCGCGCGGGCCTGCTTGAGGTAATCGGGCTGACCCTGGAAGAACTGCCGGTCGGTCAGCACCGACAGGCAGGCCGCGCTGACCTTGCCATCGCCTTCCATGTAGCTCTGGGCGATGTCGGCCGGCTCAAAGTCGGCGCGCAGCACGCCCTTGCTGGGGCTGGCCTTCTTGATCTCGGCAATCACTGCCGCCTGGCCCTTGGCGATCTTGGCCCGCAGCGCGCCTTCAAAGTCGCGCGTGAGCACGCGGCTCTCGGCATCGGCGCGCATGGCATCGAACGGCAGGCGCTTTTTGGCGGCGGCCACTTCTTCGTGCTTGACGGCCACGATCTTGTTGAGGATGTCACTGCTCATGGTGGGCTGCCTTGTCGGTTTCATTGGGCTCGGCGGAGCCCTGTTTCAGAATGCGGGTGAACACGCGGTGCATCACGACCCCAGCCACGATGAACAGGGCAGAGACGCCCAGTGCAATCCAGGTGCCAGGGTCGTGCCACATGGCTACGTCAGGCCGTCGTATCAGACCGCTGCCGCCAGCGCATGCGTGCGCGTGACCACCTGCTCAAGCTTGGCCAACGCGGCGCCGGAGGCAATCGCGGCGCGTGCCTTGGCAATGCCAGTCTGGATGGAGTCGGCCACATTGGCGGCGTACAAGGCCACGCCTGCGTTCAGGCAAACAATGTCCTGCGCAGCGCCGGGTTCGCCCTTGAGCACGCCGATCAGCATCTCACGCGACTGCTCGGGTGTTTCGACCTTGAGCGCCCGGTTGCTGGCCATCGGCAGGCCGAAGTCTTCAGGGTGGATCTCGTATTCGGTGATCTGGCCGTTCTTCAGCTCACCGACCAGCGTGGCGGCGCCCAGGCTCACTTCGTCCATGCCATCGCGGCCATAGACCACCAACGCATGCTCGGCGCCCAGGCGCTGCAGCGCGCGCACCTGGATGCCCACGAGGTCGGGGTGGAACAC
>ERZ778022.5388-NODE-5388-length-10402-cov-4.853581_pt1 | contig 10402 bp, 7 predicted proteins | sample MGYA00375752_ERZ778022 | MGnify/ENA primary metagenome ERZ778022 (study PRJEB29350, sample SAMN05389826) | bioreactor metagenome | isolation source: Thiocyanate bioreactor | place: South Africa: University of Cape Town | collected 2014-04-04 ...
GGCGTGCGCGACGGCAGAGAGCATGGCGGCGCTGCTGCGGCAGACGACGGGCGTGGCGTGCACGCCCATGCCGGGCGCGCTGGCGGCGCGGCTGGGGTTGCCGCCCATGGTGGTAGACAACCGTGACCCCTTCCGCACCGCGTTCACGGTGAGCGTGGATGCCGCTGCCGGCGTTAGCTCTGGCATCTCGGCTACCGACCGCGCCACCACGGTGCGCGCCCTCGCTTCCGACGCCACGTCGCCGAGCCAGCTAACGCGGCCGGGGCACATCTTTCCGCTCATTGCGCGCGACGGCGGCGTGCTGGCGCGCGACGGGCACACGGAGGCGGCGGTGGATCTGTGCCGCCTGGCTGGCTTACCACCCGTGGGCGTCATCTGCGAGGTGTGCGACCAGACCACCTACGAGATGCTGCGCCTGCCGGCGCTGGCGGAGCTGGCGGTCAAGCTGGGCGGCATGCCCCTCATCTCCATCGCCGACCTGCAGCGCTACCGCCTGCGCCGCGAGGTGCTGCTGCGGGAGGTGCCCATTCCCGGCTGCGACGCGGCGCCAGGCGCGGAGGCTGAGTCAGCGACAACGACCTCGCGTGGCGACTCACCGTCCCTCGCGCCGTCGCCGCCGCCGCCGGCGTGGTACGTCGCAGGCCGCCGCGCTGCCGTTAGTGTCAATTGCGCCGACAACAGCTATGTTGTCACCGTGTGGCGGCCGTCGGTGCCACCGCCGGCGGCGGCTGCTCCAACGGTAGGTGTCCTGGTGTCGTCAGCTAGCGACGAGGCGGCCGACGCCGCGGCACTGGCAGGCGCCCTTGCCGCCACGCCCACAACGGCACATGCGCCCTTCGCCGCCGTGCTGCATGTTGTTGCCGCCGGGCCGCTGCATGCCAACATCCCACGCGGCCGCGTAGCTGGTCATGTTGCTACCCTGGCGCCAGCGCCAGCGGCTACCAGCCCGCCCAGCGCGTACGATGCGCTGTACCCGCCGCCGGCCGCTCTACTCGGCACGCCATACTTGGCGTACGCTACCGGTGCACATGGCTTGTGCGACCGCGTTGCGGCGGAGGTGGCACAGCTTGTGCGCGCCGTGTCCGACGCGGTGGTGACGGCGCGTGGTGACGCGTTGGTGTTCACGCCAGCGCTACCCGCCCTGCCTGCCGCGCCGCCCATGCCGCCGGCCACCGCATTTACTTATTTTGCGCCGGCAGCAGTTGGTGACCACGCCGCCACGCCGCTCCCCCGCGTGTGGCTGTTTGACGCACCCGCGGCGGCTGCCATGTCGGTTGTGCCGCTGCCACCGCGTGTTGCTGGTGGTGATGGTGGTGGTGCTGGTGTTGTTGGTGGTGTTGGTGGGGCCGACGCCACCGTCAAGGTAGTGCCGGCACCGGCGGCATGCGCAGTCCACGGCGGTCCAACGGCATCGTCGCCGCTGCCGGCACCACCCGGCCCTGCCGGTGGGTCCTTCTAAAGTGTGTTATGGCGTTGTCGCCGGCCATTCACTCGATATTTCAACGACATTCTACATTTTATACACGCCACATGTATGCAACCTACAAAGCGCTGCCCTCGCCACACTCCTTGCAGAATCTGCGGTGTCGGCCATGCTCGCAGATGCCGCCGCCACCGCACTCTTTGCAGTCGTACCGGCGCCGAGCGTGCTCACAGATGCTGGACCCGCCGCACTCCTTGCAACAATAACGCTTCCGGCCATGCTCGCAGATACCAGCCCCGCCGCACTCCATGCAGTAGTAGCGCACGCGGCCATGTTCGCATATGGCAGCCCCGCCACAATCTCTGCAGTGGTTACGCTGGCGGCCATGCTCACAAATCGCGCTGCCGCCGCACTCCTTGCAGATGTAGCGCTGCCGGCCATGCTCACAAATGCCGCCACCGCCGCACTCTTTGCAGCGACTGCGCTGCCTGCCATGTTCACAAATACCGGCCCCACCGCACTCCTTACAATTTGTGCGCACACGGCCATGCTCACAAATGCTGCCCCCACCGCACTCCTTGCAGCCGCGGCGCCAGCGGCCATGTTCACAGATGCCGCCCCCACCACACTCCTTGCAGCCATAGCGCCTGCGGCCGTGCTCACAGATGGCACCCCCACCGCACTCCTTGCAGCCGCTGCGCTGGCGGCCGTGCTCACAGATGCTTGTTCCGCCGCACTCCTTGCAGTAGCGGCGCTCGCGGCCATGCTCACACATGCCCGTCCCACCGCACTCCTTGCAATAGTGCCGCTGCCGGCCATGCTCGCAGATGCCGCGCCCGCCGCACTCCTTGCAGGTGTACCGCGGCCGGCCATGCTCACAGATGCTGCCACCTCCGCACTCCTTGCACTGGCTGCGCTGGCGGCCATGCTCACAGATGCCGCCCCCACCGCACTCCTTGCAGTAACTGCGCACGCGGCCATGTCCGCAGATGCCGACCCCGCCGCAATCCTTGCAGCGGCTGTGCACGCGGCCATGCTCGCACTTGCCGCCACTTGCGCCTCCGCCATTTGCGCCTCCGCCACCTGCGCACGATGCAGTTGTGGTATTGGCGGCCGCCCGGCGCCGTTTCACGCCCACCACAGGCGCGGTCGCAGCGACGGCGACGCCTGTAGCGGCCGCCGATTCGGCAGCGGAGGTAGTGGCGGCGGCCGTATCGGTGGCGCATGTGGACGCGGCAGCAACCGCGACGCCCTCGCTGCTGGTCGTTGTCGTTGACGGTGGCGGCACCAGCGGGGGCGGCAGTGGTATCGCCGGGGGTGGCGGCGGCGGTGGCGGAGGTGGCAAGGTTGCCCCACTTGCAGGCGCTGCACTCCTGCCTCCCGCCTCTGCCGCCCACCGCCGCAGCAGGCCAAACGCCGCCGCCGCGCTGGATGCCCACGCGCCGCCCTCCGCCATGATTGATTGCACACACACAACGACAAACACAAGGCACGGGACTCTTTTGTGTCAACTGCGCACACACCCACAACGCAAAGTCCGGTAGCCTCCATGCAACAATTGGTCAACTGCCGCTTGTGGCACGTGCTCTTGTGTGCACGGCGATGCGCGACACCCGCCGACTCGGGCCGCTGCAGCCGTGCCCGCTCCGTTTGTTCAAGCCGCAGAACAACAGCCCTTCTCTCCTCTCCCCTCGGCCACCTGATGCCATCAGGTGGCTGCCAGGCTGGCTGCGGCAAGGGTGGCGCCGCAACTGACACAGGCGAATAGGGGTGCCGGCGCGCAGCAGAATCGAGAGGGGGGAAGGACGTGCGCGCGCCGCTGCAAAAGATGCTGGCCAGCCAGATCCGCTGCTTTGCAACTCGCACCGCCACCGCTGCCAAGATGGCGTCGTCCATGAAGAAGATGTCCATTGACAAGGTGCCGCTCAAGGACCAGCGCGTGGTGCGTACCTACCGGCGTATCGGGGCGGGCTGGGTGGATGGGTGGGGGACTGGATGGGTGGGTGGATAGGTGGATGGATAACTGGAGAGATGGGGCAGTGAGGGAGGAATCCGATGGGGTGGTAGTGGTGCACCGCTCCTAGAATGTGGAGGTTCCAACCACGACAGGCGGGGTGGGGCGGCCAACGAACAGCGGCGGCAGCAGCGGCAGCACGTAAGATAGCAGCGTGTTGGGGGCGGCGGCTGCACTGGCAACCCACTGCTGGCTGCTGCGCTGGCAACCCACTGCTGGCTGCCAGTGGCTTGTGTGGGTGACAGCAACGAACGTCACCCACCCATACCCACACCCACCACACCCACCCGCAACCACCGCAGATCATGCGCGTGGACTTTAACGTGCCGATGGAGGGCGCGCGCATCACCAACACGCAGCGCATTGACGCCGCCATCCCCACCATCAAGTACGCGCTGGAGGCGGGCGCGCGCAGCGTGGTGCTGATGTCGCACCTGGGGCGGCCGGACGGCTGCCGGCTGCCGGAGTACTCGCTGCGGCCGTGCCTGGAGGTGCTGACGGCGCGGCTGGGGCGCGAGGTGGCGTTCCTGGATGACTGCGTGGGCCCCGCGGTGGAGGCGGCGTGCGCGGCGCCCGCGCCGGGCTCCGTCATCCTGCTGGAGAACCTGCGGTTCCACGTGGAGGAGGAGGGCAAGGGGCAGACGCCGGACGGCAAGAAGATCAAGGCGTCCAAGGAGGAGGTGGGCGCGTTCACCGCCAGCCTCACCAAGCTGGGCGACGTGTACGTCAACGACGCGTTTGGCACGGCGCACCGCGCGCACGCCTCCATGGTGGGCGTCAAGCTGCCGCTGCGCGTGTCCGGCTTCCTGCTCAAGAAGGAGCTCGCCTACTTCTCGCGCGCGCTCGAGTCGCCGGCGCGGCCCTTCCTCGCCATCCTGGGCGGCGCCAAGGTGTCGGACAAGATCCAGCTGATCAAGAACATGCTGGACAAGGTGGACGAGATGGTGATCGGCGGCGGCATGGCGTTCACGTTCAAGAAGGTGGCGGGCGGCATGGCCATCGGCTCGTCGCTGTACGACGAGGAGGGCGCCAAGCGGGTGCCTGAGATCCTGGCCAGGGCGGCGGAGAAGGGCGTGCGCATCCACCTGCCCATCGACTTTGTGGCGGCGGACAAGTTTGCCAAGGACGCCGCCACCGCCATCGTGGCGGACAAGGACGGCGTGGCGGACGGCTGGCGCGGGCTGGACATTGGCCCCGCCTCTGCCGGCCTCTTCCGCGACGCCGTCCTGCGCGCCAAGACGGTGGTGTGGAACGGCCCCATGGGCGTGTTTGAGATGGAGGCGTTCGAGCGCGGCACGCGCGCCGTCATGGACGCGGTGGTCGAGGCGACGGCGGCGGGTGCCGTCACCATCATTGGTGGCGGCGACACCGCCACCGCGGCCGCCAAGTACGGCACCGAGGACAAGGTGTCGCACGTGTCCACCGGCGGCGGCGCCTCCCTGGAGCTGCTGGAGGGCAAGGAGCTGCCGGGCGTGACGGCGCTCACGGACGACGCGTAATTGCTACGTCGTTTTGCAATCTACACCCACTCGACTGGCAGTGGCACGATCTAGTTTTTGAACTTGTTGTGCCCCTCAGGCAGCACCGCATTCCAAAACGCCAGCCCCGCCGCCAGCGCGCCCACGCCGCCCACCAGTTTGGCGGTGGACGACATCCAGGCGGGCCGCGGCGGCGCACGCCCCGCCGCCGTCAACCGCGCGCCCTCGTTCACGCTGTACCGCACGCCCGCCACCTCCAGCTCCAACGCGTGCCCAAAGCACGCCTCAATGGCCATGCCCGCGGCGATGCCCGGGGCCAGCCGGGTGCCGTCCAGCAGCGGCACCACGGGCGCGCCCAGTGCCGCCGCCGTGCTGTCTACAAGCCCCGACAGGCGCGACCCAGCTGCCGCCACCACCAGCGCGCGTGGCGTGTCCGGGATGGTCACCAGCAGTGCAAAGGCGCCTGCACCAGCGGCAGGTGCTCCCATTGCCGCTGCCGGCCCAAACGCAATGCTGTTGGTAAACGGCGCGCCGTACCCCACCTTGGTAATCTTCTTGGGCGGCGTGGTAAGCGTCGGCGGCGCCTGTGGCACCTGTGGTGCCTGCGGCGCTGCGCTGCTTGCCGCCGCGGCCACTGCTGATGCTGCCCGCTTCCCGCTTGCCGCTGCCGTCACTGCATACCAGCCGCTGCGCGCTACTGCCACCGTCGCACCTGCATGCAGCCGCACCATGCCGCTACTGCTGCGACTACACCGCACGGCTGCCGTCGCTGCTGCTGCTGCTACTGCTGCTGCCATCCTCGCTCTTGACACGGGTGTGTACGAGGTTTGTGTGCTGCTGTCGGTGATGGCTGCCGGGTTCTACTGCATCAAACGGCAAAACAATCACGTCATCCACGCCCCCTCTCTTTGTATACATGCATGTGTACCACTGCCCTCGCCCGCTGTGACAATTGCCGTCGGCGACATCAGCGATGGCAGCAGCACCACCAGTCGAATCGGTCGGTGACAAGGTGGACTGCAAGAGGAGGCGAGAGGCGAGTGGGTTTTTTCGGTTTTTTCCAGCTGGTGCAGTGACTGCACCATCCCCCTGTTCATATCAGCGCCGGTTTGCATCAACGCCATAAATAGGAGGATACGGTGAATACTTGCGAGGGGTTGGCAGTTGTGCCCAATTTACTGGCGATTAAACTGTGGTATGTGTCGAATTTTTTATTCGCCCGCCCACCCTCTCCACGCCTGCCTGCCGTTTGCTACTCGTCGCTACACCAGCTAGCTGCCGCAACTCGCAACCCATCAGCGTCATCGACCGGCGCCAACAGTGCCAGACGCAACCATGCTGCGCGCAAGAGCAGTGGTGGCAGCCACTGCGGCGGTGGCGGGCCGGTTTGCGGCAGCTGCCTCGGCGAGTGGCAGCGTCGCATCGTGTGCCGCAGCGGCGGCAGCGGCTGCAGCGACGGCGGGGCGTGGGTTGGGCAGTACGCCGGTAGTGGCAGCGTCGCTGGCGCCGGTACCTGATGACGAGGACGTTGTGCCGCGCTTCCCGGCGCACCGCGTGTTCTCGCCGGCAGCGTACCGGGCACACCGGCGTGCTGCAGCCCTGCACCCGGATGCCGCGTCGTTTGACTACCTGCGCAACTCTGCCGCGTCCGCCATGATTGAGCGCCTGGACGACATCACGCGCGACTTCCCCGTCGCGCTGGACCTGGGTGCGCACACGGGCAACATTGCCGCGGCACTGGCAGCAGCGCGGGCGGCCGGCAGCAATGCGGGTGGCATCAAGACACTTCACATGCTGAATGACTGCGGTACGTAGCGGCGGCGAATGTGAAGCAGCTGCGCCAATGCCCCGCGCCCCCCCCCCCCCCCCCCCCCCCCCCCCCCCCCCCCCCCCCCCGCGCCGCTGCAGAGGAAGAGCTGATGAGGGATGCGGCAACCATCAAGTCAAGCGCCGACCTGGAGCTGCGGCCGGTGGTGAGCAGCTTGGAAGGCCGCCTCCCCTTCGATGACGCCTCCCTGGACATCGTCCTGTCGTCCATGGCCATGCACTGGATGAATGACATCCCCGCGCTGCTGCGCGAGGTGCGCCGTGTCCTGCGCCCTGACGGCGTGCTGCTAGCGGTCATGCTGGGCGGCGACACGCTGCAGGAGCTGCGGCACGCCTTTTCAGCGGCGGAGCAGGAGCGGGCAGGCGGCGTGAGCCCGCACACGTCGCCGTTCCTGTCGGTGGCGGACGTGGGCAACATGGTGGTGGGCGCGGGCTATGGGCTGCCCACCATTGACACGGAGGCGCTGACGGTGGAGTACCCGGACGCCGCCGCCGCCATGGCGCACCTGCAAGGGATGGGCGCGTCTGCCGCCATTGCGGAGCTGCGGCCGGGCGCGCACCGCGACACGCTCATGGCGGCGACGGCGGCGTACCAAGGCATGTACGGCGGCGCCGACGGCAGCGTGCCCGCCACCTTCCAGCTGGTGCACCTCATTGCCTGGGCGCCCGCACCCACGCAGCCACAACCGCTGCGCCGCGGCTCCGTGCCCAAGGGCTTTGGCGCACGCGGCCGCGGGCCGCCGGGGGAGGCGCCGCCCGCCGCCTCTGACGCCGTCCCCACCCCCGTGCCCCCGCAGTAGCCCACAATACGTATGTATGAAGTTTTAACTCTGTATGCCAGCGCCCTGGCCTTGCGTGCAACAGTTTGAGTAATCACAACGCTAGTGATGAACCGCAGGCGCCTGTACCGGTGGGGCAACAAGTAGTACGCAGTACACGACGATGATGGCCAACCACATGCCGTGGCACCCAGCAACAAGGCACACAAACACACACCACTAATAATACACTAATTAGGGAGAAAACGCAACTACGCGTCGCCGCCCTTGTCAGTAACATTGTCGTCCGCCACCTCGTACACGTCGTCGCCATAATCATCACCCTCGTCACCGCCACCGCCAATGCTGGTGCTGCCGCCGCCGACAACGCCGCCGCCACCGCCGCCGCCGCCACCGCCACCGCCACCACCACCCCCACCACCACCCCTGCGACCCGCCTCGATGCGCGCACGCAGGGCGGGCTTCAGGTGAGGCAGGTCCCAGCCGCCGTACGACCCGGGGCCAGGCGTAGGTGGCGCCTTGGGGTCGCGCCACTTGTTCCCCAGCGTGAAGCTGGGCAGGCTGGTGTGCAGCGACTGGAACTGCTTGCCGAGCGCCGCTACCGGCGTGGCGGCACGCGGCCCACCCTCGCCGCCTCCCACGACGGTACTGGCGGCGCCAGCGCCACGATGCGCAGCGGCACTAGAGGTGGCGGGCCGACTGCCAACCAGGGGTGATGCCACAAGTCGGCCACCCGGCGAGCTGCCGCTGCCGTCCGCCCCGATCGGTGTAATAAACAGGGAGCGGGAGGCGCTGGCTGCCAGCCCCGTGCGTACCATGCCGCGGGTGGTGGCAGGCGACGTGGCTGGCCGGCCGCTGGCACTGGCACTGGCGCTGGCGCCAGGTGTGCAGGGCGACGCGGAGCCGCTGCCACCGCTGTCCCCGCCGCCGCCCCGTGACACCACACCACGGCGGCTGCCGGTGGCCAGGAATGCCTCCACCGCCGCCGCGGCGCTGGCGTCCATGGGCGTGGTGGCGGGCACAAAGCCATGCGGCGATGACCTGCCATCACCAAGGCCACCCCGGCTGCCGCCGCCGCGTGCATGTGGCCCGGTGGGGGAGGTGGGCGAGTGGCGGCGTGGCACGTCGGCGCCCGTGTACGGCCGCAGTGCGCCGCCCGTGCCCGGCCGCGCGCCCGTCACCGGCGACTCCAGCGGCGCAGACACCGCCAGCGAGTCGGGCGAGTACACGATGGCAGGCGGGAACGCGGTGGTGGTGCGTGACTTGAGTGAGTACGCTGGCCGCCCCTTCCGCGTGTACGCATCGCGTGCCGCCTCAAACCAGGCGTCCCCCGCGCTGCGTTGCCGCGTCAGCGACGCGCTGGTTGCTGGCCGCGCGCCGCCGCCGCCGCCATCACCACCGCCATCGTCGGCTGGGGGCGGCGACGGCGCCCGTACAGCCGCCACCTCACGGATCGCCAGCCCCATGCTGTACGCCGGTAGCGAGCGCTTGTGCGCCAGCGTGACGGCGCCGCCGTACTCACCGGGGCCGGGCACCGCCGCCCGCGCCTTGAACCCCGCGGCATCCACTTCACGCCGCGGCGCCAGCCCCACCGCCGCCGGCAGCCGCCCCACCACGCCGCGTGCCACGCTGGCATCATAACTGCCTGGCCCCACGTGCGCCGGTGTGGGTGACACGACGGTATGCCGCCCCGTCCGCCCAAACCCCACCGCGCCGCCGCCACCGCCGCCACCACCGCCGCCGCTGCCACCCATCGAGATGTAGTCAGTGCGCGGGTCGTACGCTGCTAGCCAGGACGTCACATTCAGGTGATGTTCCACAAACTTCAAGGTGAGCGTGCTGCGCCCAAACGACAGCTGCATTGTGGGTGGAGGGGGGGGGGGGGGGGGTGGTGGGCGTGTGAGTGGGCTGCGTATGCCTGCCTGCGTGTGGTGGTACTGGAACTGGCTGGTACAAGATCGTGTGCCTGGTGCACCGCGCCGCTGCTACGCACCGAGGGCGCACTGCGCCGGGTCGCGTCGCCAATCATGGTGCACCACGGGTGGTGCGAGAGGGCACTGTTGTAATTTGGCACCCGTACACGCGCGGCGGTGCGTTGGCATATGTTCGCTGAGTCACAGTGGTACCGTCTGGCCGCTGCGGCCTGTTGGTACCTACCAGCTGCCAACCCGGCCCAACCGTTTACTCAGGCTGTTGACTCTATCTTCAATCGCTAATTTCACACTTATTCAGCTGCCTTACGCCACACAGCCCCCTCCATCCACTCACCCATACCATTTTCCATCAATTCATACCAGTGGGCCTGCCCAACTCCATCCACCCCAACCCCTGTTTTCTGCCTTCCTTGGAAAAAATCTCCCTCTCCTTGCCGCTCTCTCCTCTCTCCACTAACCAGGTACTACGTCGGTGCGCCGCGCGGGCGGGCGCGGCAGGCGCAGAAGGTGCACCGCGGCGCGCGTGTTGCAGCAGGTACGGGGTCGCGTGGGGTGCGCGGCGTGCCGCATGCCTCCGCCGTGTGCATTGGCGTGTGCATTGCGGCTAGGAGTAGGAGAGGAGAGGAGAGGAGAGGTAGAGAGGAGAGGAGGAGAGAAGAGAAGAGAGAGGAGAGGAGGAGAAGGTTGGGGTGATAGTGGTAATGGTGCAGGCAAGTAAGCAAGTAGGGGTTGGGGAGAGGAAGAAGAGGAGACTTGGAGGAGGGAGTGCGTGGGTTGGGAAAGGGCAGTGTGGCAGTGGGCCAGTGGGACGGCGAGGAAGGAAGGAGGAGAGAAGGAGAGGAGGATATGAGGGGGGAGGAGGAGAAAGGTAGTGGAAAGGTCGCTCCCCACCCCCCCCCATTGACCCCCCCCCCCCCCCCCCCCCCCCCCCCCCCCCCCCCCCCCCC
>ERZ778022.5390-NODE-5390-length-10402-cov-3.958829_pt1 | contig 10402 bp, 9 predicted proteins | sample MGYA00375752_ERZ778022 | MGnify/ENA primary metagenome ERZ778022 (study PRJEB29350, sample SAMN05389826) | bioreactor metagenome | isolation source: Thiocyanate bioreactor | place: South Africa: University of Cape Town | collected 2014-04-04 ...
GTTCTGATTGCGGAGCCATTGATCGACGCATTTGAGGGTCGCTTACGTGCTGCGCTTTCGAAACTGCAAATTGAAGGAGCGGTGAATCCAACGCTCGTGGTAGTCGATGCGTTGGGCGTAAAGAGTCCGAAGCTCAAAGGCTCCGACCTGGCCGGCACAATCGCCCGCCACCCCATGCACCACCTCGGCGGCTTCTTCGCCCGTCCGCGCCCATTCCTGCCCGGCGATTTCGTCACCACCGACAGCGGCACGGGGCTGGTCCACATGGCGCCGGACCATGGCGAGGACGATTTCGAGCTGTGCAAGGCGCATGGAATCAACCCGGTCTTCGCGGTGGAAGGCGACGGGAAGTATCGCGCGGACTGGGCGTGGCTCGGCGGGCAGGGATCAGTGATCAATCCCAAGTTCAACGCGCCCGACGGGCCGATCTGCACCGACCTCAAGCAGGCTGGAGGTTTGCTCGGCGCGTCCGCGGATTATCCACATTCTTATCCACATAGCTGGCGCAGCAAGGCCAAGGTGATCTTCCGCTGCACCCCGCAGTGGTTCGTGCCGATGGACCGGCCGCTGGCGACGCTGGAGTTCGATACCGGCGTGCCCGATGCGCTGGGCGGCGCGGTGGCGGCCACAGTTTCCGGCCCCACGGCGACCCTGCGCGAGCTGGCGACCAGGGCCATCGCCGAAACCCGCTTCGTGCCCGACAAGGGGCGCAACCGCATCGGCAGCATGGTGGAGACCCGGCCCGACTGGGTGCTTTCGCGCCAGCGCGCCTGGGGCGTGCCGATCACCCTGTTCGTCCATCGCAAGACCGGCGAATATCTCGTCGATCCGGCGGTCAACGCGCGCATCATCGCCGCGATCCGCGAAGGCGGGGTGGATGCGTGGGACGAGGAGAACGCGCAAGCGCTGCTCGGCCCCGATCACGATCTGGCCGATTACGAACGTATCACCGACATTCTGGACGTGTGGTTCGATTCGGGCAGCACCCATGCCTTCGTGCTGGAAAGCGGCCGCTGGCCGGAATTGCTGCGCCCCGCAGGCTATGAAGGCCCGCCTGCGGACCTCTATCTGGAAGGCAGCGACCAGCATCGCGGCTGGTTCCAGTCCTCCCTGCTGGAAAGCTGCGCCACGCGCGGCCATGCGCCTTACAAGGCGGTGCTGACCCACGGCTTCACCATGGATGCCAAGGGCGAGAAGATGTCCAAGTCCAAGGGCAACACCGTCAGCCCGCTCAAGGTGATGGAGCAATACGGGGCGGACATCATCCGCCTGTGGGCGCTGTCGGTCGACTACACCGAGGATCACCGCATCGGCGACGAGATCCTGAAAGGCGTGGCCGACCAGTATCGCAAACTGCGCAACACCTTCCGCTACCTGCTGGGCGCGCTCGACGGGTTCGACGAGGCGGAGCGGCTGGCCGTGAGCGAGATGCCGGAGCTGGAGCGATACATGCTCGCCCTGCTGGCCCGGCTCGACGGGACGCTGCGGCAGGCGATCGAGGATTTCGACTTCAACACCTACACCCGCGCCCTCACCGAGTTCTGCAACGAGGACCTGTCGGCCTTCTTCTTCGATATCCGCAAGGACTGCCTCTATTGCGACGCGCCCACGGACCTGAAGCGGCGCGCCTATCGCACCGTGCTGGACACGCTGTTCCACGCGCTGATCCGCTATGCCGCCCCGGTGCTGGTCTACACGGCGGAGGAAGTGTGGGGCACGCGCTATCCTGAGGGAGACAGCGTGCATTTGCTGGAGTGGCCGGAGCTGCCCGCCGTTGAAGCGGACGCAGCGAAATGGAGCGCGCTGCGGGCGCTGCGCGAGCAGGTGAACGAGGCGATCGAGCCGCTGCGGCGCGACAAGACCCTGGGATCGAGCCTGCAGGCCGAGGTTTGCGTGCCGCTGGCCGCGCTGCCGGACGCGAAACGCGACGAACTGGCCGAGCTGTTCATCACCGCGTCAGTCACCGGCGTTCAGGGCGAAACCGTGAGCGTGCAACCCACATCCCACCACAAATGCGGCCGCTGCTGGCGCCACTTGCCCGAAGTGACCGAGGACGGCGCACTGTGCGTGCGCTGCGAAGAGGTGGTCGCATCCATGGATGCCGCCGCATGAACGCAATCACCCGCAACCGCCTGACCGGCCTGGCGCTGGCCGCCGCGATCTTCGCGCTGGACCGCTGGGTGAAGGGCCTCATGCTCGGCCCGCTGCAACTGCGCGAGCGCGGGCATATCGATCTGCTGCCGTTCTTCGACCTCACCTGGACGGAGAATTACGGCGTCTCGCTGGGCATGCTCACGGCCACTTCGGCCGAGATGCGCTGGGGCCTCGTGGCGCTGACCGCGGTGATCGCGCTGGTGGTGCTGGTGTGGATGATGCGCGAGAAGGCCATGGCCGACATCGCGGCGCTGGCGCTGGTGCTGGGCGGCGCGCTGGGCAATATCCGCGACCGTGCCCTGTACGGCTACGTGATCGATTATGCGGACTTCCACATCGGCACGTTCCGCCCGTTCCTGATCTTCAACATCGCCGACGCGGCCATCACCATCGGCGTTCTGATAATCCTTGCCCGTTCGCTCTTCCTGCGCGAAAAGCGCAATCCGAAGAACGGCGAGCCTTCCCAAGACGAACCGGCCGCCAAAGCCGAAGCGGCCGATCCGGCCACGGAGACGAATTGATGCGCAAGACGACCACCCTGATCCTGCTCGCCGCCGGCGCGGGCATGCTTGCCGGTTGCGGCGGCGGCAGCATCTTCGAACGCTCCCGCCCCGATGAATTCGCGGTCCAGCGCCAGGCCCCGCTGGTGGTTCCGCCCGATTTCAACCTCGTGCCCCCCGCGCCCGGCGCGCCGCGCCCGGCCGAAGGCAGCGCCGGCCAGCAGACGCTGGACACGATGTTCGGCGGCTCCGCGCCGCGCAGCGGGGTGGAAACCAGCACGCTCGACCAGGCCGGCACGGCCGATCCGGGCATCCGCTCCGCCGTGAGCGACATGGCCACCAACACCGTGGACAAGGGCCCGCTGACCCGCTCCATCGTGGCCGCCCCGCAAGGCGACGGGCGCGAAGCGCAGGCGGTGATTCCGGGAGCCTGAGCGCCGACGGCATTATACAGAAATCCTCCCCTGCAAGGGGAGGTGGCAGCCCGCAGGGCTGACGGAGGGGTGTCACCCCAGGCGGCTACCCCCCTCCACCACCGGCTACGCCGGCGGTCCTCCTCCCCCAAAGGGGGAGGACAGGAAGCGCCTCAGGAGTCGCCCGTCTCCGCCGGCCGCACCACTTCGCTCACCAGCAGCTTGTCGATGCGGCGGCCGTCCATGTCCACCACTTCGAAGCGCCAGCCTTGCGCTTCGAAATATTCCCCTTCGGTGGGCAGCTTCTTGAGCTGCCACAGCACGAAGCCGGCGGCGGTGGCGAATTCGCGGCTTTCCGGCAGGTCTATCCCCAGCCGGTCCGCCAGCTGGTCCGCCGGCATGGAGCCTGCCACCAGCAGCGAGCCGTCCGCCCGCTCCACCAGCTGCGGGCCTTCGCCTTCGTCCTGATGGCTGGCGAAGGTGCCGACCAGCGCCATCAGCAGGTCCGCCGGGGTGACGATGCCTTCGAGATGGCCGTATTCGTCATGCACCATCGCCATGCCCATGCCCGCCTGCTGCAGGATGCGCAGCGCATCCATCGCGTCGATCTGGTCGGGAATCACCTCGGCCTTGTGCATGATCTGCGCCAGGTCGATACGCTTGCCCGCCAGCAGCAGCGCCAGCAGCTCGCGCACCTTGACCACGCCCACCACCTTGTCGGGCGAGCCTTCGGCCACCGGCAGCAGCGAATGGGGCGAAGCGGCGATCGTCGCGCGGATTTCGGCGGTGTCGGCGGACCGCTCCAGCCAGTCCAGCTCGGTGCGCGGGGTCATCAGCTCGCGCACCGGGCGGTTGGCCAGCTTCATGATCCCGGCCATGATCGCCCGGTCGTCTTCCTCGATCGCGCCCGAACGGGTCGCTTCGGCGAAGATCATCTGCAGCTCTTCCGCGGTGACCCCGTGCTCGCCGCGATGGCGGATGCCGAGCACGCGCAGCAGCAACCCGGAAGACCGGTCGAGCAGCCAGACGAAGGGGGCGGCGATCCGCGCCAACGTGTTCATCGGCACGGCCATGACCAGCGCGATCCGCTCCGCCGCGCGCAACGCGATCTGCTTGGGCACCAGTTCGCCCACCACCAGGCTGAAATAGGTGGTCAGCACGATCACCAGCGCGAAGCCGATCTCGTCCGCGGCCTTTTCCGGCACGCCCACGGCGGCGAGCCTTTCGCCCACCGGCCCGCCCAGGCTGGCGCCCGAATAGGCGCCGGCGATGATCCCGACCAAAGTGATGCCGATCTGCACGGTGGAAAGGAACTTGCCCGGGTCCGCCTCCAGCGCGAGGGCGATCCTGGCGGCCTTGCTGCCTTTCTCCGCTGCGACCCGAAGGCGCGCACGCCGGGCCGAGACGATGGCCAGCTCCGACATCGCGAAGATGCCGTTGATGAGGATAAGCCCCGCTATGACGAGGACATCGGTCCAGGGAAACGGTGTCACGCCCGCAGCGCTAGCAGATTCGCGGGGGCGCGGGAAAGAGGAAGCTTCCGGGGCCGCCATCTGCGCAGCCAAGGAACGTAGCGCGTGCCAAACCGTTCAGGCAGCAGTAAACAGGGCACAGGCAGCGGGGGCTTGGCAAAACCTGCACGGCCTGCCGGCCCAAACATGAGGATGGCCTCGACATGAAGAAAACGCGTCTGTTCGTATGGAGCTTCGCAGCGGTGGCGCTGCTTTCCACTTCGGCCTGCGTGACCGATCCCAACACCGGCGAGCAGAAAGCCTCGCGCACCGCCATCGGCGGCGTCGGCGGCGCCTTGGCGGGCTATCTGCTGGGCGGCCTGATCGGCGGCAAGACCGGGCGCATCGTCGGCGCGGGGCTGGGCGGCGTGGCCGGCGCGGCGGTCGGCTACCAGATGGACAAGCAGATCAAGGAGCTCAAGGAGCAGACCGCCGGTTCAGGCGTGGACGTGACCGAAGTGGGCGATGGCGAGGCGATTCTGGTCACCCTCCCCGCCCGCGAGACCTTCGCGGTGGACAGCTCGGCGATCAACCCCGGCTTCCAGACCACGCTGGACCAGATCGCCAACAGCATGGTCCAGTATCCCAACAGCCTGATCGACGTGATGGGGCACACCGATTCGACCGGATCGGACGAATACAACATGAACCTGTCGAAGCGCCGCGCCGACGCGGTGGCCGATTATCTGGTGATGCGCGGCGTTTCCCGCGCCCGCGTGGCGACGATCGGCTACGGCGAACGCTATCCGGTGGCCGACAACGCCACGGCGGAAGGCCGCGCGCGCAACCGCCGCGTGGAAATCAAGATCACGCCGGTAACGCAGGAAGACGTCCAGGCCGCACGGCAGGGCCAGTGACCGATAGGGTGAGCTCCTGCGAAAGCAGGAGCCTCGCTCCTCCAGGTGTAGCGCTTTAGGGCATGAGGTCCCTGCTGGCCGCCCTGCGGCCGTTTACCCTGAGCGACGCCGCAGGCGGCGTCGAAGGGCAGGGCCTCACCCGTTTCGCCCCGTGATGGCGGCGGCCCGTTCCGCCAGCCTGGCGACGGCGGCCGTGTGGATCGCGGGGGCGCTGACCAGCAGGCCGAAGGCGCGCGGATCGCGCTTGTTGTAGGCCAGCGGCTCCCCGAAGGCGTCGGAAACCGCGGCGCCCGCCTCGCGCGCGATCAGCGTGGCGGCGGCGATGTCCCATTCGAAGCCCCAGCGCAGGGTGGCGACGAGATCGGCTTCGCCCGCCGCGACCATGGCGATGCGCAAGGCGATCGAATTGGGCTTGTCCACCATCACCAGGTCGCGATCCTGCGGCGGCAGCGAATCGGCGGGAACGCGGGCGCGCGCGAATTGCGTGCGGGTGCTGGCGACGAGCCGCTTGCCATTGCGCCACGCGCCTTGCCCGGCGATTCCGAACCACTCTTCTCCATCGGCGCCCGAACCGCGCGCCGGGGCGACCAGCATGCCGATCAGGGGGCGGGCCGCGCTGACCAGGGCCACCGAAACCGCCCAGCCGGTGCGCCCGCGGATGAAGTCGCGCGTGCCGTCGATCGGATCGACCAGCCAGCACAGCCCCTTTTCCAGCCGTTCGGGGTGATCGACCGATTCTTCGGACAGCCAGCCCGCCGCGGGCAGCAGCGCGGCAAGCTCGCGCCGCAGGAAAGCGTCCACTTCGAGGTCGGCATCCGACACCGGGCTGTTCGCGCCCTTGTCCCAGCTGTTCAGCTCGTGCCCCGCGCCCGGCCATCTGCCCATGGCGATCCGTCCGGCTTCGCGGACGATTTGTTCCAGGCGCGGCCGGTCGATCATCGTCGCGACGCAGTTGGCCCGGCCCGCGGCACTTTTCAAGCGCAGCCTGTTGTGCTTATGCGAACATACGTCCGCCGCACCCATCCGGAAGGTTTTCTCCTCAGATGAACATCCACGAATATCAGGCCAAGGAATTGCTCGCAAAATTCGGCATCGCCGTCCCCGCCGGCTACGCCGCGACGACGGCGGCCGAGGCCGTGGAAGCCGCGAAGAAGCTTCCCGGGCCGCTCTATGTCGTCAAGGCGCAGATCCATGCGGGCGGGCGCGGCAAGGGCAAGTTCAAGGAACTGGGCCCCGACGCGAAGGGCGGCGTCCGCCTGGCCCAGTCGGTCGAGGAAGTGGGGGCCAACGCGCAGGAAATGCTCGGAAATACGCTGGTAACGGTGCAGACCGGCGAGGCCGGCAAGCAGGTCAACCGCCTCTACGTCACTGACGGGGTAGACATCGCGAACGAATATTACCTTTCCATGCTGGTGGACCGCGCTTCGGGTCGGGTGGCCATGATCGTTTCCACCGAAGGCGGCATGGACATCGAGAAGGTCGCGCACGAAACGCCCGAGAAGATCGCCACGATCACGATCGATCCGGCACAGGGCTTCATGCCGCATCACGGCCGCGCGGTGGCCTTTGCGCTCAAGCTCAAGGGCGAGACGAACAAGCAGGCGCAGAAACTGGCCAAGCAGCTTTACGAAGCGTTCATGGCGCTCGACTGCTCGCTGCTGGAGGTCAATCCGCTGGTGGAAACCGACAAGGGCGACCTGGTGGTGCTGGATGCGAAGATGAGCTTCGATTCCAATGCGCTCTATCGCCACCCCGATGTCGAGGCAATGCGCGACGAGACCGAGGAAGACCCGATGGAGGTCGAGGCCAGCAAATACGATCTCGCCTATATCAAGCTCGACGGGAACATCGGCTGCATGGTGAACGGCGCGGGCCTCGCCATGGCCACGATGGACATCATCAAGCTGAACGGCGCCTTCCCGGCGAACTTCCTCGACGTAGGCGGCGGCGCCAGCAAGGAGAAGGTGACGGCCGCGTTCAAGATCATCCTGTCCGATCCGGCGGTGAAGGGCATCCTGGTCAATATCTTCGGCGGCATCATGCGCTGCGACACGATCGCCGAAGGCATCGTGGCCGCCGCGAAGGAAGTGGACCTTTCGGTGCCGCTGGTGGTCCGCCTCGAAGGAACCAACGTCCAGCAGGGCAAGGAAATACTCGACAATTCCGGCCTCCCGATCGTCTCGGCGAACGATCTGGGCGATGCGGCAAAGAAGATCGTCGCCGAAGTGAAGCAGGCCGCCTGAACGGGCGGCCGAAGAAATGCAGGCGGAGCGCGATTCCGGGACTCGCTTCGGTTTAACCGTTCGATTAAGAACGTTTCTCCAGTGCAAGGGAAGGATGCTTCTCCCATGAAGATACTCGTCCCCGTGAAGCGGGTGCTCGATTACAACGTGAAACCTCGGGTGAAGGCGGACGGATCGGGCGTCGATCTCGCCAATGTGAAGATGAGCATGAACCCGTTCGACGAGATCGCGGTGGAAGAAGCGATCCGGCTGAAGGAAGCGGGCAAGGCGGAAGAGGTCGTGGCGGTTTCGATCGGCCCGGCCAAAGCGCAGGAAACCCTGCGCACCGCGCTCGCCATGGGTGCGGATCGGGCGATCCTGGTGCAGACCGACGACGAGGTGGAGCCGCTGGCCGTCGCCAAGATCCTCAAGGCCATCGCCGACGAGGAGCAGCCCGGGCTGGTTATCTTGGGCAAGCAGGCAATCGACGACGATAGCAACCAGACCGGTCAGATGCTCGCCGCGCTGATGGGGCGCCCGCAAGGCACCTTCGCCAGCAAGGTGGAGCTGGACGGCGACCATGTCAGCGTCACCCGTGAGGTGGACGGCGGACTGGAGACGGTGAAGCTGGCCCTTCCCGCAGTCGTCACCACCGACCTGCGCCTGAATGAACCGCGCTATGCCAGCCTGCCCAATATCATGAAAGCCAAGAGCAAGCCGCTTGCGGTGAAGGCGCCAGGCGATTTCGGCGTGGACACCGCGCCGCGCCTGAAGACCACCCATGTCGGCGAGCCGCCCCGGCGCCAGGCGGGGATCAAGGTCGGCTCGGTCGACGAGCTGGTGGCGAAGATCAAGGAGCTGGGAGCGGTCGCATGAACACGCTGGTCTGGGTCGAACACGACAATTCCGAGCTGAAGGACGCGACGCTCGCCACAGTCACCGCCGCGAAGCAGCTGGGCGAGGTGACCCTGCTGGTCGCAGGGAAGAATTGCGGCGCGGTGGCGGAAGCCGCGGCGAAGATCGAAGGCGTCTCGAAAGTGCTGAAGGCCGACGATGCCGCCTATGAGCATGCCCTGGCCGAGAATGTCGCGCCGCTGATCGTCGCCCTGATGGCCGGCTTCGACGCTTTCCTCACGCCGGCAACCACCACCGGCAAGAACATCGCCCCGCGCGTGGCCGCCTTGCTCGACGTGATGCAGATATCCGACATCCTCTCGGTCGAAGGCCCCAAGGCGTTCACCCGGCCGATCTATGCCGGCAACGCCATCGCCACGGTCGAATCCTCCGACGCCAAGCTGGTCATCACCGTGCGCGGCACGGCCTTCGCCAAGGCGAATGCGCAGGGCGCCTCGGCTCCGGTGGAAGACGTATCCGGCCCCGGCGACGCAGGTTCGTCGAGCTTCGTGGGCGCCGAAACCGCCAAGTCCGACCGGCCCGAGCTGACCAGCGCCCGCGTGATCGTCTCGGGCGGCAGGGCGCTCAGGGAGGCCGACACCTTCCAGCAGCTGATCGCCCCGCTTGCCGACAAGCTGGGTGCGGCGATCGGCGCCAGCCGCGCGGCGGTGGATGCAGGCTATGTGCCGAACGACTATCAGGTCGGCCAGACGGGCAAGATCGTCGCCCCCGACCTTTACATCGCAATCGGCATCTCAGGCGCGATTCAGCACTTGGCGGGCATGAAGGATTCCAAGATCATCGTCGCCATCAACAAGGACGAGGACGCACCGATCTTCCAGGTCGCCGATCTCGGCCTGGTCGGCGACCTGTTCGAGATCGTGCCGGAACTGACCGCGAAGCTTTAGGGTCATTCCGTTTTTGCTTCCTTCCCCCTCGATGGGGGAAGGATATGAAGCCTTGGCCGCGCCAGCGGCCCAGGCGCAGTTGGATGGGGGTGATGCCCGCAACATCACCCAGCCGAGAGCCCACCCCCACCCAACTTCGGCTAGCGAGCAAGCTCGCAAGCCTGCGTATCCCTCCCCCATCGAGGGGGAGGAGACTAAGGAAAGGCGATCAAAGCAGGCTGTCGACGAAGTGGATCGTGATGCCCACGAGCCCGCCGACCAGCGTGCCGTTCACGCGGATGAATTGCAGGTCGCGGCCCACGGCGGATTCGATACGGTCGGTCACCGTGCGCGCATCCCAGCGCTTGACCGTCTCGGAGACGAGCTGGACGATCTGCCCGCCATAGCGGGTGGCGACGCCCACCGCGGTCCGGCGGGCGAAGCGGTTGATCTGGAACTGCAGCGGCCTGTCTTCGCGCAGCGCCTTGCCGAGCTCCGAAAGCGCGCTGCCGAGCTGGCCGGCAAGCATCGCATCGGGATCGCGGGCATGGTCGATCAGGGCCTGGCGGATACGTTCCCACACGCCTTCCCACCAGCGGGCGAGCGCCGGATTGTCGAGCAGTTCGCGCTTCATCCGCTCCACCCGGGCCTGCATCGCCGGGTCTTCGCGCAGATCATGGGCCAGCCGCTCCAGCCCTTCCTCCACCTTCCGGCGCAACGGATGATCGGGATCGACGATGCATTCGGCGATCAGCTTGTAGAGCCCGTCGAGCACCGCATTGGCCAGCTTCTCGTCCAGCCCGGTGAGGCGCAGCAACGCATTGGCGCGCTGGTGGATCATCCCGCGCACCAGCTCCTCATTGGCCTCCAGCGTCATGCCCGCCCAGCGCAGCATGACGCTGGAGGCCAATGAGAGATCGGAAGAGCACACGTCTGAACTCCAGTCACATCACGATCTCGTATG
>ERZ778022.5391-NODE-5391-length-10401-cov-3.732264_pt1 | contig 10401 bp, 10 predicted proteins | sample MGYA00375752_ERZ778022 | MGnify/ENA primary metagenome ERZ778022 (study PRJEB29350, sample SAMN05389826) | bioreactor metagenome | isolation source: Thiocyanate bioreactor | place: South Africa: University of Cape Town | collected 2014-04-04 ...
TTTTGAAGCATTTCGTATTCCATATAAATTATCGGGATAAGAAACCGCGTTTAAATAAAGCGCGAGTATTTCCTCTTTAGTAAAATTCCTTTCCAGTTTAACGGCAATAATCCACTCTTTAATTTTTTGCATAACGCGCTGCATAGGATTAGTAGCCCGTTTATTAAATAACGCGAGCGCCAACTGCTGGGTAATGGTACTGCCGCCACCTGCCTTGCCTAATGAAAAAACTGCCCTGAGAGTACCCTTGAGATCAACGCCTGAGTGATCCTCAAAACGCTTGTCCTCTGTGGCAACAAGGGCATTGATCACATTAGGTGAGATGTCCTTGTATTTAACAATGGTTCTGTTTCCAGTTGGTAAAAAATACTTGCCCATCAGCGTGCCATCGCTCGCATACACTTCAGAAGATTGCATGATAGTAGGGTTCTCAAGTTCTTCTATCGAAGGCATTTTACCAAAAACCCCATAATTGGCCATTAATAATATTGCTAACACCGATGCGAGCCCGATAAAAAATACCCGCCAAAAGATTAGTACTGATCGTCTCATTTCAAAAATTTATTCCTCTGATTTTTAGAGTGCGAAAAAACAAAATTTCACAAATAAAAATAGGTGTTTATTTTGTTAAAATTTAAAATACTTGAATTCGGCATCAAAATAATCACAAAACAAAACAGGGGTTTCATACTCCAAAATTTGATTAGTTTTAAACCATGAAAGAGGCGAAAAATTATAACTCCTGGCTTAAATACAGCAGCTATGCTTTGCAATTGTTCCTTATGATTGGTGGGGCGATTTACGGAGGCATAAAACTGGATGAAAAACTGAAATGCTCCCCTTTGCTGACCATAACGTTACCTTTGCTGGTTTTAGGTGTAACATTTTATAAACTCATTAAAGAAACAACCAAAAGGAAAGGTAATGACGGATAAGAATTCATTCAAAAAACCTGTGTACTTATTAATAGGAGTTTTTGTGGCTTTAAATGCTGTTGGTTTAGTCTTCAGATCTCAAATTGAAAGTAATGGGGCTGATCTTAATATGCTTCTCACAGCCAACCTCATTTTATTTTTATTAGCTATTTTCACGTTGAAGCGTTCGCTAAAGTCAATTGAAGACCCCAATCCCCACGCTTTTGTGAGGAGTTTTTATGCGGGCTTTTTGATGCGGTTGGCGGTTGTTGCGGTAGCGGCGTTCCTTTATATTTATTTGAAGAATGGAAATGTGCGAAAAACATCTTTGTTTATATTTATGGGGCTTTATGCTATTTATTCAATTATTGAAGTTTCTGTATTGAGAAAGGTTTTGAAGGAGAACAACAATGCCTAAAAAGGAAGTGCCGCTGATAAAACTGGCCGATTATTTGCCTGAAGGAACTTACGAGCCTGTACTTCATTATCTTAACTTTTATAAAGTTCACCTTACAATTGCTAAAAGCCGTGATTCAATTTTAGGGGATTACCGCCACCAAATAGACACTAAGAATCACCGGATAAGCGTAAACGGGAACCTGAACAAATTCGCATTTTTGGTAACACTGCTGCACGAACTGGCGCACCTGCTCACATACGAAAAGTTTGGGCGCCGCACCCAAGCCCATGGCAGGGAGTGGAAAAATATCTATGGGAAGATTTTAGCCCAGTTTATTGAAAAAAAAGTTTTTCCCGACGATATAGAAAAGGAATTGCAACGCACGCTCAATAACCCCGGCGCCTCCACCTGTGCAGAAGTTGGCCTACAGCGGATTCTTTATCAATACGATGAAAAGAAAAACGGCCACTTCCTTGTGGAACAAATCCCCGACGGAAAAACTTTTCGGATTTCAGATGGGCGGGAATTTATTAAAGGCCCCAAACGCCGTACAAGATATGTATGTAAAGAGATAAGCACCGGAAAAAGTTTTTTGTTCAGCGGGGTTTATGAGGTTGTAATGGCCGAGTAACAGTTGAATACTTTCACAACACATTTTTTAAACATACACACGTCTTTACAGAAAACCCAACATCGCCTTTTCCAATAAAAATTTTTCTTTTATTTTTGCTCGATTTGTTCACTCCCTAAAAACATATAAATGCCTGATACACAAAAACCTGCAATTTTATTATTACAAGATGGATCTGTTGCCCACGGATTTGCTTTTGGAGCCATTGGTACTACAACGGGCGAAATTTGCTTTAATACCGGCATGACCGGCTATCAGGAAGTATTTACTGACCCCAGTTATTACGGCCAGATTGTAATTATGAACGCTGTACACGTTGGCAACTACGGAGTGATGGATGAGGATGTGGAAAGCGACAGCGTAAAAATACTGGGAGTTATTGGCAAAAACATGAACGAAAATTTCTCACGCAGAAGGGCGAAAGGTTCATTGCAGGAATATCTTGAAAAAAATAATATTGTATCGATTGACGGTGTTGACACCCGCTCACTCGTGGAACACGTGCGCAGTAAAGGCGCCATGAATTGTATTATTTCATCGGAGATTTTTGACATGGATAAGTTGAAACGCCGCCTGGCTGAAACGCCTGATATGGCCGGGCTGGAGCTTTCCTCGAAAGTGAGTACAAAGGAAGCCTACGAAATGGGCGATGTTAACGCTTTAGTTAAAATTGCCGTAATGGATTATGGCACCAAGCGAAACATTTTAAAATGCATGGTTGATCGTGGTGCATTTGTGAAAGTATTTCCTGCAAAAACCCCGGCGGCGGAAGTAAAAGCATTTAACCCTGATGGATATTTTATTTCCAACGGCCCCGGCGACCCCGCCGCGATGGGTTATGCAATTGATACTATGAAAGAACTTTTGGAAGAAGAAAAGCCTCTATTTGGCATTTGCCTCGGCCACCAATTGTTGGCGTTGGCGAATGGGATTTCAACATTTAAAATGCACCACGGCCACCGCGGCCTGAACCATCCTGTAAAAAACCTGGTGACGGGTAAGTCTGAGATTACTACACAAAACCACGGCTTTGGCGTAGATCCTGAATCAATCAAAAATTCCGACGCAGTTGAGATTACTCACGTGAACCTGAACGACCAATCGATTGAAGGTATCAGGCTGAAAAACAGACCCGCTTTTTCGGTGCAATACCATCCCGAAGCCACGCCCGGCCCGCACGACAGCCGCTATTTGTTTGATGATTTTATTGAGATGGTGAAGAAGGCGAAGAATTGATTAACTTAAATTCCTAAAAACGCGGTGCAAGCAATGCATAAATTCAAATCGGACCGCACGACCATCCACGAAAACGGCTAAATGAAAGGACCTGATTTTTTAAGATATGTAAACCCGGTTTTGAATGCACTTCAAGCCAATGGTGGTGCCGGTGCCTCCTCCGATATAATCGAGCAGGTGATTGACAAATTAGGAATTACAGAAACGGAACTTGAGGAAACTATTTCTAACGGGCAATCAAGAATAAAAAATCAAATTCAATGGGCTAGATTTTACTTATTCAAAGCTGGTCTTATTGACAACACTCAAAGAGGCATCTGGAGACTAACAAATGAAGGATTGTATAAAAAACTTAGTGACGAAGACGTTTATAAACTTTTTAAAGCCGTTCAAGACGGCGTAAAAAGAACAAATTCTAAAGTACAAAAATCAGAACCTAAATTTGAGAATACACCAACGGAAGACGAAGAACATTCAATCGGTTTAATCAATATTATTCAAAATCTCTCACCCACCGGATTCGAGAAACTGTGTAAGCGACTTTTAACCGAAATCGGAATAAATGAAATCACGATAACTGGCGGTTCAGGCGACCAGGGAATAGATGGGAAGGGAATTGTAAAACTGAATGATGTTGTGAGTTTAAATATTGTGTTTCAATGCAAGCGCTATAAAGAAACCGTCTCACCACATCATGTAAGAGATTTTCGTGGAGCTATGCAGGGGCGGGGCGAAAAAGGATTGATAATAACGACCGGACGATTTACAAAAGAAGCGAAAAGTGAAGCGAGCCGTGACGGAGTTACTCCAATTGAGTTAATCGATGGAGACAGACTGGTTGAACTTTTTGAAAAGTTTCATTTGGGGCTCAAACCAGTGACAGTATTTGAAATAGACCAAGAATTTTTCAAAGGTTTTTCTTAGTGACTCACGTTCATCAGAGCCTAACCCGTTCGAGTTAAAGCTCAATGTAGTCATAACGCCAGACAGAGCCTGCGCAGTCCCCCCAAACTTTAACCTTTTCTTATTACTGCCCAAACACCACAACCCACTAACTTCACCCCACAAAAACCTTTGCTTTGATCCAACAAAAAATGAAAGCCGTGGTATGTACTATTTACGGCCCACCGAATGTTTTAAGGATAACCGAAATTCCCAAACCCGAACCGAAAGGCAATGAAGTGCTGGTAAGAATTATCGCAACAGCCGTCAACTCGGGAGATGTCCGCGTTCGTGGCCTTGCAGTTAAAGGTTTTCTAAAACTTGTTATGCGCTTTGTGCTGGGTTTTAACAAACCCCGCAACCCCGTGCTGGGAACGGTTTTATCAGGCACTGTTGAACAAGTTGGCGACGATGTTACAGATTTTAACCCCGGCGATGAAGTGATCGCAAGTACCGCCATGAAATTCGGCTGCTACGCACAATACATTGCCATGCCGGAAAATGCCGTCATCACACACAAACCCAAAACCGCGTCTTTTGAAGAATCAGCCGCCATTATTTTTGGTGGCATGACAGCCATCTATTTTTTGGAGAAAGCGGGCATCACTTCAAAACCCAATCAGAAGGTTTTAATTTACGGGGCTACAGGTTCGGTTGGATGCGCTGCTGTTGAAATTGCAAAGCACCATAAAGCAAGTGTTACCGCAGTTTGCGGGGAAAAAGGAATCGAACTCACCCAAAAACTCGGCGCCGATACGATACTCATTTATACACAAACCGATTTTTCAAAACTTACCGACAAATTCGACATCGTATTTGACGCTGTTGGTAAGATCACTAAAAAACAATGCAATAACCTGCTGGAAAAGAATGGACATTTTATTACAGTAGGCGCACTGGATGTTGCCAAAGAAACCAAAGCTCAACTGGAGCAATTGAAACAACTTTTTGACAGCGGTGAAATTCACGCCTGCATTGATAGAACTTACACAGTTGATGATATTGTTGAAGCACATCACTATGTTGACAGCGGCCGAAAAAAGGGGAATGTCGTGATAAAAATGATTTAAGAAAATCGTCAATGTAAATCGGCCGCCATGTTATCGGGACGATGAACGAAGTGCGACGCAACGAGGATGCCACCTATTCCTCAGCCCGGCCAATGATAAACTTTTCAACGTTTAAACCTGTTTGCCGAAAGGCAGGCTTTTTACCTTCCATCCCTCCGTATCTTTGCGCCATGTTTCGCCGCACTTTAGAAATTGTAAGCAACAGCTTCAAAATGGCTTTGCAGGAGCTTTGGAAAAACAAGCTGCGCACGTTTCTTTCGCTGTTCGGTGTAACGATCGGCATCTTTTGCATCATTGGCGTGCTGGCCACGGTAAACAGCCTGCAACGTAATATTCAAAATGAAATTGCCGCGATGGGCAACAACACCATTTACATTGACAAATGGGTTTGGGCCGGCGGCCCCGATTATCCGTGGTGGAAATATGTAAACCGCCCCGTTGCTAAATTTCAGGAAGTAAAAGAAGTTAAAGACCGCTCGCACAATGCTGCAAATGTGGCGCTCTTCATCAAAGCGCAGGACAATGTGGAGTTTGGTGGTTCCGTTTTAAACAACACAGCAATTTATGGTGTCACCGAAGAATATTTCAATATTCAAAAACTTGAAATGGCTTACGGACGGCAAATTTCTGATGCGGAGTTCAGTTACGGAACCAACATAGCCGTGATAGGTGATGAAATTGCTACAAAATTATTTTCTGAAGCTGAGCTCGCGCTCAACAAAGAAATACAGGTTAAAGGAAGAAAGATTATAGTAGGCGGCATCATTAAAAAACAAGGCAAGCAAATGACAGGCGGTTGGGATTTCGACAAAAGCGTGATCCTGCCTTTTCAATTTGCCCGAACTATTTACAACGAATTAAAAACCGATCCCGTGATTATCGTGAAGGGTAAAGAAGGTGTGCCGATACCCGCCCTCACGGATGAGCTCGAAGGCATCATGCGCGGCATCAGAAAGATCAGCCCCACTGATGAATCCAACTTCGCGCTTAACAATATGGACGATATCAGCGGCCAGGTTTCCGAAGCATTTGTAGGCCTCAACATCGGCGGCGCCGTAATCGGCGGCATTAGTTTAATTGTGGGTTTGTTTGGCGTGGCTAATATTATGTTTGTTACCGTTCGCGAACGGACTCCGCAAATCGGTTTAAAAAAAGCGGTGGGCGCCAAAAGCCGAATCATCCTTACAGAATTCTTACTGGAAGCGGCTTTCCTCTGCATCATCGGCGGGCTTATTGGGTTGTTGCTGGTAGTTGCACTCTCCATTATTCTTACGAAAGCGCTTGAGTTTCCGGTTTACGTATCCGTTGGCAACATGGCGTGGACGTTTTTAATTTGCATTTTGGTCGGCATCATTGCAGGTATTATTCCAGCCATTCAGGCCGCAAAAATGGATCCCGTTGTGGCGATCAGGAGTAAATAATCATTACGGATTACAAATTGCAGACTACAAATTGCAGATTGCAGATTCGTGGATTATTTTTTTGTGCCGGCCGTAGGACATGGCATCTTGGTTGCCTGCCCCGCCAGACTGAAATTATTTTGGGACTGGCGTTTGGTGGAAGGTGTCAGTCACTTGTACTTCTGAACATATAATCAGCCAATAAAATTTAATATTTTACATTTAATATTCTGCATTCTATATTCGCAGCAATTCTTAAATAATTAAATCATAAAATTATAGAACCAAAAATTACTATCCTCGCTATCGAATCCAGTTGTGATGAAACCTCAGCATCTGTGTGTGTTGACGGGAAAATTTTATCCAACCACATTGCCACGCAAGCGATCCACGCACAATACGGCGGTGTGGTTCCTGAACTGGCTTCGCGCGCACACATGCAAAACATTGTTCCCGTTGTGGATGTGGCTTTAAAAAACGCCGGCGTTGGATTAACAAATGTGGATGCCTTCGCTTTCACACAGTCACCGGGATTGATTGGCTCGTTGCTTGTGGGTGGGCAATTTGCAAAATCGTTATCGCTCGCTTTAGATAAACCGCTGATCGCCGTAAACCACATGCAGGCGCACGTGCTGGCTAATTTAATTCCTGAAAGAAAACCTTCGTTTCCTTTTTTATGCCTGACGGTAAGCGGAGGGCATACTCAAATTGTTTTATGCGAATCTCCCACCAGGCTGAAAGTAATCGGCGAAACCATTGATGACGCTGCTGGTGAAGCTTTTGATAAGTCTGCAAAATTATTGGGCCTGCCCTACCCCGGCGGCCCGCTGATTGATAAATACGCCAAAGAAGGCGACCCACATCGTTTTCAATTTCCCGAGCCGAAAATACCGGGTTATAATTTTAGCTTTAGCGGGCTTAAAACTTCAATACTTTATTTTTTGAGGAATGCCGGTAAAAGCCAGGTGTACAAAGAAGAATTTGCAGCTACAGAATCAGAAAGAAAACAATTTATCGACCAAAACCTGGCGGATATTTGCGCCTCCATTCAGGATCGGATCATCACTATTTTGCTAAACAAATTAAAAAAAGCCGCGAAAGATTTAAACATTCAAGACCTGTGCATTGCAGGTGGCGTTTCGGCAAACAGCGGGCTGCGCAAGGCTTTCACAGAGGCTGGTGAAAAAAATGGCTGGAACACTTTCATCCCCGATTTTCAATACTGTACTGACAATGCAGGCATGATAGCTATCACAGGTTATTATAAATATCTGGTAAATGATTTTTCAGAACTGAACGTCCCTTCGGCTGCGAGGGCAAAATGGTAAGTAGCCGCGAAGACACGAATTCACAAAGAAACACGAAGAATGTCTTTGCGATCCTTGGAGACTCGGTGTCTTGGTGGCATAAAAAATCTAAAATGGGAACTTCCTTTTTTCAATTCAAACAATTCACCATCCACCAAAACCGTTGCAGCATGAAGGTAACAACTGATTCATGCCTTTTTGGCGCGTGGGTGGCTGAAAGAATCAATAATGAAACGCCTGTAAAAAACATTTTGGATATTGGTTCGGGTACAGGATTGTTAAGTTTAATCCTTGCGCAAAAATCAACCGCAGGTATTGATGGCATTGAATTACAACAGAAAGATTATCTGCAATCCTGTGAAAATATTATCGCATCGCGCTGGCATGACCGCATTAATATGATTCATACTGATGCGATAAATTATCAGTTCACCAAAAAATACGATGTTATTATCAGCAATCCGCCGTTTTACGAAAACGATCTAAAAAGCGAGGCAAAGGGTAAAAACATCGCGCACCATGATGATGGATTAACGCTAGAAAACCTTGTCAATATCATCGTGAAAAATCTTTCGTCTGAAGGAAAATTTTACCTGCTTCTTCCCGAAAAACGAAAAGCCGATTTACTGGAAACGATTGGTAGCTCCGCGCTTTTTATTAATCACATCGTTGAAGTTCATCAAACTGAAAAACACTCGGCTTTCAGAATTATCGCTGAGGGAAGCTTTACTAAAGCAAACCTACCTGAAGCAAAAATTACTATTAAAGAAGATGGCGTTTACTCATCCACATTTGTACGGTTACTAAAGGATTATTATTTGCACCTTTAAACGTCCGTGTTCTAAATTAAAGTGTAAAAGAAACTGCTTTTTTCATTGTAAAGATATTACTAATAGCCTGTTCTTTGACGTTCCTTTTTATCAACTATTGCCCCAACTCCTGCACCTGTTGCAGCGCCGATAACACCTCCTACCACACCACCGCCAAGCCTGTCTTTTTTATTAGCTACCGCACCAATCACCGCCCCGGATGCCGCACCAACAATGGCGCCTTTAGCAGTATGGCTCATCCCTTTTCTTTGGGGAGCCGGAGCTGGCGCTGGTTGAGTTGTACCGGTACCTGAAGAAGCTGTTGAGCCGTTTCCACTGCTACGATAGGTACCACTGCCGTTACTCCTGCTGCTTGACGATCTTGCCGGAGCAGTGGTCCTTCTGGTGCTGGATGTAGCGGGAGCAGCGGTAACCGCATTTTGATCCTCAGATTGCATTTGTTGCCTTATCTCATTTTCCATTTTCCAGCGCTGATATTCGGCTAAACCCACAGTATCCTGACTGGGAAGTGTACTAGTAGATGTGTCTTCTTTCTTGGTATTTGTACATGCTGCCATCAATATTACTATGACAACCACAAATAATGGTAAAATTCTATTCATTTTCATAATTATTGATTTTTAATAGTTTTGAAATTTATTTAAGGTACATACAAAAAAACTGTGCCAAAAAATAGCAGACTTAATTAATTAGACGAGAATAACGCTCAAACAGGTACTAAAAATTCATAATGAATTGTTAAGCAGTGCGATTAATGTTACAAAAAAACCGCCACAGAAACTGAGGCGGTCTTTAATTCAATGAATTTCAAACTATACAATTTTTTCTACCTGCATATAATTTAATTCTACCGGTGTGGATCGTCCGAATATTTTTACAGTAACCTTCAATTTTTTCTTTTCATCATTTACTTCTTCGATTACACCGTTAAAATCATTAAACGGCCCTTCAACAATCTTGATCGTTTCACCCACGATGAATGGCTCGATCATACTCACGCCACCGGCCTCGGCCATTTCATCCATTCGGCCCAGCATTTTATTTACTTCGGACTTGCGTAAAGCAATAGGGTTTTCTTTGCCCAAAAAGTGGATAACGCTGTTAGTACCAACGATCAGGTCTCTCAAATCATCGCTCATTTTTCCTTCAACAACTTCCACCATCACGTAACCCGGATAATAGTTTCTTTCGCGCATTACCTTTTTTCCGTTCTGTACTTTGTAAACTTTCTCAACCGGTAAAAAAACCTGCTTCACAACTTTTTCAAAATCGCTTCTTGAAATTTCTTTATCAAGATACTCCTTTACTTTTCGTTCCTTTCCACTCACCACCCGCAGTACATACCATTTGGTTTCCTGCTGTGGGGTTTCCGGGGTTATATTTTCAACTGAGTTTGGTTCCATTATTATCCGTAGAGGGTTTTATATAACAAATTAAGCGCCCCACCCGCCACAAAATCCATCAACCAGATAATTAAGGTCAATATAATTGTAGCAACGAGTACAATCATGGTAGATTGTTGTAACTGATCCCAGTTTGGCCAGGTCACTTTCTCTGTAAGTTCTTTGTAGCTATTTCTACAATATGCAAGAAACTTGTTCATGTTAATTATTGTTGCACGGGCAGAGAGATTCGAACTCCCATCAACGGTTTTGGAGACCGCTATTCTAC
>ERZ778022.5392-NODE-5392-length-10400-cov-6.147898_pt1 | contig 10400 bp, 4 predicted proteins | sample MGYA00375752_ERZ778022 | MGnify/ENA primary metagenome ERZ778022 (study PRJEB29350, sample SAMN05389826) | bioreactor metagenome | isolation source: Thiocyanate bioreactor | place: South Africa: University of Cape Town | collected 2014-04-04 ...
GAAGTAGTAGAGAGGCAGTGCCAGTAGGGAACGAGAGGAAACCAGTAGAGACCAAGAGAAGTCAGTACGGCAATAACAACTATAAATCAGCCACACAGTGTTAACCCCCACAATCAACACAGTAACTCATATATACTACCACCCAGGCATCGGCGGTGTGACCGAGTGAATTGCCTGCGGTTTGCGCCCACCGACATCATTGATGTGCGCTCTCTCGCCGCCTACTGACGTTTTTAACCCACTCGTAACCCACTCGTAACCCACTCGTAACCCACTCCCGCATTGGGATTAACCCACTCCCGCATTGGGATTAACCCACTGCGACAGCCTGAGTAACGGCGACGACAGCCTGAGTATCCGCGGCCACGTGCGTGCAACGTGCTACATATGTGTCGACATGCGGTGTGCACTGGTGTGGGGGTCTCCCACGCAGATATTGATGCGGGGTATGCACTTGATTATGTTGGGATTGCTGTTGCACGCTGGTGATGCTGTGGTGACGTCGCTGATTTGTTTTCTCAGTTTGTGGCGTTTAGGTGTTGAGGAACTTGAGGAGCCTTGAGACCGTACAACAGACAACTCCGCGCGGCGCACGTGCACCCTGCACACGCGCACACACACTCGACGGGGAAAAGGGTTGAGACCCATCAGCGCTGGTTGGTGCAGAGGTTTGCTGATTCAACTCAGTGGTGCCGTGCAATGTAGGTGCAGGGGGTCGGATTGCTTTCGTGTGATGGTGTGCCACGTGCCACACACCAACACACGCCGTAACAAGTGCACGATGCCGCGGCGCGGTGGCGGCCGAGCGGCGGCCGCTGCACAGACGCACCGTGCTGACATCCATGCTGTCGTGCGAGTTGTCTTGTTGTGGGGCGCGGTGCTGGCATCCTGCCCACGCGGTGGCGCGGCGCAGAAGTGCCCTAACGTCAACCTCAACTGTGGGAGCAACTGTGTGTTACGCACCACTGCGCCGGTGGGCGGCAAGTGTTGGTATGTGTACACGCGAGAGGCCACCCGGGTGTCAGCGGAGAGTACGTGTAAATCATTGCTAGGCAGCGGTACCACAGTGAAGGACCCTGACGGCGTTGCGCTGCCCCTGACAACCTTGCCCACCTTGGCAACCGTCACCACCGAGGCGGACTCCATGTCATTGTACTCGACAAGCGGGACCAAGCCCTCCCTATGTGGCGGCCTCGTAACTGGTACCGGCACGAGCAACTGCCTGTGGGTAGGTCTTAAATCTACTCTCAGTTCCGGAACAAACACCCGCACTGCATGGGCGTGGTGGAACAATGCGTCAACATACATCATTGACAACGACCCAAATGGAGCCTGGACGCGGCTGTGGGGCACCGAGGAACCAAGAAACAGTTCGCCAAATCAGATGTGCGCCACCATACAACTGGGCTACTCTACAACGGGCGCCATGCAGGACGCTACATGTGGTCAAACCTACGCTGCCTGCTGTGAGTGGCCGTACCCTTATGCGTCCCCATCGCTGTCCCCTACTGTGTCGCCCTCGCCCACATATTCCCCGTCCATATCAGCGTCTCGCACCGCATCGCGTTCCGTGTCGTCGTCGGCAACGGTGACCAGTACCATGACGGTGTCTAGAACCGCGACTGCCACTCCATCCTCGTCCGCCACCCTGACGCGCACCGTCACGCCGACCGCAACCGGCACAAGCACGCAAACACCCACCGGCACCGTGACGCGCACACGAAGCGCGAGCAGCACCGCTACGTGGACGCCCACCGCCACGCCGTCACCCCTGCCGCTTGTGCTGTCATTCGTGACCGCCGTGGCAGCAGGCTCGGGCGACCTGACGCTGACGGGCGTGTTTAACCTGTACCCCACCGACCCCGTTGCCACCGTGTATGCAAACCCGCCCATTGCGCTGGCGCCGGTCACCTACGTCAATGATACGCGCCTGGCGGCGGTCACTACACCCGCCGACGCCATGTGGTCTGACGCGCTCATCACCGTGCGCGCTGGCGGCTACAACGTGTCGTTGCGCAAGTCACGGCTGCCTATTAGCCCGCCACCCACCGTCACGCCGCCAACGGTGTCATACGGCGCCGCCATTGTGATCACCGCGCCGTACGTGGGCACCATGGTACCCACCGCGTTGATGCTCAGCACTCCGTCTGGCGGCATGACGGTCAACTGCAGCGGCCTGGTGGTGTTGAACGACACCTCGGTGACCTGCACGCCCTGGCTGCTGCCGTCTGCCGCATTTGGGGTGCCGCTGTCGCTGTCAGTCCTGCTGCCAAATTCGTTGTCACCTGCCCCGCTGACCGGCGCCTCCGTCACCGTGACGCTGCCCCGGCTGTCCATACTTCCCGCCATCAATACTGCGACCGCACCTAGCGCCCACGTCCCAGTGCGCCTGTCAGCCCCTATGCCGCCGCCCGCTGCGTGGGCGCCGTCATCCCCGCCGCCGCGGTGGACCACGCTAACAACGTACCTGCGTGCTAAAACCCCAACCGGCGCGGTCGCAGCTGTTGTGCAACGCTCAACCGGCTCGTTGCTGGCGTGCGCCGCGCCGGCGCTTGCCGACGGCGCCGTCTTGGTGATGCGCGCCAATCTCTCAATGTTTGCTGCAGCCGCGTCCGGGCGCGATAGCGTGTCGTTTGCGCCACCGACACTTGGCGCTGTCATCCCCACCACGCTGCCAGCTCTGCTACTGCCGGGACCGCCGGCACAGAACCTTACCACCCCACCCGACACCCCGCTGCTGCTGGTAGGCACCCTGTTTGGCAGTGCCGCCGCGCCACGGCTGCAGCGCGTAGAGATTGGCGGCGTGCCGTGCGCCAGCGTGACGGTGCTGAATGCCACCACCGCGGTGTGCCTCGGCTGGGAGTGGCGGTGTGCGCCGGGCAGCGGCGTGATGCGGCTGCCAGTGACGCTGGTGTGGCGCGGCGGGCGCGTGGCAGTGCGCCCGCCAACCCGTACCGTGTCGGTACAAGTGGTGATTGGCCCCACGCTGAAAGCCGTGTCGCCGGCGTTGGTAGAACCCGGCATGACGCTCACGCTGTCGGGCGCCTGGTTTGACGTGGCGTCGCTGGTGCCTGCCTGTGGTGGTCCCTGCCGTGCCGCGGTGACCGCGAGCGTGGGCGGAGTGCCGTGCGCCAACCTCACCTTAGCGGCCACCGGCACGGCTACCTGCATCGTGCCGCCGGGCAGCCTGGCGGCGCCCGGCTACCCAGTGTTGCCGGTGACATTGGTGTCGTCTGCCAGCGTGCCGTCAGCCGCAACAGGTGTCACCGTCACGTACGTGTCGGCGCTGACCACGGCGTGGGCGTCACTACCCCCGTCACCGTCGGCGCCGACCTGCCTGCTGCCGGCCGGTCGACTGGCAGGCGGCGTGGTGCCGTGGCCAGTGCCCATTGCGCTGCACGTGGCGGGCATCGGCAGCGGCAATTGCTGGCTGGAGCTGGTGGACGTGCAGGTGCCGCCGCCGCTGTCGCCAAACGCTTCCAACAACTACGTCGGTGTGGGACTGCCGGCTATCGCCGATGTGGCGTCCGTCAGTTTGGTGGGCGCACCGCAGCTGCGTGTGGAACTCACGCCAGTGGCGCCGGCTGCAACCCTAAACCTGAGTGGAGTGGGCATCTATGGCGACTGCGGCACGCGGCTGGCGCTCGCCGCCACGTGCATGGACAGCCGCGGGAAGGCGTCCGCGCCTGCCACCACGTGGCCAGTGGTGCTGGCCACGCTGCGCGGCGCCTGGAACGCCAGTGCGCTGGCCGCAGCACTGACCGCGCACCCGCTGGGGTTGGACCCGCTGCCGCCGCTGCCCTTCACGTTGACGTGGGACGGCGTCGCCGCGCCGCTCACTGCCGCGGCCTGGATGTCGTGCATCGCTGGCGTGTGGCCGGCGGCCGCATTGGCTGCCGCAGATCCGGAGGGTGTTGCCACGGAGCCACCAACCACCGCACCGCTCACTGCGTACGTGGATGTGGCACCAGTGACAACCGCTGCGCATCACCTAGCCAGCAATAACGGTACCGGTGGTGGTGGTGGTGCCTGCCCAGATGGTGGTGCACAGACGCTGGCGACGTGTTGGGACGCAACGTTTGATGCACTGACGCTGGCATACGGCACCCTGGCAACGTCATACGTGCTGGCAGCAGAGTGCGTGTGGACGCCCACCGGCGAGCGCGTGCGCCTGGAGAGCGTCCACTTTACCACTGCCACCGCTGCCGTGAACTGGACGGTAGCGGCGCACGACTCCACCACGGGCCAGCAATTGCTTGCGCTCTTCCTGTCGGAGCCCGTGCGTGTGCCCGCCGTCATTGATCACAATGTGCCGCTCGCCGAGTGGCCGGCAGCGCAGCCGTCGTGCCGGCTGGTGACAACCAGCACTGGCCACCTGCGCCTTGCCGCTGACGCCGCGTCGGCGACGTATGACGTTACACCGTCCGGCGCGCTGGTGCCTGATGTGGTGGTGGCGGTGGAGGGCACGCCGGGCGAGACAATCGATGTGGCGCTGGTGTGCACGCTGTGGGGTGAGGCGCTCACGTCGGCACCCGTCACGCTGCGCGCCAAGACGATTGCCGTGGCGCCGGCCGCGCCTCGGCCGACCCACTTCCTGCCCACTGACGGTGGCACTCCCACCCTGACGCTGGACCCGCCGCCCGCCTTCCGCGCCGTGGACAGCACTGGCGCACCGGTGGCGGGGCTGGCGTGTACCCTGGCGTCCGCTACCAACGGTGCAGACCTGCGCCGTGCAGATGGCACCCCCACCGTGTCGCTGGTCACGGATGCAGACGGCATGGCGGTGGCGAGCGCGGTCGTGGTGGTGGCCACCTTCAGCGTGCCGACCATGGAGGCGGTGCTGGCGTGCGTGCGCCCCACTGATGACGCCCCGCCGCCGCTGGTGTGGCGCATGGATCTGACGGCCATGGCGCTGCGCGTGTGCGTGCCGCCGCCCGCCGTCACCACCGACGGCGGCGCCCTCCATTCCTGGTCGCTGTCAATTGATGTGGACGGCGGCAGCGGGTGCAACACGTCCGCCCCAATCGAGCCACTGCGCGCGGAAGCCGCCGCCGCGGTGGTATGCGCCATGGTGGTGGAGGCGCAGGACGCTGCCGAGCGCGACGACGACGCCGCTGACACGCCCGCGTACCTGGAGCACGGCACCGTGTTGGGTGCAGATGTTGCCACTGGCGGCGTGGCGTTTGACAACGTGGCGCTCATTGGCGTGCGCGGTCGCAGCTACAACACCACCGCCAGCTGCACGCTGGCGGGCGTGACGATCCCTGGTGTGGCACGGTTTGCGGTGGAAATGCTACGCTGTCCCGCCGGCTCCGCCTCCACCGGCCTCGTATGCAACGCCTGCCCGACCGGCACGTATACTCGCGGCGACAACGAGCCGGCGTGCCTGCCGTGCCCGCCCATTGGCGCGGTGTGCACGCGTGGCATCCTGGCCCTGCTGCCAGGCTACTACCGCCCACCATCCTCCACCGGCTTGGTGGGCCCCGACACGCCGCTGTACCCCTGCTTCAATTCCGCCGCCTGTGAGCTCAATGTCTCCACCGCCGACGGCGGCGCGGAGGTGTACAGCTGCGCGACGGGGTACATGGGCCCGCGGTGCGGCGAGTGCGACCGCGCGGCCGGCTTCGTCATGTCGGGCGACGCGTGCGCGCCTTGCTGGCCAGCGACCAGCACGTGGGCGCTGCTGGCCGGCATCGTGGTGCTGTTCTCAGCCTTCCTGGCGTCGGTGGGCCTCAGCCCCGCCATGCAGGCACACGACGACTCCAACATCGCGCTGAAGCTGCTGCTGGGATTTGTGCAGGCACTGGCGTCGCTGCGCGTGTTCGCCGCCAGCGGCACCGCCCTGTTCCGCAACCTGCTGGGCTGGGCGGAGGGCGTGTCGGCGTCGCCGCTGTCGTCCGGCGCGCTGCAGTGCCAGCTGGGGTGGGGCCTGCTCACACGCTACACCGCCACGGTGGCGCTGCCGGGCGTGGCGCTGGTGGGCTGCGTGGCGCTGGTGGCGGCCTACTACGCCGCCGCCACCTGCTGCTGCCTGCGCTGCCGGCCGCGCGTCTGGGTAGCGGCGCTGAAGGCGTGGGCAGGCCGCCGGCGGCACACCGCCGCCCTCGTGTTCATGATGTTCCTGTGCTACATGCCCATCGTGTCGGCGTCATTCGAGGTGCTGGACTGCTACCCGCGCGCCATCGACGGCGCGTACTGGCTGCAGTCCGACTACGGCGTGCGGTGTTACGTGGGCCAGCACGCGCTCACCTCCATCCTGGCGGTGGTGGTGCTGGTGGTGGTGGGCGCTGGCTTCCCGGTGGGCCTGTACGCCCTGCTGTCGTCCGCGACGGCTGCGGACCTGGCGGAGCCCGCGTTCCACGACGCGTACGCCTTCCTGTACGAGGGCTACCGCAACGAGCTGCAGCCGCTGGGCCTGGCAGAGGGTCGGCGGGCGACCGCGCGGCGGCGCGCGCTTGTGACGATGGCGCCAACGGCGGTGCCGGATGCCATTGGCAGCAGCACGGGTGCCGCCCTGCTGCCGGCGCCCGCGCCCGCCGGCGCTGTAATATGCGTCCGCCTGCGCCGGGTTGTGCGGTCCGACACACTGGCGTGGTGGGAGGCGGCCGTGCTGCTGCGCAAGGCGGGCGTCGTCATGCTGGCGTCCGTCATCACCAACCCGTTCTACCAGGTGGTGGGCGCCGTGTTGTGGTTTGCGGGCGCCATCTTTGTGCAGCAGCACTTCAGCCCCTACGTGCGCCCGCTGTTCAACGGCCTGGAGCTGGCGGTGCTGGTGGACCTGTACGTCACCGCCGCCGTGTCCACCATTCTGCTGCCGTCCGCCGTGTCGGGCTCCGCCTCCGCGCTGTCGTCGACCTGGACCACAGCCTACACGGGTGTGTTGCTGCTCATCAACCTGGGCACGGGTGTCCTCCTCATTGCCGTCCTCGCTGCCACCCTGTTGCACTACCTCCGCCGCACTCTGCGCGGCTCCCCACCCGGCCGTGCCGGTGCCGCGATGACGGCTGGTAGCGACGTGGTCAAGATTCCAAAGAGTGTGCCGCGCGCAACGGTCGGCGCGCTGCTGCCGCCCTCCGCTGCCGCGTTCGCGGTTGCCGTGGCCACTGGTGCCGGCGTGTCGGCTACCGGTACCACTGCCACGCCGGCGAGTGCGAGTGTAGGCGACATACCGGCAGCGGGGACTGCCAGTGGTACCGGTACTGTAACGCGGGTGCGCGCGCGCGCTGTTGACGCGTTTGCTGATGGCGACGTCGGTGTACCGGTGGCGTCCATGAAGCCGCGCCGAATGACGCGTGGTAGCCGCGTGGCGTCATTCATGCCCACCAGCGTGTCATCCACGTCGGCGGCGTCGTCGAGCATGAGCTCGTATGCCGGTCGACGGCTATAATGTCGGTACCGGTACTGAATACGATTCACGCTCCTCCATCGAGCTCCGTGGCCGCTCACTTACTTGTTGTTTGTGTGCCGCTGCGCTGCCTACCAGTAGAGTGTCACTACAGTACCGCTGCCTTGTGTGCCATCCATATGTGTATTGTGCACCGTGTGCCGCCGTTGTTGCCGTTGCTACCTGCCGCCGTCATTGCCGCTTGGCCATGACATGGCGCAGCTGGCGGCGCACCGCGCGGCCAGCGTTTGCTCGTTAATGGCGTGCCGCTTCAAAAAATCGTTGCCGTGACGGCGTGACCTCCGTCAAAACTTGACGTGTTGGACTCCAATCTCCTGGATTATCTCCAACACGTCAAGTCGACAGTTGGACACGTGTGACGTGCCGCTGCACAGCGGCTGCACTGCCGCAGTGTCCGACTCGCAGTCGCAGTCTCTCAGCTGCCAACTTGAAGTGACTGCAGTTGCCCGCCAACACAGACTCGGGGCAGGTGACACAACAAAGCGGAGTGGGTTAAATTTAATTGGAGAGTGGGTTAAAAATTAATGCGGGGCGGGGGGACAGCGCGGGCCATACCCCAAACACTGCAACGCGGGCGCGCGCGCACGTAATTATCACTGCGGCAGTGGTGCCTATCCGCATGTGATTGACGGTGTGGCCCCCAATTTTTGCCCGCCCTTGTGCGTCACCAGCTGCGCCCCCAAACGTGGTCTCTCTTGACGCCTACTGGCGCCATTTTTACGCACATTTATACGTATCCACACGATATTGCGGGCATCTACGCTGGAATATAAATAGTTGGTGTGCTACTGGTGACACTGGTAGTGGTGGCGGTGCCGGTGGTGGCACTGGTGCTGGTGCTGTGACCCCCCAAAGTCCCCTCTTCGCTCCTACTGACGCCATTGCTACGCACTTTTTGCCAAAAATACGCACAAAGAGGGTGTCATAAGGGCCAAAATAGCAGCGCTACCGTCGCTGGGTGTCTGCTTGTAGTTCCTGTGCTTGTATCAGTGCTGCTGGTGTTGCTGGTGCTGGTACTGGAGCTAGAATAGTGCCCCTCTTCTCGCCTTCTGGGGACCTTTCTACGCACATCTACGCCATAAATACGTACAATCGCGCGTTGTCGAGTGCCACTAGGGTGGTGGCAACACACCTGGGTCAGTACTGGTGTTGCCCTTGTGGTGCTGGGACCGGGTCTGGTGCTGGTAGTGACACTGCTGCTGGCACCAGCTGCCTTACCTTCACCACGCGAACTGACGCCACGCGACTACGCACAGCTACGCACAGCTACGTGCTACAAGGGCCATAATAGCAGCGCTGCCGCCGCTGGGTGACTACCGTTGGTTCCTGTGCTTGTAGTGGTACGGGTGGTGGGGCTGCTGCTGTCCCCACTCTACGTCTACTGACACCGTATCGTTGCACCTGCTGCTGCCTCTACGCCCGCCGCGGCGGTGGCGGCGCCTCCTGCTGGCCCCTGCCGCCCCTGCCTGCCACGACCCACGATGGCCTCCTCCACTCCCAGCACCCCCGGGACTGCCACTCGCACACCGGCCGCTCGAACAACACCGGCCGTCCCAACCGGCAGCCCCGCAGCAGCAGCGCTGTCGCCAACGGGGCGCACCCCACGCGCCGCGGCAACGGCGGCACGCATGACGCTGGCCGCCGCTGCACGCTCCCTGTCCCCCTCCACCGACTCCTCCACCTCCTCCTCCTCGTCATCCCCACCACCCTCCCCTGTGCCGGCAGCCGCCGCGCCACGCTCGGCGCACCCACCGCACCCGCCGCCACCACATCAAGATGCCACTGCCACCTCCAACGCTGCCGCCCCCACCAGTGGGGGCGGGCCGGCGGTGCTGGTGAAGGCGCTGACGGAGGCCACCAGCTCCATGCTGCGGCAGCTGGGCCTGCTGGCGGCGCAGCTGCGCAGCCGGCGGCACACACTGCCGGGCGCCGTGCCACCCATCCTGTCCGCCGCGTCGTATGCCTCCGCCTCTGACTACGCGCTGGCGCTGTACACCAGCCTGGATTTTAGTGCCATCCGGCCCGCTGACCTGCCGCCCGCCAGCGCGGCGCCCAGCGTGGAAGAGCTGCGCGCGGTGGGCGCCACACTGCAGCGCGTGCTGCACACCACCGCCGTACTGTTAGCGGCCCGCCCCCTCCTGCCTGCCGTCGCGCCCACCGTGCTGCAGGAGGTGGGTCGCCTCTTCACCGCCAAGCTTGCCACCGCCACCTTCTCGTCCGGCCCACACGCCGTCCCTCCCGCGGCAGCAGTGGCTGTGGGCACGGGGGCCACGCCTTCGACTAGCAGCAGCAGCAGCGCCGCCGCTGCGCCAGCACCAGCGCCAGCGACAGCGCCAGTGACAAGCAAGCCGTCTGCGCCTGCGGTGGCGAAGCGGCGAAAGTCGGCGGCAGCGGCAGCAGCGGCGGCAGCGGCGGCGGCGACGCCAGATGTGGAGATAGTTGAGCCGCCGCCGACAGCAGCATCCGATGGCGCGGCGGCAAAGCGGCCACGGAGGGGAAAGGCGGATGCCGGCGAGAGCGCGCCGGCACCAGCAGCGCCGCCGGCGGCGGCGGTTCCCCCACCGGCGGCACATCCGCCACTGCCTGCGTCATTACCCCCCACCATCGCGCTCCCGCTGCCACCCGTCAACATTCCTTCGTTTGCCACCATCTACCCCGCGGGCGCAGCTGCCGCCACCGCGGCTGCCTCCACGGCGTCGTACCCCGTTCTGCGTGCCGCGCGTGCCGTGCTGGCATGGTCGCCCTCCCTCCTGGCGTCCAGTCGCACCCTCGCGGATAGCGTTGCATTCCAGCCGCTGGCACACCGCGGCGTCTTGTGCCCGCCGCATTCATGCCGCACGCTGCTTGGCGTCACGCCGCCTACCACGCCGCCCACCACTGGCACTTCCATACCGGAGCTACCTGGCGACGCGTTTTGTACGTGCATGCCGTTATTGTGCTTTGTGAATGCTGCGGTTGTAGCCCCCCCCACCCCCCCCCCCCCCCCCCCCCCCCC
>ERZ778022.5393-NODE-5393-length-10400-cov-4.929435_pt1 | contig 10400 bp, 5 predicted proteins | sample MGYA00375752_ERZ778022 | MGnify/ENA primary metagenome ERZ778022 (study PRJEB29350, sample SAMN05389826) | bioreactor metagenome | isolation source: Thiocyanate bioreactor | place: South Africa: University of Cape Town | collected 2014-04-04 ...
CCCCGTGGTGTACTGCATTTGTATGTTGTGTGTGTTGGGGGTGTTCGGGTGGAGGAGGCGTGCCACAACGAAGCTGTGTAGTCCGCGGCTACGTACCTCTCCCGTGCCAATCATGAGCACTGGCACTGCCGTGCTGGCCACTGCGCCTGCGGCCGCCGCCGCCGCCGCCGCAGCTGGTGCCCCTGCTGCCGCTGCCATCGTGTACTGGTAGCGTCTGACTGTCACTGGGAGGGGGAGGCGAGAGGGGCGCGCGTATCCACCAGAAATTATTTACTGGGAAGCCGCACCACTGCCGCACACCGCCCACACACCCCGTCCCACACCAACTTATCCCCTGACGCCGCCGCGCACTGCCCCCACCTGCGCCCTGACATCAAATACCCACCTCATTGCCGCCCCTCTCACCGCGGTGTATGGAAATTTGGTTGGAAAAAATCTCCTCCTCTCTCGCCGCCTGCTCAACTCACTGGAGGAGAGAGGAGAGGAGAGGAGAGGAGAGAGGGGGTAGAGAGGGGTGTGTTGCGCAAAAGTGATATTTGCACCGGCAGCGTGGCACGCAAAATAAAAGGGGGCAGGGTGGCATACGTGGGAGTTTGGAGTTGGGACGCGCGTCATACGTGGCGTTTGGTATCCCGGTTGATTACTTGGTTTGCGGGAATACAACCCTTTGAAGAGAGTAGGAGAGGAGGAGAGCGAGTGAGAGGGAGAGCGAGAGGAAGAGCGAGAGGAAGGGAGAGAGAGACAAGAGTAGCGAGGGTATGTGCTGAGGAGGGGGGACTCGACTTACCCGCCTGCTGCCTTCACTGCTGCCCCCGCTGCCGCCGTGGCGGCCAGCACGGCCGCCTTCATGGCGGCCCGCCAGGCTGGCAACAATGCCGGCATGATCGCGGCCGCCACGCAGTACGCCGCCGCTGCCGCAGGCGCTGCCAAGTATGATATTCTCCTCCTCGGCGGCAACGCCGCGATTGCAGAGAAGGCGGTACGTGGGAGGCCGCATGCGTGGGGATGATGAGCCCCCACACCCACACAACAACCCATGCCCCCACCCCCCCCCCCCCCCCCCCCCCCTCACCCCCAACCACAGTGGGGCGAAGCCGAGGCGCTGCTACGGCAGGGCATGGAGCTGGCGTCGGCCACGGAGGCGGGCGCCACGGCGGTAGGCAAGGCCTCGTTGCTGCTTGTGGATGTGTACAGGGAGCAAGAGAAGTATGCGCAGGCGCTGGCGCTGGCACGCGCCTGCCCCCCCACCTCGCCCATCGCCCTCCGCATGCTGGCACGCGAGGCAACGGTGCTGTATGCGTGTGGTGAGGTGGGCGCCTGCATTGACCTGCTGCGCGAAGGCATTGCACGCCTGGCGCCGCCGCCGCCGCCGCCGCTGTCAGATGTGCCAGACAAGGGCGGCGGCGCCGGCGGCGCGGGTGGCGACAGCGGCGGCGGCGGTGCGGGTGGCGGTAGCGGTGAGGGTGCCGATTCGGCACGCCTGCGGCTGTGGCTGCACCGTGCGCTAGTAGATGCAGAGGAGGCGCGCCTGGTGCGCGGCAGCGAGGCGGCGGATGATGCCGGCACCACGTTGCGCGATCGGTTGCTGCGGTACGGCGTGTTTGCACTGCAGGCGCAGCGCGCGCTGCTGGAGGAGCTGCTAACAGCGCGGGCGGCGAGCACGGCGCCCTCCGTTGTGGTGGCGGCGTGGTGCGTGCGCCACGTGCAGCTTGCAGCTGATCGTGTGAAGGCTGCCGCAACCATGCCAATAGCATCCGTGCTGCCCACCGCACCGGCCGCCACCGCCGCCGCCGCGTCTCACGCGTCTGCGGTGGGCCGCGTAGCTTGCAATTCCACCGGCACCCACGGCTACGACGCCTACCTGCGTGCTGCTGCCAAGCTGCAGGACATTGTGCAGTACGCCATGCGTGTGCTGGTGCCGGGGTGGGAGGGGTCAGGAAGTAGCAGCAGTGGCAGTGGCGGTGGCAGCGCTGCTGCATTGGGAGTGCACACGGCCCCCGTACATGTGCGCCGCGCTACGCGGGCGGTCGCCGAACTGGGCATTGTGTATGCATGGCCCAGCAGCCCGCCCGCGGTAACGGCAGCGTTGCGGCAGCACCTGGTGCAGCTGGAGGATTTGAGCAGCGAGCACGCCAGCTGGGTGACGCCGGTGATGGGTGTGTTGCTCAATGCCGCCGCCATCCCGCCGCTGGTGGGCGCCTCCCGTGATTTTACGCCGCACATGCTCCGTAAGTCGGAAGACGAGGCGCGGCGCGCGGCAGCGGGCGCCAGTGAGGCGGTGCGCATGATTGGCCGCGCGGCAGTGGCGGCGGTGCCGTGGGCGGCGTCCGCGTTGGCAGCCACACAGTTGACGTGCGGCCCCAGCGACAAGGAGCTGGCAGCGCGGCGGGCGCATGCGGCAGCGGCGGTGGAGCTGCTGGATGCGGCGCGGGCGCACTGCCGGGGTGGGCGGCCTGCACCGCCGGCGGCATCGTTGACATGGATTGGGTCCCCGCTGTCGCCCGGCAGCGCCAGTGGCAGCGGCATCACCGCTGCAGAGGCGGCTGCCATGGCCGTGCCAGGCGCCGACTTGGATATTTGTGGCTTCCTGGCAGCGCTGTCGGCGCCCACGCCCGGGTTGGTTATGCCGGCCATCGTGACGGACGTGGATTCGGTGCGCTCCCTGCCTGCCGCCTACTTGCAGCCGCGCGAATCCTCCCGGTACGCCCCCGAGGCCGCTACGGTGTGCCCTGTCGCACCAACCAGTGTGGTGGGCCTTGGCCTGGCGCTTGCGTCGGTTGAGGCACGCGCCGGTGCCAGTGCCAGTGCCGGCAGCAGCCGCAGTGACGTTGGCATGGAGTCGTGGCTGGCGGCCGACAGCGACGCTGCGACCGCCGTGGCGTACCTTGCCGCCGTGGCGCGCGATGCAGCTAGCATGCCACGCACCCTTGCCACCTACGCCGCAGCGTGGGCCACGCGGTACCACCTGGCGGTGCTGCGCGGCGCGCTGACTGACATTGACGCCTTCACGGACGAGCGGTTTGTGGACGCGCTGACGTTGCTGGCGGTGTCACCCGCCACCCTCCCCGCTGCGGCCGTCGCCGTGCGCGCTGTGCAGGCTGGCGCCAGCGCGGCCGCGGCGCTGCGAGGCCGCATGGACGAAGGGTCGGTGCCGCAGACGAACGCCGGCGCACTCATTGTGGAGGCGCTGACGCTGCGGCTGCAGGGCCTGACGGTGGCGCTGTCAGCGCGGCTGGGCGGCCTAGTCGCGGCGCCAACTTGCGCCCCTGCGCTGCCGCCTGCCGTGGACACCGGCAAGGCGGTGTACGCCGCGCTGTCGGCGCTGCGGCGCATCGCGGCGGTGCGCACGTCACACGACTTCTTGGCGTCCCTCACGCCAGCGGAGCGCGTGGCGCCTTTCCTGCCCCTCCTGCACCAGTCTGCCTCCCTGTTGGCGGGGCACGGTGTCACGAGCGGGGTGGCGGCGCTGGCGCTGGACGACGCGCCGTGCAGCGACGTGTGCCGCGAGCTGGCCACCGCCATGGCGCTGTCGCCGCTGCCGGATCACCGTGCCGCGGCCGAGGTGACAGCCTTGCTGCAGGAGGCGATGGCGCGTGGCCCCGCACGCGCGCGCCCCGCCGCCCTGCTTGGTGCCCTTGCCGCTGCCGCTGCCGCTGCCGCTGCCGGCGCCGGCGCGGCAGCCGCCACGCCATCCGTCCTGCTGCCAGACGTGTGCATCAGCCAGCCGGTGCGGATGAGCGTGGACGAGTACGTGGCATCCGCTGCCGCTGCCGCCGCCGACGCCGCCGCCCCGGGCATGCCCCTCCCGCCCGCATACGGCGCGCAGGCGCCGGCCCTGCCCCAAAAAGCCTCCAAGTTTTGGGCGTTCGCGCTGGATGCCGACCCCCGCCTACCCCTGGCGGTGGTCAGCTTGGCAGACGCGTATGTGGTGCACGCCGCCGCGGACGGCGACAGCGCGACGACGGGTGCGGCGTTGCGTGCGCGGCTGGCAGGCGCCACCGCTGCTGGCGGCCTGGTGGAGGGGTGGGCGCACTGCCGCACCGGCGCGGTGGAGTACACGGCCGCCTGCAGCGCGCTAGTGGCGGCGGCCAACGCGCGCCGCATCACGTCGCTGCTCAGCCACCACGACATGCTGGATGCCGCTGGCGCGCAAGCCGCCAGTTGCGCTTTTTCGCCGCACCTGCCCACGGAGCGCACGCCGAGCACCAGCAGCACGAGCAGCGCCGATGCCGGCGTACCGCTGCCGTCGCAGCGCACCGTGGACGTGCAGCTGGCAGTGGCGGCGGAGCAGGACCGGGTAGCTGCCGCCGCGCTGGGCGCCGCCAAGGCGTCATTCCACCGCGCGCTGTCCACCCTGCCCGGCGCGCTGGCGCCCTCTGCTGCCTTTGACCGCCTCGCCGAGGAGACCGCCGCGGCGCTAGCGCTGCCGCCTGCCGCCAGTGGTAGCGGCGGTGGTGCCATCACTGGGCGCAGCAGCAGCGGCAGCAGCACAGATTTGACAGGCGGCAGCGAAGGCGGCGGTGGTGGTGGTGGTGCGGCAGCGGTGGCGGCGCCGGCAGCCAGCGACGTGATGGAGTACTCCTCCACCGTGCGGTTTGCGGCGCGCTGCTGGCGCGGGTTGGCGGGCGTGTATCGTATGCTGGGCGCGCAACGCACGGCGGTGAAGGCATGTGAGGCGGCGCTGGAGGCGCTGGCGTTGCTGGCAGCGCCGCCGGCCGACTGCGTGCCCACCCTGCTGCTGTACGCCGAGTGCCAGCACGCCATGGCGGCGTACGAGTCGGCGGCATGTGCGCTGGCGGCGGCGCTGGCGTGGCAGCCGGCGGACGTGGTGGCGTGGTACCAGCTGGCGGTGACGTGCCGCTCCCTGGCGCGCCGTGCCATTGGCGACGGCGTCATGGGTGCGGGCCTGGCGGCCACGTCGCTGGGTGTGCAGGCTGCCTGCCAGGCCATCGCGGTGGTGGCAGACATGGGGGTGGTGAGCGGCGGCGGGGATAGCAGTGTCGGACGGGCGGGCGGGCCTGACTACGGCCCTGTGTACGTGGATGCGCCGCGCGTGGCGCCACAGCTGGCGAGCCTGCTGGCTGCTGTGCCTGCCATTGTGGCTGGCCGCGTGGGGTGTGACGGCGGCCATGCGGCGACGGCGGTGGCTGCCGTGCTGCGCATGACGCGCAGCGACGCCGTGCCGGCGCCGCTGTGGAAGGTGTTGGGTGACCTGCTGACGGTGGTGTACGACGCCGCGCCGACCGCGTACGGCGACGTAGCATCCGCTGCCGCCGCCCTTCTACCGTTTGACGCCGTCGCCAGCGTGCATACGCACTTGGAGGGCTGCACCCCCGATATCCGCCCGCTGCGCCCGGTAGGTGCGCCGCACGTGGTGACCTGGCTGGCTGGCGGTCTGTCGGTGGCGGCAGCAGCTGCGGTACGCACGTCGCCAGCGGGAGGTGGTGACGCCGCCGGCGGCTTCCCGGTGCCGGCCACCGTGGCTGCCACCGCCACTGCGTCGTATGCCCCCCTGCTGGCGGTGGCTGCCACTGCGGCGCCAGCGGCGTACGCGCATGGTGCCGACGCGGCGGTGGCTGCAGCGTGTGCTGCTGGCGCTGCCGCCGGTGACACTGGCCTGTCTGCCGCTGATGCCGGCCTGCCGGTGGCTGCCGCTACCCCCTTGTGCGCCATCCTGTGCGACATGGGCCGCGCGCTGTACCTGGCGCACCTAGCAGTGGCATATGCGGCGGGTTCCACCGGTGGCGTGCTGTCTACCGCCGTCCTGGCTAGCCCGCCCGCGCCGGCCGCCTGGCTGCGCAGCGTACTGAGCTACGGTGCGCGCCTGCGCGCGCTGGCGGAGCAGGTGCACCGCGCCGCGCTGCGCGCGCACCCCGCCAACGCACGCGCATGGAACGGGCTGGGTGTGACGGCGGCATGCGCGGCGACGGCGCAGCACGCGCTGCTGCGCGCCGTGGCGCTGCAGGGTGGCGGCATTGCGCTGGTCAACCTGGCGGGCCTGTACACGCAGCACGGGCAGCTGGGGCTGGTGGCAGACGTGCTGCTGCAGGCGCAGCACAAGGACCCCAATAATACCGCCATGTGGCTGGAGCGCGGCTTGAACGGCGAGGCAGCGACGGCGCTGCGCCTGGCGCCGGCGGACGGCCTGCCGCGCGCCTCCTTCCTGCTGGCCACCGGGCTGTGCAGCCACCCAGCCGCCATCGTGCCCGCCCTCTTCCACTACCTGTCCAGCGCGCCGGCCGCGTGGGTAGGCATCAGCAGCAGCAGCGGGCGGGGTGGCAGCGGTGGCGCTGGCAGCGGTGGCAGCGCGGAGGCGCCATGGGCCGCCGCGCTGGCGCGCATTGAGCGCATTGCGGTGTGGGAGGCAGAGGTTGCCAGCTTTGCAACGCTGGCGGCGGAGCGCGACGGCGCTAACCCGCTGGCACTGCTGGCGTGCGGCCGCGCCGCTGCCACCACCGCGTGGCATGCCACCTTCGCGGGTGCGTGTGTGGGCGGGGTGGGTGCGCCGGGGCTGCCTGGTGCTGCCGTGCTGGATGCTGGCGCGCTGCTGCGTCTTGCGCTGCCGTTCCGCCGCCCGGCGCCGCCGTCCGCCGCATCGCGCACGATTGCGGGCACCCTGGCTCGCGCGTGGCGGCGGGTGGGTGTGGCGTACGACGGCGTGGCGCGGCAGGCCACGGCGCTGCTGCATGCTGCCGGCGGCGCGGCGGCGGTGGAGGCGGCGTTGGATGGCGGTGAGGAGGGCGCCCGCATCCTACTGGAGGCGCGGCTGGCGGTGGCGTACGCTGCGGTGACGCGTGCAGCACTGGCGGGCGCCGGGGCGGCTGGCGTGGCGGCGGGCGAGTGGGCAGAGGGTGCGGCGTGTGCCGCCAGCGTGTTCCGCGCCGCCGCTGCGTCAGCGCCTGATGACTGCGATGCGGCGGGCGCGTGGAGCGAGGCGCTGCATGCCGCGGCGCTGGAGGGCATGGCGGCGCGCACCCTGCCGCCCTTTGTGTCGCCCGCGGACGCGGTGCTGGCGGGCGTGGTGTATGTGACGGGCTTGGTGGTGGGTGGGCAGGTGGACGCCGCCAGCAGCGCGCTGGCCACACTGCGAGCCGCCGCATGGGTGCAGGCAGCGCCGGGCGCCATGCGTGTGCAGCTGGACGTGCTGCTGCTGCGTCTGGTGGCGGCTGCCAGCTTGTCGCTGGCGGGAGTGGAGCGTGCCGCCACGCTACTGCGCGAGGCGGCAGAGGGCGGCAACGCTGCCTCCCTGGCGACGCTGCTGCCGCACGCGGTGGAGCTGGCAGGCGCACTGGGTGACGCGCCGCTGGTTACCACGCTGACGGCGCGCTGCACTGCCATCGCGCCGCCCGCCCTCCGCCACACCATTGGCGCCATGACGGTGCATGCGCTGGCTGGTGTGGGTGCCGCCGCCGCGCTGCGTGCTGCTGAGGCGGCAGCTGTCGGCGGCGGCGGCGTGCTGCCTTGCCTGCTGCTGGCAACCTGCCGCGGGCGTGCAGCGGCGACGGGCGGCGCGACTGCCGACGCCGCACGTGGCGCAGCTGCCGCTGCGCGTGACGCGCTGGCGCGCTGGTATGGCGACCGCCGCCTGCACTACCGCATGGCGCAGGAGGGCCAGGGCGGCGCTGAGCTGGGTGCTGACGGCGTGGTGCTGGTGGGGTCACCCGGCGCGTCCTTTGTGGAGGCGGTGCTGGCAGCATCTGAGCTGAGCGCGGAGATGCCAGCGGGTGTTGGTGCAGCAGGTGGTGCGGGTGGTGCGGCGGACCCCGAGGCGCGCGGCCGGCTGCTGCCTCGTAGCATCCTTGCTGCGCCGTGGCTGGTGTCAAGCAGTTTGTAGGGCCCTAGGGCGTGTGACACTGTGCAAACTGATACATTAGGAGTAAACAACGATAGATAATTGAAGCGGTGCAGCGGCACACAGGGTGTCACGCCACCCGTAATAATGACAGCGATTGACAGCGACAACACAACATCACAGGAGTATGCACCTGCTGCCACGCGCGTCCCCCCTACCTACTACACCATCCGTACTCACTCGTCGCCGCCGCCACCCTCACCACCCTCACCCTCGCCACCACCTGCGCCGCCTGCTGCTGCCGCCTTGGCGGCGTCCGACGCAGCCTTCCGCACGACGCTGGCGGCTGGCGGCATGGGCGTCGGCTCGTCGGACGCCGCCTCCCGCTCCCCTACCAGCGACTGCAGCCACTCCAGCGCGTCCTCGCTGGTCATGCGGAACTCGGGCTCGTACCGGCAGCACTCCACCGCCAGCGTGAGTAGGGATGGCGGCGTGTCAGCGGGCGCGGAGGCGCGCAGCTCGTCCAGGTCCAGCTGGAACTTGGTGCGGGGGCCGCGCACCAGGAAGCCGTCCAGCCCCGGCACCTTGCGGTAGATGAGCTCCCACAGCACGATGCCAAACGAGAACACGTCGGCGCGCTCGTCGTACGGCTCCCCAAAAATGACCTCCGGCGCCATGAACTCGTCGGTGCCGCAAATGGTCATGGCCGTCGCCGTCCCCTTGCGCGCCTTGCGCGCGAACCCGTAGTCCGCCACCACGCACCGCCACGCGTCGTCCACCTATTACGGGGGGGGGGGGGGGGGGGGGGGGGGGGGTGCATGTGCGAACTGTCTGATTAGGCGTCCCCGCTCCCACCCACCACGCGCGCGCGCACGCACCAGAATGTTTTCTGTCTTGATGTCGCGGTGCACCACGTCGTGCTCGTGCAGCGCCGCGATGCCGGCCAGCGCGTCGCGCGCCAACCGCGCGCGCAGCTTCCACGGCAGCGGCACGCCCGACTTGGACACCAGGGTGCCCAGGTCGCCGCCGTTCATAAACTCTGTCACAATGTACACGCTGGCGGAGCTGCCGCCGTGTGCCGGTCCGCCCTCCTTGCTGCCCATCTCCATCGCCACGCCGTGGTACTTCAGCAGGTTGGGGTGCGTGAGGCCCCTGCAGAAGATTGAGGTTATGGGGTGGGGGGCTTCAGTGGTACGTAGGCGAGGGGGTTCGGTGGCAAGCGCAAGCGCAGCCACAAACGTACCTGAGCAGCGCCACCTCCGTCTCCAGGTACTTGGCGGCGTCCTTGCCGCCCATGGCCATCTTCTTCACCGCCACCGTGGCGCCCGCGTACTTGCCGCGGTACACCTTGGAGAAGGCGCCGTGTCCAATCTCGTCCCCCAGCTCAATGGCAGACACCGGCAGCAGCGAGTCTGCCGACGAGCCACGGAAGCCGTCAGGTAGCCGCGTATCCATCTCCTCCCCCTCCACCACCGCCGCCAGCTTCATGCCGCCGCCGCCGCCCTTCCCACCTCCGCCACCGCCGCCCCCGCCGCCGCCGCCGCGCGCCGCCATGCGTTGGCTCCCGCCGGAGTAATGGCGCCTGCCACCAGGTTGAAAACGACGGGCCAGATGACCAGGATCACGGCGTCGTGTTCTATGCCCCGCTGCCTTGGTTTTTCTCCCACTACCGGTACGTGTGTCGGTGCCCCAGCTCCCTGACTCTCCTCTTGCGTCTCTCGCCCGCTCGTTACCTCCTATCTCCCTCTCTCTCACTGCCTTCCCCTACCTCCCTCAGCTACCCTCCTCTCCCAGCTACCCTCCAGTCTACCCTTCTCACCACTATGATACCCTTCTCCCCTCTCTCCCCTCGCTCTCTCCTCTCCTCCTTCTCTCCTCTCCTACTGCTCTCTCTCGCCGCCTACTACCCAGGATAGTCTCGGATGTTTGGGAATGCGCGCTGAGAGGCGACGGGGTTGGGAGGGCGCGCGCGTGCGGAAACACACAAATAGGGGCGGGGGAGGCCAATGCTGCAAATAATGGCACGCGCCGCCGTGCGTGGAGTGGTGTGCGTGGGCATGGATTTGGGGGGTAGGGCGGTGCTTTGTTATTTAATGCACTCTCTGGTTAATTTAATGCACTCTCTGGTTAATTTAATGCACTCTCTGGTTAATTAACCAGGGGCAGGGTTCAACCATAAAGCACTCCTCTCGCCGCCTCCCCTCTCTCGCCGCCCGACAACGGCGACGATCGGACGAGGCAGGGCGATATGATGGAGGTGTCCGACTCAGTCCGGGGGCAACTATGGAAAGTAGATGAGACGCCTGCAAGCAACACAGGCGTGGATAGCACACAATGAACAAACTACAACCCAAGGGCAAGCGTCGGTGTGGCAGCAGCAGCCGCGGCGGTGGCGGGATATGCGCGCATGGCAGCATCAGCAAGCGTGGCGGCCGTGTCGGGACCCGTCTCCGCCACCATGGCAGCAAACGTGCCGCCACCACCGGTGCTGGTGCCCTCCAGGCGTGGCGCCAGGCCCAGCAGCGCCGCCGGCGCGTCGTACTCCACCACGCGGCCGGCGTCCAGCACCAGCACGCGGTCGCAGTCCATGATGGTGTGCAGGCGGTGC
>ERZ778022.5396-NODE-5396-length-10397-cov-5.223168_pt1 | contig 10397 bp, 3 predicted proteins | sample MGYA00375752_ERZ778022 | MGnify/ENA primary metagenome ERZ778022 (study PRJEB29350, sample SAMN05389826) | bioreactor metagenome | isolation source: Thiocyanate bioreactor | place: South Africa: University of Cape Town | collected 2014-04-04 ...
TGCTGATAACAAAGCGCATATATGACACTACATAATGGCAACGCACCTCCGCGTCTCGCAGGCGCGCCGTCAGCGCCGCCACCTCTGCGGCAGCCGCGGTGGCGCCGGCGCCTGCCACGGATGCTGCCGCTGCCGCGGACTCTGCGGCCGCCAGCTTGGAGGTCAGTACCTCCACCTGTCGCGCCTGCGCCAGCACAACCGCCACGCCGTCCATGGGAGCCAGCACTGCTGCTGCCACCGACGACGCCGCCGCCTCGGCACCCAGCACGGCGGCGGTGGTGGCAGAGGCAAGGGCGTCCCACAGGCCCGCCGCCGCTTCGCGCTGCCGGCCCACCGTGCCCAGCGCCATCAACTGCTGCAGCACCGTTACCGCCTCGGAGTACCTCCCTGCAGACGCCGCCGCTGCCATGATGCCCGCCGCCAGCGCGCCCGGGTCGGTGAGCTGCACGCCGCTGCCGGCGTCCGTGGCCGCCGCGTCGTCTGCCGCGCTGTCCTCCCGGTATGCCTCCATCTGCTCCCGGATGGTGCTCACGTGCCGCTCCACCCGCATGCGCCGCTGCTGCGCCTCTGACGGCAGCGCCGACGCGCCGGAGCGGGTGTGTCCGCTGCGGCGCGGCCCCGTGGGCGACGGCGCGCTTGCCACCACACGCTCCACGCTCGCCAGGTCTGGTTCCAGCGTCGCCATGACGGCATCCAGGCCGCACAATGCCAGCAAGCCGCGCTGCTGGCAGCGCAGCTCCAGGGTGGGTGCGTTGGCCACCACCTGCTGCAGGTAGGTTGCTACGGCAGCGCGCTCCTCCCACACCGCCTCCACTAGGTCGGAATCAGCGTCGGCGGCAGACGGCGGCGGCAGCGGCGCCGCCAAGTCTTCCACCAGCAGGCCATATGCCTTGCTCACGCCCAGATCGCGCTCCACCTCTTCCATTGACCCCGCCACCGCCGTCAGGCCCGCCTCCCCGCACTCCTCGCTCGCCACCAGCATTGTCATCACCTGCAGCGCCGCGGTCCGGATGCGCAGCCGCACGCGCTCTTCCGCCCACGCGGCCGCTGACAGCGGCGCTGGCGGCCGCAGCGGCACGCCGCGTGTTGTCTCCACCGCCGGTGCCACCCGTGAACTGCTCACCACGCACCGGCCGTACGCCAGCACCACGGCGGAGATGAAGTCGGGCGACTCAACCACGACGGCAAGGCCGCGCTCCGTGCGCATGGCGGCGTCTACTGAATTTACCACCAGGTCCATGGCTGCCGCCAGCCCCGCCAACAGCGCGCCGGGCTCCAGGTGCACAAGAAGCGCCGCCGCCACCCCCACCATGCCGTCCGCCGCAAAAAACTCTGCCAGCCATGCCGGCGCCGCGCTTGCCAGCTCCACGCGCAGCGTCTCAGTGCGCACCGCCGACATGCCGCCCGGCTTCATCAGCTCCGCCACATACTGCGCCGGCGACATTGGCGACAGTGCCGCGGCTGCCAGAGCGGGGGCGGGGGCAGGGGCAACCGACACAACTGGGACCACGGAGGCAACAGGAGCGGCTGGGGGTGGAGCAACAGGAGTGGTTGGGGCTGGGGCAACAGGAGCGGCTGGGGCAACAGGAGCCGGGGGCAGGGCACGAGCGGGTGCAGATGATACGGCGGCAGAAGGCGGGGGCGAGGCCGCTGCTGGCGCCGCCGCTGGCGCCGCAGCCGCCGCCACAGCAGCATCAGGCGGCTTGCCCGCTGACGGCGGCGAGGTGGCTTCCGCCGCCTTCTTTCCCCATTTAAACATGGTGCCGGTTGTGCTGCGGCCTTGCAGCGGCCGTTGTTAGCGTTGCAGCTGCTTGGTCACGTTGCGGCTGCTACCGGTCGAGGCCGTTGGGTTTGGCTTGTCCCAGTTGCTGCAGACTGCTGCTACTTGACCCGGCGCTGGCGTTGCCTGCCCACTGCTGCTGCTCCCGCTTGGTCCTTAGTCCAGTTTCCCAGATTGCTGCTGCTGCTGCTTGACTTTCGCTGTCGCACCGGCAGAGGCTGCTTGCTCGGCTGCTAGGAGGTGGGTTCTGCTGTTTTCCAATAAGATGATATCAATAAATCGTAGCGCTGCAATCGGCATAAAACAGGGCGGGTACCTATCACCACCCTATAAGCGTACACCAGCACTGCAATTTGCGTGAAAATTGTGTGGCATTTATAATGCTATCTTGTTGCATATCCACCACACTCCCACCACATCTCCCCACTGTGCTGCGACGGCAGCATCGCTCTCTCATCTCCCAACTTCAATGTCAGTCGTACGAGGCAGGCGGCGGTGGCACCGCCAGCAGGTACACAACACCATCGATACGCGCAAAGACGCCGCCGGCAATCGCAAGGCAGCAGTCTGGCAGCACCGCTGCAGCAGTTATGGCGGGTGGCACGCGTCCAAGCACGACAGCCGGCACGTGTGCAGCGACACGAGTGCTCGCAGCCGTGGCCGCGGCGGCAGCGCGCGTGTCCCACAGCTGGACAGTGCCGTCCCCAGTCACGGATACAAGGCGGCCGTCTGGCAGTGCAACCAGTGCCACCACGGTGGTGAGGTCGGACGCCTCGCCGAGTGAGACGCTACTGCCACCTTCCCACAAGCGCACCGTGCCGTCACCCGACCCACTCGCCAGCCGGCCATCAGCCAACACCGCCAGGGTGCGCACCCCACCAAGATGGCCTGTCAGCGTCGCCACGCAGGTACGTGCGCCGACATCCCACACCCGCACCGTGTGATCTATTGATCCGCTGGCCAGCGCGCCGTCCGGGAGAACCGCCAGCGCTCGCACACTGCCTCTGTGCCCTTCCAGCACCGCCTCCATAGCGGCCGCATCCACATCAACTAACTGCACCTTGCCGTCGTCGCACGCGACAGCGAGGCGGCCATCAGCCAGCACCGCAAGGGCCCACATATTGCTGCTACAGCCCACGGTTGCACGGCATGCGGGTGGCGTGCAAGCCACGTCCCACACCTGAATGCATCTGCCAGGCTCAAAATGGGATTCCATGCCAATGGCCAGTCGCCCGCCGGGTAGTGCAGCCAGTGCCGCCACCATCCCACTTGCCCTCAACCAAGCCACGAACTTTCTGCCGCTATCCAACACGTCCCACAGCCACACCCCGTCATTCCCGGTGCCGCACGCTAGCCGGCCACCTGCCAGTACCGCCAGCGCTCTCACCTTACAAAGCTCGTGCACCAGCTGGCCGGCTGCTGCTGCGACGCACCCACGTTCGCGACACGCCGCCAGTGCGGCAGAATGCAGGTCAGTACCACAGCTGAACAGCTCGCGCAGCGCAGGCAGGTGGTCCAACGTGGCGCCGCGCGTCACCTGCTGGCATGAAGTCAGGCGCAGCTCCTCCAGTCCCGGCGGCAGGCTCGCCACCAGACGGTCTCCAATCCCCGTCTCACTCACGTTCAGCTTCCGCAGCGCTGGTAAGTGCGGCAGCGCGGCGGCGGATGTAAGCTTAGCGCACCTCGAAACGTCCAAGAAGCACAACGAGGGCGGCAAGCTTGCCAGGGACTCGTCGCAAATGTTAACATCTGAGACAGAAAGCGTGCGCAGTGCAGGAAAGTGTGCAAAGCTAAATTCCGACGACGACCAAGCGTAGTCAAGGTGCAGCTCTACCAGGCCCGCCGGTAGGGTCGCCAGCGTAGTGTTGCACAATGAGCTGTATGTGGCGCGCAACACCCGGAGATGTGTCAAATGCTCCAGTGACGCGCTGGCCAGCAAGTCGCGCACAGAATTAATGTCCAGCTCCTGCAGAGACGGCGGCAGGCACGCCGCCCCATCACGTAGCAGTGCCCCCGCCCCCCTGCAACGCAGCGACGTCAGCGCCGGCAGGTGCGCCAAGGTGCCACGCGTAGTCAGTCGATCACAACCACTGATATCCAGGGAGCGCAGCGGGGGCGGTAGGCTGAGAATAAGGTCGTCTGTCACATGCGACCGGGAGCGAAGGTCGAGGTGCATGATCCCAGTCAGCGCCGCCGCCAGCGGTGGGCTGCCATGCATGGCAGCAGCCCGGTCCGTCAGCCTTGCACCCACTGCGCCTGGCAGCGCCGCGCGCATCCGCCCCAAGTCGTACACGGGGATGCGCGTGTCTGCCCACGGCACGCCCGCCACCACGGCCGCCACCGCGGGGTGCAGCCGCCGCAGGCGCGTTGCATCCACCGTGTCCAGGAGGGCAAAGATGGAGGCCCCCGTCACCACGTTGCCCGCCAGCAGCCGCACCAGCAGCGGCACGTCCACCTCATCCGCGGCGGCCATCCTCCCGGTACTTGTTACCGACTAAGTTAGGTACGGTCGTGCTGTAGATGTGGTACGGTGGTGCCGGTACTACCATGAGGGGCGTCTTAACAGCGGATATGGACCACACACAGCATGAAGCAGGTGGAAAAGAGTCCCACATCAGCAGTTCAGCATACGCTGCAGCTTCCTCTCAAATATTGCGGTCATTTGCCACTTACAATGATATGTACCACCACCCCCAATCTGGCACCACTGCACTACCACCACTCGGAGTGATGTGACACAGCGGCGAAACCTTTCGGCTCTCCTCTCCTCTCCTCTCCTCCTCTACTGGTCTCATAGTACGGGTTAGAGGGGCTGCGTTGAGGTGAGCGATCTCGTGAGCGGGCCAGTCTCGCAAAAGACTGCCGGTGGCAACACGCGCGTATGGCACTGTTGTATCGGAAGCACGCGTTGTTTGTCACTGTTGTTTGAGCCGTGTATGTGAATTATTGGTGTGAGTGACCCTCTCCTCTCTCCCTCTCCCTCTTTACTCATTGCCTACTCGCTACTACTGTCTCTCCTGCATACTTGTTGCTTTGTTCCAGTGGCCCCTGTGGCTCAGCTGCACCTGGCTTTCAGCCAGTGCTCATTTGCAGGAAGCACCTGATTGATCACTTCTGGCTGCTGCTGCTGCTGTTGTTGTAGACTTGCATCCCCCGCTGGCCGGCCGCCACGTCATCACCACCACCAACGCACCAACGCACCACCACCATAACCAACCACCACCATCAACCGACCGCCGCCACAACCACAACCAAACCATGGCGGCATTGCCACTCGTGGCGGCAGCTGCCGCGCTGCTGACGGGCGCGTGGGCGGCGGCAGGCAAAGGGGAGGCAGAGGCGTTCCCAGCCGCAGCAACGGCAGCGGCAACGGTGGCACACGCGCTGGACTGCCTACCGCCGACGCCATTGGCAAAGCTGCCATCATCGGCAAAGACGCCGGTGCCAAGCACGCCGCCCGGAGATGAGGCTGCCGGTACGGGCACAGCAGCGCCGCACGGCTGCTGGCAGGCGGCGGACGCCATGTCCACCGCGGAGCAGCGGCGGTTGCGTGCGCTGACGGCGCTGGCGTTGCTGCGCGGTGGCTGGCGGGTGGAGGGGGAGGCGGGGGAGGAGGGTGGTGGTGGTAGTACCGCCGGCAGCGGCGTCGGGGCTAGTATGGCGACAGTTGTCAGCACCCGCGTGGATGGCTACGTGACGGGGTGCGATGCGCCCATCGTTGCCGCGCGGTATCGCTGGAGTCTAGACATCCACCGCGCCGCATTTGAGGCGGCGGGCCGGGCGGGCGGCGACGCCGTGCTGCTGTACTGCGATGATGCAGCGCTTGGCTTGCGGGTGTCCCTCACCGCCCTCGCCTCCGCTGCTGTGCCCGGTGCGCCGGCAGCAGCGTACCGCCTACGCGTGGCTGTACCAGGCGGCGCTGCGACCGTTGCATCGCCTGCAGGACTGGCGAGTACGATTACCCCGCTGCCAGGCATGGGCGTGGCGCCGGCACCGCTGGATGGCGCACGCATGACGCCTGCCGTGCGCTTGGCGCGGGTGGCACGGCTAGCGGCGGTTGTGGGTGCGGAGGAGGGGTCGTCGGTGCGGGAGGTGGCAGATGCTGCTGCCCGCGCAGCCCCGCGTGTGGCAAGCGCGCCGCTGGTGGTGGAGGTTGAGTTGGACGGCCCAAGCGCCGGCAGTAGCAGCGGCGGGACGCGGGTGGCAGTGACCGTTGATGTGGTAGGTAATGTGCTGGCAGACGGTGCCATGCTGGCGGTGGCGCTGCCCCTCCCATCGTCGGCCGCCGCCGATACCGCCGCCAGCCTGCATTGGAATTTGCCGGGCTGCCCCCTGCGCCGCATTGTGGTACCCACGCACGACATGCTGCTGGTGTCGTCCCCTGGCGGTGCTGGTGAGGCAGGTGCCGCTGTGGCACCCGCTGCGTCGTCCGGCACCCTGCTGGCAGTGTTGGAGCCGGCGTCCGTCACGCGCTCCTGGCCCGCCACCCTGCCGCCGTCACCGATCACACCCGGCGGCACATGGGTGCCGCTGCCAACCGGCCTGGCGCCACATGGTGTTGTAACTGCTTCCCCGCCGCCCCTGCCGCCGCCGACCGCCGCTGCTGCACCGCCGCCCACCCCCGCCACTGCCGCCACTGGCGACGGCGCGCTGGTCGTGCCGCGCCACATTGCGGTGGTGATGGATGGCAACGGACGGTGGGCGCGCAGCCGCGGGCTGCCGCGCACGGAGGGGCACACGGCGGGCGTGGAGGCCATCCACCGCATCATCCGTGGCTGCCGGCGTGTGGGCGTGCAGTTTCTCACGCTGTACGCCTTCTCATCGCAGAACTGGAGCCGGCCGGAGGCGGAGGTGCGCGCGCTCATGCGCCTGCTGATGGACTTTGTGGCCACCGACTGCGAGGAGCTGGTGGCAAACGGCGTGCGCCTGCTCGTCATTGGCGACATGGCCAAGCTGCCGGCGCTGGCGCAGGGCGGCCTGCAGCGCCTCATTGACGCCAGCGCGCGCAACCGCGGCCTTACCCTGTGCCTGGCGCTGTCGTACGGTGGGCGGGAGGAGATTGCCACCGCCGCCGCGTGCGCCGCGCGCGCCGCCAAGGCGGGCCACCTGGACCCCGACCGCCTCACGCCCGAGTCGTTCCGCGCCTTCATGCCGCACCCCGACGTGCCCGACCCGGACCTCCTCATCCGCACCTCCGGCGAGGTGCGCCTGTCCAACTTCCTGCTGTGGCAGATTGCGTACACCGAGCTGCACGTGACGCCCATCCTGTGGCCCGACTTTGGCGACGACGACCTCACCGCCGCGCTAGTAGCGTACGCAGGGCGGGAGCGTCGATTCGGGAAGACGGGGGAGCAGGTGGCAGCAGAGCGGCCTGTTCCGGCGCCGGCACCACCGCAAGTTGACCCGCTACATGCGCACCTGCTGCGCCCGCCCGTCACCTCCAGCGACAGCGGCAGCGCGGATGAGCGGCCGTCTGCGCGGCGTGCGCGCGCGCGGCGGGAGGCACGCGGGGCGGCGGCACACGCGCTGTCCTCCGCCTACCTGTCCGCTGCCGCCACCGCTGCCACCTACGCGCCTTGGCTGCCTGCCTGCTGCCTCACACGCCGCGTGGCGCCGCCGCGCCCCGCCGCGAACGACACCGCGGGTGACGCCGTCGCAGTGACGGCCAGCCCCACGCGCACCCGCAAACCGCACCACCGTGGCGCAACGGCGCCCACCGTGCACCCGCTGCTTGCCTGCGCCCCGTTGTTTGCGGCGGTGCTGGCAGCGCTTGCCGCGGTGGCGCTGTTGACGGTGGGCAGCGTGTACCACTTTGGCGGCGTGGGCCTGGTCATTGGCAATGGCGTGCTTGCCATCGGCGTCCTACCTGGCGGCACGCTGTCGTTTGCAGGGACCACCACCGCGCTGGGTGGTGGCGCCCCGCCTGCAGCACCGCAGCTGCCTGCGCTGCCGTCTTACGCCCCGCCGCTGCTTGCGTCACCTGCGGTACCCACGTCGTCCACGCCGACGTGCTGCCGCGCAGTGGCGGCGGACAGCAGCGGCGGCAACAGCAACGGCGCGTCGCGCCTGCCCGCCAGCGACAGCCACCTGCCGGCTAGGCAAGCGACGCTGGCGCACACACACCTGCCGTCACATCGCGCTGTCAACACGCCTGCCGCCTCGCTGCTGGCGCCAAAGGCCGCGCCAGATGACGACGTCGCTTCGCTGCCGTGGCATGGTGGGTTTGAGGACGAGGTTGGCGGCAGCTGCGGGGAGGAGGAGGTGGATGATGCAGAGGAGGTGTGTGACGCCGAGTATGACCCTGCGCCTGTCGCCGCCGTGTGGCCAACCGCCAGCGTGTGGCCGACGGTGGAGGTTGGCCCCCACCCTGCCGCCTGCCACCCCTGCCGCCCCGGGATGTTGTTCTAGCCGCGCCCAATAATGTATGCCACCTGCACAAACTGTTCAACGTCCAATACCGTATTATTAACTATTGCTAAATAATTAATTAGGTCAGCGCAGCAGCCACGTCAGCGGCAGGGAGGTGGGCCCGCGCGGCCCACTCGGTGGCGGCGGCGCGGGTTGCCGCTGCAACGCGGCGCAGGTGGCGCACCACGCTGTCATCCTCCACTGCGGCGTGCACCGCGTCGTAGTCTGGCAGGATCTTGCGCCCGCGCTCGCCGTCACGTGACTTTGAGGTTCCCACCGCCGCCGCTTCCCGACCGACCTCCACTGCATACCGCGCCACGACGGCGGTGAACAGAGCAGGTGCGGACGCGGCGGTGTAGGCAGGCGATGCGCTAGGCGTGACGCCGGCAGCGACGGCTGGTGGCAACAGGCCCTCTGCCACAGCGGCAGCCACGTCAGTCGCGGTGAGCGGGCCGCCGCCACCGCCGCCGCCGCCAGCCGGCTGCCACGGATCGGACCCTACCACTGCCACAAACAGGGCGCGCAGGAGGAAGAGGTGAATGTAGCGGCTGTACGCGGCAATGCCACGCTGCCGCGCCGCCTCCGTCATGTAGTTCTTGCCCATGGCGGGCACATGCACGTCGGTGTACACCGCGGTGGATGGCAGCGGTGCAGGGGCCGCAGCAGCAGCGGCGGCGCCAGTACCACCGGCAGCAGCACAGCCACCAGCAGGCTCCACCTTCTTGCCGCCCAGCGCCCACGTTGGGCGCTTGGCCGCACGCAGCGCGTCGCGCGCCGCCACGACGAGGGCCAGCAGGTCACGGCGCTGCATGATGTCGAATGCGAACCCCGCGCCGTCGCGCGTGTGCGGCTTGCCGCTGCTGTCGCCCGCCGCGGTGGTGACCGCCACGTCCAGCGCGCGCGCACGCTCGCTGAACTTGGCCTCGTTGCGGTACACCGCGTACGCGTTGTCGGACAGCATCCAGCCGGGGCACAGCTCGTTGATGGCGGGCGAGATGCCGGGCAGCGCGGTGGCGCCGGCGCCAGCGCCGTTGATGAGCGAGAACGGCAGGGTGATGCGCTGCGGCAGCGCCACGACGCCGCTGGCAACCAGGGAGTACGGCGCCTCCGCCATGCTGAACGGGAACTTGATGCTGACGCCGAGGCCGTAGAACACGCCCTCGCCGGGGAAGATCTCCTGGTCCGGCAGCTTGCCAGTGTGGTTGCTGCCCACGTTGGCGCCGTACGCGATGTTACCGCGGCCGCCCGGCCACAGCGCGGCAATGAGGAGGGAGTGGTGGTGCAGGCCCACAAAGGGCCCCAGCAGGCAGTGGCTCACCTCCGCCTCTGACACCACCGTGCCGCTCGCCACCACTGACTCGGTGATGACGCCGTGCTTGCGCGCGCCAGAGAGGGGGAACAGGACGCTGTGCGCCACCGCGGCGCCCGAGTCAATGCGGCAGCCGGGGTGCACGACGGCATGCAGCACAACGGCGGCGCCGGCAACGACGGTGGGTGCAGCGCGCGTGCCCTGCAGCAGCGCATCTGACACGGTGGCGCCCTGCAGCGTCACGCACCCCACCGTCGCGGTCGCGGTGACGTCGGGGCAGGCCGCAATGATGGCGCCGCTGCCAATGGCGCTGCAAGGGTACGCCACGCGCCACCGGCGCGGCAGGCCCTCGCCTGCACCGGCAGCAGCAGCAGCGCGCAGTGCCGCGGTGCGGGTGGACACCGTCCGCGCAGCAGCGGTGGTGTAGGCGCGCCATTGTGCCACATCGGCATGCATGCCCGGCAGCGCCAGCACGGTGTAGGCGTCAAAGTCCAGCACGTCACTCAGCGGCACGGCGCGGCCACCAGTGGAGCAGCCCACTGAGATGGACAGGCCACACCCAAACGCCTCGGGCGGCGGCGGTGAGCATTCGGCAGCCGCGCCGCCACCCCGCAGGCCACACCCCGTCACCACCGACGCCACCACCTGCGCGCCCGCCTCCACATTCACGCGCACCAGGGTGGCGCGCGACAGCCGCGCGCCCACGCTAATCGTGGACGTCGTGATGTCGCTGTCATACAGCCCCCCACTTGACTCGCCGTCGGCGCCGTCCACCACCAGCGTCACGTCGCCTGCAAACCGGCAGCCGCGCACGGGCAGCGGGTACGGCAGCTGGTCTAGCACCGCACCGGCGCGGTCCACCACGCGCACCCGACGCCAGTCCGTTGCTGCGGGAGGGTT
>ERZ778022.5398-NODE-5398-length-10391-cov-4.944079_pt1 | contig 10391 bp, 7 predicted proteins | sample MGYA00375752_ERZ778022 | MGnify/ENA primary metagenome ERZ778022 (study PRJEB29350, sample SAMN05389826) | bioreactor metagenome | isolation source: Thiocyanate bioreactor | place: South Africa: University of Cape Town | collected 2014-04-04 ...
AGCTCTCTCCTCCATCCATGCTGCTGCCACTCAAGTGTGACGCCTCGCCACACCAACCCCGACGACCAAGATGATCATCCCCGTGCGGTGCTTCACGTGTGGCAAGGTGCGTCGTCACGTGTGTGTGTGCCGCGCGGACTGCGCGTGGACGGCACCCCAACCACCCACCACCACAACTACCCACCACCACAACCACCACAACCACGCCCCACCACGCCCCACCTCGCCGCAGGTGATTGGCAACAAGTATGAGACGTACATCCAGCTGCAGGAGCGCGACGTGAAGCCGGCGGCGGCGATGGACGAGCTGGGCCTGACGCGGTACTGCTGCCGCCGCATGGTGCTGACGCACGTGGACCTCATTGACAAGCTGCTGGCGTACCACACCTTTAGCAAGCACGACGACGCCAAGGTGGGCGTCGGTGCGCGTGGCGGCGGCGGCGGCGGTGGCGGCGGCGGTGGCGCAGCGGGTGGCGCGGGGCGGTAGCTGGAGGCGGCGGCGCGATAATGTGTGTGTACCTCGCCACGCTACGCCGACTGCTGGTCTGTTTGTGCCCCCCCCTCCCCTCCCCGGCCGGCGCGCGGCAATGTGCCCTTGAAACGATGATGATGGATGGATGACAATTGGATGCTATGGATACTCCTGCCGCATGGCACTAGGGAAACACGATAAGTTATCAATAGCTTCACACTTCAAGCAACACGGTGTGAGGGGTGGGGGCCCCGCCCGCCGCTAGCACACAGCATGCTAGCAACGAGGCGGCGCCGGCAAGTCGCAACTGCGCTGCCGCCTAAGCAGTGAGCACCACCGCGCCGCCCGCCGCCTTGATCTTCTTCTCGGCGCCCTTGGACACGGAGCGCGCCTTCACAATGAGCGGCACGCCCGGGAGGCGGCCCTTGCCCAGCACCTTGAACTTGCCCATGGTGGTGACGTCCAGCAGCAGCGCCTTGCCAGCCGCCGCCTGCGCGGGCGCCGCCGCCAGCGCGTCCGCGCCCGCCAGTGCCCACAGCTTCTCCACGTTCACGGTGGGCGTGAAGGTGGCGTTCTTCTTCAGGTGGAAGCGGCGCATACCCACCTTGCCAAAGTAGCCAGGGTGGAAGCGGTCAAACAGCACGCGGTGGTGGTGCTGGCCACCAGCGTTACCGCGACCGCCCGGGTGCTTGCGGTGCTTGCCCACGCGGCCGTGACCCATAAACGTGTGACCGCGCTTGTGGCGGGCCTTCTTGTCGGCCGTCGTCATTTTGGGATTTGCTGCCACCTGCGATTACGGGTGTGGGTGTGGGGGTTGGGGGGGTTTAGAAGGGGTAGGATGACGCTAGTTCTACGACACAGCAGCGTCGGGCCGGCAGCATACAGCAAAGCAACACAGCGGACAGCGAGGCACGCCAGCAGACAGCTTGCAACCCAGGCAGTTAAGCGTCGGCGTTTGCACCACTACTGGTGCACAGCACAGCAGAGAGTACAGCACAGTGCTCAGCTGGTTCGCCTCCTCCTCCTCCTCAGTACACGCGCCGCCGCACTGACACTGCCTCGCACTGCCCCGCCACCAGAACACCTGCTATCCACACCTACTAGTGCACCGCGCCCCGATCCCGCAACACAGCGTGCGACGGCGCGCCGTCCGGTTGTCTGCTGCTACCCGTTGTTGTCTCTCCTCTCTCTCCCTCTCCCTTTCCTCTCTACTCTCTACTCTCCTCCACATCGACAACGATAGACGATAGCAGCGACGGCAGCGTCCAGAAACACAGCCACGGCAGCAACAGCGGCACGGGTTACACACCTAGTGTCTAGCAAGATGACCCCAAAACTGCGCCGCCTGGTGCCGTCGTTGTGTGAGTGTGCGTTAACTAACCAAGAAGAAGGGGAGGAGAGAGGGTATAGAGGGTGGCGTGTAAATGCAGCGGTTTCAACTTCAACATCTCTCTCCTCTCTCCTCTCGCCTCTCTCCTCTCCCCCTGCCACCACACACACGCCGCGCGGGCGTGGACACGGCCACAACAACGGCGCGCAGAAACACGGCAAATACGCGCCGGTTGCACGGCGGCGGGTGGTGTTGGGTGGCAGGTGGTGTGGCGTGGCGTGGGTTGTGCGCGTGTGTTGTTAAAAACCACACACGCCACACCCCGCCTTCCCTCCCCCCTCCGCTCCTCTCCTCTCCCCTCAACCATGGCGCGCGCACTGCTGGTGCTGCTGGCGGCGGCGGCCGGCGGGCACGCGGCGGTGGTGCCGTGGATGAACGCGGCGGACGGTGTGGCAAACCCCGCCGCCGTCGTGTTCCCGGTGCCGCAGGTGCGCGTGTCGGTGCTGACGGGTGGTGTGGTGCGGATGGAGTACGCGGCAAGCGGCGAGGCGGGTGCCTTTGACGACGACGCCACGCTCGCGTTTGTGAAGCGCCGGTTTGACACCCCGCCGCCCTTCACTACCGTCACGTCACCCGACGGCGCCACCGTCACACTCACCACGCCCACCGCCGTCCTCACCTTTGACACCGCGGCGGCGGCAATAGGGCTGGGGCAGCCCGGCGCGGTGACGGCGCGCCTCACCGTGGCGCCGTACAGCACCTGGACGCCCGCGGCGGCGCCCACCGGCAACCTGCATGGCACCATCCGCACGCTGGACCGCGTCAACGACCCGCTCAACCTCGCCTGCCCGCCCGTCACCACCCTGTACGTGTACTACTCGCACTGCGAGGAGGGCGTGGTGTCGCGCGACGGCTGGGTGCTGATTGACGACACCATGCGGCCACGCATCCCGCGCGGTAGCGGGTGGCCGGCGGCGCCGCACGGCGGCGGCACGCGCGCTGACGGCACCTACCTGGACTGGGTCCTCTTCACGCACGGCCACGACTACAAGGCCGCGCTGCGCGACTTCACGGCGCTGTCGGGCCCCATCCCGCTCGCACCGCGCTACGCGCTGGGGCCCGCGTTCTCGCGCTGGTACCAGTGGAACGACCTGGAGAACACGGAGATTGTGCAGTCCGGCTTTGCCGACAACGGCATCCCGCTGGACGTGCTGGTGGTGGACATGGACTGGTACGTTTTGCCGCGTTTGGTGTGTGTGTTGTTGGGGGTGTGGAGTTAATGCGGATGAGGATAAACTTCCAACAGATTCCGAGTGCCGTGGGTGTGACAGCCCGCGCTCTCTGACGACACAACATCATGCTCAAGGATCAACCATCTGACGCGTGTGCGGCGTGTGTTTGTGGTGGTGGTGTGTGTACCAACCGCGTCTAACGCCTCCTCACTCCCCACCCGTCCCCTCCCACCCCCACCAACACCCACCGCGCAGGCACTACACCTACCCGCGCGGCCTGCCCAACCCGCATGATGTGCGCGTGGAGGGCTGGACCGGCCACACCGTGTACCCGTACCTGTTCCCCGAGCCGGCGCACTTCCTGGCGTACCTGCGCCGCCGCAACGTGATGGTGACGTTCAACCACCACCCCGCCGCCGGCATCGAGTTCCACGAGCGCGTGTACGCCGACTTTGCGCGGGCGCTGGGGCAGGACCCGGCGACGGGCGCCACGCTGGCGTTTGACATCTCCAACGCGACGTGGGCGGACGCGTACTTCAAGCACGTCATCCAGCCCATCGACGACCTGGGCATGCAGTACTGGTGGCTGGACTACCAGCAGGAGCCGTTCACGCCCGTGCCGTTCCTGAACCCCACCATCCTGTGCAACCTGGCGTGGTACACCAACAGCCACCGGTACGGCGAGCACGCGCCGCCCGCCAAGCGCGACGACCGGCCGTACGTGATGGGCCGGTTTGGCGGCTTGGGCGCGCACCGCTACCCCATCGGCTTTGTGGGCGACACGTACGTGCGGTGGGAGGTGCTGCGCTTTGAGACCTACTTCATGCCCACCGCCTCCAACGTCGCCTTCCAGTGGACGCACGACATTGGCGGCTTTGAGGGCACCAGCCCCGCCGAGTTCTTCACGCGCCACCTCCAGTTTGGCACCTTCTCGCCGGTACGTTCATACGGAGTGGGGCGGCGGGGGTGGGGGTGGGGGAGTGTGCATGCGCGTGGCGGTGGGGGGCGACGACCCAAGTGCAATGAAGATAATCACAGAGACGAATCATCTCGCTGTCGGAATTTACGATGCTACCAATTCATCGTTGAAGACAATCCTTATATCACCACACCATAACCTGAGCACTGGGGCGGTCGCGTGTTGTTTCGTGTGCATTTCTTCTTCTTGTGTTGTTGTAGTGGGGTGGTGTGGGGTGGGGCCCTCTTTGCACCGTCACCACCTCCACCGCAACCACCACTCTCATCAACACCCATTATTGCAGGCGCTGCGCACGCACTCGTCCAAGCGCTCCACCGCGCGCTCCATCTGGACGTACCCGCAGCCGTACTTTGGCGTCATGAAGCGCTTCTACCGCCTGCGCACGCGCCTCGTGCCCTACATTGCGGCGGCGCAGCGCGTGGCGTACGACAGCGGCCTGCCGGTGGTGCGGCCCATGTACTACGAGTTCCCCGAGGCGGACGCCGCGTACACGGACCAGGGCCTGCACCAGTACTTTTTTGGTGACGACCTGTGGGTGGCGCCCATTGCGGCACCCGGCGGCGGCAACTCGTCAACCCGGCGCACCGCCTTCAACCTGTCGGGCGTGGCCACCACGCCGTGGACGGTGTGGGTGCCGCCCGGCACCTGGATTGAGTGGTTCTCGTGGGAGGCGGTGACGGCGCCGGCGCCTGGCGGCGGCTTCATGGCGCGCACGTACGGCATTGGCGAGATGCCGCTGTTTGGCCGCCCGGGCGCCATCATCCCCATGCGCGCCCTGGAGGCGGACGCCTCCGTGCTGGGCGTGTCCTCCACCGTGCCGCGCGCACTCACGCTCACCGTGCTGCCCGGCGTCGTGGTGCCGCGCGGCGAGAGCGTGACGCGCAGTGCGCGCATCTACGACGACGACGGCGCCACCATGCGGTACGCGGACGGCGTGTACGCGTGGACGAACGTGAGCTGCACGTGGAGCGCGCCGCAGGAGCGCACGGCGGCGGCGTCGGTGCGGTGCACCGTGTCGCCGCCGGAGGGCAACCTGGCGGCGCTGCGCGGCGTGCTGCCCACCACCCGCACCTACACCTGGCGCATGGTGGGCAGCTGGCCGCCCGCGTCGGTGGCAGTGAATGGTGTGCCGGTGGCGCACGACGCCGCTGGTGCGCCAGACGCGCACGGCGAGAACCCAGGCTGGCTGCCGGGCGCCAACGCGTGGAGCTACGAGGGCACCACGCTGTCCACCTGGGTGCACGTCGGCGTGCGCCAGTCGCTGGACACGCCCACCGTCATTGACCTCACTTACGCGCCCGGCCTGCACACCGACGACGCGCGCCTCACCGCCGGCCTCACCCGCAAGCTGGCGCGCGCGCTGGCGTGCAAGGACGACATTGACCGCCTGTATGGCGCGCTGTTCACGTCTGACGTGGAGTCGCTGCTCAACGTCACCGCCACGCCGTCGCGCCTGGCTGCCGCACCGGACGGCGTCGCCGCCGCTGCCGCGCTGGCCGCCGTGCCAGGCTACCTGTCCACCGCCACCGCCCAGATGGAGCTGTGGCGCATCCCAGCAACCCATCTCGCCAAGCCGGCGCACGCACGCTGCCTGGCTGCCCTGGCAGACGCTGCCACACCCGCCACGCTGTTGCCCGCCACCGACCCGCGCGCCGTCGCCGCCAACGGGCCCATCACCTGGAAGCACGAGGTGGGGCCGCACATGACGGCGCCGGTGCCCGAGGTGTCAGAGATGAACGTGGGCGCGTACCCGTAGGAGCAGGTTGCACCACTTGTGCCCTCTTGTTGTCTGTACCCCCTTCCATAACCTGTCCCATCGATACCATTTACTACCATTCTGTCCAGATGGCCAAATAAGGGAATTGAAGTCGTTGTCGACGCTTCGAAACTAATTATACGTCATGTCACACGCGGGCACAGGGTGTCGTAACGCGCGCGGCGCACAATGCGTTGCTGCGTTCCTTTGCTATCATAGTGGCTAGGGCTGCTCAACAATGAACGATGCGGGGGTGGGGTGCGGGCTGCAGCAGGGTCAAGAGGTCCCATAGAAGCGCGCCAGGGCCGCCAACAGCACACCCAGCAGCAGCACAACGATGGCGGCGAGGGCTGCACCATCGATGCGGGTGTCGATTGCGCGCACACGCCGGCCGCAGCCAGCCACCACAGCCGCCGTAGCGGCGGCGGGGGCGGCGGCGGCGGCGGCGTGTTGTGGCGCCTTACGACACCGCTCTAAAGGGAGCGGCGGCGCGGGCTGGGATGGGGATGGGTGCGGTCACGGGGCCGTGCGCCGCAGTGTGGCTGGCGTCGCCGCCGCCCGTGTCGTCGCTGCCGCCCTCTACAGACGCGCCGCCCCGCGCCGCCGCCAACTCCAGCTCCAGCGCCTCTGCGTGCGCATTCCACCCCGCCATCGCCGCCTTGCTCTGCTCGCTGACGGCGTAGAACTCCTCCAGCTCCGCGCGAAGGCCCTCATTCTCCGCCGTCAGCGACTTGACCGCGCCCTGCGCTCGCTTCGCCTCCGCCGCCGCCGCCGTCGCACGACCTTCCGCCGCCTCGCGCGCAGCTACCGCCGCCGCCAGCGCGCTGCTGCTGTCACCGTCACCGTCGCCGCTATCGTCGGCAGCAGCGGCTGGCCTACCGCCGCCGCCACCGCCAGCGCCGCCGCCACCGCTGCCGGCGCGCCGCGCTGCTGCCAGCTCACCCTCCAACCGCGTGATGGTGGCGCGCGCGGCGGCGGCGGCAACAAAGTGCGTCTTGGCGGCGCGGCTGGCGGTGGTGGCGGCGTCGGCAGACACGCGGTGCACCGCCTCGCGCGCCGTCGTCAGCTCCCGCTCCATGGCCGCCGCTGCTTCGCGCAGCCGTGCCGCCTCCGCTGTTGCTGCAGCTGCCTCACGCGCCGCCGCAGCCGCACGCGCGTCTGCCGCCGCTACTGCCGTCGCGGCCGCCGCGCCAGACGCCTCGCGTGCGCGCACGTCGGCGGCGTCCTTGGCGACCGCTGCAGTGGCGGTGGCTGCCGCCTCGCCCGCTGCCGCCACCTCAATCTGCAACTGCGCAACCCGCGCGTCACTGGCCGCCTGCGCCGCGGCGGCAGCGGTAGCGGCGGCAGCAGCCGACGCACGCACACGCTCCAGCTCTGCAGTCGCAGCACCCGCCGCCTCACGCGCCTTTGCCAGCTCCCGCCCCAGCGCCGCGCCCTCGTCACGCAGCCGTGCCGCTTCCGCGATCGCGGCAGCTGCCTCAGTCGCCGCCGCGCCTGCCGCCGCCGCTGCACCCGCCGCATCGCGTGCGCGCGCGTCAGCGGCGCTCTTGGCGGCCGCCTCACCTGCTGCCGCCACCTCGGCGCGCAGCTGCGCCACCCGCGCCTCGCTGGCCGCCAGCGCAGCGGCAGCAGTGGCGGCGGCGTCGGCAGCGGCCGCACGGGCGCGCTCCAGCTCTGCGGCCGCAGTGCCCGCCGCAGCCCGCGCCGTCGCCAGCTCACGCCCCAGCGACGCGCCCTCGTCACGCAGCCGCGCAGCCTCGGTCGCAGCCGCACCCGCCGCGGCCACCTCGGCGCGCAGCTGCGTCACCCGCGCCTCGCTGGCCGCCAGCGCGACGGTGGAAGTGGCAGCGGCATCAGCGGCGGATGCACGGGCGCGCTCCAGCTCTGCGGCAGCAGCGCTCGCTGCCGCCCGCGACGCCTCCGCTGCGCCCTCTGCCGCTGCCACGCGTCCCGCCGCCACACCCGCAGCTTCCTCGCTGTGCGCGCGCGCGGCGGCCGCAGCGGTCGCCAGGTCTGCCGCACGCGCCTCTGCCGCGGTGGCGCGTGCCTCCGCTGCGGCGGCACGCTTCTCTGCGGTGGTTGCTCGCGCCACTGCGGCCGCCGCCGTCGCCGCCGCCTCTGCTGCCGCCGCCGCGCCGTCACTGGCGCCCGAAACCTGCGCAGTCAGCACCGCAATGCGCGCCTCGGCGCGCACGGCGCGGTCACGCAGCTCGTCAGCTGCGCGCTCCGCGGCCGTGGCGCGAGTGCCGTCAGAAGCATGCTTGGAACGTGCGGCAGCAAGCTCGCCCTCTAGCGCCACCACGCGCGCTGCCGCCGCGCCGCGCTCCCGCTCCGCCGCGCTGCGCTTGACGTCCGCCGCGTGCCGCTCCGCCTCTGCCGCGTCCAGCTGCATGCGCAGCCGCGCGCGCTCCCCGTCTGCCGTCTCTGCCATGGACCGCCGCGCGCGCGCCTCGCGATCCTCCCGCCCCGCCGCCTCACTGGTCAGCCGCGTCGCGGTCGCCTCCACCACCGCGTACCGCTCCTTCAACGCGCCCAGCTCCGCGCGCAGCGCACCCACCTCCGCTGCCGCGCCGCTCGCCGCCCGCACCGCATCCTCTGCCTCCTGTGCGCGCGCCGTCTCCCGCGTGGCCGCCGCCGCCGCGCGCTCCTCCGCGGCAGCAATCGCTGCGCCGCACGCCGCGTGAGCCGCGGTGGTTGTGCGCGCGGTGGCAGCAGCAGACGCGGCGGCGGCGGCCGCCGTCGCCGCCGCCGCCACTGCCGCCGCCGCCGCCGCGGTGGCGCGCTCCACCGATGCGTCCGCCTCCTGCGCCCGCTGCTGCCACACCGCCACCTCGCTCGCTGCCGCTGCGCGTGCCGCCTCTGCCGCCGCCGCCGCCGCCACCGCCGTCTCCAGCTCCGACTGCGCGTCCGACAGCGACACCTTGATGTCATCCAGCGCGCCCTCCGCGTCGCCTGCGAGACCGGTACGTGAGGCAGGTGTGTTATGCAGCCATGGATAAGGAGGAATGGACCTGCCTGGGTGGTAAGGTAACGCTCTAGTGCATGCCGCCGTCGCCGTCGTCGTCACTGACAGCGTCGTCGGCAGCCGCCCCGGTGTCGCCGGCGAGCTGCGACGGTAGTGACGTCACGCGCTGCCGGCGTGGCCCGCTGGCGCTGCGCAGGCGCATCGAAGCAAACACCGCATCTGGCGGCGCCGTCAGGTGCGCGGGCACGGGCGGTGGCACCGCCACCTCCACCTCGGATGGTGGCGCAGCTGCTGGCGGCGGCGCCGCCGTGGGCAATGGGCGCAATGCACGCGTGCTGCCACCCGCCACCACAACACCTGCCACAATCGGTACCACCACTAGAGGTATGGCTGGTACAATTGCCGGTAATGGAGCAGCAGCAGCAGCAGGAGCTGGCGGCGGTGGCGCGACATTATCACTCAGCAAGCGCACAGAGCGGCGGGCGGCAGCCGCAGCCGCCAGGTCGGCGGGCTTGGGCATGGCGGGGGCGCGGGGCGGCGCATAGTGCTGTGCGGGCTCGGCAGGCGCAGGTGGGGCAGCAGGTGCAAGCGGCGGGGAAGCCGGCGTCTCGCTGCCGCCGCCGTAACCTCCGCCGGCCTCGCTACCGTCGTCGTCACTGCCATACAGCTCCTCGTATGTGAGGGAGCTGCCACCCGTGTTGAACGTCAGCCACGAGGCGTCGCCCGTGACCTCCGCCAGGATGGACTTGAACGCCGAGATCTCGGCGTCCTTGGCAATGGTCACCTGCTCCACCGCGCGCTCCAGCTCCACGTTGGCAACGCGCGCGGCAGCCACGAGGGCGGCATGCTCCGCCTCCGCCGCCACCGTGGAGCGCCGCGTCGCCTCCTGCGCGCGCGCCGTCGCCACCGCCATTGCCACCCGCCCCGCCGCCCGCCGCTCCGCCTCCGCATCCACCCGCTCGTTCCACGCCGCCTCGCGCCGGTGCAGCTCGGCGGCGTAGCGGCGGCGCTCCGCCTTGACGGCGGCGATCACCGCCGCGTTGTTCACGCCGGTCACCAGCGCCGCCGCCGCCACTGCGGTTGACACGGCGTCGTCGCCGCCGACGGGCGCGTGTGACACGTCCGCCAACGCCGGCACGCTGGCTGCTGCCTCTGCCGCCGCCGCGTGCGCCACCTGTGCCGCATGCTCGGCTGCCACCAGCTCCGCCGGCTCCACGCCGGGGCGCCGGCACGTGACGCTGAAGGCAGCGTACGCGGCCAGCGCTGCCGCCTGCGCGCGCGCCGCTGCAATCAACGCGCCCGTGGTGGCGCGCGCCTCCACCAGCGCCGCGTCACGCGCGCGCACCGTGGCGGTGAGCGCGTTGACGGCGGCGGCGGCAGCCTCACCGCGGCGACCCCGGCCAGGTGACGGCGCACCGGTGGCACTGAAACTGGCTCCCAGGCGCAGCGCTGGCAGGGCAACGCCGTCGGGCGTCGGCGTGGGCATCGTGCCTGGTGACGGCGTGCCGCGTGGGAACCCAAATGCCCCACCCGCGCCCTCGCTGAATGCCCCCAGTGGATATGGTGCAACAGGTGGAAACGCGCCGCTGTCCCGCCCCTCCCCCTCCCCGCCACCCCGCCCACCAACAACCGTACCTGCTGCTCCACCACCACCGCC
>ERZ778022.5401-NODE-5401-length-10389-cov-5.468454_pt1 | contig 10389 bp, 11 predicted proteins | sample MGYA00375752_ERZ778022 | MGnify/ENA primary metagenome ERZ778022 (study PRJEB29350, sample SAMN05389826) | bioreactor metagenome | isolation source: Thiocyanate bioreactor | place: South Africa: University of Cape Town | collected 2014-04-04 ...
CGGCAGAGCCGGCGTTCAGCTGGCCGTATTTCGCTTCGCCGATCTTGTCGAGCAGTTCGAGCTGGGTTTCGAGGAAGTCGATATGGCCTTCCTCGTCGGCCAGCAGCTGTTCGAAAAGCTTCATCGACACATAGTCGCCGGCCTCGTGACAGATGTCGCGCGATGCCTTGTAGGCGGTGCGGGCATCGTATTCGCCGGCGAGATCGGCTTCCAGCACTTCCTTGACGTTCTGGCCGATGCGCAGCGGCGCGACGGTCTGCAGGTTCGGGTGTCCCTCGAGGAAGATGATGCGTGCGACGAGCTTGTCGGCGTGCTGCATTTCCTCGATCGATTCGGCCCGTTCCTTCTTGGCCAGCTTGGTGTAGCCCCAGTCTTCGAGAAGACGATAATGCAGCCAATATTGATTGACGGCGCCCAGTTCGAGGAACAAGGCCTCGTTAAGCCGCTCGATGACTCTTTTGTCGCCTTTCAAGGTCCGCTCTCCTGTTTTCTTCATGGAATTGCTTGAGGCGGGCCATAAAATCAAAAATATCGGCCTCCGTCGAGGGGCGGCCGTTATGATAGGCTTCCGTCGTGCGAATAATGATGTCGACGACGTTGGGGAAACAGCCGCAGCAACGGCCGCGCTTTTCCATGGCATGGTAGACCTTGGCAGGAACGATCAACTGCCAACAGTCCTCATCGAGCAACGAGATGATCGTTTCCTCGATTTCCTTCACCGTGATGAAATTGCAGCTACATACCAGCATGTCCGTCTAGTCCGACAATCACGCACCCTGATTTTTCGACATAGAAACCAAAAGAGGACATTCCTTGTCAACATAAAAACGTCACGAAAAAACCCACGGATTTTCGAACGATTCTAAACATGATCAAAAATATCGACATTTCAGCCATTTACGCGCCGATGCAATGATGTCGCAGCTTCAATGAAAATTACGCCCCTTCGGCATCAGCCGCGCGGCATCCTCGGTGGCGGCCCGGTCCTGCGCCGCCCGCGCCTTGCGGGCGCGTTGATCCTCCGTCGGGCGGATCGCCTCGTCGGCGCGCGGCATGGCGGAAAAACGCCGTTTTTCGCTGTTGAGCAGACCGAGCAGATGCGTCATGTCCTCCAGATGCTCGGCGACCACATGGATGACCTCGTTCTCGCGTTGCAGACGACCGCGGATGCGCACCAGCCGCGCATTCATCACCACCGGGCGATAGGCCGTAAACACCCGCTTCCAGACGATGGCATTGGCAACGCCGGTCTCGTCCTCCAGCGTCATGAAGATCACGCCCTTGGACGAGCCGGGACGCTGGCGCACCAGCACGAGGCCGGCAATCGTCACCATGCTGTCCTTCGGCGCATTGCGCAGGTCGCGATGGCGGGTGATGCCCTGCCCGGCCAGTTGCTTGCGCAGGAAACTCAGGGGATGCGCTTTCAGCGAAAAGGTGACGGCGCGGTAATCCTCGATCACGTCCTCGCCCGGCGACAGGCCGGGCAGGATCACGGCCTCTTCCCGTTGCAGGTCTTCGCTGTCGCCGCGCTCGAACAGCGGCAGGAATTCGGCCGCGCCCTTCTCGTCCAGTGCCCGCACCTGCCACAGCGCCTGGCGGCGGTCGAGGCCGAGCGAGCGGAAGGCATCGGCGTCCGCAAGCTTTTCGATGGCGCCGCGCGATAGGCCGGAGCGCAGCCACAGATCGCGCACCGAGCGATAACCCTCCCCGCGCCGCCTGGCGCATGCCTCCATCTCCGCCTCGCGCAGGCCGGTGACCTGCCGGAAACCGAGCCGCACCGCCCTTGCCGTTTTGATCACCGGCCGCATCGACACATGGCGGAGATCGACCCGGCGCGGCTCGAAGGTCGCTTCCTCCAGCGTGCTGTCCCAGCCGGAATGGTTGATATCGACCGGCCGGATCTCGACGCCATGGTCGCGCGCATCGCGCACCAGCTGCCCCGGCGCATAAAAGCCCATCGGCTGCGAATTCAGCAGCGCCACGCAGAAGACATCCGGATAATAGGTTTTGATCCAGGAGGAGGCATAGACCAGCAAGGCGAAGGAGGCCGCATGGCTTTCGGGAAAGCCGTATTCGCCAAAGCCTTCGATCTGGCTGAAGCAGTTTGCGGCGAATTCCCGATCATACTCATTTTCCACCATGCCGGCGATGAACTTTTCCTTGAAATAAGCGAGCTTGCCGCTGCGCTTGAAGGTTGCCATGGCGCGGCGCAGGAGGTCGGCCTCGCCCGGCTTGAAATCGGCGGCGGTGATGGCGATCTGCATCGCCTGCTCCTGGAACAGGGGCACGCCGAGCGTGCGCTCCAGCACCGCTTTCAGTTCCGGTTTCGGATAGGTGATCTCCTGCCCCTGCCGCTGCATTTCGCGGCGCTTGAGATAGGGATGCACCATATTGCCCTGGATCGGGCCGGGGCGGACAATCGCTACCTCGACGACGAGATCGTAAAACCGACGCGGGCGCAGGCGCGGCAACATGCTCATCTGCGCCCGGCTCTCGATCTGGAAGACGCCGATCGTATCGGCGCGGCAGATCATGTCATAGACCGGCTCCTCGTCCTCATGCCTGTCGTTGCCGAGATCGGCGAGCGTCTTCTTGACGTCGTAATGCAGGCGCAGCAGCTCGAAGGCTTTCGCCATGCAGGTCAGCATGCCCAAGGCCAGGATATCGATCTTGAACAGGCGGACATTGTCGAGATCGTCCTTGTCCCATTCGATCATGAAGCGGTCTTCCGAGGCCGTGTGCATGATCGGCACGATCTCGTCGAGACGGTCGCGGGTGATGACGAAGCCGCCGACATGCTGGGTGAGATGGCGGGGAAACTCCATCAGTTGCAGCGTGTATTCGGCGACCCTCCGCGTCGTCGCATCCTTGAGATCGAGGCCGGAAAGGCGCACCTGCTCCGGCGACAGCCCATGCGTCCACCAGCCCCAGACATTGGCCGCCAGCGCCGCCTGCACGTCCTCGGACATGCCGAAGGCTTTCGCCACCTCACGGCAGGCCGAACGGGTGCGATAGGTGGTGACGCCAGCCGCAAGCCCGGCATGGTCTTGCCCATAGGTCTTATAAATGTGGTCGATGATCTCCTGCCGGCGGGCATGTTCGAAATCGACGTCGATATCCGGCGGCTCGTCGCGCTCGGTCGAAATGAAGCGTTCGAACAGCAATGTAGATTTCTTCGGATTGACGTCGGTGATCTCAAGGCAATAGCAGACGGTGGAGTTGGCCGCCGAGCCCCGACCCTGGCAAAGAATATTGTTCTTGCGGGCGAACTGCATGATCGAGCGGATGGTGAGGAAATAGCCTTCGTAATATTTTTCCTGAATTAGCTTGAGTTCATGCTGGATCTGATGGACGAGCTTGCCCGGCATTCCCTCGGGAAACCGCGTCGCCGCTCCCTCCCAGGTCAGCCGCGCCAGCGTCTCGGTCAATGTCTCGCCTTCGACGCTTTCGTCGGGATAGAGATGGCCGAGCTCGTCGAGCGAAAACTTTAGCCGGCGAAAGAATTTCACGCTGTTGGCGACCGCCTCGGGATAGTCGCGCAATAGCCGCACCATTTCCGCGCCGTGCTTCATATGCCGCTCGGCATTGGGCTGCAGCAGGAAACCCGCTTCGGCAAGCGTCACATGATTGCGGATGGCGGTGACGACATCGGCGAGCGGCCGGCGCTCGGGGAGATGATACAGCGGCTCGTTGGTGGCGATCAGGGGTAACTTGAGGCGGCCGGCAAGACTTGCCCGGTCGGCGAAGACGAGGCGGTCGAGCCCGTCATAGGCGGGAGACAGCGCCAGATAGACACGGTCGCGGCAGGCTGTCTTCAGCCGTTTCAGCACGGCCTCCAGCCCGACCTCCGCCTCCCCCTCCGGCCGGCGACGCGGCGGCAGCACGGCGAGCATCAGGTTTTCGTGGAATTGCAGCAGGTCGGCCTCGTAGAGCAGGCACTGGCCTTTCTCGGCACGCAGATTGCCGGTGCTGAGCAGCCGGCAGAGATTGGCCCAGCCGCGCCGGTTTTCGGCAAAGGCGAGGATGTCGGGCGTCTCATCGGCAAAGACCAGCCGCGCGCCCGGCTGGAACGGCACAGGCGGCAGCGGCTTCTTGTCCTTGCCCGCCCCGTTTTTCGGATCGGTGAGCGCCTTCGCTTGCATATGGGCGCGCACCACCCCGGCGACGGAATTGCGGTCGGCGATGGCAAGACCCGCAAGCCCCAGCGCAGAAGCGGCGATCACCATTTCCTCCGGTCTGGACGCGCCCTCCAGGAAGGAAAAATTGCTGCGCGCGCCGATCTCGCAAAAATCCGTCATGCGAACACCCCGTGCATGAACCAGCGCGGCGGCGTTTCGCCATACAGCCCCTCGCGAAACAGCCAGTAGCGGCGGCCGGCCTCGTCCTCGATGCGGAAATAGTCGCGCGGCGGGGCGGCCTCGCCATCGACCCACCATTCGGCGCCGATGCGCTCCGGCCCCTCGGCGCGGCGCACCTGATGCTGGGTTCGCCGCCAGCGGAACAGGATCGGCGGACCGTCCGGCACCGGCGCGATGGCCTCCATCAGTTCCGGCCGGGCAAACAGCCTGAAAGGCCGCTCCAGCCGCAGCGGCGCATGGTTTTGCGAAACCGCCTGCGTCGTCCCCGCCTGGAAGGCGGGGCGCAACAGGCCGGCGCGTTCGGGCAGGTGGCTTTCATGCGCCACCGGCAGCAGCAGGCAGTCCGCGCCGAACCGGGCGACGGTCTGGTCGATGAAGGCGTCGAGACTGGCCGCGCCATCGCTGCTACCTGAAAAATCCTGCTGCGCGCCGGCGAAGGTATCGGCATGCAACACGTTGAGCCGCAGCAGCTCGAAACCGAAACCGGCATCGAGATCGTCATGCACCGCCTGAAACCGCTCGGAAAATAACGCCGCGATGCGCTTGGGCTCACGCAAGGGCGAGGAGGCGCCGGCATGCAGGCGGAAAACCTGCCCGTCGACGCGAAACAGCAGCAGCTCGAACAGCCGCCCGCCCAACCCATGCGTTTCCAGTTGCGGCTTCAGCGCCACGGCGAGCTTGGCCGAGAGCGCCATCAGATCCTCCTCGCCGGTGACCGGCTCGGCCAGCTTGCGCTCCACCGACAGGCGGGATCGGCTCGTCTTCCTGCCCGAGCGCCTGGTCGAGGCGCAGCACCACGTCCGGCCCGAAGCGGCGCGTCAGCGGCGCACGCGGCAGGGCCAGCAGATCGCCCACCTGCCGCAGCCCGAGCCTTGCGAGCCGAGCCACGGTGTCCGGCGGCAGCCGCAGGGCATCGAGCGGCAGCGGCGTCAGCGCGGCCTCGGCCTCCTCCACGCCGATCACCCCGCCGCCCCCATGACGGGCAATGGCGCAGGACAGGCCCGGCGAAGCGGCAATGGCGCCGCGCGCATCGAGGCCTAACTGCTTGAGGCGGGCCAGCACATCCTGCAACAGCGCGTCCTCGCCGCCGAACAGATGGGCGCAGCCGGTGATATCGAGAAACAGGCCGGCGCGGCCGTCGATCGCCACCAGCGGCGTATAGCGATCGCACCAGTCGGCAATGGCGGCGAGGAAGCGGGCATCCGCCGCCTCGTCGGCCATGGCGGCATCGAGCGGCGGCCAGATGGCCTTGGCCTCGGCCAGCCCCTGCATCGGTTTCAGGCCGAGCGCCTCCGCCGCCTCGTCCAGCGCCGTCAGCCGCATGGCATTCTGCACCCGGCCGGCGCAGACCAGCGGCGGCGCTTCAGGACGCCCGGTTAAACGCCACGACATGCCCCAGCGGCTGCGCGCGATCCGGTCGGTCGGCAGATGCGGAAAATGCAGCGACAGGATGCGCTGCTGTCCCTGGCGGAAGAGCGGCAGGGCGGACGGCGTCCGCAGGTCGGAACTGGCGGGCATGGGGGTTCCACTCCAGAAGGAAATCGGTGAGGACGGGGAGGCGGCTTTTCTCGACGGCAAGCTGGAAGCGCGGATAGCCGAGGCTGCCCGGCAATGGCTTGCCGTCGCTTAGAAAACGCAAGCCGGCCGGGGCAGGGCGGATATGCAGGCGCAGTGCCGCGCTGCTTGCCTCTTCCTCACCCGCCTGGCGCAGCACGAAGATCGGCCGGCCGGCGGCGCGCGCCTTGAGGCTGAGCCTGCGGCTTTCGGTGAGACCGAAGCGGGCGGGATTGCCGCGCACTTCCAGAAGCACGGCCGCGAAAGCGCGGCTGGCAAGGGCTGCCTCGGCCAGCCACAACGCCTCGTCGATCTTCTTCGGGGCGGCATAGAGCAGCCCGACGGGAGAGAGCCCGTGATCGCCAAGGCCCTCGACATGCGGCAGGCCGGCTTCCATCGCCACCACCGGCTCGCCGATCCACAGGCAGAGCCGGCGGGCATCGGCGGCGCCAAGGCAGGCACAGAGCGCCATGGCAAAACCGCTGACGGCGCCGGCATCGCGCAGCTCGTTCCCGCGCAGTTCCACCAGGGCATCGAGCGGCAATCCACCCTGCAAGGCCTCGTCCAGCGCCGTGTGGCCGAGGGACAGCAGGGGAGGAGCCGCTTTCGGCCCTTCGCCGAAGCGGGCTTGCGGCTTTCCTGCCGTGCTGACAGGCGTTTCCACCCGGTCCGGCGCGCGGCCTTCCAATCGGGCAATGGTCTGGCGCAGGGCGCAAAGCGTCTCCCGCGCCCTGGCGTCCCCGGCCATGAGCGTGCTCCGATCTCGTTTTTCCAAAAGACAAGAGATGGGGCATCCTATAGGGCGACCCAATGTTCTCTTTCTGTTCTTATGGATTCCAGAGCCTCGCCGGAGAGTCAACACCCTTTTATGTGAATTTATTCCTGTCCGGATTTCTCCACTCGAAAAATCCGGCCAAACAGCCTATATGGGGTCAGCATACAAGGAGCAGACATGGCCCGCATCGACCAGACCGAAGATTGGCGCGAACGCCACGCGCCGACGATCAGCACCTTCGAGTCGCTGGCAATCGAGGCCTATGGAAACCTGCCGGAGGATTTCAGGGCGCTGACACGCGATCTCATCATCGAGATCGCTGATTTTCCCACCGACGACGTGTTCGAGGACATGGCGCTGGAAACGCCCTTCGACCTGCTCGGCCTGTTCGAGGGCAGGGGGATTTCCGAGCGCTTTACCTTGGAAACCGGGCAGATGCCGAACCGCATCACCCTCTATCGCCGCCCGATCATCGACTACTGGGCCGAAAACGAGGAGACCCTGGGCGACATCATCACCCACGTGCTGATCCACGAGATCGGCCACCATTTCGGTCTCAGCGACGACGACATGGAACGCATCGAGGAAAGCGCCGACCAGGCGGCCGACAGCCGGTAAGGACAAGCCTCAGATTGCTGACGCACACCTTCTTCGTCATGCTCGGGCTTGTCCCGAGCATCTGCAACGTTTTGATTTTTCTCGATGTTGGCAGATCCTCGGCACAAGGCCGAGGATGACGCTGCGGGTGGGGCAGGGCTTGCCGGCAAACCGGATGCCGGCCAAGCGGCCTTTCCCGCTATTGCTCGGTCAGTTTCTTGGCCGGATCGTAATCCCTGCCATGGATCGTCTTGGTGACCGCCTGGCCGCACATGACCTGGCTGGTCGTGGCATTGTAGGTGAGCGACGGCGAGCCGTGCAACTCCCAGCCATCGTTCAGCGCCGCCGTCACCCGGTGGCAGAAGGCGGCGTCGTCGGGGCCGGTCAGAAAACGGTAGAGTTTCACGCGATATCCTTTCGTGCAGAAATCTGGCGGACCTTGTGCATCAGCCGCTCGGCCTGTTCAAGATGCAGGCGCTCGACCATGCGCCCGCCGATCTCGATGACGTTGAGCGCTTCGGCACCCGGCGCGGCAAAGCCGGCGATGATCGCTTGCGCTTCCGCGATCTCGGCCTCGCCCGGTGCGAAATGCCGGTTGGCGGCTTCGATCTGCGCCGGATGGATCAGCATCTTGCCGTCGAACCCCATGGCGCGGCCTTGCGCGCATTCCCCGGCAAAACCCGCCTCGTCGCGAAAATCGTTGAAGACGCTGTCGATGACGTCGAGGCCGAAGGCGCGGGCGGCAAGCACCACCTGCATCAGCCAAGGCAGGAGATAGGCGCGGCCGGGCTGCGGCAGCACGCCGGTTTCCTTGCGCAGGTCGTTGAGGCCGACCACCAGCGCATCGAGGCGGGCGCCATGGCCCTGCCGCGTGCCGGCGATGGCACCGATCTCCAGCACCGCCCGCGGCGTCTCGACCATCGCCCAGACCCGCAAGCCTTTTGGCGCCCGCGCCCGGTCGAGCCGGGCGCAGATGCCGATGATATCGGAGGGCGTCGTCACCTTCGGCACCAGCACCGCATCGGGATTGAGCGCCAGCACGGTGTCGAGATCGGCGCCCGCATCGTCCGTATCCAGCGCATTGATGCGCACGATCCGTTCGCGCCCGCGAAGCGGCGTCTCGGCGAAGAAACGCTTCAGATTGTCGCGCGCCTCGGCCTTGCGGGCGGGCGCCACCGAATCCTCCAGGTCGAAGATCACGCCATCGCAATCCAGCCCATGCGCCTTCTGCAGGGCGCGTTCGTTGATCGCGGGCACGCTGAGCAGCGAGCGGCGCAGGCGAGGGGGAAGAGAGGCGGAAGCAATCGCGGTCATGGGATCTTTTGTGCCAAGCTTTTTCAGCGCCGGCAAGTCAACAAAATGCCATGCTGCTCTTGCAGAACCTTCATGCAGGGACCACATTCCACGGTGTAGAAAGGCTTGAAAATCATGCACAACCTCCGTTCGATCGTTTATGCCCTCGGTGCCGTCGCGATTGTGTGCTCTCTCGCAGTCTTCACGCTTTCGGCCACCCTCGTCCTCGCAGCCGTGCTCGCCGGCATCACCGTGGCGCGCAGCCTGTCGCTGAAGCTGAAGCCGGCGCCCGTGCGGGCGCGCAGTGCCCATGAACCGCGCCGGGTCTGGAACGACGGCCGCGGCACGATCATCGACATGTAAGCGCCGTCTCCGGCATCCCCATGCGAAGGGGAGGCCAGAATTCGCTTCATTTCCTGTCGGATTTCGGCTATTGGGCAGGAAATTTTCCTGACACGAAGGCCAAGCTCCATGGACAAGTTCGTCAAGCTCACCGGCGTCGCCGCGCCGCTTCCGGTCGTCAACATCGACACCGACATGATCATTCCGAAGGATTACCTGAAGACGATCAAGCGCACCGGCCTCGGCACCGGCCTGTTCGCCGAAGCGCGCTACAACGAGGACGGCACGCCGAACCCGGATTTCGTGCTCAACAAGCCCGCCTACCAGAACGCCCAGATCCTCGTTGCCGGCGACAATTTCGGCTGCGGCTCCTCGCGTGAACATGCACCGTGGGCGCTGCTCGATTTCGGCATCCGCTGCGTCATCTCCACCAGCTTCGCCGACATCTTCTACAACAACTGTTTCAAGAACGGCATCCTGCCGATCGTCGTCAGCCCCGAAGATCTCGACAAGCTGATGGACGACGCCAGCCGCGGCTCCAACGCCGTGCTGACCGTCGACCTCGAAGCCCAGGAAATCAGCGGCCCGGATGGCGGCCGCATCTCCTTCGAGATCGACGCCTTCAAGCGCCATTGCCTGTTGAACGGCCTCGACGACATCGGCCTGACCATGGAAAAGGCCGCCAGCATCGACAGTTTCGAAAAGGCCAACGCCGCTTCGCGCCCCTGGGCCTGAGGCAAAGCGTCCTGACCGGATCACGAGGCGGCGTTCATTCGCCGCCTTTTGCTTTTCATGGGACGCGATGCATCGCCAACGATGCAAATCAGGTGCCGCTTATCGCGCCATTTCACGCAATTTTCGATGCCAAATCCTGCCTCATCTTGGCGGAAATTGCCGAAGCCGAACACTTGAGACCCTTCCTCGCCTTGAAATGACCGGCGCCGGCGTTTAAGAACCCGGCCAATATTTCTTGCCGAAGGATTTTTCCATGACAGCGCGCAATCTCTTCCTCCTGCCCGGCGATGGCATCGGTCCCGAAGCCATGGGCGAAGTCCGCAAGCTCATCGCTTACATGAACGAGGCCATGGGCGCCGGTTTCGTCACCGACGAGGGCCTGGTCGGCGGTTCGGCCTATGATGCGCATGGCAGCGCCATCTCGGAAGGCGATATGGAAAAGGCGCTGGCGGCGGACGCCGTGCTGTTCGGCGCCGTCGGCGGCCCGAAGTGGGATGCGGTTCCCTATGAAGTGCGCCCGGAAGCCGGCCTGCTGCGCTTGCGCAAGGATCTCGAACTGTTCGCCAACCTGCGCCCGGCCATCTGCTATCCGGCGCTTGCCGCCGCGTCCTCGCTGAAGCCGGAGCTGGTCGAAGGCCTCGACATCCTCATCGTCCGCGAGCTGACCGGCGGCGTCTATTTCGGCGAGCCGAAGACGATCACCGATCTCGGCAACGGCCAGAAGCGCGCCATCGA
>ERZ778022.5408-NODE-5408-length-10380-cov-3.547990_pt1 | contig 10380 bp, 8 predicted proteins | sample MGYA00375752_ERZ778022 | MGnify/ENA primary metagenome ERZ778022 (study PRJEB29350, sample SAMN05389826) | bioreactor metagenome | isolation source: Thiocyanate bioreactor | place: South Africa: University of Cape Town | collected 2014-04-04 ...
CCTTCTTCGAGACGATGGTCTGCGGCTTTAAATTGACGACGCTGATCTGGGTGAAGCCCGTCGCCGGGTCGTGCTTGAGTTTCGGATAGAGCGCGGGGGCCGCTGACTGCGTGCCCATGTTGCCGACTGCGATCGTGTAGCCATCGGGGGCAGCCGCTGCTGCGCGGCTCATGCCGATCGTGCCACCGGCGCCGCCGATGTTCTCGACCACGATCTGCTGGCCGAGCGTGCGCGACATGTGCTCGGCGACGAGGCGGGTGACGACGTCAGTCGGGCCGCCGGCCGCGAAGGGGACGATCGCCGTGATCGGCTTCGTCGGGTACTGCTGCGCGACCGCGGGAACGGCCGTCACGCCGAGTGCTGCAATCGCGGCGATTGCAGTGCGCCGTGTGAACTTCATTAGATAAATCCTCCTGTTGCACTTGCTGTGTGGTTTTCTCTGGCCGTCGACCGAGCGGTCGCGGCAGTTTGTCGTTATTCGGTGAAAACGGTCTCTCGCCTCTTGCTGATGGCCGGTAGTGCCGACACGACGAGAATGACGAGCGTGAGAACGAGCAGCGTCAGAGAGACCGGGCGCTCCATGAATGTCCACAGGCTGCCGCGCGAGATGACCATCGCCTGGCGGAGCTTTTCCTCCATGAGCTTGCCGAGGACGAAGCCGAGGAGCAGCGGCGCCGCCTCGAAGCCGAGCTTGATGAGGGTGTAGCCGAACAGCGCGAAGGCTGCCGTCAGCACGACCTCGGTCGGCGAGTTGTTGATCGAGTAGATGCCGATGCAGCAGAAGATGATGATCGCCGGGAACATCAGCCGGTAGGGAACCTGGAGCAGCTTCACCCAGATCCCGATCAGCGGCAGGTTGATGATCAGCAGCATCAGATTGCCGATCCACATCGAGGCGATCATGCCCCAGAAGAGCTCGGGCTGCTTCGTGATGATCTGCGGCCCCGGCACGATACCGTGGATGGTCATGGCGCCGATCATGAGCGCCATCACGGCGTTGGGCGGAATGCCGAGCGTCAGGAGCGGAATGAAGGCCGTCTGCGCGCCGGCGTTGTTCGCGGACTCCGGTCCCGCTACGCCCTCGATGGCACCCTGGCCGAAGCGCGAGGGATCAGCCGCGATCTTCTTCTCGACGGAATAGGACGCGAAGGGACCCAGCACGGCGCCGTTTCCAGGCAGGAAACCGAGCAGCGATCCGATGCCCGTGCCGCGCAGGATCGGCGCGAGCGACACCTTGAGGTCCGCCATGTTGGGGAGCAGGCGTCCGATCTCGCCGCTGACGACGGCGCGCGCCTCCTTGTTCTCGAGGTTTCGCAGAATCTCCGCGAACCCGAACATGCCCATGGCGATCACGGCGAAATCGATGCCGTCCGCAACCTCCATCCAGCCGAAGGTCAATCGTTCTTCGCCGGTCTCGATGTCGGTACCGACGACCGAGAGCAGGATGCCGAGGAGGATCATGGCGATCGCCTTCGGCACCGAGCCGCGCGCAAGGACGACGGCGAACATGAGGCCGAGCACCATGAGCGCGAAGTAGTCGGCCGGGCCGAACATCAGAGCGAGCGTGGTGAGCGGCTTTGCCGCGGCGGCGATGATGACCGTCGCGATCGTGCCAGCGATGAACGAGCCGATCGCCGCGATGCCGAGCGCGATGCCGGCGCGGCCCTGCTTGGCCATCTGATGGCCGTCGAGCACGGTGACGACGGCGGTCGCTTCACCCGGGATGTTGACCAGGATCGCGGTCGTCGAGCCGCCGTACTGGGCGCCGTAGTAGATGCCCGCGAGCATGATCAGCGCGCCGACGGGATCGAGCCCGAAGGTCAGCGGCAGCAGCATGGCAATGGTCGCAATCGGACCGACGCCTGGCAGCACGCCGATGAGCGTGCCGATCAGGCAGCCGAGAAAGCAAAGGCCCGCGTTTTTGAGTGATCCAGCAACGCTGAGGCCGAGCTGAAGATTGGAAATCAGGTCCCACATAGCGCGCCCTCAGTAACCGAGCAGGGGCGGAAGCAGGGGGATCGGCAGGTGCAGCACGACCTTGAAGAGCAGGTAGCAGCCCGCGGTCATGAACGCCGTGAAAATGACGATCTCGAGCGGGCGGGTATCCGGATCCGCCATCGACGAGATGAGCATCGCGAGGGGGCCGGCGACGAGGAGACCGAGGGGGCGTACGGTTGCGGCGAAGGCGAGGATGGCGCCGAGAATGAAGATGGTTCCGCGGAGGGAGAAGCCGTCGATGCGCTCGTGATTGCCGAGAAGGCCGATCACCATGAGATAAACGCCGAAGGCAGCAAGGCCGAGCGAAACAGCCTTTGGCAGGAGGCCTGGGCCGACACCCGACATGGATCCCGCATCGAGGGGGAGCGTTCCAAAGTAGCCGACTGCTGCGGACACGATCAGGAACAGGCCGGCGAAGACCTCCCTGTTGAGCCGTGTCCCCGGTGTAGCTCCGCCGGCCGACCGATCGGCCGGGTCTTCAACTGCCATATTCCCTCCCGGTTTTCCCCTTGGTGGCGGCGATGGCGAGAACTGCCACGCGCCTTCTTATTGCGCCGGCGCATCCTAGCTCCGTTGTTCCGGCGCCGTCTACCCGCTGAGGCACAACGAGAAAGTGCTTAGTTTTCCACGGCGAGGAATAAGCCGGACACGGACGGCTACTGCGTCGGCGGCGGGCTGCCGCGATACGCGCTGAGCTTGGCCCGCAGCTCCTGAAGGGCACCGGCGACGGGGGCGAACTCGAAGCGAATGGCATGGCGGCCGGGGCCGACGGCTACGGCGCGGAAGAGGACATTGGCTTTGAGAATGCGCGTTGGCTTGCCGTCGATGCTGGCGAACCACCACGGGTGCCAGATGTCATTCAGGACGACGAAGCCCGGATTGCTCGCGTCGACCTCGATATCGATTGCCGTATTCTCGTAACGCACGATGCGCACGGTCGGCGCCTTCCATTCTTCCGGGGCATTGGGCACCGGTTCCGGCGGCACGATCGGCCGCTGGTCGAGGAGTACCGTGTAGCGCGGGTCTGCGGCCGGCCAAGCGCCGTCGCGCATGATGCGGGCGAAGTCGGCGATCTGCCAGTTGTAGACGAAGAGGACGCGCGGCAGGGCTTCGGTGTTCTCGTACACGTACCCGTCCGGTGTCCGCCCCATGAAGCGGAGGTCGGTCGATTTGACGGTGCGGTCGATCCGATCGATCGGAACCGGCGAGACGATGTAGCGAAGGCCGAGCAGGTTGGCGAGGCGGCAGCGGTATGACGGGAAAAGGGGTGTGAAGCGGCGCTGGTTCGGTCCGATGATCGAGTCTTCGGCGCCGACGGCTCGGGTGAAATCGGCGAGGCGCAGCGGATTGTAGCCGAGCGTGTGGTCGAACCCGTGCACCATGGCCGTGTTCGGCCACTCGAAGCCGAGGCCGGCGAGCTCCACGCGGTCGCGCCGCGGCGAGCCGGGCGGCTGCGTGGCGAGCGACTTGATGAGGCGGATGGTCTCGCTCCGCGTATCGGGGTCGAGCATGGTGAACTGCTCGCGCGGCAGCGCGGTCGACTCGTTCGGTCCGTTGTTGAGGGCGAGATCGACCGTCAGGACGGTGGCGAGCGTGGTCACGATCACCCACGATCGTTGCTGGCCAAGGCGCGTGACCAGCAGAAGGACGCCGACGCTCACGGCGAGCCAGGCAAAGCTGATCACCATCGGCCGGAGTGCGACGTCGAGCCTGTTCTGCGAAAGAGCGACGGCGATGGCCGCGGCCGTAAGGGCCAGAAGCAGGTACACCTTGAGATGCAGGCGCGGGCGATCGGGTGCGGCAAGTGCAGTATTCGTCATCCAACGGTGCACGAGATAGCCGCTCAGGATCGCCAGTAGTCCTCCAACGAGGAACGTGGCATCAGCCGGGCGGCGGAACAGCGAGACCCCGGGGAATACTTCGTAGAGCAGACGGAAGAACGGTGTGTTCGAGCCGAGCGCGTAGAGCGTTATGAAGACCGTGGCGATCGTGTAGAAGCGGATCTCACGAGCGAGCAGCAAGCGCCGGGACAGACCAAGCCCGAGCAGAAGAGCGATCGGCAGGGCGCCGATGTAGAGCTGGCTCATGTTCTGCGAGAGCGTCACCTCATTGGGGTTCCACGTCCAGCTAAACGGCCCCCAATACTCGACGGCTTTATCGAATGCTCCATAGAGGTCGCTGAACAGCAGCGTCAGCAGCGAGGCCGGGTGCAGCGAGCCCCGCGTCGCCTCGGCGAAAGGAATGCTGGACCGGCTCGACGACATCACGAAGAGAATGGTCATCAGCAGCGGCAGCGCAGACAGAACGACGCAAGTAAGACCCGCGGCGAGCAATGGCCTGAGGCTCGCGCGGAGGCGCTGCTTGCGCTCCGCGCCATCGAGCCAGTGATGGAGCACGTAGCCGATCAGGATGAGGCCCCCGAGATAGGCCACCTGATCCGGCTCGACGATCATCAGCGCCATGGCCGCGCCTGCGGCGATGCCCCACCGGGCCGACCTGCGGTCGAGCGCGCGCACGAGGAGCCAGAGGGCCAGCGCAAAGCAGGCAAAGGACTGGATCTGCCCGACATGCTGGACACGCCACGCGGCAGAGGCGCCGAAAGCGAAGGCGAGCGCGGCGACGATGGCGCCGGCCGGGTGCCAGCCGCGATCGCGGAACAGCAGCAGGATCGAGAAGCCGCCGAGCGCGAGCAGGCCGAAGGTGTAGCCGTCGACGAGCTGGAAGCTCGGCGAAGGATCCAGCAGGGCGAGCAGGACGGCCGGCGAGATGACGAGACTCTGCGGATCGGCAATCTGCGGCGAACCGGCGAAGATGTGCGGGTTCCAGAAGGGCGATTGCCCCGTGTGGATAGCATTGGCGAGGAACTGCACCTGGGCCTGGAAGTGGGCCTTGGCGTCATAGGGAATGGCGTAGTTGCCGAGCAGCCATGGGGCGCACAGCACCAGCCAGCCCGCGGCGAGCGCGAGCGCAGCAATCCCGTAGCCGGACGTCGCCGAATTGGTCTTCACGGAGGTTACACCGCAGGAAGCGGAGCAAAGGGCTGGAAGAGAGAGCCGGAAAAGTAGGCAGAATCGCGGTGGCCGGCAATCCCCGATCGTAGGGCCCGTCGGAAGACAGGGCGCGGCGGGCGCGATGCGCCCCCGAGGGGTTGCCATGTCGTGAGGTGATAGCGCTGGCCGAGCCAAATGCGGTTAGAGTGCGCCCGCAAGACCGAGGAACGCCCAGGAGCCGACATGCCGACCGAAGCCACGCCCCCGACGCTGCGTACCCTGATCGAGGGCGGCATTTGCACGATCGTTGCCGACAATCCCGCCCGGCTGAACGCATACACGCGCGACATGTGGGAAGCTCTGCCGCGACTTATCCGTGAGGCGGAGGCCGATCCGGCCGTGCGCGTGATCGTGCTGCGCGGCGCCGGCACCAAGGCGTTCTCCGCGGGCGCCGACATCTCGGAGTTCGAGGGCAACCGGACGGGCGCGGAAGCGCGGCGCTACGACGAGATCAACCACGAGGCCTTCGAGGCGGTCGGGCGGGCGACGAAGCCCACGATCGCCATGGTGCACGGCTACTGCTTCGGCGGTGGCTGCGAGCTCGCTATCTGCTGCGATATGCGCTGGGTTGCCGAGGACGCGATCTTCTCGATCCCGGCGGCCAAGCTCTCGATCGGCTACAACCCGCGCTGGATCAGACCCATGCTGGCGGTCATGTCCGCGGCCAAGGCCAAGGAGATGCTCTTCACGGGCCGGCGCTACTCGGCGGCCGAGGCGGTCGCCATGGGTGTAGCCAATGCGGTTGTTCCGGCGGCCGAGCTCGAGGCGGCCACGCGGAAGGTCGCCGAGGAAATGGCGATCAATGCCCCGCTCTCCATCCGGGCCGCCAAGGAATCCATCGACGAGCTGTTCGCGCACCCGGAAAACCCGGACCTCGCCCGCCTCGACCACTTCGTCGAAGCCTGCTTCGAGAGCGAGGACTATGCCGAGGGCCGGCGCGCCTTCATGGAAAAGCGCAAGCCGCAGTTCAGGGGCCGCTGAGCGCAGCGAACCGCTCGAGGAATGCCTGCTGGGCAACGGCAACCGGCGACGGCTCGAGGCGTGATAGCTGCGCCGCGAGATCGGGCGGGACGGCTGGAATGCCGAAGTAGCGGTCGGCCTCCGCCTTGGAGAAGCCGGCGAGCAGCGTCGCCTCGTAGTAGGCGGCAATGCGGTCGGCCTGCTTGATCGCGGCCGTGATCTCGGCGGGGAGCTCTCTCGGCAATCCGAAGCGTTCGTGAATGGCGCCGAGCAGTCGATTCTCGATGCTCTTGTAGTCGAAGCCGATCGCCGCCTTGAATGGGCTGATCAGGTCGCCGATCACGTACTCGGGCGCATCATGGAGCAGGGCTGCGAGCTGCCACCGCATTTCCCACTCGGGATTGAGAGCGCAAGTGATCTGCTCGACCACGACGGCGTGCTCGGCAACCGAGAAGGCGTGATCGCCGCGCGTCTGGCCGTTCCAGCGCGCCACGCGCGCAAGGCCATGGGCGATGTCTTCGATGGCGATGTCGTCCGGCGAGGGCGCAAGCAGATCGAGGCGGCGGCCGGACAGCATCCGCTGCCATGCGCGCGGCTTGTCGTCGATGTGCGGCGCGCCGCTCATTTCTTCGGTGCCTTGAACTTGCGCTGCAGCTCGGCGCAGGGACCGTACCGATGGCAGTCGACGACGTGGTCGTTCACGAAGCCCGAAGACTGCATGAAGGCATAGACGGTCGTCGGGCCAACGAAGCGGAATCCCTCCTTCTTGAGTGCCTTGGAGATGGCCTTGGACTCGGGGCTCTCGGGCGGGATGTCGCGCATGGTGCGCCGCTCGTGGATCTGCGGTTTTCCATCGAGGAAGTCCCAGAGGAATTTGGCGAGACTCGTGCGCTCCCTGAGGCGCAGGTAGGCCTGAGCATTCTCGATCGTCGCCTCGATCTTGGCCTTGTTGCGGATGATGCCCGCATCGCCCATGAGTCGCTCGACGTCACGTGCGCCGAAACGCGCAATTCGCTCGGCATCGAAGGCGTGGAAGGCCTTGCGGAAGTTCTCGCGCTTCCTGAGGATCGTGAGCCAGGAGAGGCCGGCCTGGAAGCCCTCGAGGATCAGCTTCTCGAAGAGCGCGCCGGCATCGGACTTCGGCACGCCCCACTCCTCATCGTGGTAGCGCGTGTACTCGGTATCGGAAATGCCGACCCAGCCACAGCGGACGAGTTCTGCTTTTGTCATGGTGCGGATGTCCTCGCAGCGGCGCTCGCGCGGTAGCGATCGAGCGCTGCGGTATCGACGACGATCGTCGCCGCGCCGGCCGTCAGCGGCTCACCTTTGTCTGCGGCTTCGGCGGCACGATCGATCCTGAGGAGGGCGAGCCCATGCGAGCCGGCGACGGAGCCGATGGTGCCGATGACCGCCGCACCGATTTTGATTTCGGCACCCGTCGTCAGTGGCTCCGCCCCGGTGACGAGCGTCACGCGCTTGCGCACGACCGTCTTGTTCTGCATGCGCGCAACGACCTCCTGGCCAACGAAGCAGCCCTTGGTGAAGGACACGCCATGCAGCCGGTCGTAGTTCGCTTCATGCGGGAATGTATCGCCGAGCGCATAGTCGAAGCCGCCTTCGGCGACACCAAGCGCGACGCGGCGCTCGTGATAGAGCGCTTCCGATACAACCTGGCCGGGGAGGCTCTCGAGCTTCGCGCGCGGGACCATGAGCCGCCAGCCAAGATCCGGGTCCCGCGGGTCGGCATAGCACCAGCCATCCTCGATGGACGGCGCCTCCGGTCCCCACGCCGATGCGACGCCATAGTCCGGCGAGACGTCGGCGAGCGTGATCTTCGCGCGCAGCTTATACATCGTGAGGCGCTTGAGGAGGTACGCGGCGCGATCGGCGCGCGTCTCGAGCAGAAAGCCCTCTTCGGTTCTCAGCGCGAAGAACTCGAAAAGGATCTTCCCCTGCGGCGTCAGCAGACCGGCGAAACGCGCCCCCCCGACGCGGATGCCCGAAAGGTCGTTCGTGACGATATTGTCGAGGAAGTCGGCGGCATCGGTGCCCGACAGCGACACGACGCCGCGATCGGGGAGCAGCGCGACAACAGTGGTGCTCATTTCATTGCAACTCCCGCTCTGCGGGGCCTGCCGCGCGATATCGGGCGGCTGGCGCACCCCACTCTTCTGCGGTATCTCGCGCCCGGGGGAAGCCGCGTGCGGCGGCGCAGCTAGCGTTCCTGGAGGCCGTCATGGCAGATCACTTCGACCTTATCCTCAAGGGAGGAACCGTCGTCAATCATGACGGCGAGGGCGTCCGCGACATTGGCGTCCTGGGGGGGCGCATTGCGGCGATTGGCGATCTCTCGGGGGGGAGGGCGGCCGAGGTCATCGATGCCAAGGGGCTCCACGTCCTTCCAGGTGTGATCGACACTCAGGTCCACTTCCGCGAGCCGGGCCTCGAGCACAAGGAAGACCTCGCGACGGGTAGTCTCGCGGCGGTCAGCGGTGGTGTCACCGCCGTCTTCGAGATGCCCAATACGAAACCGCTGACGACGACGGAGGAAACGCTTGCCGACAAGGTTTCCCGGGCACGGGGGCGTATGCACTGCGATTTCGCCTTCTACGTCGGCGGGACGCGGGAGAACGTGCCCAATATCCCGCATCTGGAGCATCTCGAGGGCTCGGCCGGCATCAAGGTGTTCATGGGGGCCTCCACCGGCGACCTGCTGATCGAGGACGAGGCGACGCTCGAGCGCGTGATCGCGGGGATCTCGCGGCGGGCGGCCTTCCATGCCGAGGATGAGGCACGGCTCAGGGAGCGCGCAGGGCTCCGCCGGCCGAACGTTCCATCATCGCATCCCGTGTGGCGGGACGAGGTGGCCGCCATGATGGCGACGGACCGCCTCGTGCGCCTTGCCGAGCGCTATCGCAAGCGGGTCCACGTGCTGCACGTCTCGACGGCGGAGGAGATGGCTTACCTCGGCGAGCACAAGGCCTGGGCCAGCGTCGAGGTCACGCCGCACCACCTGACGCTCATGGCGCCGGACTGCTACGAGCGGCTTGGCACCTACGCGCAGATGAACCCGCCGGTGCGCGATGGCCGGCACCTGCAGGCGCTCTGGGCGGGCATTGCCGACGGCACGGTCGACGTCCTCGGCTCGGATCATGCCCCCCACACGCGCGAGGAGAAGGACCACCACTACCCTGAGAGCCACTCGGGCATGACGGGCGTGCAGACGCTGGTCCCGGTCATGCTGGACCACGTCAATGCCGGCCGTCTGACGCTACAACGTTTCGTCGATCTGACGAGCCACGGCCCGGCGCGGCTGTTCGGGATCGTCGGCAAGGGCCGCATTGCGGTCGGCTATGACGCCGATCTGACAGTCGTCGATCTCAAGCGGACGATGACGATCACCAACGACTGGATCAAGTCGCGTTGTGGGTGGACGCCCTATGACGGTGGCAACGTGCGCGGGTGGCCTGTCGGCACGTTCGTGCGCGGTCATGCGGTCATGTGGGATGGCGAGATTCTGACCCCCTCGATCGGCGAGCCGGTGCGCTTCTACGAAGGCGGATAGTCAGCGCGCGACCTGCGACCGATTAACCAATAGGATAAACAAGACCTTAACATCGCCCCAAGTTGCCCCTACCCCTGGTTACGTCAGCGGGGGCTGCACACGCACGGACCAAGCAGACCGGCAGCGGACCGGTCGGCACCCCACGGTCCGTCGCCACAGGGGAGTACGCAAGCAATGCGTGCATTCATCGAGAACTGCCGCCGTATGGCGGCGGTCGCGGGCACAGTCGTGCTCGGTGTTTGGATCATTTCCGCTCTATCGGTCCGCCCGGCTTCCGCGGACGAAAACTACCAGTTCCCGGCGCGAGCCTCGTCTGAAGGTGTCCGCACCGGCGGAGCCAAGAAAATGCGTCTCGGCGCCTACGATCGCAAGGAGCGGCGCGAGAGCTTGAGCGGTGGCGGCCGATCCATCTCGCGCGCCAAGACCTCGAAGACGAGGACCGCCAAGTCGAGGAGCAAGACAAGGAAGGCGAGCACGGCCAGGCGCAGCCGCGGCATCCAGGTCGCGAGCCTCGGCGATACCTACGTGCCGAAGCCCGAAGTCGGGACGAACCTTGCCGGCGGCGGCGTGAAGTGGGTCGCCAACTCGAGGTGTCTGAATGCAAGCCTGCGGTCGGTCATCCATCAAGTTGCGAGCGCGTTCGGTCCGGTCACCGTGAATTCGACCTGCCGCAGCCGCCGACATAATGCACGCGTGGGCGGTGCGCATCATTCGCACCATCTCTCCGGCAATGCCGTCGACTTCAGGGTGCATGGGCGAAACAACCGTGCGGTGTTCGCCTTCCTGCGCTTCACCACCTTCGGCATG
>ERZ778022.5414-NODE-5414-length-10374-cov-2.783506_pt1 | contig 10374 bp, 10 predicted proteins | sample MGYA00375752_ERZ778022 | MGnify/ENA primary metagenome ERZ778022 (study PRJEB29350, sample SAMN05389826) | bioreactor metagenome | isolation source: Thiocyanate bioreactor | place: South Africa: University of Cape Town | collected 2014-04-04 ...
AGGCCACGGCGCCGTCGAGGTCGACGGTGAAGCCGCCCTTGACCTGGTTGAAGATGATGCCTTCGACCTTTTCCTTGGCTTCGAAAGCCTTTTCGAGCTTGACCCAGCTCTCTTCGCGGCGCGCCTTGTCGCGCGAGATGACCGCTTCGCCGAGCGCGTTTTCGATACGCTCGAGATAGACTTCGACCTCGTCGCCGACCTTCAGTTCCTGGTCGCGGCCGGGGCCGGTGAATTCCTTGATAGCCACACGGCCTTCGGTCTTGAGGCCGATATCGATGACCGCCACATCCTTTTCGAGAGCGACGACGATGCCCTTGATGACCGAACCTTCGAGCGCATCGCTCTCGCCAAAGCTCGAGTCGAGCATGGCGGCGAAATCTTCGCGCGACGGCGCAAAGCTAGACGACGTATTTGCCATTGTTTCTCCTGGGAGGTCCGGATCGCGTCTTGATTTTGGCGGATGAGCGGACCGAATTCGCCGGCTTGGGTTTGAGTTGCGGTTTGCTGTCTTGCGCCAGAGATCGCCCGTTTCGGAGCGAACCTCCGCCTGAAGGCGGGCCGGCGAGGTGCCGGCGCAAAAAAGCGGTTCCGTTTCCGGGGTACGGACCCCGAAAACGTGGCTTATCTAACAGTTCGCCGGGGCTTTCGCAAGGAAGCCTGAGGCAAAAAAGACCTGATTTCGGGCCAAATTGACCCTCAAGGCTTCAAAATCGTGCGCAGCCTTTCGACCACCGGTTCCGGGGTGGCATAGATGCTCTCCAGCAGCTTCTGCATGTCCTCGCCCTTGGTCGGGGTCGGCGCCTCGCCCATGATCTTGGTATATTCGGCCTGGTAATCCTTGTCCTGCATGACCGACCAGAAGGCGGCCCGCACCTCCCGCGCCCGCTCTGGCGGCAGGCCTGGCGGGGCGAGATAGGGGCGGGTGACCTCCTGCGGCGTCACCAGGATACGCATCATCTGGCGATCCTCGTCGGTACGCATCAGATCGAGCGCCAGCGGCACATCTTGGGCGTCGGGATGCTTCTGCAGGGACAACTGCACCAGGAAATTGATCTTTTTCTCGCGCAACCAGTCCGGTTTGGAGGATTTCAGGCTCGAATAGCCCCAGCCGCAGCGCCCGTCCGTCTCGCCGCGTTCGATCGCCATGATGGTTTCCTGGGTGCCGACATAGCCGGTGATGACGCGGAATTTCGTGCCGAGCGTCGCATTCAGCGCCAGCGGATAGATGTCGGTCGACGAGGCCGCGCCCGTGCCGGCCATGGTCGTCTCGCGCTTCTTGGCGTCCTCTAGCGTTTTCGTTTGCGACGTGTGGAAGGTGGCGCAGAAATTGACGTCGTGTTCCAGCGCGCCGATAGCGGTGAAGTCGCTCATTTTATAGGCGACCTTGCGGGTAGAGATCAGCGGCTCGATCAGGGGGCCGGTGGCGAAAGCGCCGATCACCGTGCCGTCCCGGGGCGCGACGGAGAACAATTGCTCGACAAGCCGCACGCCGCCGGCGCCCGGCACAAGCTGAACCAGCACGTTCGGATGCCCCGGCAGATATTGTGCGATGTAACGCGAGACCATCCGCGCGCCCAGATCGATGCCGCCACCGGCCGTGCCACCGACATTGATGGTGAAGGTCTTGCCTTTGAAATAGCCGTCGCTTTGTGCCGCGGCGGGCAGGGCGGCGAGGCCCCAACCGATCGTAACAGCCGCAATGGCACACGTGCGCCCCCTCGAGCCCATGGTTTCCTCCTGTTTTGTTATAGTGCCGCGATTGTGCACGCCGGGCGGCGCGCGCCAAGCCCATAACCCCAGCTCTGCACAGACGCTGCCAAATCGGCTAAGCTTGCTGCATAGGAGGTTCGCCATGACCGTCGATCGCAGAGGACTACTCGGTCTGCTCGCTCTCGGCCTACTGCCGCCACAGGCGCTGGCGCAGGAGTTCAGCCGCATGACCGCCTATGCCTTTTCCTTCGCCGGCCTCAACGGCGGCGAAGTGCGGCTCGTAGACTATGCGGGCAAACCAGTGCTGGTGGTGAACACGGCGAGCTTCTGTGGCTACACCAACCAATACACGGCGCTGGAGGCGCTCTACGAACGCTATCGCGATCGCGGCCTCACGGTGATCGGGGTGCCGTCCAATGACTTCGGTGGTCAGGAACCAGGTCGCGCGCCGGAGATCACCGCCACGGTGGAAAGCTTCAAGGTGCAATTCCCGATGACGGAAAAATCTGTCGTCAAAGGCGCCACGGCCCATCGCTTCTACAAATGGGCGGCGAGCGAGCGGCCGAAGGAAACGCCAGCCTGGAATTTCCACAAATTTCTCATCGGCCGCGACGGACATATCGTGGCGGCGTTTGCCAGCAATGTCGCGCCCGATGATCCACAGATCATTGCCGCGATCGAACGCGAGCTGGCCGAGCCGGCATCGAATTAAGCCTCACTCCGCGTGACGTTCTGACGGAGCACGAGATCAAACTCAGGCGCGCGATGGCGTGTGGCCTGAACAATAACGCATGCGCGCAACGCTTGCGCCGCTGGGAGAGGCTGATGTAGCTAATTCCGCAGCAGATAACTGCAAAGCAAAAACGACGGGAGGAGAACGCATGGCCCAGAAGGGACCGGCACTGAAGGATGTCGCCAAAGCGGGATCGCAAAAGAGCGGCATTGCCCTCGCGACGGCGCGTTTCGACGACAAAGATACATTGGTGCGTCCTTCCAATGCGCAGATGGGCTGGGCATCCGATGCCATGGCCGAGATGCTGCGGCGCCTCGATCTGCGTTATATTGCATTGACGCCGGGCGCCTCCTATCGTGGTTTGCACGACAGTCTCGTCAACTATCTCGGCAACCGCGATCCGCAAATGCTCGTGTGCCTGCATGAGGAACATGCGGTCGGCATCGCTCAGGGCTATGCCAAGGTCACCGAGAAGCCGATGGCGGTCGCGGTCCACTCCAATGTCGGCTTGATGCACGCGACCATGGCGATCTTCAACGCCTGGTGCGCGCGCAATCCGATCGTCATTCTGGGCGCGACGGGACCGGGCGATGCCGATGAACGTCGGCCGTGGATCGATTGGATTCATACGGCGAAGGATCAAGGGGCATTGATCCGGCACTATACGAAATGGGACGACGAGCCGCGCTCGGCCGTCGCCAGCGTGGAATCGCTGACCCGCGCCTGGCAGATCGCCGCGACGCCGCCCTATGGCCCGACCTATGTCTGCCTCGACGTCGGCCTGCAGGAATCGAAGCTCGAGAAGGAGATGCAATTTCCCGATCTCGAACGTTTCGCGCCCGGCGAGCCGCCGGCCCCTTCGAGCGAGGCGATCGAGCGCGCCGCCAAACTGCTGGCGGAGGCCAAGCGTCCCCTTATCTTGATGGGACGTGTGTCGCGCAACCTCGACGATTGGCAGGCCCGCATCGATCTCGCCGAGGCCATCGGCGGCGCCGTGCTGACCGATATGAAGACGTCGGCGGCCTTTCCGACCGAACACCCGCTGCACGTCATGGAGCCGCGCCACCGTCCTTCGCCCGAGAGCGCGCGTTACGTCAAAGAGGCCGATGTCATCCTGTCGCTCGATTGGATCGATCTGCGCGGTTATTTCGTTCTCACGCTCGGCAAGGACGCCCCGGTGGAGGCGAAGGTCATTCACTGCAGCGTCGACGACTATCTGCACAACGGCTGGAGCATGGATCATTTCGGCTTGCCGCCGGTGGATCTGAAGATTCTTTCAACGCCTGACCAGATGATCCGGCCGCTCACCGAGGCGGTGCGCCGACTGCGCGGCAACGCCAAGACCGACCCGAAATGGCCGGTACGGCAGGCCAAGCCACTGCCGGCACCGCGCGCTGAGGGCATGATGAGCCTGCGCGATCTGGCGTTGGTGGTGCGCGAGTTCTGCGAGACCCGCGAGGTGACGATGGCCGGCTATTCGCTGGGATGGCCGGCGGACACGGTCAATTTCCGTCATCCGCTCGATTACATGGGCATCGACGGCGGCGGCGGTGTCGGCGCTGGTCCCTCCAATGCGATCGGCACGGCATTGGCGATCCAGAATTCTGGGCGCTTTCCCATGGCCGTCATGGGCGATGGCGATTTCGCCATGGGCTGCAACGCGTTCTGGACCGCCGCGCACATGGGCATTCCATTGCTCGTGGTGATCGCCAACAACCGTGTCTACTACAACGATGTGGCGCATCAGGAACGGATGGCGGTGGTGCGCGACCGTCCGGTCGAAAACAAATTCGTCGGCCAGGAGATGGTGCATCCAGCTATCGATCTCGTCGGTCTCGCCAAAGCGCAGGGGCTTCAGGGCGAAGGACCGGTGGAATCGGCCACCGCCTTCCGCGAAGCGCTTAAGCGGGGCGAGGCCATCGTGAATGCGGGCGGACTCTACGTCATCGATGCGCGCGTCGACGTCGGCGCGCCGGGCGAGGGCAATCGCGGCCACACGAGCGGACGCAAGGATTGATCAGAAGACGAACAGGTGAGCTGGGAGGTCGGCGGCGAATAGAGACCAAGCGAAGTCATCAAACAGTGGGAGGGGAGATGAAAATCGTTCGCAGGATGTCGCGCGGGATCGCGATGGCGTGCGCGCTGTGTGTCTGGGCGTGGATCCCAGCCAAGGCCGACGCCATGCTGGAATTCTACAAGGGAAAGACCGTTCGCCTGGTCAACGGCGGTGCGGCCGGATCCGGCTACGATCTCTATTCGCGCATGCTGGCGCCCTATCTCGAGCAGAAGCTCGGGGCAAAAGTCCTCGTCGATTCCAGACCGGGCGCGGGCATGATGATCGCGATGAATCATGTGTGGATCCAGCCGCCCGATGGGCTGACGATCATGCTGGCACCTGGCGAAGGCGCCGTTCTCGGCAAGCTGATCGATGACGTCGCCTTGCGCTTCGATCTGATGAAATACGGTTTGCTGGCGCGCGTGAACACGGCACCGCGTGTGCTGATCGTCTATCCCAAGTCCAGCTATTACACCGTCGACGATCTCTTGAAGCAGTCGAAGCCTCTGGAGATCGGCGCCAATGGCAAAACGGATGCGGCCTCCGACACGTCGGCGGTGATGTGCCATGCGCTCAAGCTGCAATGCAAGATCACGATCGGCTACAAGTCATCGGCGGACTTTGCGCTTGCCGCCGTGCGGGGCGAAGTCGATGGCACAGTGCTGGTGGAGGATTCCGCTGCCCGCTACGCCCAAGGCGGGCAATTGCGCGGCGTGTTGGTGACGGCGCGTGAGCGCTCGCGGTTGATGCCCGATGTGCCGACGATCTACGAAGCCGCGAAGCTCGATCAGGAAGCGCAATGGTGGCTCGATTTCCGCGAGGACATTCGCAAGATTGGCCGCATCCTGATCGTGCCGCCGGGCATGGATCAGGAGAAGCTCACTTTCTTGCGCAAGATCACCAAGGACATTCTGACCGATCCGGAAGCGCTGAAAGAGTTCGAGAAACAGCAGCAGCCCGCGTTCTTCGGCGAGCCCGAGGAAATTTCCGAATTGATGCGCCGCAGTCTTGTTGGCCTGACGCCCGAACGTCAGAAAGAGGTGAAGCACGTCATCGCTGACAAATACTATTAGCTCATACACCGAGCGCGTGCTGCATCACCTTGTGCATGACGCTCGGGAGCGCCTCGCTGGCGAGTTCGCCTTCATCCATCCATTGCGCGCCTTCCGGTGCCGCCGTTTGGCGTGGCACCTCGCCGGTATAGACGGTCAGGGCCAGGGAGAAATGGGTGAACACATGGTCGGCGCTGCCGATCTTGCGCCGCCATGTCGTCTCGATCGGCGCATGCGTCAACGCCTCGTCCTGTGTGAAGCCGACGCGCCATTCGCTGCCGGGAAATTCCAGCATGCCGCCGAGCAGGCCTTTCGGCGGGCGGCACACCAGCACTTTGCCGTCGGCGCGCCGCACATAAAAAATCGCCCCGGTGCGATGCGGCCGCTCCGCCTTCGGTGCTTTCACGGGAAAGCGCGGCTGCGTGCCCTCGGCCCGCGCGATGCAGTGACCCGCCAATGGGCAGAGCACGCAGGCGGGTGTCTTCGGTGTGCAGATCGTCGCGCCGAGATCCATCATCGCTTGCGCGAAATCGCCGGCGCGCGCATCGGGCGTAATCGTGTCGGCCTTGGCGCGAATGAGCGGTTTGGCTGAGGGCATCGGTGTGTCGATGGTGAAGAGCCGCGTCACCACGCGCTCAACATTGCCGTCGACGACAACAGCGCGATGGCCGAAGGCGATCGCGGCGATTGCCGCGGCCGTATAGGGGCCGATGCCGGGCAGCGCGCGTAGCGCCTCTTCACTGTCGGGGAAAATGCCTGCATGCCGTTCGGCCACGGCGATCGCGCAGGCGTGCAGATTGCGTGCGCGGCTGTAATAGCCCAAGCCTGCCCAGGCTTTCATCACCTCTTCGACCGGCGCGGCGGCGAGTGCCTTCACATTGGGCCAAAGGCTCAAAAAGCGCTCGTAATAGGGCTTTACCGCCGTCACCGTGGTCTGCTGCAGCATGATTTCCGACAGCCAGACCGCATAAGGATCAGGCTTTTGGCCGGGCAGCGCGCGCCACGGCAAGCGCCGACGATGCGCGTCATACCAGGCGAGCAGATCAGCCGCGATGCTGACGCTGCCTTTTTTCGATGGGCTTACCGAGGGAACCATGCCATTGTTTAGAGCATTTCCAGGCACAGTGGCTAGTCGACCCTACGCGCAATCCAGCGGAGAAAGAAAAATCATGCACAAGATCGACATCCCACAATCCGTGATCGACCGTGTGGTCAAGCGGCGGGGGAAGGAACATATTCACGACGATCTGATCCCGTCGAAGACGGCGCTGATCGTCATCGACATGCAGAACGCGTTCATGCCGCTGCCCGTGGCCCATGCGCCGTGCCAGATGGCGCCGAAGATCGTTCCGGCAATCAACAAATTGGCGCAGGCGGTGCGTGAAACCGGCGGCATCGTCGTGTGGATCCAGACGGCCTGCACCGCAGGCGACAAGATCACCTGGTCCAATGCGCATAAGATGGTGACGCACGAGCGCGCGCTGATGCGCTTTTCGGCGCTGGAGCGTGGGTCCGAAGGCTATGCGCTCTGGCCGGAAATGGATGCCAAGCCGGAAGATCTCTATGTCGAGAAGCACCGTTTCAGCGCTTTCATCCAAAACTCGTCCGACCTCGATGCGATCCTGCGCGAACAGGGCGTCGATACGGTGTTGATCACCGGCACGGTGACGAATGTCTGCTGCGAGTCGAGCGCGCGCGACGCGATGATGCTGAACTACAAGGTCGTCATGGTGTCCGACGGCAATGCCGCCGATAATGACGATGAGCACAACGCCACCTTGCGGTCGATCTATCTGACCTTTGGCGACGTGATGGATACGGCCATGTTGGTCGATCTGTTGAAACAACGCAGCAACATCCGCACCGCCGCCGAATAAGAGGCGGTGCGACAACGCATGGGAGGCGGCGATGGCGGTCAATCCGGTGCCCGAGGACTATGCGGGTGGAGTCCCCGGCCTGTGCGTCGATAGAGGCGCGCAGGCCGTCGAAGTTTACAAGCAGGCATTTGGCGCTGATGTGACCATGCGCTTCGACGAGCCGGATGGCCGTCTCGGCCATGCCGAACTGTTGATCGGCAAAGCTCGCTTTTCGGTCTCCGACGAATTTCCCGAATATGGCGTGATCAGCCCGAAAACGCTCGGCGGCTCGCCGGTGTCGCTGCACATCTACGTGCCCGACGTCGATCAGGTGGCCGAGCGCGCGGTGGCCGCTGGTATGACCTTGTTGCGGCCGGTCGCCAACGAGTTTTACGGCGATCGGGTCGCCCGATTACAGGATCCTTTCGGTCATCGCTGGATCATCGCCAGCCGCATCGAAAACCTCACCGTCGACGACATGTATCGCCGCGCCGGCAGATCGGATTAAGGCGCTGGCGCGCCAGTGACAGCGGCTTTGAATGTCTCCGCGAAGCGAACAAGTTCCTGCTCTTCTGCATCGGTCGTCATCAAGAACGTGAAGCCCGCATGGCGCCAGGACAGAATGTGGAAGCCGGCATCGGCCACCGTTGGGCGCGAAGCGACGGTGCCGGGTAAGGCAGTCACGCTGACCACATGGGCACCTATGCGATAGACCAGCACGGGCGCTGGCGCGCCGAGGAGCGGAAAGCCCTGGGCGGCAAGGTCTGGCGTCGGTGGAGAAATGGCGATCCGTGCGTCGAACCAAGGCCGGACATTGTGCCGGTCGTTCGAGGCGATATCGACGGGGCTGCCGGCGAGAAGGGCGCGCCGGTGATTGGCGATAAGAGCATCGTCGAGGCCGGGCGTGCCGCGTTGCAGGGCCAGATAGGTGGCGCTGCCACCGAGGCCGATACCGAGGGCCAAGGCGGCGGCCATTTTCATGAAATCGCGCCGTGGGGCATGCGCGGGCTCGGCGATCGTGGGGCTGACGGCGGCTTGCAATCGGGCATGTAGAGCAGCCGGCGCGGACGTGCGTGGAAACTGCGCCTGCAGTGCGCGCCGTAAAGCAAGGTGACGCGCGTAGGTGGCGGCGAGGGCGGGATCGGCGGCAAGCTGGCGTTCGAAGGCGGCTTGGCCGGCCGCGTCGAGTTCGCCGTCGAGAGCGGCCTGTAAAGTCAGGTGCGGATCAAGAGGGGCGTCGCTCATGACATCTCCTTTCCGATCCGCTCGATCAGCAGTGCGCGGGCGCGCGCCAGGCGCGACATCACCGTGCCGACAGGAATATCCACAATGCTGGCGATCTCGCGGTAGCTGAGACCGTTGAACTCGCGCATCACAAGCGCCTCACGAAAGGGAGCGGGCAGGGCGGCGATGGCCGTATGCAGGAGCGCTTCATCCGCTTGTGCGATCATTTCGGCCTCCGGCGTCGGGCTTTCGCTCACTGTCGGTGCGTCACGCGCGGCGCCTTCCAGATCATCGGTGAGGACCAGCGTCTTGGGGCGATTGTGCGCCAGCCAGGTGAATGTCGTGTTGCGCACGATCGAGAACAACCAGGCGCGCGCATTGCCGCCGCTATAACGCTCGATGCCGTTCAACGCACGCAGACAAGCGTCCTGCACCACATCCTCGGCATCCGTCGGATTGCCGGTCAGCCAACGTGCGAACACGAAGGCGTCGTCGAGATGGGGCATCACCACCTCGCGGAACAAGCGGCTGCGGGTCTCGTCGGTCAAGCGCGCACAGGAGGCATGCGAACCTCTCACGGGGCTACGATGATCCTCCCCTTCATATGCGGATGCAACCCGCAAAAGTAATCGTAGGTGCCAGGCGTCGCGAAGGTGAAACGAAACGTGTCCGTGGTGTCGAGAGCGCGGGAATGCACCTTGCCATCGGTGGTCACCACCGAATGGGGAATGTCGTCATCGTTGCTCCAGATCACGACGGTGCCAGCTTTGACGTTGAGCGTGTCCGGCGTGAAGGAAAAGTTTTCGATCTTCACGGTGGCCTCATCGGCCCGAACGCGTTGCGTCAGCAAGGGCAAAAGAAGAGCGGCCGCGCACAAGCGGCGGCGATCCAGGGCGGTCGTCATGTCGTGTCTCCAATGTTCGGATCGGTCAGGCCTTCATCAACGCGCTGTCGATGATGGCGAGCGGTTCATTGCCGCGTCTGACGGTGATGGATGTGGTGCCGAGCACGCCGCGCAGTCGCTCATCCGCCACTTTCAGGGGACCGGGCGAGGGTGCCGTTCCAGGTGCAGGCTGCGGAAAGGCGGTCGAGCGGGCGGTATGGAATGTCACCGCGCCTTCGACCTTCTGCATGATCTGGTGAATATGTCCGTTGAGTACGGTCACGGATCCAAACCGTTTGACGAGCGCCAGAACTTGCGCCGCGTCATCGGTGCCCCAGCCCCAATCCGCATAGACGGTCCACAGCGGAATATGCGCGAAGATCACCAGCGGTGTGGACGCGCTCTTGCCCTTCAAATCCTCCGTCAGCCAGGCGATCTGCGCCGCGCCGAGCGAACCCATGCCGCCCGCTTTGAGATCGGCGACATTGACGAGGCCGACGAAATGCACGCCTTCGTGATCGAACGCATACCAGCCGGTGCCTTGCGCTTTCTGCTTTCGGCCGAAGCGGTTCAGATAGTCGGCGCCACGCCCCTCATCGACGATATCGTGCTCGCCAGGCACGTAATGAACGTCGAGCCGTGCGCCGGCGATGACCTTTTCGGCGTCGTCGAATTCTTCGGGCTTCGACAGATGCGAAATGTCGCCGGTATGGATCATGAAGGCGGGTTTCGTCGCCATGCCGCCGACCTGGCTGATCGCGTCCTGCAAGGTCGCGAGCGGATTGGGGTTGGCCGCCTGCTTGAAGCCGATATGGCTGTCGGAGATTTGCAGGAAGCTGAAGCCCATCGCCGCCTGCGCC
>ERZ778022.5420-NODE-5420-length-10356-cov-3.190176_pt1 | contig 10356 bp, 11 predicted proteins | sample MGYA00375752_ERZ778022 | MGnify/ENA primary metagenome ERZ778022 (study PRJEB29350, sample SAMN05389826) | bioreactor metagenome | isolation source: Thiocyanate bioreactor | place: South Africa: University of Cape Town | collected 2014-04-04 ...
GCTCGCCGATATAGGTGGTGCGGGTCAGGATGGCGTGGATTTGCGCCAGCCCCCAACGGCCGCCGTCGCGGGTTAAGAAGCGGCGTTCGTTGAGATAGGTGGCGATAGCCTTGACGCCCATTGCGCCGCGCGTGCCGTCGCCTTCAAGGAACAGGCGATAGATCATCCGCACGGTGTCGGCGTGCAGAGGGTCGATCTCCAGCTTCTTCTTGGTCTTCGATCCCCGCTGCTCCGCTGCGACGATGCGATAGCCGATGGGCGGTCGCGCGCCGTTCCAGAAGCCTTGCCGGGCGTTCTCGTTCATGGCGCGCAGAACGTGCTTGGCATTCTCCTTCGACTGGTATTCGTCGAAAAGCGCCATGATCTGCCGCATCATCTGGTGCATGGGATCGTCGCCCATCTCCTGCGTAATGGACACGAGCTTGACGCCGTTCTTCGCCAGCTTGCGAACGTAGAACTCCATCTCGAAATGATCGCGGAAGAAGCGCGAGAAGCTATGCACCACGACAATATCGAACGGTGCGGGCTTTGACGTGCCGGCCTCGATCATGCGCTGGAACTCGGGGCGCTTGTCGTTGGTGGCGGTTGCGCCCGGTTCAACATAAGTCTCAACGAGTTGGTAGCCCCGTTGCTCGCACCAGGCTTCGCCCTGCCGCTTCTGGTCGGGGATGGAAATATCATGCTCGGCCTGCCGGGCTGTCGAGACACGCAGATAGAGGGCGGCGCGCACCCCGTTCGAGAGTTGGGGTGCGATCATGGCAGAAGCCTCCTTCTCAAATCATCGGCATGGTCCAAAGAATTCGTCGAACAGATCGCCGAACCAACGCTCGAACACATCAATCTCGGCCTCGGTGACGGGAATGTCCTCTGGCCAATCGTCGGTGACGCGCATCCTCTGTCCATCCGGGCCGAGAAGTGGCGTGTCGCCGACTCGCGCCCGGCTGTCCGGCATAGGATCGTCGGCGTAGTCGAAAAGATCGTCGGGAAGTGGTTCGGGGATCGACTGTCGCGGTCGCCCTCTCCGGGCGCGGCGGTGCTCTGCGCACATAGAATCCTCCTTGGTTCAGCATGGGATTCCGGGCGATTGGAAGCCTCGGAAATAGCGAACCATGGGAAGCGGATAGGCAGCCTGTAGCGTGCCGTATTTAGGTTGATGTGCTGGCGGCACCCCTCGAACGAAGGAAGCTGCCAGCGGATCACTAATCTACACATGGGCCGATCTTGTCATTGCTGCGGGGATGGAGCGGGAGGACGCCCCATGTCACTTGCGAGCGCCAGCAGGTTGCGAAGTGCGGCGCTGCGGTTGAACGGCGACCAGACAGCCGAGAAAGAAATAGGCTCCGGCTCGTCGGCCAACGGCAGGAACACTACGCCGGACGTGGGCAGAAGCGACATGGCCGCGCCGCCAATGGTGATACCGAAACCCTGTCCGACCATGGACAGTAATGTGCCGCGCTCAACGTCAAAACGCAGGATTGAGGATGAGGGCCAGCGCCCGGCGAGGCGCAGCACGATATGGTCGTGAACCTGCGGGCCAGTGCCACCATAGCGGACAAGGAAGGTTTCGCCGACCAGATCGGCCCAAGTGATTGCCGGTTCCCCGGCAAGATTATACCTATCCGGTAGCACCGCCACCAGCGATTCAGTCCAGATCGGCCGTGTATGGCAGTCGGGAAGCTCGGGCGTGCCAGCGACGAACGCCACGTCCAGCCGGTCGGCACGAAGTTGCATAACCGCATCGCGGGCCGTGCCTTCGGTGATTTCGACCTCGATGCCGGGATGATTTTCCCGATACTGCCCGATCAGCTCCGCGAGGAAGCTGCGGGGGATCAACGCATGGATGCCGATACGCAGGCGACCACATTCCCCTGCCGCCGCCATTCCGGCGGTCTTCACCGCATGGTCGAGCTGATCGACGCCGACAGCGACACGCTCGACGAAATGGCGTCCGGCCTCGGTCAACCTGACACCGCGCGCGTGGCGCTCGAACAGAAGGATGCCAAGGTCTTCCTCCAACGCCTTCACGCGCGCTGACGCTGGATTGCGCCACGCCGAGTGCGTTCGCCGCATGACGAAAGTTCAGATACTCGGCAACGGCAAGTGTCTGGATCAGCGACGCGAGGGGAATGCGCGATCCCAATGGCGTCGGCACTCCCCATTGTCGATCAACCATCGGTGCGGATCGACGTCGCCGCATTGCTATCCGCCCCCTGTCATTCAGCGGTAGCCTTGGCTGGCAAAGCGAAGGCGGTGGAGTGCTGCCGGTAGGCGTGCGGCATCACGCGAATCTTTTCGCAAAGGCCACGAAGACGACGATGAGGCCGGTGGCCGCGATCATTGTCCACGCGACAGGCTCGCCCAGCAGCAAACCTGCAAGTGCAAGACCGAAGAACGGTTGAAGCAGTTGCAGTTGCCCGACGCCTGCGATGCCGCCGAGCGCAAGACCCCGATACCAGAAGACAAAGCCCACCAGCATGGAGAACACGGAGACATAGGCGAGGCTTAGCCACGCGGGGGTGCCGATGCCTTCCCACGAAATCGGAAGCGTCACCATTGTCAGCCCCAGCATCACGGGAGCCGAGAGAACCAATGCCCACGAAATGACTTGCCATCCGCCGAGGCGGCGCGACAGTTTTGCCCCCTCCGATCATGAGAAGATTGCCGGTCAGTGAGCTGGACCCGCCATTGGAAACCGCGAAGGCGACCACCGTTGCGCTTCCCAAACATGAAAACAGCCAGAACAGCGGCTTCGGCCGCTCCCCGCCGCGCAGCACGCCGAATATCGCGGTCGCAAGCGGCAGAAGGCCGATGAATACAATCGAATGGGCGGACGTGATGTGCTGGAGGGCGAGCGCGGTCAGCAGTGGAAACCCGATCACCACGCCTATGGAAACGATGGCCAGTGACAGCATATCCCTGCGTTGCGGACGTGCCTGCCGCAAAAGCATGAGCAGCGCGGCCCCCAGCAGCGCGGCGATGACGGCCCGCGCGGAGGTCAGAAACAGCGGAGAGAAATCCGCCACCGCCACGCGCGTAGCAGGCAGGGAGCCGCTGAAAATGATAACGCCGAGCAGTCCGCTGCCCCAGCCTTCCACCGATGATCTTGTGTCGTCCATCCCACCTCGCTTTCCATTCGCGGGAATAGACGATTTTGGCTGGCACGATCAGCTACAAATCAATACAATTAAAACAAACCGTATTGATAAAGAAAGTGATACACTTGGGCGTGATGGAGGAGCCAGTCGGTCGCAGGGGAACACGAACCATCGACGTGATGACGGCGATACGGGCGAAAGTCGGTAGTCGCGCGCTCGGCCCCGACGACCGGCTGCCATCTATTCGGGCCTTCGCCAAGACGATGGGCGTTTCTCCCTCCACGGTCGTCGAAGCCTATGACCGGCTCGCGGCCGAAGGGTTGATCCGCGCGAAGCAAGGATCGGGTTTCTATGTCTCCGCATCCGCGTCGCCACCTTTGGCTCTGACGGAAAACCTGCCCCCGACAGAGCGCGCGGTCGATCCGTTCTGGGTTTCGCGGCAATCCCTCGATGCCGATCCTGCGGCGCTGAAACCCGGCTGCGGCTGGCTTCCGCCGGACTGGATGCCGCATGAGGCATTGCGCCGGGCGCTACGAGCTATCGCGCGCGCCGACAATGCAGTGCTGTCGGACTACGGCAGCACGCGCGGTTCGTTCACACTGCGTCGTATTCTAATGGGCCGTTTTGCCGAAGAAGGGATTGAGTTATCGCCCGACCAGCTCTTGCTGACTGCATCGGGGACGCAAGCGGTTGATCTGATCTGTCGTTTCCTGCTTCGTCCGGGCGATACAGTGCTGGTGGACGATCCCTGCTACTTCAATTTTCGGGCCTTGCTGCGCGCTCATCGAGTGAAGATCGCCAGTGTGCCCTATACGCCTTCGGGGCCGGACATTGCCTCTTTCGAGGCGATCCTAGCTGCCGAGCGGCCGCGCCTCTATCTCACCAACTCGGCGCTTCATAATCCTACAGGTGCGACCCTGACGGCGCAGTCTGCGCACCGCCTTCTAAACGCTGCTTCGGCCCATGACCTGACCATCGTGGAGGATGACATTTTCGCCGATTTCGAGCCGGAATCTTCGGTTCGATTGGCAGCGTTGGATGGACTCAACCGTGTCATCCGTATCGGCAGCTTTTCCAAGACCCTATCCGCCTCGGGATCCAAGACCTCTTGCTACCGAATAGGCTGGGCCACACTTTTGCTGATCATTGAGGCGCACTAGTTGGTGGCGAGAGCCCTCTCTTCCCTTGTTTTCTACGTGCATTTACGGAATACAAATTGAGTATCCCCCGGTTGGCCCCTGCTTTGCATGCCACCGGGGTTTGTTGTCCGTATCGCTAACTACCAGATGGCTTTCTCAGGGTGGGAGGTCATGCAGTAGACGGTGCAATCGTTCAAGGACCGCATTCCGCACCGAGTCATGGATCCTGGCGGGAAATGACTTTGGCAGAAGTGCCTCTATCCGCTGTACGGCGTCCTCGGCCCGTGCCGCCGTTTCCTCGAGTACGTCGTGTACAAGGCGTTTCGGCAGGCCGGCGCGTTCGCCCGTCTGCGTGAAGTGGCGGGGCAGGATCTCGTCGATGCGGTAGTGGTTGCCGTGCCCGACCGACAGGGCGAGCTTCATCTGCTTGCGCTCGATCTGCCGGGCATCGAGGCTAGGCTGCGCGCTCAGCACATCATAGAGCGGCGTCAGCTCGAACCCGCCTCCTGGATTGAGGAAGATGCTAAAATTCTTAGCGTGGCCATCGGTCGCGCCGATCAGCCAGAAAATGAGCTGGGCCAGCAGCAGCGTATAGTGGTCTCGCGACGGGTCGTTGCTGCCCCTGAGCAACTCGGCGATTTGAATGATGCCGGGTCCGCCGTCGCTCTGATATTTGCGCGCCGGCGGCACGGACAACGCCTGACAGCAATCCTCCTGCGGCAGGCGGATCAACCGCCCGCCATGCCAGGCGCGATCGAAGCGCTCGACGACCAAAGCTTTCGTTTCGCCGAACGTCATGATCTCGGCGCTGTTGACGGGCAGCCCGAACAGTTCGAGCAGCTTCAGGCAGTAGAATTCGTTCTCGACGCTGTTGGTGAGGTCGATGCCGTTGGGCAGCTCGCCGATCTGGGTCTTGAAGATATGCGTCGTCGGCGTGGTGCCGTGGGGCTTGAGCCATTGCCCATCGATCCGGAGCAGCGCGGTCTTCTCCTGTGCTCCTGCGACCGAGATGCGGAATCCATCGTCATCCCGATTGAGGCCGAGCGGGGCCAGCACGAGGGTTTTCAGAAGCTTTTCGATGGCCTCGTCGTCGACAGGCTCGCCCGAGAGCGCGGCCTGGTCGTCCGGCTCCCCGGCATCCTCGGGGAGGAATTGCAGGGCGCCCACGCAGTCACGACCGATCGCTGCCAAGAGGCTATAGGCATCGTATCCGGCAGCACCGACTTTCTCGGCCACGCGCCGTCGCAGCGCATCCGAATCCGGCAGAAGGTTCTCGAACACCGCCGCGACGGGAGCTCCCCGATACGCATCTTCACGCAGGGGCAGTGACAGCGACACCGGAAAGGCGGATGTCCGGTCAAGCCAGGCCTCGTCGTACTGGAAGCCGATCGCGCCGCCCGGCTCCTTCTGCAGGCGGCCGACGAACCGGTTGTTCTGATAGACGCGCAGTGGCGGATATTGTCGGTGCCTGGGCATTATCCGAGCAACTCTTCTACGTTCCGATTCCGGCTGCGTGGACCGATTAGGAATTCGAGGTCGAGTGCCGCTAGCACGGCCAGGATCGTGTCGAGCCGGGTCGCCGTGTTACCTGTCTCGATCAGGGAAATCGTCTCCTGGCGCAGGCCGGCCTTGTCGCCGAGCGCACTCTGGCTGAGGCCGAGCTTCTTCCTGTGCCGCCGGATGATCGTGCCGATCTGTTTCGGTGTGCGGGCAAGGTCGTTCATCGCATGACTCTCTCCAGATATGCGTCATTTCCGATAATAACGCAATATCGGCTTTGACACATATATCTATTTTATGTGTCAGGTTGCATAGAGCGAGATTATCGTGATTATCGCATGAATCGCCAGTAGGAGCGGCATCCTCTCCAGGCCGCCTAGGGCGCCGAATGCGCAAACCGCAGCCGTATGCGCAATGAATCTTGCGCATATCCTTGAAGGTTGCGCATATCGGTGTTCAATGGCGCACAAGAAGACCATGCGCAAAGGAGCGGTGGTGGCGAGATCCGACGATCTGACGGCAATCGAGGACGTGGTGCGCGCCCAGCCCGGCGGCATCACGGTTGGCCAGATCGCGGCCGCGCTCAACATCGACATTCCCCGGCGGACGCTGCAATACCACCTTAAGTCGCTGATCGACAGCGGCCGGCTGGTGCGGAAAGGCGATAAGCGCGGCGCAAAATACTATCTGCCATCCGATCTCTCCGCCGTCGGCGACGAACGAGACGAAGCCGCAATCCCGTTGTCGGACGGTGCCAGGGAGGTGCTGGCCTATGTCCGCCAGCCGGTAGAACGCCGTAAGCCGACTGGATATGACCGGGAGTTCCTCGATTCTTACCGCCCGAACGCCACGACCTGGCTGAGTGACAGCGAACGTGCGTATCTGCTCAAAGTCGGCACCGCCGAAGCCGGCGACCAGCCCGCCGGCACCTACGCCAAGCACATCCTGAATCGCCTGCTGATCGACCTGTCCTGGAACTCGAGCCGTCTCGAGGGCAACACCTATTCGCTGCTCGACACGAGGCGGCTGATCGACTTCGGTGAAGAGGCCGAGGGCAAGGAACGGCTCGAAGCCCAGATGATCCTCAACCACAAGGACGCCATCGAGTTTCTGGTGGGCAGCGCCGAGGACATCGGGTTCAACCGCTACACGCTCCTCAATCTCCACGCGATGCTCGCCAACAACCTGCTGGCCGATGAAACCGCAGCAGGGCGACTGCGACGCATTGCTGTCGGCATCGAGAGGTCCGTGTTCCACCCGCTCGAAGTGCCCTCGATCATCGAGGAGTGTTTCGACCAGGTCCTGGCGACGGCGGCGGCGATCGACGATCCGTTCGAGCAGGCGTTCTTCGTCATGGTCCAGTTGCCCTACCTGCAACCCTTCGACGACGTGAACAAGCGCGTGTCGCGCCTTGCAGCGAACATCCCGCTGATCAAGCGAAATCTCGCGCCGCTGTCTTTCACCGAGGTTCCGAGGCAGGCTTACACGGAAGCCATTCTTGGCGTGTACGAACTGCGTCGGGTCGATCTGCTCAAGGACGTGTTCATCTGGGCCTATGAACGCTCGGCGGCGCGCTATGCTGCGGTGCGCCAGTCGCTGGGTGAACCCGATCCGTTCCGTCTTCGCTACCGGGATGCGCTACAGGAAGTGGTCGGCGAGGTCGTGCGCAATCACATGGACCGCAAGACTGCCGCCAGCCATATCGCATCGTGGGTGGCAACCAACGTCGATGAACCCGACCGCGACCAGTTCCGCGAATTGGCGGAGCGCGAAATCGTCGGGCTGCACGAGGGCAACTTCGCGCGCTACCGCATCCGCCCTTCCGACTTTACGGCATGGCAGGCGGCCTGGGGATCAAAGGCCCAACCCTAGCAGGGTCGTGCGACCACACCGCCTGGTTTGCGAGCTCGTGGACTGACACCGTGCAGCTCCGCGCGGTTATTCGTACTCAGCTATGCGGGCGCGTATCGGGGCCTTGCTCATCGCCGGGTCTCGCTTTCTCTCGGCCAAACTTCGCGCCCTCATGGGGTAAGCTCCAACGCTCGCTTCATTGCAGGTTCCGGCGCAAGAGCAGGTTTCTCATTCTTCAAGGCGGCAGTGATTACCTTGTGGGTTGCACGAGGTCCGAGCCAGGAGCGAAGGCGAGCATCTTCTTTGAGCAGGTCGCCCAAAGCTCCGAACATGAGATCGGTGATCGCCTGCTGCTGCGAGCGCAGGTGGTCTTCCAGCAGCTTGTGCCGCGAGATGTAGCCGGCGTTGGTCCCCGGAACGGCATGGTTCATGAGAAGATGCGCGTCGAGGGGCGACACACCGGCGGGCGCCGCCAACGTTCTGTATGTCTGGCGCAGATCGTTGCCCACTTGGCAAGGACGTCACGATCCTCCTTCTGTTCGACTATGTGTCCGGTGTCGCTATCAGCGGGGAACAGCCACTTCGTGGCCTCAAGGGGATAGAAGTGGCGCCCGAAGCACATTGCTCGTAGCAAGCATGAGATCATGCGGCGCGACAGCGGGATGTCGAACGCGCGATCGGCACCACCCTTGGGGCGGGGAATGTGGAGGACGCGCCGGCGGAGATCGAGATGGCGAGACTGGGCTTCCATCAACGCCGTCGGCCGGGAGCCGGACAGCAGCGAGAACAGGTGGAACTCGCGGCGGACAGGACCGGGTAAGGTAGCAACCTGTCGAAACCAGTGCGGGAGGTCGCCCAAGCCCATCGCCGTGTTTCGGCGTTCCTCCAGATTCCAGTCGACCGCGGCTGCGGGATTGTCGGCCGGCAGGTAACGATATCCCCTGCGGGCGTGATTGTAGATGGCCCGCAGCGTGCGCATGCTGCCATTCGCGATATAGGGGCCGTGATCCTCGGATATTTCGTCGTGCTTGGCGATCACCTTGCTCGGGTCGTCGGCGAGCTCCTGAAGGGGAACGTCCAGCCAATCCTTGAACAGGCGCTCGACGTGATCGCGATAACCCTTGATCGTCCCCTCGCTGCGCCCCTTGCGAATGAGATGGGCATCCCGATATCGCTCCCATGCTTCACGCAGCGTGACACCCTTCAGCGTAACCCGCTCCTCGCCATCGTGGGCAGTCTGTGCGGGCTCGCTTGCTTGTCTACCGGCTTTGGCTGACTTCGGATTGGGGTGCTGTCCCTTTGAAATCTGGGAAAGGTATCCCTTGGCAGTCGCGCGAGCCTCGCGCGTCGACATCTCGTCGGTATTGCCGATGCGCACCGAGATTGAAGCGACGCGCTTCTTGTTCTTACGCAGGTCGCCTTGGACGGCGAATACCTTCTTGCGCTTCCCGACCACGACATGAAAGCCCTTAAGCTGGGTATCGCGAGCGCGATATTGTCCCGAAGCTGGCGGCGCCAGCTCGTTCACAGACTTGTCGGGGATGAGGATACGAATGTCGACCATGGCGCAAATTCCGGCAGTCTGGAGCATTCACGGCGAAAAATCACCCGGTTTTTCACCCGGTTTTAGGTTCATATGGTATCAGAAGGTCTGTCTAGCCCAAACCACGATGTGGTGCGCAAGTGTCGGTAAAAAGAGGATAATTTGGGAGACGAGAGAGAATTTGGATACAGCTGGCGCCAAGTAATGAGAAACTACGAATCTGGGGGTCAGGAGTTCGAATCTCTTCGGGCGCGCCATTCTTTTCCCATCACTTGAAATCGACGCTAACACCTTGAAAGGTAACGATAAATCAGGTGTTCTAAGCCCGTTTGCACGGGAATAAGTTAGCGGTCCAGAAAACACCAGTTTCAGCACCGATCTTTTCGCTTCCAGATGTTCAGAAGCCCAGAGTTTTGAGGGGTTTGCGAGGAATGCGAGCGCGGTTCTAAGTGCTTCGTCGAAGCCAAGCCGAGGACGCACTGCGTCGGCACTCTTCTCTCGCAAAAGCAGCTTCTCTTCTTCAAGCTCGCGCACACGCCCTTCGAGCGCTTTGATCACTCGCGGTTCGCTCGCCTCGATCACACGGTCGAGCACTTTCTCAACCTGCTTTTCGATCTCATTCATGCGGGCCATCATCGCGACGCCCTGAGACTCGACCGACTTCAGCTTTCTGTCCCACAGGTCGCCGAAGACGCGCGTCGCCACTTTGACCAGTCCCGCCGAAGGCTCAACAGAACCAAGCAGCGTCTTGAACTCCGCTTCGATGTCGCCCCGGCGTATAGACTTGCCGTAGCTCGCGCAGCCGCGCTTGGGACAAAGGTAGTAAGGATGCTTCTTTGTCTTGCCGCGCGACCAGCACGCCGTCAGAGGCGTGCCGCAATCCGCGCACATGACGAAGCCGCGAAGCGGGAAATCTTCGTTGAGGTTCTGGCGGCGCGGCATGTAAGCCACGCCACTCAGGCGCTGCTTGATGAGCTGATGGGTCTCAATCGAAATGAGTCCCTCGTGCTGACCCTTCCTCAGTGAAATGCCCCAACCCGGAGCCTCGACGAATCCAGCGTATGTGGGATTGGCGAGTAGAAAACCTACACGCTGATGGCGGACGATACCGCGACCATCCTTCGGGAACAGCGGACTGTCTTGCAGGAAGCGAACCACATCCGCCTGCGTTTCAAAGCGGCCAACTGCGAGATCGGAAGAGCACACGTCTGAACTCCAGTCACATCAC
>ERZ778022.5421-NODE-5421-length-10355-cov-5.303204_pt1 | contig 10355 bp, 10 predicted proteins | sample MGYA00375752_ERZ778022 | MGnify/ENA primary metagenome ERZ778022 (study PRJEB29350, sample SAMN05389826) | bioreactor metagenome | isolation source: Thiocyanate bioreactor | place: South Africa: University of Cape Town | collected 2014-04-04 ...
CCATCGCGCTCTGGACCGGCCAGCCCTTCGTCATGGCGATGACGCCGGTGCAGACGGTGATGATCGCCATCACCCTGATTGCGGCGGCGATCAACCTCAACGACGGCGAAACCAACGCCATCGAGGGCATGACCCACTTCATCCTCTTCGCGACCTTCATCATGCTGACGGCGATCGGGTTGTAGACCGCGCCGGGTCCGCGAAGCGGGATCCGGTCAGAACGTCAGGGTCAGGCGATGACCGGCAAGTGCACGATCGACTGTGACCAGAAGCAGTCCCTCGACATCGCACTGGGCCAGCAGCAACCGGTCGAAAGGATCCTTCGTGCCGGGTTCCGGATCGGCCGCAACTGTAGCGTGGGATATTTTTATCTGAAGAAATCGCACGCCGATTGCTTCGAGACAACTGGCCATGTCTTCCAGGGCCATTCCTGGATCGAGCTTGCCCAGACGGCTCGCCAGATACCACTCCTTTCATCCGGCATTCATCCGGAACCTTTTACCTTGCAGACTCATTTCGCTCGGGCGGCGCCAGGTGAGGTGCCGCCTCTCGATATCTCCGCCTTGTCGCAAGGCGGCAGGAATAAGGGATCAGGTCTTTGAAAAGATTTGATGTTATCGACGGCATGAGGGGATATTTCCTCGTCTTCATGCTCATCAATCACCTCATTTTCATCGGCGGTTACTGGCTGGTGGAGATCAATCACCGGCAATTCGCCTTCGTCGAGGATGCGCAAGGCTTCGTCTTCCTCTCCGGCCTGCTGATCGGCATGGTTTATGCCCGCAAGATGATCAAGCAGGGATATGCCGCCGGCCGCGACCTCATCTGGGCCCGCGCCTTCGAACTCTATCGTTATGCGATGGGCACGGTGATCGTCATCCTGGCGGCACAGATGATCCTCCCGAACGCCTACCGCGTCTGGAACAACTGGCTGGCCTATTCGCATTTCGACGATCCGCTGCGGCTGTCGCTGATCGCGTCGTTCCTCTTCCAGCCGACCTTCATGGATATCCTGCCGCAATATATCGTCTACATGGTCTTTGCGCCCGTCGCAGTGTGGTTCTGCCTCAAGGGACGCTGGGGCAGCGTCGCGGTGGTGTCGCTGATCGTCTGGACGGCGGGGCAACTCGGCCTGCAGCGTCTCGTGACCGAGCCGATCAACGCCTGGATGCTCAAGACCGACGGCGAGGCGATCCGGTCGAGCTTCAACCTGCTCGGCTGGCAGATCGTCTTTTTCGCCGGCCTGATCATCGGCGTGCTGACCTCGACCGGCAAGGTGGACTGGACGAAGATCTTCCGTCCCGACGACAGCTTCATTCCGCGCACGGCGCTGGCCATCTGCCTGTTCTTCCTGCCGCTGCGCATCATGACGGCGCATGACATGATGCCGCAATACATGCTCGACAAATTCGCGACGATGGAAATCCGCGCCGATTTCGGCCCGGTCTATCTCCTGAATTTTGCTGCCGTCGCCATTGGCCTCGCATGGCTTCTGATCGCCGGTCCGAAACACGACAGTGCTGCCGTGCGTGGCGCGTCCAATCTCCTGACCAGGCTGTTTTCGATCAAATACCTGCAGCTTCTGGGCCGCCACTCCCTGCACATCTATGTCTGGCACGTGCTGATCGTCTACATGGTCTATTACGTCGACGGCCGTACGCCGGAACTGTCGCAACTTACCAAGACGGCCATCGCCTTCGTCTGCCTTGGCCTGCTTTGCCTGCCCGCCGTCTATCGCGAGCGCGACCGGATTTTCAGCCGGGAAACCCTGGCGACGGAAAAGGTCAAATCCTGAAAACGGATGAAGGCGGCGCCGTTTCCGACGCCGCCTTCAAAAATACCAGTCCGAAAATGCCGCTTACTTGCAGGCGCCGCAGAAGCGCTGGATGCGCTTGCAGGCTTCTTCGAGCAGGGCTTCCGACGTCGCGTAGGAAATGCGGAAGTTCGGGCCGAGGCCGAAGGCCGAGCCATGGACGACGGCGACACCTTCCGATTCCAGCAGTTCGGAAACGAAATCTTCGTCGGTCTCGATGACCTTGCCCGACGGCGCCGTCTTGCCGATCAGGCCGGCGCAGGACGGATAGACGTAGAAGGCACCTTCCGGCGACGGGCACGTGATGCCCTTGGCCTGGTTCAGCATCGACACGACGAGGTCGCGGCGGCCCTCGAAGATCTTCTTGTTGGCCGGAATGAAGTCCTGCGGACCGTTGAGCGCCTCGACGGCCGCCCACTGGGCGATCGAGGTGGCGCCGGAGGTCTGCTGGCCCTGGATCATGTCCATTGCCTTGATCAGCTGCAGCGGGCCGGCGGCATAACCGATACGCCAGCCGGTCATCGCATAGGCCTTGGAAACGCCGTTCATCGTCAGCGTGCGGTCGTAGAGCGCCGGTTCGACTTCGACGGGGGTGACGAACTTGAAGTCGCCATAGGTCAGGTGCTCATACATGTCGTCCGTCAGGATCCAGACATGCGGATGCTTGAGCAGCACGTCGGTCAGGGCCTTGAGCTCGTCATGGGTATAGGCCGCACCCGACGGGTTGGACGGCGAGTTGAACACGAACCACTTGGTCTTCGGCGTGATCGCCTTGTCGAGATCGGCGGCCTGGAGCTTGAAGTTGTTTTCCTGCGTCGCCGAAACGATCACCGGCGTACCGCCGCACAAGGACACCATTTCCGGATAGGACACCCAGTAAGGAGCCGGGATAACGACTTCGTCGCCCGGATTCAGCGTCGCCATGAAGGCGTTGAAAAGAATCTGCTTTCCGCCCGTGCCGACGATTGTCTGCTCCGGCGTGTAGTCGAGGCCGTTCTCGCGCTTGAACTTGGCGGCAATCGCCTTGCGCAGTTCGGGAATGCCGGCAACCGGCGTGTACTTCGTCTCGCCGCGATTGATCGCGTCGATGGCGGCCTGCTTGATATTGTCGGGCGTATCGAAATCCGGCTCGCCGGCGCCGAGACCGATCACGTCGCGGCCCTTGGCTTTCAGCTCGCGCGCTTTCTGCGAAACGGCGATGGTGGCAGAGGGCTTTACACGGGAAAGGGCGTCGGCAAGGAAGGCCATGATGATCGATCCTGATCTGTTGAAAACAGCCGGCGCCCGGGCATTTCCGGGCCAAAGGCCGGCGACATGCTCTATGTCGAATGTCGCCCGGCGTTTCAAGCAGAAACGCGTCACCGATGCATGTTTTCTCGTGATGGAAACCATCACATTCCGGAATGAGCATCCCCGGAAGGCCATCCGCATGGCGCCCGCCTGTATCGCATCGTTGGCACATGGCGCGAAAACACAACCAAAAGACACATATCCCGCATCATCACCTGACGATGAAGCAAGCTGTTATCCCCGGAAAATATGGACCATGACGACTGGGGCCGGCGTTTTATTCGCAAAATTCACGCAAGCCGCTGCAATCGTCGATTGCCATCAATTCGTCATGAGAAATGCGCCGCCTTGCCTCAATTCCGTCCATAGCCCGCCGGCTTTCAGGCTTCATCTGACAGGGTGAAGCACTGAGCTTGGGGGTTTGAGATGTTCACCAACAACGAGAATGCCGCGCGGCGTATCCGCGCACAGCGCAGCAGCAGTGCCCTGTGGATCGCGATGACGGCGCTTCTCGCCACATTCGCAGCGACGGGAAGCCTGCTGACGACGACACAGCTCGCGCGCGCGGAAACCGCAACGACGGCAACGGTGGAGCTTTCGGGACTGGTGCGGCCCAACGACATGAATTCGGGCGCCCTGCTCTTCCCGTCGAAGGAACTCGGCTATTTCGTCGAGGCGCCACGGCTGAAGACCGACGTGCAGATCGACGTTTCCGGCCCGATCGCCCGCGTCAAGGTCACCCAGCGGTTCCAGAATCCGAGCAAGGGCTGGGTGGAAGGCACCTATGTCTTCCCGCTTCCCGACGATTCCGCCGTCGACGAGTTGCGCATGCAGATCGGCGACCGCTTTATCGAAGGGCAAATCAAGCCGCGCGAGGAAGCCCGGCAGATCTACGAGGACGCCAAGGCGGAGGGCAAGAAGGCGGCCCTGCTGGAACAGCAGCGGCCGAACATTTTTACCAACCAGGTCGCCAATATCGGCCCCGGCGAAACGATCGTCGTGCAGATCGAATATCAGCAGGCGGTGCACCAGTCGGGCGGCGAATTCTCGCTGCGTTTCCCGATGGTCGTCGCCCCGCGCTACAATCCGGCACCCATCGTCCAGTCGGTCGAATTCAACGGCGGAACCGGCTTTGCCGTCACCAACGACCCGGTCGAAAACCGCGACAAGATCGAACCGCCGGTGCTCGACCCGGAAAATAACGCCAAGATCAACCCGGTATCGCTCACCGTCAACCTGAAGGCCGGTTTCCCGCTCGGCGAGGTAAAGTCGCCCTTCCATGACGTGACCCTCACCGAGCCGGACGCACAGACGCGCCTGATCGCGTTGAAAGCTTCGGCGGTGCCGGCCGACCGCGATTTCGAGCTGACCTGGAAAGCCGCCGCCGGCAAAACGCCGACCGCCGGCCTCTTCCGCGAAACGGTGGCCGGGCGCGACTACCTGATGGCCTTCGTTACGCCACCCGCGACGCAGCAGGACAATGCTGCGCCCGCCAAGCGCGAGGTGGTCTTCGTCATCGACAATTCCGGCTCGATGTCCGGCCCGTCGATCGAGCAGGCGCGCGCCAGCCTGGCGCTGGCGATCTCGAACCTCAAGGCCGGCGACCGGTTCAACGTCATCCGTTTCGACGACACGATGACCGATTTCTTCCAGGGCCTCGTTCCCGCTTCCGCCGACAACCGCGAACGGGCCATCGCCTATGTCCGCGGCCTGACGGCCGATGGCGGCACCGAAATGCTGCCGGCACTGCAGGCAGCCTTGCGCAACCAGGGGCCGGTGGCACAAGGCGCACTGCGTCAGGTGGTGTTCCTCACGGACGGCGCCATCGGCAACGAGGGCCAGCTCTTCGGCGAGATCGACGGCAATCGTGGCGATGCCCGTGTCTTCACCGTCGGCATCGGCTCGGCGCCCAACACGCATTTCATGACCAAGGCCGCCGAATTCGGCCGCGGCACCTTCACCCATATCGGCTCTGAGGACCAGGTCGCCACCCGGATGGGCGAACTCTTCGGCAAGCTCGAACATCCGGCCATGACCGACATTGCCGCCACCTTCGACCAGGCCAAGGCGGAAAACATCACCCCGAACCCGATGCCCGACCTCTATGCCGGCGAACCGGTGGTGCTGACGGCCGAACTGCCGCAGGCGAATTCGGCCGGCAAGCTCCTGATCACCGGCCGTACCGGCGACCAGCCCTGGCGCGTCGAGATGAGCATCGACCAGGCGGCCGCCGGCAAGGGCATCGCCAAGCTGTGGGCACGGCGCAAGATCGACGACCTGGAAGCCAGCGGCTACCGCGTCAACGATCCGCAGGCCATCGACCGGCAGATCGAGACCGTGGCGATGACCCACCACCTCGTCTCGCGCGTCACCAGCCTGGTCGCCGTCGACGTCACCGCCACGCGCCCGAAAAACGAGCCTCTGACGGATACGGACGTGCCGCTCAACCTGCCGGAAGGCTGGGACTTCGAGAAGGTCTACGGCGAACAGAAACCGATCCTGCCCTCGCCCAGCGGCGACAGGGATGCCTCCCTGCCCGCCGGCACCCTGCAGCAGGTGGCGATGGAAACGGCCGAGATGATGGCGGCTGCCCCGACGGCAAAAACCGCAAGCCTGCTCGCCAAGCGCAGCGTCGGCGTCAACCTGCCGCAGACGGCAACACCCGCCGATCGCCATATCCTCATCGGCCTGATGATGATGCTGATCGCACTGGCCGCCATCTTCTGGCTCCGCCTGCGCCGGGCCAGCCTCTTCCGGCGAGGCTGATCATGTCCATGCCGCAAACGGAAGGGCGCCCCATGCTTCCGGGGCGCCTCGATCGGTTCGAAACCCTGATTGCCGCAACCGCGGCTGTCATCGGCCTGTGCGGCCTGCTCTTCGTCGGTCACGGTTTCTATATCAAGGCCAAGGCGCAGCTGGCGCAGGTGCTGCTCGCCCGCAGCTTTGCGGCGGAACTGGCCGGCGAAGGCCCCAGCCGGCCGTGGCCCTGGGCGGACTTCACCACCGCCGCCAGGATCAGCGCCCCGCGCATCGGCCACTCGGCGATCGTTCTTGCCGGGGCCAACGGCGAAACCCTGGCTTTCGGCCCGGCCTGGCTGGCCACGACGCCGCAACCGGGAGACGAAGGCACCGCCGTCATTGCCGCGCACCGCGATACGCATTTCAGCTGGCTGAAGGATGTCAGGCCCGGCGACCGCATCGAGGTCGAGCGGGCCGACGGCAGGACGATGAGTTTTGTCGCCGGCCAGGGCCGCGTCAGCCGCTGGGACGAAAACGGCATCGACATCGCCGCGCACGGAAAGCATCTGGCGTTGGCCACCTGCTGGCCCTTCGATTCGACCGAGCGCGGCCCGCTGCGCTACATCCTGGATGCACGGCTGGTCGAGCCGGAACAGGCCGCTGCGGAGTTGCCCGCGTCCTGAACTTTGACGTAGCGACGGCCGGGAAAAATTGGTAAGTCTGAGTTAGGGTTAATAAAGCGCCAGCATATCTTCGCCGACCGGCCGGAAAGCAAGACGATCGATAGACGAAAAACGCCAGAAAATTGCCCCAACCGACACGACGCAGTCCCGCAGACCAATTTTTTCGCTGTTAACCGTTAAGCAGTCCGACTTTTTTTAACAATTCCCGTCACACTATAAACAGTAGCTTCCTGTCTCAAAACGAGCTTTCCATGCCGTAATATTGTGCAGAAAACATTGTTTGCGATGGATTTTGCACGCCGGAGCCACCTTCACGGCTTCGCAGAGATAGATTCACGAAGTCCAGACCGGTTTCGCGCGGCACGGCCGTACGCGGCTTCAGAAAAGTTTTGCTTGCCAATTTTAAATAAACACAGCACTCTCATTGTGTTCGGGCATTTTGCGAACACGGGAAGACCTTAACAATGAATGCGCGCCGGAGACGCAAGAAGTTCCGGGCGATTGGAAGAAAGACCATCCGTTATGGAGTGTCGTTTCGCTGATTGCGGTAACACGGGACCCTTTCCTCAAAATTCGAGAACTGCCTGCCCCCCGCCCGCCAGGGCAAGATAGTGTAATGCTGCCCGGTCTGACACGGGCGGAGAGAAAAGGACCTGACGCATGGCCGAAACTGGCACTGTAAAATTCTTCAACACCGACAAAGGCTTCGGCTTCATCAAGCCGGACAATGGCGGCGCGGATATCTTCGTACACATTTCTGCCGTGCAGGCTTCCGGCCTCTCGGGACTGTCGGAAAACCAGAAGGTAAGCTTCGACACGGAACCGGATCGTCGTGGCAAGGGCCCGAAGGCCGTCAATCTGCAGATCGCCGGCTGAGCCTTTCAAAGGCTTTGTGCTTCGAGTTGGAGCCCGGCAGACATGCCGGGTTTTGTCGTTCAGACACCATTCAGCATCAAGCCTGTAGTGTGCCTTCATCAGACGAAACGAACATTGACGTTCGATTTCCGGGTCAAGGACACCGCCGATGAACATGTTTTTGAAAACTCTTGTTCTGTCCGTCGCCGTCGCAGCGACGACATTGACTGCCATTGTGCCTGCATCTGCAGGTGATCGTCACTGGCGCCGCCATCACAGCGACCGGGACGCGGTTGCGCTCGGCGTCGCAGGTCTGGCTGCCGGTGCCCTTATCGGCTCCGCCCTTGCGAACCAGCCGCGTTATGTCGAGGAAGAGCCGGTTTACGTCGAGCCCGAATATGTCGAGCCGGTGCCGGTCTATCGTTCGCGCCGCGTCTATGTCGAAGATTCGGGATATGTCGAGCCGTCGCGTGAACTTCGCCCGTGGTCGGGTGCATGGCGCCGTTATTGCTCGCAGCGTTACCGCAGCTTCGATCCGTCGACCGGCACCTATGTCGGTTATGATGGCCGCGAGCACTTCTGCACCGCCGGTTGATACCGGAACAACCGAAGTTTTGAAAATGCGCCGGCCTCGCCCGGCGCATTTTTCGTTTGTCGGCCTGCTTTAGATACCCTTGAGAAACGGGTTGGTGCGCCGTTCCTCGCCGATCTGTCCACCCGGACCGTGACCGCAGATGAAACCGACCGTATCGCCGAGCGGCAGGACCTTGTCGCGGATCGAATCGAGAAGCTGCTGGTGATTACCGCCGGGCAGATCGGTGCGGCCGATGGAACCGTGAAACAGCACGTCGCCCAGATGGGCAAAACCCTGCTCGCGATGGAAATAGATGACATGTCCCGGCGCATGGCCCGGGCAATGATAGACCTCGAAACTGTGATTGCCGAAGGAAACGCGATCGCCGTCCTTCAGCCATTGGTCGGGTACCAGGTTGCGCACGGCCATCGGCACGTTGAACATCTTCGATTGTTTTTCCAGCCCCTGCAGCAGCGGCAGGTCGTCCTCATGCGGCCCGATAACCTGGATGCCGAGGGCTTCGCGCAATTCGTCGGCCCCGCCTGCGTGATCGATGTGACCGTGAGTCAGCCAGATCGCCTTGATGTCGAAGCCGTTGTCGCGGATGACCTCCAGGATCGCCTCGACGTCGCCGCCCGGGTCCACCACCACCCCTTCCTTGGTCTCGGTGTCGTAGAGAATGGTGCAGTTCTGCTGGAAAGGGGTCACCGGAATGATACCGGCCTGGAGCATGCCCATGAGCGCCTCGCTTCGACGTGTTCGATGCAGGCGGTATAAAGCATGTCGCGCAAAAGTGGATAGCGGTTTTGCGAGAACGACATGCGTTCAAACAAAGACCGGAAGCGCACCGCGAATTTTAAAAATTCGCGGTGCGCTTCTGACAGAAAATCATCCGGTTCAGCTTAAATCTTGCCGAGCGCGGCAATCTGCGTATCGGCAATGGCCGACGGCGCCAGATTGACCGAGGTGATGAGGATGGCGGCCGCCAGCAGCTTGGCCGCAACGACGGCGATCACGACGGGGCGCAACTGCATCCGGACCTGCGATTCGGCGTGGACGGCGGGCGAAATGGTGGTCATCGGTCTCTCCGATCGTGTTCGTGGCGTCCGGCCCGGTGTTCTTAACCGCCCTCGCCTTGCTTGAAGCTGACGATGCCGGATCTGCCGCCGCCGCGCTGTTTCTCCGGATACAACCCGTCAACGCAAAAAGGCGGCCGCTGCCGACCGCCCTTTATCGAATGTGCCCGAACCGCTTATTCCGCGGCGGCGGCTTCCGCCGGATACACTTCGCGCATGTAATCGTTCATCAGCGTTTCGCTGATCGTCGCCGGCGTGAACGTGTAGGGACCGATTTCCGAAACCGGCGTCACTTCCGCGGCCGAACCGGTCAGGAAGCACTCGCTGAAGGTGGAGAGTTCGTTCGGCCAGATCGCCCGTTCGACGATTTCATAACCGCGGCGCCTGGCAAGCTCGATTACCGTCTGGCGGGTGATGCCGTTCAGGAAGCAATCCGGCAGCGGCGTGTGGATGACGCCGTCCTTGACGAAGAAGATGTTGGCGCCGGTCGCCTCGGCCACCTGGCCGCGATAATCGAGCATCATCGCATCGGCATACCCCTTGGCTTCCGCGGCATGCTTGGAAATCGTGCAGATCATGTAGAGGCCGGCGGCCTTGGAAGCGGACGGCGCCGTCTTCGGATCAGGGCGGCGATATTCGGCGATATCGAGGCGGATGCCCTTGAGCTTTTCGGCCGGGTTGAAATAGCTGCCCCACTGCCAGATGGCGATGGCGACGTTGATGCGGCTGTTCTGGGCCGAAACGCCCATCATCTCGCTGCCGCGCCAGGCGATCGGCCGGACATAGGCATCGGCAAAACCCTGGCGCTTCAGCAGTTCGATGGTCGCGGCGTCCAGTTCCTCGACGCTGTAGGGGATCTTGAAGCCGAGGATTTCGGCGGAGCGGTGCAGGCGCTGATTGTGCTCGGTCAGCTTGAAGACCCGGCCGCCATAAGCGCGCTCGCCCTCGAAGACGCCGCTGGCATAATGCAGGCCGTGCGTCAGCACGTGGATCTTCGCTTCCTTCCACGGCACGAATTCGCCGTTGAACCAGATGTACCCGTCGAGTTGGTCAAAAGGAACTGCTGCCATCTTCTCTTCCTCCGGCGCCCGTACGCCATGCTTTTAAAAGTTGATTATCCCCACCCTTACGGTCTATCGAAAGCGCAAAGGGGTTGAAACTTATCCTTGATTTTTGTTGGAGTTTCAGGGGTCAGCGCTTACGTTGAACAATCTAGCAGGTGACCGAAGGATCTCCGTTCGGGGGCGGAAGCTACCAGCGGCGAAAATTTATGTCAACAAGACTGACATATCTTTGCGAATCTTTCGTCACGCATGGGATACAGG
>ERZ778022.5424-NODE-5424-length-10351-cov-5.221834_pt1 | contig 10351 bp, 3 predicted proteins | sample MGYA00375752_ERZ778022 | MGnify/ENA primary metagenome ERZ778022 (study PRJEB29350, sample SAMN05389826) | bioreactor metagenome | isolation source: Thiocyanate bioreactor | place: South Africa: University of Cape Town | collected 2014-04-04 ...
TGAAGGGATGGCGCGGAGCATGTGCGTAACGCTGCGGAACCTGGCGGCAGTCCAAGACACCTGTGTACCGATGCTGCGTGATGGCGTGCACATCGCGGTGATGGTGGCGGGGCGACGCTATAGCAGCAACGTGGGGTTGGTGCGGGCAATGTGCTGCACACTGCACAATCTCGCGACTGCCGCTGACAACTGTGTGCCGCTGGTGCGCGACGGCGCGCATCTCGCGTTGATGACAGCGGCTCGGACTCACAGCGACGACATGGAGTCGGTGCGATTTGTGTGCACCACGCTGCAGAGATTGGCGACATCTGCCGCCGACAACAGCCTGCCGCTGGTGCGCGATGGCGCGCATGTCACGTTAGTGGCGGCAGCGCGGGCCCATAGCGGCGACTTGGAGGCTGCACGAGCGGCAGTTGGCGCGCTGTGGCGCCTGGCGGATGCAGTTGACAACGCAGTGCCGCTGGTGCGCGCCGGTGCGCACACGGCGGTGATGGCAGCGGCACGGGACCACAGTCGCGACGTGGCCTTGATGGCGATAGCATGCGACACGTTGCGCGCCCTGGCGGCTGCAGCTGACAACCGCGTGCCGCTGGTGCGCGACGGTGTGCACACGGCAGTGATTACGGCCGCGCGGGACCACAGCGCCAATTTCATGGTGACACTGCCGGCATGCAACGCACTGCGGAGCCTGGCGGTTGCAGCCGACAACCAAGTGCTGCTGGTGCGTGGCGGTGCGCATCTCGTGCTGATGGCAGCGGCGCGGGCCCCCACCAGCGACAGCGACACGGTGGGGAGACTGTGCGGCGCGCTGCGGCTTTTGTCTGCTGATTATGACAATGCTGCGTCGCTGGTGCGCGACGGCGTGCACACCGCGGTCATGACAGCAGCGCGGGAGCACAGCGACGACGTGGACGTGATAGAAGCAGCATGCGGCACGCTGCGTAACCTGGCGCTTGCGCCCGTCAATGCAGTACCACTGGTGCTCGGCGGCGCTCATACCGTGGTGATGGCTGCAGCGCAAGAGTATGGCGGCAACGTGGAGGTGGTGCGAGCGGCATGCGGCACGCTGCTGAGCTTGTCTGATTGCATTGACAACGCCGAGCCGCTGGTGCGCGACCGCGCGCACATCACGTTGATGGAGGCGGTGCAGGCCTACGTTGAGGACGTGGTGGTGGCGCGGACCGTGTGCGGTGCGTTGCTCAACCTGAACCGCACTACGGCGGCGGCGGCGGGTCGGGCTGACCTGGTTCGTGACGGCGTGGACGAGTTCATGCGGGTTGCGTGTGAGCTTCACCCAACCGACGCCATGGTACGGGACTACTGCCGCCGTGTGGCGTGGTAATTGAAGCTGAACGTCACGTGTGTCGACTGCGCCGTTGCACGGTTGCAGCGCCGCCAGCGCGTTCAGTCACTGCTGGCAGCCTGGCACAACTGCCGCTGTCGCAGTGCTCACTGCCGCCTGGCATGCTGCTGCCTTTGCAGCTGTACCCGGTGTACCGGTTTGGCCTGTTTGATCACCAAGTGTTGCGACACTGTTGCCACCCTGCTTGTGCCACGTGGCCTGGCACAGTACTGGCCACGTGGCCACGACCACCACGACCGCCACCACCGCCGCCACCACGGCCGCCACCACTGGGTAGTTTCTGTTGCCTTGCAGTCACATGGTGGTGTCAATTTGAAGACGTGACTAGACGCGATGTAATTAATACAACTGCGTAACAGTAACACTACTGACGATGATGAGACTACGGCCGCAGCACAGTGTGCGTCCCCAGTGGCGCCAGCCGCGCCTCCTCCACCGACACCCAGTCGTCCGCCGTGCTCTCCCAGCCCGCAAAGCGGATACGCAGGAAGCGGCGCAGGAGGCCGCCGTCGCGCGTCTCTGCCAGCACCACGCCCACGCACCACTCGCGGTCCATGTCCAGCGCGTCCACCACTGTGCCCAGCGGCACGTGGTGCGAGAACCAGATGCCGTCCACCGCGGCGTCAGCGTCAGACAGGCCGGCCGCGGTGGCACGCACGGCGCGCGCACACGCAACCACGCTGGGCCAGCCCGCCAGGTAAGCAGGGAAGATGTGGCGCGAGGGGTCGGCGCCCGCCGGCGCGCTGCCGGGCGACGGTGCGGGCGACGGCGCGGGCACTGCCCGGTCGGGCAGCTGCAGCACACGTGCCAGGTGCGCAGGCGACAGGTGCGACGCGCCGGACGGCGGTGGTGCCGTCATGGCCGCATGCCGCCCCGCGTCAGACGCCTGCAGCGCCAACGTCAGGATGCGCGCCTGCCGCAGGCTCGCACGCTCGCCGCGGGCGCGTGATTCGCGCTCCACCGTGCGCCGCTTCCGAGCCCGCGCGTTGCCCGCCCCGCTGCTGCCGCCGCCGTCCCCTCCTGCCGCGGGTGGGGCAAGCGCCGCCGCCCCTCCTGCCTCCACCGCTGCTCCCCCGCTTGCTGCTTCTGCATCACCCGAGGTCGACGGCGGCGCCTCGCCGTCTGTCATGCCGTCTGGCGCGCCGTCTGGCGCGCCATCTGGCATGCTATCTTGCGCACCGCCATCACATGACACCGCCGCTGCTGGCGCAGGAACTGCTGCTGCTGCTGCTGCAGCTGCAGCTGTCGTCGTGGTAGCCGTCGTGGCGGTTGCCGCCACTGATGCGCTGCCATCGCTCTCAGACGCTTGCGACGCGGTGCGTGGCCGCTTCGCCGCCGGTGCCGCAGCAGCGCCCTCGGTGTCACTCGCCGCTGCTGCTGGCGTCATCTGCAACTCACTCGTCGCTGCCGCGGCGGCAAGCGGTGGCACTGCTATCGGTGCCGGCGCCGGTGCAGCTGGCTCTGGCACTGGCGCCGGCGTGCTTGCAGCTGCCGCGCAGGGCGCTGCGGCTACTGCCTCCCCACCAGCCACCAGTGCTGCGCATGCCGCGCGCATGTCCTCCGCTGGCGGCAGCCACTGCAGCATGAAGCCGCGCACACGCGGCATCAGCAACGCGGCGGTGGCGTACGGCGTCGGGACGGTGCGCAGCTTGGCATTCCCCAGCCGGATGTTCTCCTCCTCCTCCGTGTTGTACCCGTCCGCCTCGGCGCGCCGCGCAGCATCCTCCGCCGCCTGCCGCGCCGCCGTGCCGTGCGGGTCGTCACCGTCGGCACCGTCGCCGCCGTCTGCGTCATTGGCGGCGGCAGCCCGCCGCGGCGGCCGGCCCTTGCGCCGTTTGCCCTTTGTACGCGTCGCGCGGTCCGCCCGCTCCCGGTCCCGGTCCCGTTCCTTCTTCACGCGCACTCCCGCGCTGCTGCCGCCGCTGCCGCCGCCGCCACCACCACCATCGCCGGGTGCGCCCGACGGCGTGGCGACGCTGTCGTCGCCGGGGGCGTCTGTCTGCGTCAGCTGTGAGGGCGCCGCGCTGGAGCCATCTGCGGCGCCGTCGTCATGTGATGGCGAGGGTGGCAAGCGCACCTTGCGCGGGCGGCCCACCGGCCGCTTGACCACGTTGCCTGCCTCGTCGCGCACCACCGGGCGGCGTGGGTTCCGGCGCTGGTGCCCACCCCCACCCTTCCCTGCCTCGCCGGCGGCACTGCTGCCAGAGTCGGAGTACTCGTGGCGGCCGCCCACCGCTGCTGCCGCCGCCAGCGCAGTGGTCAGGCGTGCCGCGGCGGCGGTAGCGGCGGCAGCGGCGTCCAGGGTGGCTGACGGCGGCAGAAGGGGCATGGCGGCGCGCGCGGCGGCGTCATTGGTAGGCGCCACTGGGCCAGCAATGGCAGCACCCACCGTGACCGCGGTGGGCACCGTAACACTGGCGGCTGCCCCCTCCTCCTCCTCGTAGCTATACGGGTACGAATAGCCCGCTGGCGCCATGCGCGTCGCTGGCGGCATGGTGAGGCGCTCAAACACGGCGGTGCCTTGCGTCGCCACGTGCCGCACAATGGCTGAAAACGCACTGCCATCACCCACCACGCCGCCGCCGCCGCCACCGGCGCCGCCGCCGCCGTCACCATCTTCCTCTCCGCTGCCGCCCTCCCCGCCGCTGCCGCCCCCTGCCGCCGCTGCCGCCGCTGCCAAGCGTGCCAACCGCCGTTGGCGGTCGCGGTCACGATCCCGGCGGCTGTCGCGCTCGCGGCCGCGGTCACGCTCCCGCTTGCGGTCGCGCTTGCGCTCCCGCTCCAGCCGCGCGCGGGTGGCAGCAACAGGGTCCGCGGCTTCCGCAGCAGCCGCCGCGGCAGCCGCTGCAGAAGCAACAGCAGCTGCCTGCGCCGCCGCCTCCGCCTCTGCCGACGCCCACCGCCAGGTTGAGGCGCGGTTACGCATGGCGGAGAACAGCTCAGAGTACTCTAGCTGGCAGTGCGGCCCCGCCACTGCCCAGTACGCGTTCATCATGCGGTTGTCGGCGCTGCCCGCCGACCGCAGCGACTCCAGCGACGCTGCCTCGCCCTGCGGCAGTGGCAGCAGGTCGGCGTCCGCAGCGCACATGTCGGCATCCAACGGGTCGTACGACGACAGCTGCGGGCCCAGCAGGGCGTCAGTTTCGACGGCGGGCGCCGGTGACGGGCCGCCGGCGCCGCCAGCTGCTGCTGGAGCTGCTGCTGCTGCTGCTGCAGCTGCCGCTGGGTGGCGCAGACCGGAGCCGGCGCGCGCCAGGAATGCGGTACGCACCAGCGCCGACCGCGCCTCGTGCTCCGCGGCGTCTGCGGGGTCCAGTGGCGACAGGAAGTTCCCCATCTGCTGGTACACCGCCTGCAGGCCGCGCTCCAGGCGCACACGGCTAAGCAGGCCGGCCAGGTGGCCGGCGTTGGCTGCCGAGATCGCCACCAGCTGCGTCTCGGCGGAAGTAAACAGGTCATCGACAGACGGCAGCGGCGCCGCCGCCGACCGCCCAACCCCCACGTCGCCATCGCTGCTGTCGCCTGTCACCGCCGCCGCCGCCTTTGCGCGCAGCCGCGTGCTCTCGCGTTGCGGCCCCGCGGCGCTGCTGCTGCCCTCTGTGGCGACGGAGGCGGTGCCAGACACCTCGCGCCACGCTTCCTCCCCGCGCCGTGGCCGCCCAGGCCGCCGCCGCTTGTGCCCCGACTCACCGCCCCCGTCGTCGTCGCTGCCGCCGTCGTCAGCTGCATCGCGTCGGCGACGAGGCCGCGACCGGGAGCCAGCAGACGTGGCGGATGACGCACCGTGGCTGCGCCTCTCGCGCCGTCGCCGCCCCTCACTGCGACTGCGACTCCGCGTAGACGACCGGCTGCGCGCCGACGACCGGCCACGGTCCCGCACCCGCCTCACGCTGCCGCCAGCTGTTGCCGTGCTTGTGACGGCGGTGCTGGCTGCGGCGGCGGTGCTGGCGGCGGCTGCGCTGACCGGTGTTGGTGATGGCACAGGTGTACTGCCGCCACCTCCACGCGCCGGCGTGCGCAGTGGTGCAACCTCGCCCACGCCGCCGGCCGGTGTTGCTGCAGGTGCTGCTGGCGTGGCGCCAATGCTGCCTTCGCGTGGTGACACCGCTGGCCGTGACGCCGCCGCCGCAACCGACGTGCCTCCCTCCCGCGCACTACTCCGTCGTGTGCTGCGCTGCGTTGACTGCTCGCAGCCGGCAGCAGCGGCAGCGGCAGTGGCAGCTGTGCTGGAGCTGGCTAGCGACGCGCTGCGTGACGGCGTGACAGCAGCAGGCGGCGCGGCGCCCCCACCACCGCCACCCGTGCTACCTCCTGAAGAGGGCGACGTGGCACCCTCCCGTAGCAGCGCCGCCACCTCTGCCTCAATGTCCGCACTTGACCGCCCCAGCTCCCGCAGCGTCTTGCGCAGGCGCGCGGTACGCGCAGGCGTGCTGTTGTCGCGTGTGGCGCGCGACGCAGCGCCGGCGTCTGCTGCTGCGGTGGCGGCGGTGGCGGCAGTGGTAGTGACGGCGATGTTGGCAGCGGGAACGACGGCAGCGGCGGGGGGAGTTGTGGCAGGGGCAGGGGTTGCTGCCGGGTCAACGTCAGGAGTCGGGTCAGCAGCACGAGGAAGGGTTGGAGCTGCGGCCGAGCAGGCTGGCGTTGCTACCACGGCGGCTGCCTCCCCTCCATCATCCGCGCAATGCGGTGCCGCCGGTGGTGGCGACTCTGCAACTGCACCACTACGCGGCGCGGGCGGCGGCCGCTGTGCGGCAGCGACGCCGTATTGCAGGGCGGCAGTCAGGGAGCCACGAGCGACGGCGCCGTCGTATGGCGGCGCGCACGACGCGGTGTACGTCTCGGTGAGCTGGTCAATGGTGGCGCGCGTGGCGGGCGCGTAGTACATGGAGTCCAGGTTTGCCCAAAAGTTCTCATCCACCCAAGGCGTCTGGTACACCGTGAGGTCCAGCGGGCAGCCGGCAGCAAACGACAGCGCTTGCTGCGACCCCTCCGCTGCACCCAGGGTACCTGCCGGCGGCGGCGGTGGCGGTGGCGGCGGCGGAGGTGGGGACGGTGGTGCTGGCGCACCCTCTACGGCAGCCACTATTGGCACAGCCGGCGTCAGGAAGGCGGCCGTCAGGAATGCCGCCGCCTTCTTGCTGAAAGGCGTGCCCTCACCGCCCCCGCCGCCGCCTGCCAAGGCCACCTCGCCGTTGCTGCCCGCCCGTTCGCTACCGTCGCCGCTCACTGCGGCGGCTGCATTGCGCTTTGCTTCTGTACGTGCGCGCCGGTACAAGCGCAGATACTCCCGCCGCCGCCGCCGCTGCTCCTCTTTCTTTGCCTCAGCATCGTCGCCGCCGCCGACGCTGGCACTACCGCCCGTCGCGCTGCGGCTGCCACGGCCACCCCCGCCTCCCTCGCTGCCGCTATCATCGCCGCCATCCTCCTCATCGCCCGCCGCGGCTGCCGCCGAGGATGCGGCAGCGGACGAGGCGGTGGCGGCGGGTGTGGCGTCGGTGGTGGCAGGTGTGGCAGCGGAAGCAGGTGTGGCTGCAGCCGGGGGTAGGTGATGTTGCAGGGTGGGCGGGACCACTGCATAGCCGCCCAGTGGTCTACCACTGCTGCTGCTGCTACTGGCTGCTGCGATTGGCAGCGGCGGCGTGAGGGAGCCGGCGCCAGCGTCACGTGGGGTGAGGGAGGTGGGCGGCGCCGATGCACCTGCCCCTGTCCCGGTGGTCTGCAGCGTGTCCAACGGCGGCGGCAGCGGCGACACTTCCACCCACGGCAGCGACTCTGGCAGCGCCGCTGCCAGCGCAGCATTCACCTCCGGCTCCATGTTAGAGTGGTGTGGGTGGGGGTGGGGGGGGGGGGGGGGGGGGGGGCGGGGGAGGCAGGCAGCGGGTGGGTGGGGTCACTCAAAGAGGAGGGCGAAGTGAGGTCTGTGTAATCAGACGGCAGGGAGGAGTAAAGGCGGGAGCCAAACGCGCCAGGGATGGAGTGAGAATAAGACCAGCAAGTGGACAACTAGACAGTAAGGGAGGGGTCAGTCAGGCAGTCACAGGGAGGCACGAAGTGAGGGGTGGCACACTGTCCAGATGCGGCATGCGGCAACGAGTGATGAGGTACACCCGGTTGAAGTGGATTCGCAGCGTCTGACCCCCACACTGTGGAAGGCAAAACCACCAGCAACAGAGGGGCCGCACAATTGAGAAGAGGTGAGTTGGAGGGTCAGCGGGGGAGTGTGTCTCTCTACCCTCTCTACTTGCTGCCTACCAGTGCCACTAGGCGGCGAGATGGAGGCGAGAGCAGAGAGGCGAGAGGCGAGAGGCGAGAGGCGAGGAGAGGGGGGGAAGAGGGGGGTTAGATGGGTAATGGATGTTGCAACCAGACGCGCAACGCAGGAAGGTGGGGCAAGAGCACGACCACACCCGCAACGCGGTGGCTGCGGCGGGGGAATTGCACGCGGGCGGGGGCGTCACACGCGCATTTAGGCGCTGCGTAGCTGACGAGCCCGCGCTCGCCGACGGTTTCATTTCGGATCCGGCATGGATGGATATTTTCCAACGAATAGGTACAAGGATACGGACAACAGCAAGTCGCAAGACATGTCTTGGGAGGCTTGGCAACCGGGTGGGTGGGTATGGTGGTATATGTGTCATAGTGCGGGAAAGGGGGGCAGAATCAGCGCATATAGAGGTGGGCAGGTAATGAGAAGCGGCGCGGGCCGCTTTGATACGCCACCCACCACGCACCAAACAACAACAACAACAAAGGAGGATGGGCAGCAAGGGGGAAGAGCTGGTGGACATTGCGCTGTCGTTCTGGGAGGTGGCCATCCACACGGTGCTGCACGGGCGGCGGGTGTACCCAGCTGCCGTGTTTGAGCGCCGGCGCGAGTATGGCGTGGCGGTGTACATGTCGCGGCACCCGGACGTGAACGACGCCATCCACGACGCCCTGTTCCACGCCCGCCCGCTGCTGCTGCGCGGCGCGGTGGAGGCGGCAGTGCTGGTGCTGCTGGATGCCAGTGGCGCTGCAGTGGAGCAGTACACCTTTCGAGCTGACACACGGGTTGCGCCCGAGGTGCCCGCCACGTACAGCGATGTGGAGACGATGATGGCAAGCGCGCTGTTGCGGCTGGGCGCGCTGGCACCGCTGCTGCCGCCCCTGCCGCCCGACGCCACCTTCACCCTCTTGCTGCACACGCACGAGCCGCTGGTGGGGCCAAACGACAAGGCTGACTATGCAGCAGCTGCTGCTGCGGCTGGTGGTGGTGGATCAGGTGGTGGTGCGCCAGCGTGGCTGCCAGGCGCACTGGGTGTCGACAGCAGCAGCGGCGTGGCAGCCAGCGCCGGCAGCGGTGCGAGTGGTGCCGGCGTGGGAGCCGATGGCCCGTACTGGATACGCACCGACGGCGACGACCCAGAGGCAACGCTGGCGCGTGCGGCGGCGGAAGGCAGTGGTATTGCAATGCGGCCAATCAAGACGGTGCGCGCCGGCCCGCTGGCGCTGGATGTGGAGTTGCACCGGTGGGCGGCGCCACCCGCGTAATACATAATTAGTCTGTGAATGGGGCTTGCGTTGAAAAATGAGCGCAAAAACGGCATGACGAGCGGGCAGCCAGGCGGGCGACACAGCCCGGGGCAACATCATACAAGGGTACGCGCGTGCGTGCGGGCGCGCGCGCGGGCCCGCCGGCGGTGGCGTGCTAGCACCCTCCGCAGGGTTAGCAGCCACAGCAGGCGGGCGCGGGCGGCGCCGCCGCATCATACAAAAACAACAACAACAGATGCAGCAACAGCAGGGGCAGGGGTAGTGACCAACCGGGCAATCGAACGAAGCGCCGCGCAGACAGCAATTGGGGGGGCACACGGGGTACATTCATACACACATGCAAGTGCAAGCAAAGGTTGCAAACGCGCGCTGCCGCCGCTACCGCCCGCGCGGCACAAACACGCTGCCCAGGTCGTCGCCGTCGCCGGCGCTGATGTACGTGCCCATGCCGGTGGCCATGGAGGCGATGGAGTTGTCGCGCAGGCGGCCCTCCGCCAGCAGCCGGCTGCGGAACTCCATGTCCGCCGCCTTGCTGCGCGCCTCCCGCCGCCGGTCCCGGATGATGATGTAGCACCCAAACGCCATCACGATGGACACCAGCGCGCCCACAAAGATGCCCCACATCTCGGAGGAGCCCCAAAACCGCGTCATGCCGCCGGGGCCAAACGGCGCCAGGTTGGGCACCACCGCCGTCGTGCTGCCCAGGCCCACTGCGGGGGGGGGGGGGGGGGGGGGGGGGGGGGGGGGGGAAAAAAAAAAAACGCCGGGGGCGCCCCCCCCCCCCCCCCCCCCCACAACAACACGCACCCTGGTACACGGTGGCGTCAAAGGTGGTGTACCACGCCGTCAGGAAGGGGACGCCAAGCAGCAGGTCGGACTCGCCGGCGGCGGAGCGGGCGTAGGGCGTGAGCATGACGCGCTGCAGCGGCGTGGGCACGCCGTCCAGGGTGGCGGTGACGGACGTCACGTAGAAGGCGGGCATGAGCGGGAAGTCGGCCCACACAGAGAAGGTGGTGCCGTCGTTGCCGGTGGCCAGCCGCACCGTCACGTTGGGCAACGCCGTCAGCGGGCAGGCGGGCGGGCAAAACAAGGACGGGTTGTTCCACGCCGCGCGCGGCTCGGGCAGGTCGGTAGACCAGGTGCCAGGTCCCGTCACACCCGCGGCAAAGCAGGTGCCGCCGCATGAGGCATTCACCGCCGCCACCGCAGTGGCGTACATGGGCAGCGGCAGGCCCAGCCGGCTGGCAGAGGACGCCAGCGTGGCGGTGCACAGCACGCCAGAGCACAGGTCCACCGCCTCACTGCCCAGGCCGTCACCCAGCGCGCGCCGCGCCGGCATGTATTCAGCCTGCGGCTCCCCGGCGGCACCATCGCTGCCGTCGTGCCCCGCATGCCCGGCGTGGGTGGCAGAGAGGCAGGCGGGCGCGGTGACGGAGCATGACAGGAAGGCAGACT
>ERZ778022.5425-NODE-5425-length-10350-cov-4.470423_pt1 | contig 10350 bp, 6 predicted proteins | sample MGYA00375752_ERZ778022 | MGnify/ENA primary metagenome ERZ778022 (study PRJEB29350, sample SAMN05389826) | bioreactor metagenome | isolation source: Thiocyanate bioreactor | place: South Africa: University of Cape Town | collected 2014-04-04 ...
AGGTGGACTGCAGGGACCGCAAGGTGAAGCCCAAGAGTATCACCTTCCACCGCAAGAAGAACATACCGTACTGGGACGTAAGTGCGCACGCAAACTACAACGTGGTCCGGCCGCTGGAGTGGCTGCTGAAGAAGGTGACGGCAGATGTTACCCTGGCCCTGGTGGCGGAGCCGCGCCTCGCGCCCCCCGTCGTGGCTGCCGACTTGATTGACAACGTGTACGACGCAGCTATTATTGAGCGCGTGCCGTTGCCTGACGAAGACGACGACTTTTGATATTGGGCGTCGTAGCGCCCACACCGGCACACTGACTTGAATGGCAACGTAAGAGTACGGCACACGACGCGAGCGGCCAGCACAACCATGCCGGCGCGTCTCGACAACAGCAACAGCAACAGGCACAACGTCAGCAACAGCGGCAATGCCAACAACAAACACACAGATAAATAGAATCACAGGAGCGGCGAGTCCACGTCAATGTGCAGCGATGCGATGGCAGGCGCGGCAGGCGAGGGCGCACGCGGCACGCGGCTGAAGGCGTCCATGGCGTCCAAGTCATCTTGTGGCGTCACTGCAGCCGCGCCGCCCAGCCGCTCCTCCAGCGCCTCACGTTGCGCCGCCGCCGCGACGGCACGCGCAGCCACCAGCCGGCCCCACAGCGCCCACACACCGACAGACAGTATGGCAATGCCCACCGCGGCGCCAATGGTGCCCACCACCATGGCGCCCGCCGGCAGCCACAGGCCGGAGCGCACGGAGGCGTACTGCAGCAGGAAGGAGGGCAGCCACAGAGCAAGCTGGAACACGAGCAGCAGCACGGCGCCGGTGGCAATGCTGCGCCCAAAACGCACGCACACGGCACGCGGGGCAACGCGGTGGGTGCGTGACGGTAGTGGCGCGGCGGCGGTTGGAGGGGCGGTGGAATAAAACCCGCCACTGTCGCCGTCGACGGCATCGTAGGCGTCGCCAGGTGTCAGTGGGTGTGGGGGCGCGCGGTTCAGGCGCGGGGATGTGACAGCCAGGCGGTGCACCGCTGCCGCCGCCTCGTGGCTGCCCAGCGTGAAGCGCGTCAGGTCCCACCCCACCACGTACGCCACCACGGGGCCGTAGATGACGGATGACAGGGCAAGGTAGGCAGCGCTGCCGGACCAGTGCACGTAGGTCGGCACCGCCAGCGCCTGGAAGTTGGTCGTCACCACTGCCAGCGACCCCACCCACGCACCCCATGCCACCACCACGCACGCATCGCGTACCCGCCACTCCACGCCGGCAGGGAACCAGGGCACGCGCTCCAGCTGGTACGCTGGCGCGTGCGCCAGCAGGGCTGCAACGCTGCGTGTGATGGCGCCACGCACCGCGGGGTCCAGCGCCGCCTGTCGCGGTGATGCCGCAGCGTGCACAACATCAACCGGCAGCGGTGGCGCGTCAAACAGCGACATGGCGGGCAACGGCGCATCATGGCGTGTCGCCAGCAGTAGCGCAGCAGCCTCACTCTCCTCCCCTTCCGTGTGGTGTGCGTGAGTGTCGCCGCCATAGGCATCAGCTGTGCCGTCGCCGGCCGCTGCCGTCGCTACCGCATCTGCCGCCTCCGCCGTCGCAACGTCCGAGAAGTCCGGAAGCGCGGCAATGGGTGGCACCGAGAAGCCGGCGGCAGTCGCGGTAGCGGCTGCCTCCACCACCGCGGCAACACGCGCTGCCGCGGCGCGTGACGCCTCGCGCTCACCCACCGCGGGTCGTCGCGCCGTCCAGGCATCGGTGGGTGCGCCCACGTGCCAGGTGCAGCACGCGGCCCGCAGCTTGGCAACGGCGTCAAAGCCGGCGGCATCCAGCGCCGCCAGCCAGCCGTCCGCCTCCCGGCCGGCGCGGCAGGGGCACAGCGCAGGGTGCACCAGCTCGTGGCCCAGCGTAAACAGGAACACGCCGCCGGGGCGCAGCACGCGGAACGCCTCCTCCACCAGCAGCCGCACCTTGGCGGCGCGGCGTGCCGGCGAGTCGGTGTCCACGTGCGTCGCGGGCGTCAGCTCCACGGACGGCAGCACCAGCAGGTCCAGGGAGGCGTCGGCCACCGGCAGGTGCAGGAAGTCAGTGGCGGGCGTGGCAACGGTGGCAGCCACCAAGGCGGCAGACAGATGGTCTCCCACCGCCGCCACAAGTGCCGCCGCGCTGCTCTGGCACAGCACGCTGTCCCACGCATCCATGGCCACCACGCGCACCTCCGCACCTCCGCCACCCGCACGCGCGACACCACGGCACGCCTCCAACAGCGCCGCCACCGCCGCGCCCCGCTGCGGCGCTGGTGGTGCTGCCATGACGACGACGACGGCGGTGTACCCAGTCCCATGCCCGCGCGTTGTTGTGACCAACCCCCTTTGCCCCATTACCGCCGGCGTGGAACGAGCCTCTCGGGCCGTCGCGCCGTGTCGTTATTTAACTCTGCTGCCCACGCCCTTGCTGCGCTGCCGCCGCGGCCAAGCAACTGCTAAACGCCCGCAAACCCAAATGAGCAGCAGCGTACCGGCGCCCATACAGCACGTACCTGGTGTCTGTGAGCGTGAGCCGAGGCATACGGCACACAGTCCGGCCCGCATGCCACTCTGCCGCCACGGCCCACCACTTGTTGCATATGCAGTGGACGCGGCCAGCACACCTGCCCGCACCTCTCGCTTCTCCTCTCCTCTCTATCTTCTCCTTCTTCTACCCTTCCACTCCGCCGCACCGATAACGCGCATTTGCGCACGCCGCGCTCAATGAGCACAATTTTAGCGGATATAGCTTGCCTGCATCATTACTCGTGGTTGCCTGTTGCTACAATTGTTGGGGGATTGTAGTATCTCGCATTTCCATTGCTGCGATCGAGCCCAGTAGAGGTTGAGAGACGGCAGCCACAGGGCACAGTGGGCACGCACAAGATCAGATAGGTGATATTCCCTTACTAAGGGCAGCCTCGCCCCACCGTCACCCTGCCTCTCTCACCCTCTACTTCATAGTATCTCCCTCCCTCTTGTCTTTCTCTTCCGCACACTTACTTACCGGTACTCCAGCTCAACCACCACCACCACCCTAGCGCTGGCCTGGCCAGCTATCAAACAAGGCACCATGCCGACGCGCGGCACGGCAGGCACCTGCCTGACGGACCTGGGTGACAACGACGTGCTGCCGGACACGGCGCCCGACTTCGTGTTTTATTGCGTCGCCGCCGCCGTGTTTTTTGTTGCCGCTGGCTGGCTGGCGGTGGCGCGGGGCGACAACGTGTACGCCGGCAGTAAAGCCACAACACCAAATCGCGTGCTGGCGTGCCTGCGGCCACGGTATGGCCTGCAGCACGCCGCGGCGCTGTGGGTGGTCGCACTGTCGGGGCTGCTGCTGGTGCTACCGCGCATTGCCGTGTACCTCGTGTTCCTGTGGCGCGGTAATGGCGCTGATGACGCCACGGCGCTGGAGGTGGCGTGCCAGTCCATGTACGAGCCGCTGTATGTGCCGCTGCTTGCTACCGCCGCGTTTTGTGCCACCGTGTGGCTGCTGGCGGTAAACGTTGCCGCGCCGTGCGCTCGCGCCTCCCTGCGCACCTCTATTGCCGCCGCGCTGGCGCGCGTCACGGCGACAACGATCAAGAAGCAAACATGGGCAACAACACGGCGCACGCCAGGGAAGCAAGACCAGGGGACAAAATTACTGTACTGGAACACAACACGGGGGCGATGGCGGGTGGTCATCGACAGCATTACTGTACTACAGTGAACGCGGCGGCGGTGGCGGCAGCAGGCACAGGGGCAACAGGTTGGCGGCGACGGCACATGGGTCTACATCCCATCAACTATGATCATAAGTAATCATGTGGTACCAGCAAGTGAAGCGGCGCAGCTATGCCCACACCATGAGGTTGCGGTCCCAGGAGCCGCTGCACAGGGCGCGGCCGTCGGGGCTGATGGCGGCGGCAGAGACGCGGTAGGTGTGGCCGGACAGGGTGTACGCCGGCGTGGAGGCGGTGTCATCCAGCGCGTCCCACCCGTGCACCTTGCAGTCGTCGTGGCCGGCAAACACGAGGCGGCCGGAGGCGGAGATGGCGAGGGTGGCGGCGGAGGAGGGGATGGCGGGCGACGCCATCTCGTTCAGGCGCGCGTACGACCGCAGGTCCCACATGCGGAGGCTGCCGTCCTCGCCCGCCGTCACAATCGTGCGGCCCGACGGCATGTACTGCACTGAGTTCACGTCGCCGTCGTGCCCCCCAAACACATGCGTTGCCTTGCGCGGGTCACGCGCGTCCCACACGCGCGCCGTCTCGTCGGTGGAGCAGCTGGCAAAGGTGGCGGTAGACAACGGGCAGGGCGCCACACCCAGCACGTCTGCGTCGTGGTCTGTAAACCGCGACACCGCCACCGACCGCCGGATGTCCCACAACACACACGTGCCGTCACCGCTGGAGGTGATCACGTTGCCGTCTGCCAGGAACCGCGTGCACGACACGTAGCCCTCGTGCCCGCGCAGCTCCCGCCGCGCCGTCGGGTTGCTGCTCTCCGCGATGGTGCACGCGTTGTCCAGCCCGCCCCACGCCAGCAGCTCGTCGTCGGGCGACCACGCGCACGTCATCGCCCACGTCACGCGCAACGCTAGTGCTGCACAGTGGGGCGGGGTGTGGGATGAGTTGGGTGGGGTATGGGGTATGGGTTGGGTTTGACCGGGTGATACCGCCTGCCACCAGGCACCCGGCACGGCACGAGAGCCTCCGTTCGACCGCTTACTACCCCCTCCCCCCACCGACACACTGTCGGCGCTGGCTACGCACATTGCACCTTGTAGCCACGCAGGGCATGCCACAGGAAGAGGCGCATGTCTTGTGCCGTGGAGATGATGTGCTGGTTGTCGCGTGACCATGCCAACGCATACACCTTACCGCCATGCCCCGCCAGCGTGCGGCAGCGCATGGGCGCGCGTGGCAACGGCGCGAGGGGGCGGACGGCAACCTCCGACAGGCCGCCCGTTTGCAGCACGCCCTTGCGTGCCTCTATTGCCGCCTTCAGTTGCGATACTTGCGCGCGGCATGCCGCTAGGCGGGCGCTGAGCGGTGTTGTTGCAATAACAGAACCGCCGCCTAGGGTGCCCCAACTGCCACCACCACCGCCACCGCCACCGCCAGCACGCGGGGATGAAACCACCGTTCCAGTCAGCGGCTTGCTGCGCAGCGCCACGTCACGTGCAGACGCCGCCGCGCTCCCTGCACCCCCTACTGCGCTGCCTCGTGTGCTCTCGCTGTGCGTGTGGCCGCCGGGGCTGGCGCCGCCGCTGGCGGTCCCCAGCGTTCCAGTGGTGGCGCTGGGCACAGAACCGACGCTGTCCCGCAACCGCAGCCTCAATCCTGCTCCGCCCCCACCGCCGCCCATGATCCCCGTCCCTGCCGCGCTACCACCAATGGTGCCCCCACTCCCACGCCGCCCGCCATCAAATGTTGTCGCCGCCGGCACGCTGCCCGTCGATTCGGAGCCGGTTGCCGCCATGGTGGTGCGCTGCGGCCTGGCGCGCCCAGCTGCGCGGCGCGACCCGTGCACCTGGCGACGCAACGCACGCGCCCGCTGCCACACTCGCGCTGCGCAATCAACCCCACCGCCCCGCGCACTCCCAGCGGCAGCGTGCCCGTTCCAACAACTGCGCCGCCGCCGCGCCCGCTGCCGCCGCAGTCCGTCCGCACGCCTTTGCTGGAGAGGTGAGGTGGGGCAGTCCGCCGCTGCTTCAAGTCGTGCGCGCTGGGCTGGGCGGAGGAACTGGCGGTAGTACCCTTCAGCACCGCGCGCGCGGAGGAAAGCCAGACCTGACTCGTGTTGGTCAGTGTGGTGACGCCGCTTTACCGTACTACCGGTAGGTGGTAGGTGATGTGCCAACCAATATGGTACATTGTCATTGGTACATCGCGCAATTATCGGTAGGCGGCAACGAGTGAATTCATGTGTTCCGCCGCACAACTACAACAGCGATAACTACTCGAATGGCGCCAGCGAAGAGACCTGCGGCCCTGCGGCGTCGTAGGAGGAGGCAACAAAACGGGAGGGCGGATGCCAACATACAGAGTCGCACAATCACAAGCACATACGCACACACGAGTGCACACGGGTGGTGACGGGTAGGGTGCCCCCTACACACAATAAGAGGGTGGTGGCGGCACAACATGATGATGATGAGGGTACCGAGTGAGTGCGCAGCGAGACGGCTGGCGCAGCAGGCAGCAGGGCAGCGGCGGCGGCAACGGGGGGCGGTGACGCCCGCTACGCCCACACAACAAGCGAGTGGTCCCAAGAGCCGCTGCACAGGGCGCGGCCGTCGGGGCTGACAGCGACACAGGACACGCGGTAGGAGTGGCCGCCCAGCGTGTAGCTCGGCACGGCAGCAGACTCAGCCAGCGCGTCCCACCCGTACACGTTGCAGTCGTCGTGGCCGGCGAAGGCGACGCGACCGGACGCCGAGAACGCTAGGCCGGCGACGGAGGTGAGGATGGAGGACGTCGCCATCTCATTGATGCGCGAGTACGACCGCAGGTCCCACACCTTCACCGTGCCGTCCTCGCCGCCCGTGCCGATGGTGTGCCCTGACGGCATGAACCGCACCACGTTCACGTCGCCCTCGTGGCCGCCAAACACGTGCGTCGCCTTGCGCGGGTCGCGCGCGTCCCACACGCGCGCCGTCTCGTCGGTGGAGCAGCTGGCAAAGACGGCGGGCGACAGCGGGGAGGGCGCCACGCCCAGCACGTCGCCGGCATGGTCCGTGAACCGCGCCGCCGCCACCGACCGCTTGATGTCCCACAGCACGCACGTGCCGTCACCGCTTGCCGTCAGCACGTTGCCGTCCGTCGTGAAGCGTGTACACGACACGTAGCCCTCGTGCCCGCGCAGCTCCCGCCGGTTCTCCGGGTTGTCGCTCTCGGCTATTGTGCAGATGTTGTCCAGCCCGCCCCATGCCAGCATGGTGTCGTCCGGCGACCACGCGCATGCCATTGCCCACGTCACCCTCAGCGGCAGCGCTGCACCGGTTGGGGGTGGGGGTGTGGGGGAGATGGTAGGGGTGGGGGTGGGGGGCGACATGTACAACAACACCACGCAGGGCGCCGCAGCAACGCACATTCGAGCTTGAGGGAGAGGTTGGCGTTCCACATGATGAGGCGCGCGTCTTGCGCGGTGGAGATGATGCGCGTCGAGTCGCGCGACCAATCTAGTGCATACACCTTGCCGGCGTGGCCGGACAGCGTGCGCGCTCGCACTGGCGCCGTCGCCAGACCGCAGCGCGGTGCGGGCACCGACGCCAGCCCGCCATTTTGCAGCACCGCTTTGCGTGCCTCGATGGCGCCCTTCAGCGACTCAATGTCAGCACGGCATGCGGCCAGGCGCACGGCAATGGGCGTCGTGTCCGCCACGGCACTGGATCGCCGGTCCCCCGTGGATGATATACTGCGCGTAATGCGCGATGGTGCCGCACCGCCGGCGGCACCGCCTCCGCCGCCGCCGCCGCCGCCACCTGACAACCCGGCAGCTGCCACGCCGGTGGTGCGCGCTGGCGACGTCACTAATCCCGTCCCCGCCGCACCACCGCCGCCGCCGCCGGAATCACGCCGGCCGGCTGGCATGCCGGTGCCGGTCCCGCCACCCATTGCGCCGCCACCACCGCCGCCGCCGCCGCCGCCACGAGCACCACCTCCACCTGCAGCTCCGCCGCCGCCGCCGCCGCCGCTGCCCCTCCGAGCCGGTGGCGCTTCGTACGTCACCGCCGACATGACGCGCCCCGTCCGGTGGCCCCTACCCAGCTGGCCAGCCACGCGTTGGTGGCGGCAGCAATCGAGGCAGGTAACACACCGCGCGCGCCTACCCCGCCGGTAGTGCAATGGGGGGCACGCAGCCAGCAACAGCCTGCAGAGGTAGGTCGGGGGTTGGGGTTGGGGATGACGGTGGTGGTGGTGGGCGTGGGATGTGAAGTCGTAGCCGAGAGACAGCGGCGACGGTGGAATGCGTTCGCCGGTGGCATTCAGTGGCAGCAGCAACAGCAGCTGGTTGGGTGACCATCCAGTGGCACCGCAGCAGCAGTGGGAGTGCCGGCCACACCAGCAAAGGGTGACGATGGCATCAGCATCAGCGGTGGATCGGCGGTTGCGGTCTGCAGCAACTGGTTGTTGCTGTTTGGTTGTCAGCCGACAGCGTTCTGGCAGCAGCGTTCGCTGGCCAGACTGCCAGACTGCCAGCAACCAGCAGCTGGAACCAGCGGCCAGCAGCGAACACAACGCAGCTGTACCGCAGTCGCTGGGTGGGTTGAGGGGGACCACGCACGTGACGCGACGAACCCTCACCGCCAGCCTCACCGCCACTCGCTCCCTCCGCCGCCCCTTTCTCTCGCCGCCACGTCACGCACACCTAACCGCCGCCACGCAACGCAGAGGTCAGCGGCGCAAGTACCCACGTGACTCGCCACCCACTCACTCAGACGGAAGGGACCGTGCTGGAAACTGCGCCACCTGTCACCGCCGCCGCGAGTATTGCCGCTGCCGCGGATGCCGCGGCCGAGCGGAAGTGGAAAGTGGGCCTTTCTCCAACCGCGACTCTTGCGCCACCGGCCGGCACACACCGCAGCACAGAGCACACACAGGGTTGCACACACACGGCAGTGACGCCGGCCACACCCACACACCCACCGTGACACGGCCGCTTACCGCCGCTGCTGCACAACGACCCACGCCTGGCCCACCAACCTCTTTTCTCGCCGTGCAACGCTGCCAGTGTCCCCCGCCCGCCTGCCACGCGCACCCGCACGCATGCACCGCCAACCCAGCAACGTCAGCAACCGGCGCCAACACGGTGGCACCGCGAGGGGCGCACGACTCTCGCCAGCGCCGCAGCCACCGCCGCAGCTGCTGTGGCAGTACAAGTACAACCCGTGCCTCGCCGCGGGGGGCAACACGTGTCCTCCGGCTGGCTGACCGGCTGCTGGTTGTTGGTTGTTGGCTGTTTGTTGACGCTGCTGCTGCGAATCCCACCGCCTGCGTCTACATGCAGCTGCGCATAAGCATGCTCTGCCTGCCCCGCCGTAGCGTGCCACTTCCACGGCGCCGCTGGGGTGGGTGCCGACAGAGTTGCCTCGGCGCCAAGATCGAGGGTGGAAGAGGGTGGAGGGAGGACGGCGAGGGGCGGCAACACGAGACGGGAGCCAACGCACGCACGCCGAGGGGGCTAGCGACAGCAAGTCACCCACGTGGGGGTGTGCCAGCGTGCCGCCCCGTTGGCCTTAGTGGCGTTTGCACGTCAGTACTCTCGCGGTTGCCACCCCTCGCCACTCCCCTCTCCTCCGACTCTACGTCAACGACTCCCTCCTTCTCTCAGCACCTCCTCTGTCCTCCCTCAGCAGCCAGCGCCCCCTCTTGCTCACTCACCAGCATCCCACTACCTTCGCCTCCTCCCTCTGCCCTCCCACCCTCCACCACTCTGCCTTCCCTCACCAACCACACCTCTCCTCTTCTCCCTCTCTCCTCTCCTCTCTTCTACTGCTACCTGCTGCAGTGTCGGCAGCCTGTCGCCGCCGACGCGCGCGTGAGCAGCACCCGCTGCGTCCGCACTCGCCGCCAGTGTCGCGCATACGTACAAGCCGCCCCACTTTGCGCATGCTACGCGTGTGCGATGTAATTGGCGCGGCTGCGATATATGATCGCCAGTTGCGACCCGACCTCCCACCTAGTGGGAGAGAAGAGGGAGAGAGGGGAGGGAAGAGAGAGAGAGTAGGAGAAAAGAGAGGTGCCACTGAGGTGGTGTTGAATGTGCCGTTGAGTGCTGTGGCAGGATTCGCAATATACCCGGTGGTACACACTAACAAACAAATTGGTAAATGAAGCTGCAGTCGCCATATGGTATAGAGAGGGGGTGTTGTGTGTGTTTGCTGCCTGCCTGCGACAGGTACTACTAGTTTGTGTCGTGTGTTGGCGTTACGAACGACAGCGTCAGATGCTCCACCCGCATCGCGCCCACCACGACGCACAACACGATCCGCGGCAGTAGCAGCTGGTTGAAGTGCTGACGTACGTAACACACAGACGCACACGCACACACGCACACGCACACGCGGAAGAGGGGTACAGGGGCACACGCGCCGGCAGCCAAAGCCAGGCAGGCAGGCAGGCAGGCAAAGCCAGGCAAGACAACTAGAAGGTGGGCGCCATGGTGGTGGGCGGGCGCGCCGACAGGTACAGCGTGCTGGCGGTGGAGTCCATGAGCGTGTCAATGTACGCCAGCGCCATCACCTGCCGCTTCGTCATGCCAAACGCGCCCGCAAACGCGCCGTAGCCCGCCGCCTCGGCGTACGCCGTTATATTCTGAACCATGGCCTGCGCGCG
>ERZ778022.5430-NODE-5430-length-10338-cov-6.101332_pt1 | contig 10338 bp, 6 predicted proteins | sample MGYA00375752_ERZ778022 | MGnify/ENA primary metagenome ERZ778022 (study PRJEB29350, sample SAMN05389826) | bioreactor metagenome | isolation source: Thiocyanate bioreactor | place: South Africa: University of Cape Town | collected 2014-04-04 ...
TGACGCGTGACGCGTCACTTTTCGCAGACAAATGTGCGCGCATTATGACTCCGGCAGCAATTACGACACCACACACAACGCATTCAGTGTCAATTTGCTACACTTTCATTGGCTTTGCTGCTGTGGTGTTGCGTGGCGTCACCGTTCATGTGACAGCTGTGACACGTTGCCACGTTGGTCGTGACAGCCGTTGGCACTGACGACGTGTGGACCTTGTGGTAGTGACGCTGCTGTGGTTGGGTGGCAAGTCGTGGTGAGTCTGTGTGACTGGCTGGCTGGCCCACTCGGTGGCAGAAGTCGAAAGCATCCATTGTAGTAGCTGGTAGTAGCTCTGGAAGGTGGAAGCCGTGGGGCCGGGCAACGTCGGCACCGTGTCGTGGTGACTCTGTGACTGTGACCAGCTGCTCCCGCGGTGTGGCTGGCCCACTTGGTGGTAAGTGGGAAGCATCCATCGGTAGCTGCTACTGGCACTTGAAAGCTGGAAGCGCTGACAGTGGTCCGTGGCAAGCTCAGTGTGCAGCACTCGACGACAGCCGCTTGTCCTGGCGCCTGCTCCGACAGCTCTGGTAGGACGCGAAGTGCATGCTGCCGCGCCGGCTCTCTGGCACTGCCAACACCACTAACACGCTCCCTGAGGCCGCCGCTGGCTGGCACTACCCCACCTCCATCGACTTGCGATCTGTCAGCCACTGCTGGACTGCCACGGCATCGCGGCATCGGCCCCGCCGTGACCTCCCCACTTCGCACACACACGCACACACCCTCCGCACGTGGCCAGAGGGGGGCGGTAATGACGACTGCGCGCGCCCCTGTGGCTCTTTTGACAACGTCTGGGCGCCGCCACGCGTCCCACACACTGACGCGCCGCCATGGCAACCCCTAGCGGCGGCAGCCGGCCAGCGGCGGCACACCAGCCGTGGCACGCGGTGGTGGCGCCAGCCACGCCCGAGTTTGGGTACCACGTGCGGTACCACAGACGCACGCACACACTCGCCGCCGCCGCCGCGCCGCCGCCGCCGTCTGCACCACCAGCGCCGCCGCCGCCGTTGGTTCCCCCACTGGCGCTTCCAACGGCACCGCCGCCGCCGCCGCCGCCGCCGCCAGCGTCTACACCCCGCGAGCCGCCAGCTGCCACCGCCGTGGCGCCCGGCATCGAGGGCGCGCGGCGTTCGCTGTCAGCGTCTGCAACCGCACACGCGGTGGCGCACGGCACGATGCGCGTCGGCGGCCCTGCTGCTGTCGGTGGCGGTGCACGGCGGAATGCCGAGCTAGCCGCGGCGCTGCAGCCGCCGCTGGAGTATGACGACGACGGTGTCTCGCCTGCACGACGCGCCGCAGAACGCGCGGCAGCGTTGCAGCCGCCCGCGTCATCGTACGCTAGCAATAGTGGTGCGGCGCCGCGCTACACGGCACCCACCGCGGCGTCCGCACTGAAAGTAACGCCGCGCGTCGCTGACCGGGGACGCGCCCCTCCTCCGCACGTAGACGCCATTGCAATGGAAGCCATGCGCGCGGCGTCGCGCCGCCTGGCTGGCGTTGGCATTGACGATGGCGGGTCGGTCGAGATCGATGGCGAGGGCGATGACGGCCATGGCAGCATGGTGCTTACAAGCAGCAGTGTCGCCTCTTCTGCCACTGCCCCGTCACGTGGCGCCGTGCCGCCTCACCGCCGCACACGCTCCGCTGGTCCCACCGGGCTCCCAGGCAGTGGCGGCGCATCTAGGCCGACAGCGGTGGTACCGGTACCAACAACGGCGGACACGGTGCTGGCAGCTGCACTGGCAGACGCTGCAGACGGCCTCACCGACCTGAACGAGCTGTCGCCGCGGTACGTGTCGCAAGCCACTGCCAACACGCTGTGGAAGGCGTCGCTGCGTGCGCCTACGCCGCCGCCGCCAGCGGTGCGCACGTCGCCGCGCGCGGTGGAGCACGCGCCCCCGGCGGTTGAGCCTCCACCGTCGTTGGTTGAAGAGGCAGCGGCTGCGCCTGCACCGGCGCCGTGGCCCGAGACGGCTGACGCCGCCGTCCTGCTGTCTGCACCGGCCTCGCCGCAGCGCGGTGTTGCCGGCGGCGCGTTTACTACCGCCTCCTCCTCCACGGCCACGTCCGCCTCCAGCACGCCGGGCGCGGCTGCCGTACTGTCGCCGCTGCGTCGTGAAGCCGCCGCGATTGCCACCTCCATCTCGCGCCATGCGCGCCTGGCAGCCGAGCGGCAGGAGCAGCTGCAGAATGTGCGCGACATCGTTGCCACCCTGCGCACCGGCGGCGTGCCGCTCACCATCGCCACCCCGACGGCCGTGTTGCCCAACTCGGCGCTGCCACGGTTGCCTGATCCGTCTCCACCTCCGCCGCCGCCGCCTGGTCCGGCGACACTGCCAGCCCGCCCACTGCGTGCAGCGCCGCAGCTGCCAGTGGGCGCCCACGCGGTAGCATCACTGGTAGGGCCGGGTGCCGACCGGCCGTTGGATGCCCGGTCAGTGGCAGCCACGCGCTCCGCCACCGCTGCCATTGCCTCCGCGCTTGCGACGCAGCGTGCACTGACGGCGCTGCCGCCGGTGACTGGTGTCGCGCCAGCAACCGAGCCGCCCGAACCCACCATCCCGCCAGCTGCTGCACCTGCAGCGGTACCTGGCAGCCGCAGTCACTCACCCGAGAGCGCCGCGACCGCCGCCCTTCCCCGCCTGCTGGAGGCGTCGCAGTCCATGCTAGACGATCGCATTGCCATTGCGGCGTCGCTGACGCGGCCACCAACGCCGTCGCCACCACCGCCGCCAATTCCGCGTGCGCTGCCGCCGCCGGCAGTGGAAGTGGCGCCACAGGCACATGCGCCTTTCGTGCCGCCCCCGTTGCCACCAGTTCCGCAACCGTGGGTCACGCCAGTGCGGCAGCACCCCAGCACCGCCCCATTTAGTGGCGGTCGGCTGGCGGCGTCGCTGGACGCCATGGACACGCGCCTCCCCGCCAGCACCCGTGGTTGTACCCACGCCGCCACCGCCACCGCAGCAGCAAGACGCACTTGCGGCAGCCATCGTGTCGGCGCTGGTGTCATCCATGCCGTCGCTGCGTGCGTCCGTCGCGCCACACGAGCTGACAGCCGCCGTGGCTGCTGTTGCAGCCGCAGTTGCAGGCTCACCGGCGGCGGCTGTGTCACCGCGGTCAGCGCCGCCGTCCACCCACAGCGCGTCCGTGGTGGCGCTGCCGCGTCTTGGCGACGTGTTCTCATCCGCCTCAGCGCTGGCGGACTCTGCGACCCGCAGCCCGCCGGTCTTTGACCGATATGAGCCTGTGTTCCTGCCGCACTCCGGCCCTGTGCGTCTTGATGCATACCAACCACCGGCGCCAGCGCTATCACCAGCGCCAGCACCTGCACCGGCGCCACTGCCGCCGCCAGCTGCGTATCCGACCGCATCGCGGCATGCGTCACTGCCGCCGCCGCCGTTTGCACTGTCTGCAGCGCCGGCCGGCCCGCCGCCTGGCGCCTCCCTGTCCATGCAAGCGGCGCTGGCAGCCAGCGCACGCTCCGCGGGTATGAGTAGCTTGCCCGGCGGCGGTGGCGGCGGCGCTGGCGCCAGCGCTGCATCGCCGTGGTCACCTACCAAGTACGGTACCTCGGGTGTGTCGTCTGCCACCGGTGCCGTCATTTCGTCCCTCGACTCCCTGCTGTCATCGCTGCACGCGCGCACCCCAGGCGGCGCCATCCGTCGGTAGCAGCCAGCCGTGCGTGTGTTTGTCTCATCAGCCCCGGGCCATGATGGTGTTGATGACATAATTCTGATGGTGTGCCCTACCCGTACCGTGCCCCTTCCCCCCTGCATGTAATTTGTGTCCTTGCTGACTTGCTGACGATGTGTGCCACCTGTGCCGCTACCCCTACTTGTTGCGCATTGCGCGTTTGTCGTTACCCTTAGTAACAATCGTAATACGACGTTGGTTCAAATCGGAGACAATGTGCCGCCACCCCGCGGCCGCGCCTACGCCAGCAAGCACCCGCACCTACCGGTAGTCAGAGTCGCTGTCAGCGCGCGCGCGCTTCCGGGCGTCTTGGCAGCGGCGGCGCGGCGGCGCGCGTCTTGGCCTGCAGCGACGCGGCCACCTCCTCTACCGGTGCAGGGTCACGTTGGTGGTCATCAACGCCTTCATGGCGCGCTCCAGCCCTGCTACACACGCCGCTCTGACTCCGCCGCTGCCGCGCGGCCCGCGCGCACCACCGCATCGCCACATTGCCGCCCATAATGTGTCACTGTAACTCCAAAGTCACCACCGCGGCGCCGCGGCGCCACGCTGGCGCCCTCCGAGCCTCCAGCGCCCGGCACCAGCCGCTCCGCCTGCGCCCGTCAGCGCCGCGGCGCCGCGTTCTCTATCTCCGCGGCCATCGCCGGCGACTCCGCCGACTCGTCGCCAGCTCTCTGCCCGTCGCCAGGCCGCTTTCTTTCCTTTCTCTTTTCGTTCTTTTCAACGCAGTTGTCATTTCCACATACCACACGCCGAATAGGAAGGCCAGACTTTGTGGGTTTGCAGATATGTACACGCTTGTGTTATTACCACCATCGTGGTGTCTATTGGTCCTGCTCAATTTACGCCGGCGACGAGTCGGTATTATTGTCCGGAATATCATTTTTCATGGTGGCGTTCGAGTTCCCGCCGCAACGCCCGCCCATTCTACCACCGGTGCGCCCGTGCCACTGTGCCACTTCCGGTTGTGCGCGCGAACCTGGGTGGCCGGCAGATGTCAGCTCGCAGGTTGGGACGTGCATGTCACCCCGTGTGCTTGTTTTGCGCGTACTCGCCACTGTTGGTGGAGTAGAATGGGGGATGTTGCAATGGTGGCAGGGGGTGGGATGGTGGGTGGTGATGGCGCCGTGACTGGCAGTGGTGGTGGTGGTGGCGGCGGCGGCGGTGGCAAGGGCTATATTTACCGCACCGCATTCACGCTGGACGACTTGTGTCGTGTGCGGGACGTTGATTTTGATGACGGGTTCGCGAAGTTTGTGCGGGCGCCCGACGGCGCCTGGCAGCTTGTGCCGTACCCCACCCCCACAGATGACGGCACGCTGCCGCCGCTGCGCGGCGGCGCGCCGGTGCACCTCGATCGGCTGCGGGGCGGGACGCTGAAGGTTGACACGACGCTGGAGGGGCGTGAGTGGGAGGCTGTGGCGTCCCTGATGGGCACCCACGTCGAGGTCGACGGTGAAACCTACAAGCGGTACGCCCTATTTCGCGCGGAGGTCGCGGCATGGAGCGGGGGCGACGATTGGCGCGTGGTGCCTGCCCCAACCCGCCTCATTCCCAGCCGCGCATTGATCTGCCCGTACCCGCCTGGCCGGGACTCGGTCGACTCACGGCTCTTTACTGTGGACCCCGCCTCCGTCAAGTTGTCTCGCAGGGAATGTGACAAGGGCAGCGAGCGAGTGGCGTCGGCGTGTCCAACCGCGCTGAAGGCTGGCATCTCGCGGTGGGTATTCGACGGGGTTGTTCTGCTGCCAACGCCAGAGTCCATTCTGGAGTCCTGGGTGGAGCGTGCGGAAGCGAACGCCACCGAGTACTTTGACCGTTTGCCGCGTGTTACTGCACATGCCCTCATGGAAGCTGACGACGCTTCGTCGTGCGCTGCCGACGCGGTCGCGTACTACGATGCTGCAGTGGAACTCAGCGAGTACGACACGCTGCCAGACGTTGCAGCGCGCGCCTCTGACGACTGCCATGCAACTGTATGGGCAGTGCTGCGGCATCAACTGTGGACGGGCAAGCGCGCAGATACATTGCTAGAGTCTCACGACGCTCTAAAGCAGCTGCAGAAGACACATCGTCGCGCTGCAGACGCGGTGGTGTGTACTGTGTGTTGACCCACGGCCGTGACGGCACTCTGCCGCAGCCGGGTTGCACATGGCCGGCAACCACGCCAATACTAGTATGCGGCTTGCAATAGAATATTGATAGGTTGTTGAAGCGATGGCCACCCACCGCGTGACAGTCGCACGTTCCAGCAGCGAATACAGCGCCAGGATGCCTTCCACAGGCTCCATGCGCTTGACCACGCGTGCAGCGCACTCGTCTGCCGGCAGGTCGCTGTAGGCGCGCGCCAGCAGTGTGCGCATGCAACGACGGCACAGCGCGCCCAGCGCACGCTTGTACTCCGTATCTGCCCGCCTGCCCGCGTCCAGCACCGCCAATATGGACATGCCCGCACCGCCGCCGCCATCGCTGCCGTCGATGCTTGACACCGACCCGCTGCCATTATTGTTGTCATCGCTATCGCTGTCGTTGTCGTCCCTAGGCGCATTCGTCGCCACCACCGCACACCCACGCCCAGCCAGGCGCCATGTCGCGGCCACACAGGTGTCGACGACGGCGCACACGAGTATACAAAGAAGCTGCCACCAAATCCGCCGACGCCACCACCACCGCCACTCACACCGCTGCTTCGCCGGTTGATATTCACTGCCATCGCCGTCGCCGCCGCCGCCGCCGCTGTTAAGCGACGCGGAGCCCTCGTCAGTGGCCAGTGCGCGCAGCAGTGCGAGGACGGCGCCGCATAGCAACCGCCGCTGAGCCGGCGTACAGTCAGATGCCAACGGCGCGGCAACAACAGCAGTGAGGCACGCAGGGGAAATTGGTGCTGGCGCGGTGCCGCCTCGCGCTGACTGCAACGCGGCGGCACTGGATGGCCGCCGTGCTACCGGTACCTGCTGCAGCCGCTGCTGGTGAAATCGTAGCAGCGGTATGCATGGCGCAACCACCGGACGACGGTGGCCGTGGCGCAATAACGCTACTGCTGCCATCTGCTACCGCTGCAGCCGCCGCTGCTGCCGGAACCACTGGCAGTGGTTGGGGCGGCCGCGTAGAGATGACGGCAGGCAGTCGCCGGTGACGCACACGGCGATGAGGCGGGGGCATGTGCCCAGCTGCACCAGCGCCATCTCGTCCGCCACCGCGTTGCCGTGCAACTTGACAGCGTTGCAAGTCCACTACCGTGACAGCATCGTGCATGGCCAGCGGCAGCAGGTCAGACTCGGCATTGTGCCGCGCGTACAGGCGCGTCAGCATGTCACTACCATAGTAACCATACTGGTTTATTTGGCGCCGCCACCACTGCGCTGCCAGCGTGCTGCTTGTGCACGTTTTGGTGTGCAGCTGGGCGGCGGGCTACCCTAGGCGGCGGCCGCGGCGGGCCGCAGCCGTGGGTACAAGACCCGCGCTGCTGCATGATGCTGACGCCGAGGCCCGTGAGTTCAAGTTCAACTTCAACTTGAAACATGAAGTCGTTCCGACTCGTTCGTAGCTCCGAGTTTAAAGCCAACGCTCGCGCCGGTGCAACCAGTGAAACCATGCAATTTATCATGTAACACATGCATGCGCACGTGTTGAAATGGCGGCTAGCGGCGGCGGTAGTGGTAGCGGTGGCGGTGACAAGAGGGTTGCTGCCGCCCTACCGGTACCGGTACCGGTACCTGCACTGGCACACGACGACCGTCCTGATAGCCCATCCGATGCGACCGATGAGGCGGGTGTCTACTTGTACCGCACCGCCCCTTCCTATGCAGATGTGTCCCGCGTGCGCAACTTTGACGTTGACTTTGTGCGCATGCCTGACGGCGCATGGGAGGTAGCGCAACCCAGTGGCCGCCGTGCGGCTGGCAAGAAGGGTGGTGCGAGCGTCTCCACTACACTGTTACGGGACAATCACCTCACAATCGACCCGGAGTTTGAGGGGTGCAAATGGAGTGAAGTGAAAAGCGTGGTTGGGACCACGGCGACGGTCAATGGGGTGTCGTACGTACGTCTTGCTCTCTTTCGTTCTGAGCGCGCAGCGTGGGAGGTTGGTCATTGGCGTGTTGAAGATGCCAAGACCCGCCCCATTCCATCCCACGCCCTCATCTTGCCCTTTACCTCCGACCCAGCCACTTTTGCTCTGGACCCTGCGACTGTCGAGCTTTATCCGAGTGGCAAGGTGGAATCGGCGCGCCCCACCGAGCTTGCTGCCGTCTTATCGCGGTGGTGCTTTGTTTGCATGGTTGTTCTGACGCGCGACATGGACCAAATATTGGCCGCGGCAGGCAGCGCGACGCCGACACCTGTTGTGGCAGTGCCACGGCACACAGGGGGTCCCACATAACGTGTCCATTGCGCAACACCCACTTCGCTTCTTCTCATGTTCTGAAATTTAAATACCTATCAGCATGCAATATGATAGTTTGGCAATCAGTTGTTGAATGCCAGGTCACTTGCGCGGCGTCGCAGGGCGGGCAAGTGTTTAGTTGCCATCGCGGGCGCCGCACCGAGTGCTGCCGCAATACAGCGGCGGCGGCGCGCGTTGACGTGATGGCCGGGCCATGTCACGGCCATGGTGTGCCCCCGTGCCCTGCCCCTACTCCCCTGCATGTAATTTGTGTCCTTGCTGACTTGCTGATGATGTGTGCCACCTGTGCCGCTGCCCTGCTTGTTGCGCATTGCGCGTTTGTCGCTGGCCCCGCATCGAGTCGTTACCCGTAATACCGGTAGTAACTAATACGAGTTGGTTCAAATCGGAGACAATGTGCCGCCACCCCGCGACCGCGCGGCCGCACAGCAAGCACCCGCACCTAGTCAGAGTCGCTGTCCGCGCGTGCGCGCTTCGCCTTCTTCTCGCTCTTGTCCTTCTTCTCCTTCTTGTCCTTCTTCTCGCTCTTCTTGGAGCTCTCCGCCACCGGCGCCGGCGCGGGCGCCGGCGTCTTGGCAGCAGCGGCGGCGGGCGTCTTGGCAGCAGCGGCGGGCGTCTTGGCGGCGGCAGGCGTCTTGGCGGCGGGCGCCGGTGCGGCCACCTCCTCGTCGTCGTCATCATCGTCGTCGTCAGCGGCGGTGCGGCCGCGCTTGGAGCCAGCGGACGGCGTGGAAGCGGCGGCAGCTGCAGCGGCGGCAGCGGCCTCCTTCTTCTCCTTCTTGTCCTTCTTCTCCTTCTTGTCCTTCTTGGCCGCCTTGCCGCCGTCGGCCGCAAAAGCGGCGTCGGAGGCCGCCAGCGTGCCGTCCGCGCGCAGCTCCGCCAGCACGCCCGCCATGACGTCCGCGTTCTTCTTGGGCGCCTCGCCGGTCTCGAAGAACTTGAGGCGGTCCTCCACCTGCTCCTTCAGCTTCTCGCCGAAGCGCGTGGTGGCGACGTCGGAGAAGGAGTCAATGCGCGCCGCGATGGCGCACTTGTTGGCGAGGTAGCGCGAGATGCGGCCCTTGTTCTTGGCGGCGGCGCGGCCGATGAAGGAGGAGTGGAAGATGAGGCCGTACTTGGGCGTGTTGCCCTTCGTCTTGAGCGCGCGGAAGAGCGCCTTCTCCGCGCCCAGGATCTGGACGGTGGAGGCGGGCGACTTGGCGAGGTTGGTGAGGGAGCCGGCGTGCGAGATGAGGCGCGCGCCCACCACGTCGCCGATGAGGGTGGCCAGGTTGGGCGCCACGACGTGCATCTTGGAGGCGAGGTAGTCGCCCAGGCTCTGGCGGTACTTGGCGAGGCCCACGAGGCGGCCGGTGAAGGCGTCCACGTTGGCCAGGTCGCCCTCCGAGATGTCCATGCCCATGGACGTCTTGGCGGCCTCCAGGATGGCGCGCGCCATGTCGGCGTCGTCCATGCACAGCGCCGTCAGCTCGGGCAGGCGCTCGTCGGTGAGGCTGCCGCGCGAGCCGATGGCCTTGGCCACGCGCGCGTACACAAAGTTGTCCTTCACGATGCGCGCCAGCTCGGGGAAGTGCCAGCCGTACCACTCGCGCACGCGCATGGCGAACGTGTTCAGGTCCTTGTCCAGCTGGTCCAGCAGCGCGATGGCCTGGATGATCATGTTGTCCGACCGGTTCACGTTGAACTTGACCTTGGCGCGCGAGTAGGAGTGCGCCAGACCCAGCTGCGCCTTCTCCGCCGCGGTCGGCGTCAGGCCGTCCACCATGCGGCCGTAGTGCGCGCGGCAGCCGCGCACCAGCTCCACGATGGCGTCGTTCATGTTGCACGCCAGCCCCGTGCCGTCCTGGATGGAGGCGCCCAGCTTGGGGTCCGCCACGCCAACGTACGCCTTGGGCGCCTTGCCCGCCTTGCCGCCCGACCCCAGCTGCGCGGTGAGGAAGGCGGCCAGGTCGGCCGACATGATGCCCTCCGACACGTCATTGCAGTTGGCCAGCGCGTTCTCGGCGCTGGCAAACGGCTGGAAGCCCTTCAGCTTCACAATCTTGCTGAAGCGCGTCAGGTCGTCAATGGCGGCGCGCACCTCGCCCGCCTTGGCGCCGATCGCCTCGCCCTCCACCACCTCAAACAGCGCGTACCCCGACGCCGCCTCGTACAGCACGTATTGCGCCACCTGCGTTGGGTTGGGTTGGGTTGGGTTGGGG
>ERZ778022.5434-NODE-5434-length-10330-cov-3.850316_pt1 | contig 10330 bp, 4 predicted proteins | sample MGYA00375752_ERZ778022 | MGnify/ENA primary metagenome ERZ778022 (study PRJEB29350, sample SAMN05389826) | bioreactor metagenome | isolation source: Thiocyanate bioreactor | place: South Africa: University of Cape Town | collected 2014-04-04 ...
GGCCAAGAGTGCGCTTGGTCCAGTAGCCGGTCATGCGAAAATCGACCGAATCCGAAAACGTGTTCGAGACCGAGACGAAGACGTTGTCCCGCTTCAGGCTGGGCAGATAGGTTCCGTCCAGCACCTGATCGCAGCCTGTGCCGCCGACAGGAAGGACCCCGCCGCCAGCGGCGGAATTGTCGGTCCAAACACCGTACGAAGAGACCCAGACATAGCGCGTCTTGGTCTTTTGCGGAACATTGCACTGGGTCGATGCATTTCGACCGACGCCGGCAGTATCGTAAATGCGACCATCAGACCAGCTGGTTTCACGGTTGAGGACAGAATCGCGGTCGGCATGGCTGTAGGAAATGTAAGCGTTGCCCGTGGACCAGCTCTTGCCGGCGATAATCGAGGCATCCCATTCCTTGAAACCCGAGATGTTGGTGCCGAAGCCGAAGTTGCCATCGACCTTGACGCCTTCGAACTTCCGCATCGTCCGGAAGTTCATCACGCCCGCGACGGCATCCGCGCCGTAGAGCGAGGAACCGCCGTCGGTCACGATATCGACACCGGTCAGTACGTTCGCCGGGATCACGTCAGGATCGACCGACGATGCGTTCGAACCGACCGGCGTCAGGCGCATGCCGTCCATCAGGATCAGGGTGAGAGCACCCGAGGTCGCATTGAACGACGGAAAATTGCGCAGGTTCGGCCGGACGATCGATGCCACGGCGGTGAGGCCGCGCGGATCACCTTCGGGGCGGCTGTTGAACGAGCTCGCGATCTGCGGGATGGAACCCAGCAGCGCATTCGTCGAAGTCGCGGCGACGTCCGCGATCGCCTTTTGATCCATCGTGATCGTCTGCGAGCCGGTGGCTTGCGTGCCGCGGATCAGCGTTCCGGTAACGACGATGTCGCTGCTATTGGCCGTATCGTCCTGAGGCTCGCTGGCGGATTGTGCGAAGGCCGGTGCCGAAATAGCCAGAAGGCTGACGCTGGCGGACGCAAGTTTCCCCAATAAACGCATAGATTTATCCTCCCCTTGGGGCTCAATGCCCCTGCCCAATTGCCATTTTTGACACACTGCGACCCGGCACTTGGGTACCACAAATTGACCCCAAGGGTAGAGGAAAGGAGACTTGCAGGTATTCTTCTGCGGAAACATCCGCGAGATGTGGCAGATGCGTCACAATCGTTTTTGCAGACGGCCACAAAAAGGCGGCCGGGGCTTACCCCCGGCCGCCCATGTTTTTGGTCGCGCGGCTTAGCGCGAGCCGAACGAGAAGCGGGCGGTCAGCCCGAACTCACGCGGGTCCGTGGTCGAGATCAGGCGGTAGTTCGAGTTGAGTGTACCCGCATTGGTCGCGACGCTGGCGAGCGGCTGGGAACGGTCCGTCACCCGGAAGGTGTTGAACAGGTTGCGGGCATAGGCCGAGATCTCCCAGGCGCCGTTCTCGGCGCGCACGCCGGCATAGAGGTTGACCAGGGCATAGGCCGGAACGTCGTCGTAGGGGTTGCTCGCGTCGTTGGTCGAGTTGCCGTAGATCGATACCAGCGTCCGGATGAAGCCGTTGATCCGGTCGTTGAGCGGATGGTTGTATTCGCCCTGCACCGAGGCGGTGAACGGCGCCGACCTGCTGGCCGACTGGTTGATCGTGCAGGTATAGACCTGCTGGCTGCCCGTCGTGTTGATTTCCGATTCCCACGGCACGCCGGAAGTATGGCCGGGCTTGCGCGGCGGATTGCAGGGCAGGACGGCGTTGCTCATCTTGGCCTTGGCATAGGCGACCGTCGCGGCCAGGCTGAAACGCTCGTTCGGACGGAACGCGAGTTCGGCCTCGATGCCGTCGACCTTCGCCGGCACCGGCGCGGCGACGGTCGAAATGCCCAGAACGACGTTGGTCGAAGCGTCGCTCTGCGGAACGGTGGTGCTCCCGCTGGGCACGTTGACGATATAGAACGGCGAGACCGGGAAGATGTAGCCCGTGAACGTCTGATGGAATGCGGAAACGTTGACGGTCAGCTTCCGATCGAACCAGGTCGAGCGGAATCCGATCTCATAGGACTTCGAGCGCTCCGGGGTAATCGGAAGCAGCGACTTCAGGTAGGGATCGACCGCTCCGGCAATGTTCAAGTTGCGCCCCAGGATCAGCGCGTTGGTGCCCGATCCGACGCGGAAGGAGCTGCCGGCCGAGGCATAGACCATCAGGTCGTCGGTGAAGTTATGCTTGACCGAGGCGTTCCAGATCGTCGCAGTGAACTTGTTGTTCGTGCCGTTCAGATCCTCCTGATAGCCGAGATGGCGAAGGCCGCCCGAGATCTCGGTCCGCTCGCCGAGATGCAAGGTGAGGTTGCCGAAAACGGCGCGCTCGATCGAGCGGCCACGGCGGGCGACCGGCGACGGCGTGAACCCGGCAAAGTTGCCGGGCGTGACGTTGGCTTCCGTCGCCGTGCACCCAGACCCGACGCAGGGGAAGTTCGCCCGCGCGACGCTGACCAGGTCGGTCCAGGGCCGCTGCCGGTTCATGAACAGGCCGACCGTATAGTCGAACATGCCGAACAGCCGCTCCTCCGACTGCAACCGGACCTCGTGGCTGTAGAACCGCGGATAGGAGTGCGAGGCCTGGGCGATATTCTGCAAGTTCAGGGTCGAGGCCAGGGTCGCATAGCCTTCGTTGTTGTTGGAAGCCGCGGCATCGCCCGGGAAGGAGCTGCCGTAGTAGTCGCCCTTGTCCGAAGGCTCGGTCGAGCGCAGGTCCTGGCGCAGGTAGCTGCCGACATAGGTCAGGCGCTGGCCCGCGAACGACCACTGGGCCTGCCAGTTGAACACGTCGAACGCCTGATGACCGACATTGCCGACGTTCTCCACGGCAAGGCGGTCGCGCGCGGTGATGAACCGGTTGGTCGCGGTCGCCGGGGCGGTCGGCACAGCCGCCGCGATGCTGGCGGATTCGACCTGGTCGAAGATCAGGAAGTCGCGCTCGAGGTGCGAATAGGAGGTATTGACCTCGAAGGTCGGGCTCGGCGTCCAGCGCAGGCTGACGCGCACGCCCTTGGTCTTGCTGTAGGGCTCGACGCCCGGGGCGCCGATGCTGGTGACGCGATTGTTCTCGTTCTTGTCATAGACCGCCGCCACGCGCAGGGCGAGCAGGTCCTTGACGATCGGCACGTTGATCGCGCCCTGGATCTTGTAGCCGTCGAGGCTCGTGACCGTGCCCTCCGCATAGCCGCCGAATTCGTCCATGACCGGGCGCTTCGTGGTCAGGGTGATCGAGCCCGAGGGGGCCGCGATGCCGCGCAGCGTGCCTTGCGGGCCGCGCAGGACCTCGATCTGGCCGACGTCGTAGAGCGACTGGAGGACCACGCCCGAGGAGATCGGCGCGTCGTTGAGATAGAACTGGACGGTGCCGTTATTGCCGCTGGTCGTGTTGTCGATCGCAAGGCCGCGCAGCGAGATGACCTGGCCGGTGGTGCGGTTGCCCTGGTTCAGAGTCAGGCCGGGAACGACCGAGGCGATGTCCTTGAGATCGCGCAGGTTCAGCTTCTCGATAGTAGCGGCGCTCACCGCGTTGACCGTCAGCGGAACGTCCTGGATCGATTCATCCTTGCGCCGCGCCTGGACGATGATGTCCTCGTTGGCGAGGCCCTCATCCGCAGGTGCCTCCTGCGCGAAGGCAGGCGCGGAAAGCGCCCCGAGGCTTATGCCGACCAAGGCTATACGAGTCGAAAGTCGCATTTCGATTACCCTCCCAATTTTCCCCATGCTCCGCGTGGCACTGGTCCACTGCGGGCACACCGGGCCTAAGAAAGGTCCGCGGCGGTTCATAGCCTGCCGGAAGTCGATTTCGATAGAACGACACCGATTTGTGTCATTTCGATCACAAAGGAGCCGCGAGCTGGACGGTCTGCAATCGCCTCTGGACTATCGATGTCCGCGCCCAACAAAAAAGCGGCCGGGAGTCTCCTCCCGGCCGCCTGCAATTCGCGTGTCTTTTACGCTTAGCGCGAACCGAACGCGTAGCGCACGTTCAGGCCGAACTCGCGCGGGGCCGTGCTCGAGACGCCGCGATAGTTGGTGAACTCCGAACGGCTCGTGCCGTCGGTGAGACCGACCGTCGAGGTGATCGGCGAGGTCCGGGTCAGCGTACGGTAGGTGTTGGTCAGGTTCTTGGCGAAGGCCTGGACTTCCCACGCACCGTCCGGATCGCGGATACCCAGGAACAGGTCGAGCATCCCGTAGCCCTTCACGTCATCGTAGCGGTTGAGCGGATCGCCCTGCGAGTTGCCGTAGTAAGTGAACAGCCCGCGCAGGTAGCCGTCGACCCTAGAGCTGATCGGCGCATGATATTCAGCCTGGATGTTCCCGCTGAACACCGGCGCGTCGTTGGCGCGCTGGTTGACGACACAGCCCTGGATCGTGTGCCCGATCGCGTTGAAGTTGGCCTGCGACGGCAGCGCTTCGGTCGCATCCGGAACGCCATCGTTGTTGGCATCCGCGCACGGGATGTAGCCGTTGCGAATCTTGCCCACCGCATAGGTGAACGAACCGCCGATGTTGAAGCGATCGCTCGCCTTGAACTGCGCCTCGACTTCCACGCCGGTGACCTTCACCGGCACGCCGGAGATGAAGTTGAAGGTCTGAACAGCCTGGTAAGGCACGCCGCACGGATTGGCTTCGGTCGCGGTCAGCCGGTTGCAGCCAAAGTTCACATACGGCGCACCGGCCCCCGGCGAGCGATAGACGAAGTTGCTGAACTTCTGGTGGAACACGGTCGCGTTCAGCATCAGGCGCCGATCGAACAGGTTGGACTTGAAGCCCAGTTCGTACGAGGTCGAGCGTTCCGGCTGGGTAGTCCAGAAACCGAGTTCGCGGTTGCAGCTCAAAACCGGGTTGAACGCGTAGTTGATCCCGGTCGAGCAAATGCTGAAGTCGCCGATTGCCGTGGCCGGCGGGCGCCAGGAGCTGCCGACACTGCCATAAACCATGAAGCCGTCGCTGAAGCGGTGCTTGGCCGAAACCGAGTAGATCCATGCCCGGTAGGAATCATCGGTGTTGCGAAGAACCGATCCGCCGACCGTCATGTAGTGGCGCGATTGATACATGATGTACCGCGCCCCACCCGAAAGCTCGGTCCTGTCGCCGAAGTGCAGCGTCAGGTTGCCGAAGATCGAATGTTCGTTGGTCTTCGACTCAGTGAAAACCGGCGTCTCGTTCAACGTCATGTACGCGAGAGGGCTCGGATATTCCACACCGCACGGGACGTCGCCGACGCCCGGATACGGGAAAGTGCCCATGCAGAATACAGGCGTATAAGTGCTCAGCGACGTCGGAGAGTTCATCCGGTTGATGAGACCCCCGACGACATAGTCGACCATGCCGAACAGTCGCTCATCCGACTGTAGGCGGATTTCATGCGACTGCTGCGTGCTGCCCGAATCGGTGAACTGGCCGTAGTTTTGCAGGTTCGCCAAATTGCCGCCGAATGGGCTGATCCCCGCGTAGGCCGGACCGAACAGATCGCCACGATCACCGTTCTCCGAAGATACCAGATGCTGCGTGGAGTGGTTGACCACATAGACCAGGCGCTGCCCGGCGAAACGCCAGTCGATCGAGCCGTTGAAGGTCTCGAAATCCTGGGTGACGTTCCGCGGGATGTTGCCGGCAGCCAGACGGTCGCGACCGTGGATCAGAACATTGCCGGCATAGGGGTTGCTCGGAAGGATGCCGGCCTCGGTGTTCGTCAGGCTGGTGCTCTCCACCTGATCGTAGGCCCGCATCTTCTGCTGGAGCCGCTGATACATGAAGTTGACCGAAAGGCCTTCAAGCGGGTCGAGGCGGGAATACGGATTCGGGCCGCTATAAATGCTGTGAACGTCGTTCGCGTCGTTATTGTCGACGATGGCGGCAACGCGCACCGCAAAGACGCCGGGGATGATCGGCACGCCGACCGCTGCCTGGGCGTTGATGGCGCCTTCCGAGGTGCCGGTGGCCATGACATAGCCGCCGACCTCATTGAGATCGGGCTTGTGGGTGGTGACGGTGAGCGAGCCGGACGGCGACGCACGACCGCGTAGCGTGCCCTGCGGGCCGCGCAGCAGCTCGACCTGGCCGATGTCGAACACCGATTGCAGCACGAAGCCGGCCGAGATCGGCGCATCGTTGAGATAGTATTCGACGGTGCCGTTGTTGCCGCTGGCGTTGACGTCGTACTTGACGCCGCGAACGGTCGTGGTCGAGCCGATGCCGTTGGCGTTCTGCTGGATCGTCAGGCCGGGAATGACTTTGACGATGTCGTCGAACTTGCGGATGTTGAGCTTGTTGATCTCGGCCGCGGTCACGGCATTGACGACGAGCGGCACGTCCTGCGCGCTTTCATCGCGGCGGCGGGCGGTGACGATGATGTCGCCGTCATCGCTGCTCACACCTTCATCGGCGGTGTTCTGCGCGTAAGCCGGCGTGGCGAAAGCCAACAGGCTCGCTCCCGCAAACGCAATCTTCCCAATTCGACGCATAGTCAGCCCCTCTCTTTCGCGACCGGTCGACCGGTCCGACAATACCCTCAACCGGCATGCGCCGGATAAGAGGCACTTAGGCAAAGGGAGATGGCAACGGGAGGGAGAATAGCGTTCTCGGGCCAAATGGCTCGACAGGTGTGTGAAATGAGCCACACCGGATCATAACGAAACGACCCGGTTTTCATATAAAAAGGCCGGGGTTTCCCCCGGCCTTTTCGATTATCCGAGTAACAGCGGTCAGCGCGAGCCGAAGGCGAACTTGGCGGTGATGCCGAATTCGCGGGGTGCCGTTACGGTGATGCCGCGATAGTTCGATGTAAGAGCCGCACCGCCTAGGGGCGTCGCATAGGTGGTCATCGCCGGCAACTCGTCACGCGAAAGCACGCGCAGCGTGTTGAAGATGTTCTTGGCATAGGCAGTCACCTCCCAGCCGCCACGCTCATCGCGAACACCCAGGTACAAGTTGAGCAGCGCATAGCTGTTCACGTCATCATACGGATTGCCCGGGTCGTTCTGCGAGTTGCCGTTAAACGTCAGCTGCCCGCGCAGGAAACCATCGTAGTTTCCGTTGATCGAGTGCGTGTATTCCGCCTGGGCCGACGCACTGAACGGCGCCATCATGCTGGAACGCTGATTGACCGCGCAGAAATTGATCTGCTGGGGCGGTGTCGGCAGGCTCGCCCCACTGCACGGGATCATGCCGTTGGTGATCTTGCCGAGCGCATAGCTGAACGTGGCGCCGATATTGAAGTTCCGCGAAGGCGCATAAGCGATTTCGCCCTCCACGCCGTCGATCTTCACCGGAACGCCAACCGACAGCCCCGAGACGGAAACGGTCGGGGTGTAGGATGTCCCGTCATACGCCTGGAAATAGACCGGTCCCGAAGTGTAGATGTAATTGTCGAAATTCTGATGGAAATAGGCCACGTTCAGACGCAGACGGCGGTCAAGCCAATCCGTCTTCAGACCCACTTCATAGGATTTCGACGTTTCCGGGGTGTTCCGCAGAAGCGCTGCCAGCGCCGCATCGCTATAGGCGGTATTCCCGGAGGTTCCGAGAATGATCGCATTCGTCCCGGCCCCGACGCGCCAAGAGCTTCCGGTGCTGGCATAGGCCATGATGTTGTCGTTGAAGCGATGCTTGATGGATGCCGTATAGACGGTCGCGTGATAATCCCCGGAAGCGCCCGGAAGATTGCTCTCGTTGTTGAAGTGAATGTAGCGGATGCCGCCGGAAATCTCAGTTGCGTCGCCGAGATGCACCGTCACGTTTCCGAAGACCGACCGCTCCAGCGTCCGGCCGCGCACTTCACCGGGATGGATGTTGAACGCGTAGAAATTGGCCGGGGTGGGCGCGCCCAGGAATATCGGGGTCTGGACTGTCAGGTCAGTCGGGGACTCCAGGCGATTGATCATCCCGCCGATCACGTAGTCGACCATTCCGAACAGCCGCTCATCCGACGACAGACGGATTTCATGGGACTGCTGCTTCGATTGGGAATGGGTGGTCTGACCATAGTTCTGGAGAACGGTAGGATAGCTGTCATCGAAGACGTTGCCCACGTCACCCTGCGGTTGCAGAAGGGCATCCTGATCGGACCAGGACCCCACATAGTTCAGCTTCTGCCCGGCGAACCGCCATTCGGCCTGAACATTGTAGATATTGTAATTGATCCGAGAGGAACGCGCGGTGTTCTCGACGGCCAGGCGATCACCCGGGGTGATCAGCGTCCCCACCACCGGCAGGTTGAGAGCCAGATTCGCGGATTCGACCTGATCGAAATACTGCCCCTTGGTCAGGAAGTGCTGATAGGTGCCGGTGATCGAGATGTTGTCGGTCGGATTGAACTGCAACGTCACCCGCTCACCCCAGTAATGGGTGTTGGGAGAGGTCGATGAATTCAAGCTGCGGACGCGGGTGCCGTCGTCATCGTTGACGATGCCCGCCGCGCGCAGGGCGAGGACGCCCTTGATGATCGGCACGTTGATCGCGCCGTTCACGTTGACGCCGCCAATCGTGTTCACCGTGCCCTGCACGTAGCCGCCCCACTGCTCCATGTCGGGCTTGCGGGTGGTCAGCGTGATCGAGCCGGACGGTGAGGCGATACCGCGCAGGGTGCCCTGCGGGCCGCGCAGCACTTCGACCTGGCCGATGTCGAACATCGAATTGAACAGGAAGCCCGCGGAGATCGGCGCATCGTTCATGTAGAACTGGATCGTGCCGCTGTTGCCGCTGCCGTTCACGTCGAAGTTCACGCCGCGCAGCGACGCGGAGGGCGCCAGGCCGTCGGCAGCCGGGGTCAGCGACAGGCCGGGGACGATCGCGGCGATGTCCTTGAAGTCGCGGATATTGAGCTTTTCGAGTTCGGCACTCGTCACCGCGTTGACCGTCAGCGGCACGTCCTGCGCGCTTTCCGAGCGGCGGCGCGCCTGCACGATGATTTCACTGGTATCGCTGGAAGCGCCCTCGTCAGCACTCGACGCAGCGTTCTGCGCATAGACGGGAGTGGCGAATGCCAAAAGGCTTGCGCTTGCGAATGCAAGCTGGCCGATACGACGCATAGTAACCTGTTCCTCTTGCTTCATGGCCGGTAGCCGACCAAAAAATGAAGCCCTCACCCGGGGTGCTTTCGCGCCGTGCCCTCCCGCCCCACTTAGCAAGATCGGTCCCCAAGGCGAGCCGGAACGGCGTTCTCTCGCAATTGTGCATCGGTGTGTGTGAAATAGGCCACACCCGATCACCCTGGCGGTTTCGCATAAAAAAAGGCCGGGTTTCCCCGGCCTTTGCGAACGAACCTCCGGCTCGGTCCTAACCGGCGAGTTGCGCCACCTCGGCGAGCACGCGCTCGGCATGCTCCTTCCGGCAGATCAGCAGGTCGGGCATGTAGACGTCGCGCTGGTTGTAGATCAGCGGGCTGCCATCGATCCGCGAGATATGGAGGCCATAGGCCGCCGCCACCGCGGCGGGGGCGCAGCTATCCCATTCGTACTGGCCGCCCGAATGGAGGTAGATGTCGGCCTCGCCGCGGACGATCGCCATGGCCTTGGCGCCGGCGGAGCCCATCGGCACCAGCTCCGCGCCGAGCCGCTCGGCGACCTCGGTCGCCTCCTTGGCCGGGCGGGTGCGGCTGACGACCATGCGCAGGCGCTCGGGCGCGGGCGGAACCGTGCCGGGCCGGTCGGTCCGCAGCACCAGGTCGAGGCCCGGCAGCGCGACCGCGCCGATCGCGGGCTTGCCGTCGATCGCGAGGGCGACATGGACCGCCCAGTCGGTCCGCGCCTCGCCGTATTCGCGGGTGCCGTCGACCGGATCGACGATCCACACGCGGTTCTTCGACAGGCGCTCCTCGGTGTCCTTGCTCTCTTCCGAGAGCAGGCCGTCGTCGGGCCGCTGCTCGGCGATGGCGTGGCAGAGGAACTGGTTGGCCGTGGCGGCGCCCGCCTTGCCCAGCGCCTTGGCCGACAGCACGCCGGCTTCGCGGACCTGGATCAGCAGCTTGCCGGCGACTTCGGCGAGATGGGCGGCGAGTTCGGCGTCGTTCATGGCTTTCCCTGACTTAGATTTCCGCGGCCGGATCGTCCGGCACGCGCTTGGCGCCCCACGTGATCGAGCTCCAGACCCGTTCGTGGAAATAGTAGAGCGCGATCTTCGTGACGACCTCGGTCAGCGCGATCGCCCCCGCCGCCTTGGCGTTGCTGGTGAACAGCCAGGACAAAATGAAGGTATCGCCCCTGCCGAGCGCCCGCCAGCTCGCCGCCTTGATCAGCGATCGGCTGTGGGACTCGTGACCCTTGAACAGAAACATGGCTTCCCCCCTGTCCTGGCGGCCTT
>ERZ778022.5436-NODE-5436-length-10327-cov-3.738318_pt1 | contig 10327 bp, 11 predicted proteins | sample MGYA00375752_ERZ778022 | MGnify/ENA primary metagenome ERZ778022 (study PRJEB29350, sample SAMN05389826) | bioreactor metagenome | isolation source: Thiocyanate bioreactor | place: South Africa: University of Cape Town | collected 2014-04-04 ...
TGGTGACCATCGCGCCGGGCCGCGACACCATCTTGAGCACCGCTTCGGGCCGCTCGGTCAGCGCCTTCCCGTCGAAATCGAACACCCGGATGTCGCGCTCGACGGAACACTGCACCAACAGGCGCTTGCCGTCGTCGCTCCACACCGCGCCCTGGCAGGCATGGCCCAGTTGGGCATCGGTGATATGGATCAGGGTGCCCTGCGCCTTCCCCTGGCCCACCGCGAACAGCGACAGCTTGCCGAACACGCTGTCATAGTTGGGGGCATTGCGGACCGTGGCCGAGCCGTTGCCGATCACCAGCGCCACATATTTGTTGTCCGGCGACAGCGCCACGACCTCGGGCAGCGCGCCCACTTCCACCGCATAGGTGATCTTGCCGGTGCGGGTGTCGGTGACGGTGGTGGCGCCGTTGCCCTTGGGGGTGCCGGGCGCGCCGCCGAAATTGTTGACGATCAGCCACCGGCCGTCGCGGGTCAGCGCGCCGCCATCGGGCTGCACGCCCACATCCCAATCCGTCACGCGCGAAAGCTGGTCGCCCGTGATCGCCAGCTTGGTCACCTTGCCGTCGCCGAAGCGCAGGGCATAGGCGGTCTTGCCGTCCTCAGCGATCAGGATCTCGCGCGGCTCGGCCTTGGCTTCCAGCTTGACCTGGCTGGCGCGGGTCAGCTTGCGGTCCTTGATGGTGAACAGGGTGATGGTGTCGTCGCCCACCCCGGTGGCCAGCGCCACCGTGCCGGCCTTGTTGAGATAGACGGCGGTGGTGCCCTCGCCCGCCTCGACCTGCCGCAGCAGCTTGGGCTTAGTGACGTCGTCCAGCCCGATCACCGACACCAGCTTTTCGGAGACATTCTTGCCGCCCTCGCCGATCTTCTGCGGACAGGCCGCCAGCGCGGCGGCGCAGGCGCGCGCCGCCGCCAGCGCCGCGGGCGGCCCCATCTGGGTGGAACAAACCTCGATGCTGCCGATCACCCGCGGCGCCTTGCTGCTGGAGAATTCGATCACCGCCACGCTGTCGGGCGTGGGCGTCATGGGCAGACCGTCGCCCGCGCGCACCTGCTTGCCATCCTGGCCCGAAATGGCGATGTCGGCCAAGGCCGCCGTGCCCGACAGCGCCAGCAGGCAGGCGGATGCCAGAATTTTACGCACCATCGGTATCTCCCTTTATCTTTCAGAAACGGTAGGCGATGCCGACACCGATGTCATCCGCAACCCCGCCGGCATTTTGCCGATGGAATCCGGCGCGCAGGCCCCAGCTTTGAGTCAGCCAATATTCCAACCCCACGCCCGCGCGATAGCCGCTTCTGCCGATGGAGACCGTGACCGGCCCGGCGCTGGCCGAGGCTTCGGCATAGGCGCCGCCGATCGAGGCATAAACGCCCAGGCGCTGGGTTAGCGGAAAAGCCATGAGCGCTTCAAGATACGCATTGGTGATATCGACGCCGGATTTGCGCGTATACTGACCACCGCCCTGCAGGCCGAGATAGCGGTTGATGCGCCAACCCGCGCCCAGGCCGCCGCCATTCAGCGACCCGCCACCGCTGTAATAGTCATATTCGGCGAAAACATAGCCATAAGACGGCGATTGCTGACGCGCGCGCGGCTGCGCCTCGGCGGTCCCGGCCAGACCGGCGAACAGCAGTGCGGTGGCGCAGATACCCCTGATTGCAGGTGCCATGGTGTTTCCCCCTCCCATGTTGAGACGAGGTTAGCCCCCCGCGCCGCCAAAAGAAAAGGGCCGCTGGCGCGGCCCTTTTCACATTGCGATGCAGCAAGCGACGTAAGAGGGCTTACGAGAAGGAATAAGCCGTCTTGATCTGGGTGAAGAACTCCACCGCCGAGAAGCCCTGCTCGCGCTGGCCATAGGACGAACCGCGCGTGCCGCCGAACGGCACGTGATAGTCCACGCCCGCGGTCGGCAGATTGACCATCACCATGCCCGCCTTCACGTTGCGCTGGAAGTGGCGGGCATATTTCAGGCTGGTGGTGACGATACCGGCGGACAGGCCGAAATTGCCGGCGTTGCAAAGGTCCAGCGCTTCCTCATAGGTCTTGAACTTGACCACCGACACGACCGGGCCGAACACTTCTTCCTGGTTGATGGTGTCGGACGCCTTGGTGTCCACGATCAGGGTCGGGGCCATATAGTAACCCTGGTTGGACAGCTTGAGCGGGTCGGAACCGCCCGCCAGCAGGCGGCCGCCTTCCTTCAGCGCGATGTCCACATACTTCAGGTTGCCCGCCAGCTGGGTGTCGGTGACGGCCGGGCCCATCTGGGTGGTGGGATCCAGCGCGTCGCCGACCTTCAGCGCCTTGGCGCGCTCGGCGACGGCGGCGACGAAACGGTCATGAATGCCTTCCTGCACGAACACGCGCGACGAGGCGGTGCAGCGCTGGCCGGTGGCGAAATAGCCGCCATCCACCGCGATCTGCACGGCGCGGTCGAATTCCGCGTCGTCCATCACCACCAGCGGATTCTTACCGCCCATTTCCATCTGCACGCGGGCCTGGCGGGCCACGGCGGCGGCCGCCACCTTGGCGCCGACGCCCTGGCTGCCGGTGAAGGAAACGCCGTTGACGCCCGGATGCTTGGAAATCGCATCGCCGACGATGCCGCGGCCCAGCACCATATTGAAGACGCCGGCCGGGGCGCCCGCTTCATGGATGATCGCGGCCAGGGCATGGGCGGTGGCGGGGGTGGGATTGGCGGGCTTGAGCACCACCGTATTGCCGAAGGCCAGCGCCGGGGCCGCCTTCCAGGCGGGAATGGCGATGGGGAAATTCCAGGGCGTGATCAGGCCATACACGCCCACCGCCTCGCGATAGGTCTGGACTTCCACGCCGGGGCGGGTGGATTCCAGGTTCTGGCCGTGGCGGCGCAGGGCTTCGCCCGCGAAATACTTGAAGATGCGGGCGGCGCGGGCGGTTTCGCCGATGGCTTCGGGCAGGGTCTTGCCTTCCTCGCGCGCCAGCAGCTTACCGATGGCTTCCTTGCGCTCCATGATCAGCTGACCGGCCTTGTCCAGCACATCGGCGCGGACTTCCGGGCTGGCGCTGGCCCAGCCGGGCTGGGCGGCCTGGGCGGCCTCGACGGCCTTGTTGACGTCTTCGGGGCTGCCGTCGGGGAACTTGGCGACGACCTCGGCGGTGTTGGAGGGGTTGATGCTTTCGAGCGCGCCGGGGGCGGCAACCTGCTTGCCGCCGATGAAATGTGTCAGGGTCTCGGTCATCAAAAATCTCCTGGAAAAGAGGGGGAAAATGGCTGGTGGGTATTTAAGGCTTCGGGCCCTCCAATCCAACCCAAAAACCGCATCCCGCCAAAAACCGCATCCCGGAGGTGCGGCCCCAACATAGGCCAGGATATGGGTCGAAAGGCCCCGAAAGCCGGATATCAGGCCTTGAGCAGGCCGCGTTTCAAAAGGTTCTTCATCAGGTCGGCGATGCCGAAATTCCAGGGCGGGGCGGCCTTGGAGCTGGTGACCCGGTTTTCCAGCACACCCAGCCTGGGCGTGGAAATCCGCACCACATCACCCTCCTTGTGGGTGAAGCCCAGACCCTTGACGTCGCGGTCCTGGGTGGGGGCGAACAGGGTGCCCAGGGACAGGACAAAACCGTCGGGATACTGATGCTCCTTGATGGTCTGAACCACCAGGTCCAGGGGATCGCGGCTGATCTGGTCCATGGTGGAGCGGCCTTCCAGCCGGTAATTGTCGGCGCCCACGATCTCCAATTCGACCACCGCGTTGCGCACATCGTCCATGGTGAACTTGCCGTCGAACATGCGCACGAACGGTCCCAGCGCGGTGGAGGCGTTGTTGTCCTTGGCCTCGCCCAGCAGCAGGGCGCTGCGGCCCTCATAGTCGCGCAGGTTGACGTCGTTGCCCAGAGTGGCGCCCACCGCCTTGCCGGCCCGGTCCACCACCACCACGATTTCCGGCTCGGGGTTGTTCCAGGTCGAGGTCGAACGCACGCCGATAAACTCGCCCCAGCCCACCGCCGACAGCGGCGGGGCCTTGGTGAAAACCTCGGCGTCGGGTCCGATGGCGACTTCCAGATACTGCGACCACATGCCGTCGGCGATCAGCGTTTCCTTCAGCTTCATCGCCTCGGGCGAGCCGGGCACCACCGACTTGATGTCGGTGCCGATGCGCGCCGCCAGTTCGGCGCGGATTTCCTGGGCGCGGCCCGGCACGCCCTTGGCGCGTTCCTCGATCACCCGCTCGATCGCCGAGACGGCAAAGGTCACGCCACAAGCCTTGACGCATTGCAGGTCCACGGGCGCCAGCAGCCGGGCCTTGCCAGAGGCGCCGCTCCAGGCCGTCACCAGGCCCAGGTCGTTGATGTCGCCCAGGTCCTTGCCGCCAAAATTGTCCGGCGGAACGCCGTTCCAGTTCTCGAGCAACTGGGCCACAGTCGGCGCGACAGCCGACACGTCGAACACCCGTCCCTCCTTCACCACCACCGGCGTCGGGCCTTCGCCCAGGTCGAGGCGGCCCACCAGGACGGCATCGCGCCAGTCTTCGGGCAGGGGAAATCGGGAAGCGGTGTTCGACATGACAGGCGGTCTCTTACAGTTCGAGTTTCAGGACGTTGCGGATGTAGTTGGCGGTGATGCGCGCGCTTTCCATGGGCGGGCGCCAGGGCGAGGTGTCCAGTTCGACATTGAGATGACCGCGCCAGTTGATCGATTTCAGATAGGCCATGATGGCGGGGAAATCCACACCGCCCTCGCCCATGGGATAGAAATACGGGTCGTTCATCATGTCGCGGGCCGGCGAAGGCACATCCTTGGTACCGCCCAGATCCTTCTTGGCGGTGTCCTTGAAGTGGAATTCGATGACGCGATGGCCCAGCTTCTTGGCCAGCGCCACCGGGTCCATGCCCGCCATGGTGATATGGCCGGTGTCCAGGATCAAACCCACATTCTCCGGCCGGGTATTCTCCATGAGGTACATGGTCTCATGCTCGTTCTGGATCTGGCTGCCCAGATGCGGATGGATGCCGAAGGTCATCCCCAGCTCCTCGCGGATGCGCTTGCCCAGCAGGTCCAGGGTGATCGCGATCTCCTTGAGATCCTCGTTGGGCGTGCCGTTCGGCTGCTTGCGCGGCCCGGCATTGGTCTTCTGGTGATCGCAGCCGAAGCGGCGCGAGAAGCGCGTCATGTTGAAATGGTTGTCCACCACATCCTTGCGCTGCGCCGGATCGTGGAAGGCCACGCTGCCGCCCAGCGCGCCGCCGGTGATGGCGGTGAACTGCGCCCCGATCTCGTACATGCGGTGCTGCAGGGCTTCCCAGCGGTCGGCGTAATAGACCTCGCGCTTGGTCACCTTGACGCTGTCATACTTCCAGCTATAGCCGTCCGGCCAGGTCTTCATCGGCTGCTTGTCCCGCGGCGGGGCGTTCATGCCGGTGGGGGGGGCGCAGAAGGACGCGCCGAATATCTCGAAATAGCGGAAGCCGATCTCGCGGCCCTCGCTGATGCCCAGGAAGACGTCGCTTTCCCAGCCGCCGCGCGTGTTGGTGGTGTAGCCGATGCGGAACTGCTGCTGCTGGGCGATCTTGGCCTGCGGCTCCAGCCGGGGCTCGCCGTGATGGGCCGGGCCGGTGGCCTGCGCGTTGGCGGGCAGGACGGTCCGGGCCGCCAGAAGGCCCCCCGCCGCCGCCGTAAGGCCAAACAAACTCCTGCGATCCATCATCCGCTCCCGTTTTTGTGTTTCTTCGCGGGCCTTTGGCTCCCGCGCCGGGCGGCACTCTAGACAAGGTGTCAGCCGGAAGGAAACCAATCCGATGCCGCGTGATCCAAAGACCGGCGCATTATGCCGTATTAATATAAGGGTATTGCGCCGCAACATTTCATTTTGGAAAGGCGCTGCTATAACCGGCCCGTAGCCACGAGGATCACGCCATGCTTTATCCCGGACGTTTCAACGGCCGCACCGCCATCATCACGGGGGGCGCGTCGGGCCTGGGACTGGCGTCGGCCGCGCGCATCACCGCCGAGGGCGGCAAGGTCAGCCTGTGGGACCTCAATCCCGAAGCCCTGGAAAAAGCCCGGAAAACCGTGGGCGCGGCCCATGTCGTGGCGCTGGACATCAGCAACCCGGAGGCGGTGGAGGCCGCCGCCGCCGAGAGCCTCAAGGCGCTGGGCAAGGTGGACATTCTGGTCAACAGCGCCGGCATCACCGGCGCGACGCATACGGTGGTGGGCTATCCCATCGACTCCTGGCGCAAGGTGATGGACGTCAATGTCAACGGCCTGTTCTATTGCTGCCGTTTCGTGGTGCCGATGATGCTGGAAAACGGCTATGGCCGCATCGTCAACATCGCCTCGGTGGCAGGCAACGAAGGCAATCCCAACGCCAGCGGCTATTCCGCCTCCAAGGCGGCGGTGCTGGGCTTCACCAAGTCGCTGGGCAAGGAATTGGCCAAGAGCAACATCATGGTCAATGCCGTGACGCCGGCCACCTTTGAAAGCCCGATCCTGGACGGCGTGCCCCAGAGCCACATCGACTATATGCGCTCCAAGATTCCCATGGAGCGTTTCGGCACCGCGGACGAAAACGCCGCCGCCGTCTGCTGGCTGGCGAGCGAGGAATGCTCCTTCACCACCGCCGCCACACTCGATACCTCGGGTGGCCGGACCACTTACTGAGTTCGATGGCCGGGCGCGCCGGACGATGGCCCGGCCGCTTGCAGATGGGATCGCACCCGGCTCAGTTCGTCCAGAATCCGCGGCGCGTTCGAGGCGTCGGCGCAGAGCAGCCGCAAGGCCCGCACATGCACGGCGATGGCGTCGCCATGCATGGCTTGCTGCGCCTCCAGCGCCAGCACCAGGTCGCAAAGCCTGCGTCCCGCCTCGGCCAGCCCGTCCAGTCCATACAGGGTCGCCAGGGTAATCAGCTGGTCGGCGGCGCGGCGGATGTCCGGCAGACGGGCGGGCGCCGCCGCCAAATTTTCCAGGGTTTCGATCAGGCCCCCGATCACCGCCAGGGCGGGCGGGCGCTGCGCCTCCAGCCGCCGCTGGCCTTCGATGATGGCCAGGCTGCGCGGCAGGCCGCCGGGCCGTTCCACCAGAGTGGCCAGATATCCGGGCGCGGGAAAGATACGGACGGGTTTTTTCATGTCACGATCCGCATCGGCCGCATCAGATTGTCGATCTCGTCCTGCGACAGATTCGGCTCGGTGGCGGCGCCGATCTCGCTGGACAGGTCGGTGGCGCGCCGCGGCACCCCGCCGGGCGGACCCACCGACTTGAAGCGCCGGTCGGGGCCGGCATAGCTCTCGCATTCCACAAAGGCGCGCGGCGGCCGCGCCACCCAGGCGATACGGTCATACAGCGTCTGGGGCGAGGCGGGCTTTTTCATCACCAGATGCGCCCCTGCATCGCGGAAAGCCGTGACGTTGCCGAAACCCGAATATCCGGTCAGCACCAGGATGGGCAGGAAGCGCGCCGGCGTGACCTGCCGCCGGATCCATTGCACCAGCATCGGCGCGGGCATGTCGGGCAGATCGGCGTCGCACAGGCACAGCGCATAATCGTCCGCCGCGATCCGCTTCTGCGCCTCCCCGCCGCTGGTGGCGACGTCCAGCTTATCCAGGCCCAGCCCGTGCAGCATCTGGGTCACCAGGTTGGCGTCGAAGGTGTCGGCATTCACCAGCAGGGTCCGCACGCCTTTCAGGTTCATGCGGTCGCGCATCACGCATCCCACCAGAATTCGTCATTGCCGGTTTCGGCGGCTTGCGGCGCGCCGGTCAGAGCCGACAGCAGGCGCGCCCGCACATGCGGCAGGGGAATGACGGCGATCGCCGCCGCCATCTCGTCGGCACGGGTCATGCCCCCCGCCAGCCGGGCGATCAGCGCCGCCTGGGCGTCGGCCTGCTGCGCCAGATAGTCGAAATTCTGCAACGCCACCATGGTGCTGGCGGCGCGGGCGTCGGCGCTGACCAGTCCGCCCAGCCCGGCGATCTCGCCCGCCAGGCCGCGGCATTCCCGCGCGATGGCGGCAAGCAGGCGCGAGACGTCGCCCGCCGCATCAGAAGAGTTCGACATCGCCCGCCTCCCCTGGCCGCACCGCCGCCAGTTCACGCGCCGCCAGCGCGTCGCCACCCGGCATGGCCAGCTGGCGGGCGCGGCCGCTGACCGGCCAATACTGAATGCGCCGCGCGGCGACGCCGCGCAGATGCCCGCCCACCAGCGGGATGCCTTCGGCCTCCAGGAACGCTTCGGCGAAGGCGGCATTGGCATGACCGATGTCCGACAGGCCCGCCATCACCTTGGCGCCGCCGAACAGCTTGGCTTCCAGCCGGATGCGCGACGCGCCCCGCGCCAGAAGACCGTTGATCAGCATCTCCATGGCATGGACGCCATAACGGGCATCGCCCTGCCCGCCATGCGCCAGCAGGAAATGATTCATGCCGCCCAGCCGCGCCACCGGATCGCGGATGCAGGCGGCGATGCAGGAGCCCAGGATGGTGGTGAGGATTTCTCCGGCATCGCCGCTGACATAGGTTTCGCCCTGCGTCACCTGCACATGCCAGCAGCCGTCCTGCGGATTCAGGAAGCGGCGGGGATCGTCGGCGGCCAGAGCGGCGGTGCGCATCAGGACATCTTCATCAGGATAGGGGTCCGACCACCTGTTCGATCTTCTGCTTGAGGGTCGCCACCGTGAAGGGCTTGACCAGATAGTTGTTGGCGCCGAACTGCACGGCGCGCGCCACCAGCTCCTTGTCGGCGCGCCCGGTCAGCAGGATGAAGGCGATGTTCTTCATGTTGTCGCAGGCCCGCATGGCGCGCAGGAATTCCAGTCCGTCCATGCCGGGCATGTTGAAATCCGAGATCACCATATGGGTGGGCTGGGTCTGGATGCTGGTCCAGGCTTCGGCGGCGCCGGGAAAATCGCGGCTGTGGGTGATTCCGATCTGCTGCAGGCCGGTCCGCACCAGGCTGCGCATGGTGAGCTGGTCGTCCACGACCACGACCTGAAGTTTGGCGGCGTCGGGCATCAGGCGACCTCTCGCGTGGGCACGCGGCACAGCCGCAATATCTCCGGGCCGATCTTCTCCAGCGGCAGCTGGCGCATCACCGCGCCGCACTCCTGGGCGGCGCGCGGCATCCCATAGACGATGGAGGTGGCTTCATCCTGACCGATGGTGTCGGCGCCGTTCGCGCGCAGGGCCGACAGGCCGTTGGCCCCGTCACGGCCCATGCCGGTGAGAATCGCGCCCACGGCGCGCGGCCCGGCACAGGCCGCCACCGCGTGAAACAGCCTGTCCACCGACGGGCGGTGGCCGCTGGTGGCGCCGCCCGCGATCAGGCGGCAGCGCCACTGGCTGCGCCCGGTAATTTCCAGATGCGCCGCACCGCCCGGCGCCAGCCAGACCTGGCCCGGCGACAGCACCGCGCCCTCGGCCGCCTCGGCGACCCGCGGGGCGCACAATTTGTCCAGCCGCGCCGCGAAGGAGGCCGTGAAGCCGGCGGGCATATGCTGGGTGATGACGGTGGGCGGACAGTCGGCGGGGAAATGGGACAGCACGTCCAGCCGCGCCTCCACCCCGCCGGTGGACGCGCCGATGGCGATGACCCGATGGGCAAAAGGCGCCGTATCCTGCACCGGCGCGGACCGCGGGGCGGCGCGTGGCCGCACCTGGGCGGATGCCGCCGCCTTGACCTTGCGGATCAGCTCGTCGGCCGCGTCGTTCAGGAAGCGGGCGGCGTCCCGCACCGGCTTGGCGAAATAATCCACCGCGCCCATCGCCAGCGCGTCCAGCGTCACCTCGGTGCCGCGCGCCGTCAGGGTGGACACCATCACCACCGGCATGGGCCGCAACCGCATGATCCGGTCCAGGAATTCCAGCCCGTTCATCCCCGGCATTTCGACATCCAGGGTCAGAACATCGGGATTCAGCGCCTTGATCATCTCCCGCGCCACATGCGGTTCGGGCGCCTGGCCCACCACCTCGATGCCGGGATCGCGCGACAGGATCTCACTCAGCAGATGCCGGATAGTGGCGGAATCATCCACGATCAGGACTTTGACCTTGGTCATGCCTGCCTCCGGTAGACGGTTTGGGCGGCCAGCGCGAAGTCGCGCGAGGCGATGCGTTCGGAATGGCCGATATAGAGCGGCGCGCCCGGCGGCAGCAGGGCGGCGAAGCGCGCCCAGATGGCGTCCTGGGTCGGCTGGTCGAAATAGATCATCACATTGCGGCAGAAGATGGCGTCGAACGGCCCGCGCATCGGCCAATCCTTGAGCAGGTTGAGCGGACGGAACCGCACCAGCGCCCGCGCCGCCTCGCCCTGCCGGAAATGCGCGCCGTGATCCTCGATAT